>WNFB01005466.1_pt1 | contig 11347 bp, 11 predicted proteins | sample 5400501 | NCBI WGS metagenome assembly WNFB01 (sample SAMN13153341, study PRJNA577476) | soil metagenome | isolation source: 200 cm saprolite under Douglas fir tree site 2 hole 1 | place: USA:California | collected 2015-04-18 | reverse complement strand
GCACGAATCAAGGAGTCAAGGAAGGCGATCGGTTCATGGTGCTCCGCCCGCAGGGGGACCCTGTGGAGGTTCGCTGGTTCAAATGGCAGTCCAAATTGATGAAGGCCATGGGCACTGCTTACGTGGACGCCGGGCAACTTCGGGTGGTGAAAGCCCAGCCAAGTGTCTCGGTTGCTGAAGTGACCTTTTCCTGCAATTACATGCAGCGCGGAGACATCATCCGCCCGTTCGAGGAGCGGCCGGTGGCTCCCTTCAAAGAGTCCGCTAAATTTGATCACTTTGCCCCGGTGAGCGGAAAACCAGTGGCCATGGTGGTGGCGGGCAAAGATTTCCATAACGCATCAGGCCAAAACGATGCCATTTACGTAAATCTGGGAACGAATCAGGGAGTAAAGGTAGGCGATTATTTCCGGGTTTTCCGTTATCAGGGTTCGATGGCTGAAGAAGCGCCTCAAACCAAAGGCTATCAATACGCCATCTATGGATTCGGAAGCGCTGCGAAGAAGTACGAGTGGAATGATCTGCCCCGAGAGGTTTTGGGAGAAGGTATCGTCCTGAGCTCAAGCCGAAACTCCTCGACGGTCATGATCACGTTCAGTAGCAGTGAAATCTATGCCGGTGATTACGTGGAGCTCGAATAGCTCCCTGAGGTAAACCCACTTCAAGACCTAAGAGCCCCGCGAGGCACGCCGCCCTGCGGGGTTTCTGTTTTGCGCACGACTTCAGAAGGATCCGAGCGGCTCACTGGCCCGATCCCGAGGATCTTTCGGCGAAAACCTCGCATGTAAATCCCAGGATTTGAGTTCCTGCCTCACGCCACGCCTCTGGAGGGAGTCCAGCCTTCCTGCAGGTTTCTTCAAGAAATCGCTGAGGATCAAGCCCATGCTGAGTCGCAACCTGGGGAAGCAGGAGCCCACGTCTGCCACCGCTCACGACGATAAGCCCATGTTTGCCAATTTCGATCTCTTCGAGACGTATCGGTGCAGGCGTTGACATTAGAGAAATTTCAACCACAAGCTCCCCCAGTTCTTCCGTTTGCAATGGCGAAAACCGGGGATCGTGAAGAGCTGCTCCGGCGGCGCAGCGCATGATGCTTTCTCCGAGAGTCTCTTGCGCTTCAACGACGCCGATGCATCCCCGAAGGCGTTCGCGGACGTGCAGAGTAATGAAGACTCCTCGCCTCTCCAGGAAAATTCCGTGGTGAGGAATGTCGGCAGGAAGTTGCGCGCGGGAAACAGCCTCAACGACGGCATAGCGCGCCCATTGCAAGAGGGCTGAGCGGAATTCTTCAGAGGGGAACGGCATCCTGGGACTTCTTGTGGCTTTCGAGCATGCTGAGTTTGCGCCGTTGTTTGATACGGCCATCCAGCTGGCCCCAGAAGCGCAGGAAATACTGAGCCGCCGAAACCAGTGCACTTATCACCACCAGCCAGAGAAGAACCAATGCAAGCGGTTTCAATTTTGGGTGCTGAGCCCCTGCGATGAGCACGGCTACAGCGCACACCTGCAAGACCATTTTAGTCTTGCCCAAAAGAGAGGCTTCAATCGTGAATCCTTCCGCCGATGCGATATTGCGAAGGCCTAAAATCGTGAATTCGCGGCCAATGATAATGACCACCATCCAAGCAGGCACCAAGTGCATGTCCACAAGGGAAACGAAGGCTGCGGAGATCAGCAGTTTGTCAGCGATGGGGTCGAGAAGAATGCCGAGGGTAGTAACCTGGAGACGACGGCGTGCGAAATAGCCATCAGCCCAGTCGGTGGCCGCCGCGGTAAGGAGGATCAACACACCCCAGAATTCGAAATGCATGGGGAATCCCCAAAGCTCCACGTTGGGGCTCCTCGTCAGCAAAACCACAATGAGGAGCGGAACAAAGAAAATCCGCAACACCGTGAGTGAATTGGGCAGATTCATGATCCTTGCTCGCGCAGAGGCCGGCAAAAAGTGTGCCACTACCACCGCGACTCACTATAGACTCGGCGTTGGGACGCGTCAACGTCTTGAGACCCGTTTGAAGTTTATGATGGGATAGTACCTTAACGTAACTAGGTGCGCGAGTTCGCGGATCATTGCGCGCCTGGAGAGTAGGATTCAGCTACTGTAAACCTGTGAAAATGTGCGACTTGACTTCGAAATAGAGAAAGTGCCCACGGGGCGGCAAAGAAGATGGAGGGTTTCCAGTAAACTTTGTATTATCAACACGTTACGCGAACTAAGCTCGTTATGGCACTAGATTACTGTTTGGGATAGCCGATGGGTAGCGTTGCACCGTCATGCAAGTTTCCACAACGTTTTCCACAGGATAGGGGCCTTTTTCTCACATCATCTTCGAACCCTATGCAAAGTCTTGATAGGGATAACCTTCGCCGAGAATCGGTGCTATTACTCCGGAGTTATAGCCTGCGCCAGGCCATTTCCTCCGTTAAATCGCCCGCGGACCCCGCAAGACGCGCACGGGAAGGAAGAACAATGCGCTCAGCAAAGCAAATACGCCATGCACGGCAATTCCCACAAGCCGGAACGGCAGCGTGAGCAGCCACACAATCGGATACAGGACCAGGGCCAGCAAAGCCAGCGGCCAGCACAGCACCAACAAGATACACCAAAGAATGAATGCAGCCATGACAGTCCCCTCCCCGGTCACCACTGCTTTTCCATTACGTCGAAACGGGTTGAAATGTTTCCTTCGAAGCATAACTCGAAAGCCGCAGGCGCCGGGCGATCGAGACTGGCACCTCAGCGTCCAAGAGCATATGTGAATCTTCCACTTCCGACCTCAGCACTCGTCCCAGCGCATGCACGAGCGCGAGGGTGCGTCCTTCGGTCATCGGCATTCGCAGCGAGAGCAGAACCATGGGATCGATGGGAAGTGCTTGGTCTATCCGGCGCAGGAGTTCCTCTATGCCCTCGCCCGTCAACGCCGAGACCAGCACCGGCCCGCCGTCGATTCCCGCTCCCATGGTGTAAGGATGAACCAGGGGCGCGCGCTGCTCCGGAGTGAGCTGATCTACTTTGTTGAACACATGGAGTCTCGGCCGATCGCACACGCCGAGGTCGCTCAGAATCTTATCGACAGCGTCATCCAGCTCGGCGTGGTGCGGATTCGAAACATCGCTTACGTGCAAAATTAAAGCCGCTTCCTGAACCTCTTCGAGAGTCGCGCGAAATGCGTTCAGTAATCCCTTAGGCAGATCTCGAATGAAACCCACGGTATCAGAAATCAGAACCCGGCGGTTGGAAGGCAGTCGGACTGCTCGAATGGTTGGATCCAGGGTGGCGAACATGCGAGAGGAGACCAGCACGTCGGCGCGGCACAGCGCATTGAATAAAGTGGATTTGCCCGCGTTGGTGTAACCCACCAAAGCGATGGTGCCAAGGGGAACAGCGTTGCGTGCTTCGCGGCGCAGGGTGCGCTGCTTGCGCACTTCATTGATGCTGGATTCGATCCGGCGCACGCGGTCGCGGATCCTCCGCCGGTCGGTTTCCAGTTTTTTCTCACCAGGTCCGCGCACGCCGATGCGACCCGCAGCGCCGCCACCCCCGCTCTTGCCGCCGAGACGCGACATCGCCGCGCCATGTCCGGTCAGACGCGGGAGCATGTAATTGAGCTGTGCCAGTTCCACTTGCAGTTGGCCTTCACGGCTGCGCGCGTGGCGGGCGAAAATATCCAGGATCAGCTGGGTGCGATCAATCACCCGGCACTCGGTGGCCTCTTCGATGTTGCGCTGCTGCATCGGAGACAGATTGCTGTCGAAAATAATCAGCGGCGCGTCGTGGGTAGTCGCTTCGGCGCGAATTTCATCCAGCTTGCCCCGCCCAACGAGCGTCGCCGGATCAGCCCTATCGCGCACCTGGAACACTGTGTTGGCCACTTCCGCGCCCGCGCTCTTCGCAAGCTCGACGAGTTCCGCCAGCGATTCCCTCCCCTGTTCGCCCGCAGGCATGCCCGGAAAGCGCGGCGCGCGCTTCCAACCCACCCCTACGAGCAAAGCACGCTCAGCCGTTGAAACCTGTTGTTGTGTTTTCATTACCGGGGCCGGCCTGATCTCATCGTGGAGCCTGACTTTATCGGGCGATCGAAATCGAGCAACGTGGGAGTTTCTTCACCCAATTGATTATACGCCTGTCCTTTGGGTGCCGCGACTCACTCGCAATTCCTGCGATTGCAAGTATTCGAGCGCGTCATTTTGCAATTCCTGATCATCTCCGAACCCCGTCAACCAGTGAATCCCGGGCTCTTTGCGAAACCAGGTCAACTGACGTTTGGCATACTGACGCGTCGCTTGCTCAATCGTTGCGCGCGCGGCATCGAGCGTCATTTCGCCTCGCACTACGGCCCGCAATTTGCTGTATCCGATAAAATCAAATGGTTTTGCATTTTCCGGCAGTCCACTTGCCGCCAGAAGACGCACTTCCTCGACCCAGCCTTTCGAAAACATTTCCTCGGTCCGCGCGTGAATCCGCTCGTAAAGAGCTTCGCGAGGCGGCGTCAGGCCAATCTTCACCGTGCGCCATCCCTGTAGAGGGCTCCGCCCGCTTCGATGTACTTCCGCGAGCGGCTTGCGCGCCAGCAAACAGATTTCGATAGCTCGAATCAACTTTTGTTCGTCGTTCCGCGCAATTTTACGGGCTGAGGCAGGATCAAGCCGCTCGAGCATCCGATGCAAATAGCCTTGGGCATGGATAGCAGCGCTCGACCGCAAGCGCTTTCGAAGCCCTTCGGAACGCTGCGGCAAGTCCGCCAAACCCTCGAGCAGCGCACGAAGATACAGCCCGCTTCCAACCGTGAAGATGGGCAAGTGTCCGCGCTGGCGCAGATCCTCCAACACCGGGAGAGCCATCTGAGCATATCCGCCGGCCGTCGCTTCCTCCGTCGGGGACAGGACATCCAGCAGGTGATGTGGAATACCGTGACGCGCCGCTAAGCTGGGTTTGGCCGTGCCAATATCGAAACCGCGATACAGCTGCGTCGAGTCGCAAGCGACGACTTCTCCGCCCAGCCGTTCGGCCAGCCACACACCCAGCGCCGATTTTCCCGAAGCCGTTGGGCCCACGACGGCAACGATCACCGGCAGCGCATTGTCACTTTTCATCGAAACAGGATATGCCACGCGCGGATGAGCAAGACAAGGAACACGACCAGAGCGAGGAGCAGGCTGCCGAGAACTTGTTGGCGCGGGAGCTTCACTCCTGCCGGCCGTAGTCCGGTTGCAAATTATAGTAATACGTAAATCGCAGCTCGATATAGGGGCCCTTGAAGGCTGGCGGGAGGGGCTCGAACGGGTTGGAAGCGCGAATCGAGGAGATGGCGGCGCGATCCAGCGGCTCCTTGCCGGAGCCAAACACCGTCACAGGTTCGCCAGTAGGAACGCCACCGTCCTTCATTATTCTGAACTGCAACGAAACGACGCCCTTGTCGCCTAACTCCACCGAGGCCGGCATCACCGCGAACCAGTTTCGCTTGACGCTTTGATACACGCGGGCGAGATAGTCGTTGAAATCCACGCCCTCCGTTGGCGTGAGCATAGTGATGCCCGCATACGCGCTACCCCGTCCTCCACTTCCTGGTGCTGCGCGAGTGGGGATTTGTCCGCCGCCACCGATCGGACGCGGGGCGTTCATCTTTGCGGCCTCTCGGACGGAATCCTGAATCGAACGCCCGGGAGAACTTTTTGGCAGCAGCAGACTGTTTTGCCTGGGCTGCTCCTCAGGAGCCTCGAGCTTCAGCGGCGGTTTGGGCGCATCCGTTTTTGCGGCGGACTCGTTCGGCTGAGGCGGCTTCACATTGGGTTGCGGCACGGGGGCGTTCGGCAACTCTTTGACGACTTTCTCGGGCTCCGGCGGCTTCGGCAGAAGCTGCGGCTCGGGGGGGGCAATCTTTTTCAGAATGCGGGGGTCGAGGTGCATTTTTTCACTGCTCAAATCCTTCGGAGGTGGCGCAGTTTTCAAATCATCGAGAGCACCGGGTGGAAGAAGAACCGTAATCTGCCGCCGGGCAAGGTCCAGTTGCTCCTGCGTTGGCGGATGGTAGGGAAAGAGTTTCGGCTGAAGAATGATCAGCGTGATCACCAGAATGTGAAAAATCACAGAAGAGATTCGGGTGATTGCTTCTTTCTTCGATTTTCCTTTGGCGGGTTCCTTCGCGAGCAAATTGACTTCGCCGGTCAGGAATATATCGGCCTCGACAAGGTCCAGCGGAACATTTTCGATCGCTTCGAGCGTCTCGGGACGCGAAGCGCCCTGCGGCACCGCAATCCGCGAATCCATGTCCGTAGGTTGCAGCGGCAGCGCATCGCTTTCTTCGATCTGGAAAGCTTCCGGGTTCAAATCGCGCGGCACCACCGTCCGCGCGCTAATCGATTCGAGCGGCAAGGAGGACGGGATTTTAGTGTGCCCGTCGAGTACTACGATCGGCAGCATCGCCGGGACGAGCGTCCGCTCATCCAGCGTTGTCGGACGCCGGCGCTGCGTCGCGGTGGCGTCCACCGCGGGCGGGCGCGAATTCTCGGGAACAAGGAATCTCGGGATCATTTTCCTGTCTTGGACGTTACGGCGTGCGCGCTCAGTTGGACGCGCTCCGCGTGCTCCTGGATGCTTCTCATCACCCGCTCCGCCAGCTCCAGCGCCGCCCTTCCCGCGGCCCCGCTGGTGCGTGGCTCGCGGCGCGTCCGCACTGCATCCACGAAGGCTTCCAGTTCGGCGCGCAGCGGTTCAACGTTCGGCGCGGGCAGCTTTTCAAATCCGAACTCCGGCTGCGGGCCCGGCTTCTTTACGCCGATGCGCAGTGCGTCGCGCCGCGCGTAGTCGAGCGAGATGTATTCGTGCTGCTGGAAGAATCGCATCTTTCGAACGCGTTCGGTTGATACGCGGCTGGCGGTAATGTTCGCGACCGCGCCGCCGGAAAACTCCAGCCGCGCGTGTGCGATGTCCACCTTGTCCGTCAAGACGGGAATGCCCACAGCCTTCAGTTCGTCCACCGGCTCTTTCACCAGCGCGAGAAGAATGTCCAGATCGTGGATCATCAGGTCATAAATGACGTCCACATCCAGGCTGCGCGGCGTGAATACTCCCAGCCGGTGTACTTCGAAAAAAAGCGGGCGGTTCAGAATCGGTTCGACTGCGAGCACTGCCGGGTTGAAGCGTTCCACATGGCCAACTTGCAGGATTCGCTGGTGCCTCTTCGCGGCATCGAGAAGTGCGTCCGCCTCGGTCACGTTGACGGCCATGGGCTTTTCGACGAGAACATCGAGGCCCATCTGCATGAGCTGGCAACCGACGGCGGCATGATCCACCGTGGGCACGGCCACGCTCGCGGCATCGGCTCTTCCTTTCAGTTCTTGAAGGCCGCCCAGCGCCTGCGTGTGAAATTCCTCCGCCACAGCCTTTGCGCGGCTTTCGTCCGTGTCGAATATGCCCGCGAGCTCCGCGCCCTCCAACTCGCGGTAGACACGGGCGTGATTGCGCCCGAATTCGCCAGCTCCTACGACGGCGACACGTATTTTTCTCGTTTGCCCCGCCGTGGCGTTCATTCCTTCTTTATTCCCCTGGAGGCGTTCGCGGGTTCCGCAGCGGCGGCAGAAAACGCCTGGATCGCGATTCCCGCCGCTTCCGCTCTTTCAATCAATTGTGAACGGTCAAAAAGAAGGGTGCGCCGAGCGTCGACGGCGAGTGCGGTCGCCCCAGCGCTCTTCATGAGCTCGATGGTCGGCAAACCAACTACGGGTACATCAAAGCGCATGTCTTGCCCTGGCTTGCTCACTTTCACCACCACCAGCGGCCGGCCGGCAGCAATCCGCCCCGCGCGGGCAATTACTTCGTCCGTGCCCTCCATGGCCTCGACGGCCACACACGCGCGGTCGGCGATTATCACGGTTTGTCCGATATCTATTTCCGCGACGTGCCGCGCCACGCTCAGGCCGTAGGCAATGTCTTCGGCTTCATGCTCATTTGGCGCGCGCCTCGTCAGAACGCCGGGCTCCGGCAGCAAGGGTTTGAGAAAAAGCGTGGAATCCACCAATTGAATGCCGTCGTCTTCGAGGACCCGCGCAACTGCGCCGATCAATGCGTCCGTGTTCTTCCGCGGCAAGGATAGGAGCAGTTTTGCGAGCTTCCAGTCCGGCCGGATCGAGCTGAAAATCTTGTTGTGCTGCACCTGTCCGGCCATCACCGCTTGCGAGACGCCTTCCTGGTGCATGAGCTCGATCGTCTTACTCAACTCCCCCAGGCTGACCCAGTGGACGCGTTTCGCTGCCCGCGCAATCTCCGGCGAAGCTTCTTCCTTGATTGCGATGACCGCCATGTCGATACCCTGGCTGCGCGCTCCTTCGAGGACCAGAAAGGGGAATCTTCCATTCCCAGCGATGAGCCCCCAGCCAGCCGCGCCGGGAGCCGTCTTTGCCGTCGTGCTTTCTGTAGTGTCGGGCATCAGAAGTACATTCAGGGGCGTGCTATTTCACGATGCCGCGCTCGGCGGCCTCGATAAATCGAATCAACTCTTGCACGTCGGCCGAATCACCCAGTGTCTTGCACATCTCCTCGACCGCGTTCGAGGTATTCAATTTCGAGCGCGACAACAAACGGAACGCCCGCTGGAGAATCTTCAATCTCTCCGGAGAGAAACCCTTGCGCTCCAGGCCGATGGTGTTAATGCCATAGCATTTGGTCTCGCGCTTGGTGACGACGAGCGAAGACGGCGGCACGCTCTGCGTGATCACTGTGCAAGCACCGATGTAGGCGTAGCGCCCCACGCGGCAAAATTGATGCACCGGGGAAAATGCCCCGATCGTTGCGAAATCCTCGACGTCCACATGGCCGGCGAGAGTCGCTCCATTCACAAACAACGTGCCGTCGCCGATATGGCAATCGTGCCCCACGTGCGCGCTGGCCATGAACAAGCTGCCGCTGCCGATGGTCGTCTTCCCCCCGCCGCCTGCCGTGCCCCGGCTGACCGTAACATTCTCGCGAAACACGTTGTTGTCACCGGCAATCAGTTCGGTCCTTTCGCCGCGATACTTCAGGTCCTGCGGCGCCGCCCCAATGGAGCAGAACGGATGAAAGACATTATTTATTCCAAAGCGCGAGGGTCCCTGCACCACCGCGTGCGGATGGAGAATGCAGCCCTGGCCAAGCTCGGCATCCTCCCCAATCACGGCGTAAGCGCCCACTTGAACGTCCGCGCCAAGTTTCGCGCCTGGCGCGATGACCGCCTGAGGATGGATGGCCTGCACTGTCATTTCGCGGTATCTTCCGGCTTCACCGCCGGCTCGCGGTCGACCATCTTGCACATCAATGTGGCCTCGGCTGCGAGCTGCCCGTTCACCGTGGCTTTGCCTTTCAGCTTGCAAAAATCGCCTCGCCAGGAGATGACATTTATTTCCAGCCGCAACTGGTCACCGGGAACGACGGGACGCCGGAAGCGCGCCCCATCAACAGCCACGAAGTACAGCAGCTTCTTCTCGCGGTCGGGAACTTCAAGGAGCAGCAGCAGGCCCCCGGTCTGCGCCATTGCTTCGATGATGAGCACGGCCGGCATGATGGGCTTTCCGGGAAAGTGACCCTGAAAATAAGATTCCGTGATGGTGACGTTTTTCACGCCCACGATGCGCTTCAGCCGCTCCATCTCCAGAATGCCGTCCACCATCAGGAACGGATACCGGTGGGGCAGATATTTTTGGATTTCGTTAACGTCAAGAATCATCGAGGCTCCCCATCGCGCCACACACCCGCCCTGTGGCGCAGCGTGCTTCCTTGGCAAACTTTGATTATATGCGAAGCGCGCTGTCCGCGATACGCGCGCCGGGGCGTAATACGGTCAACGCAGCCTTTGCAAAGTGAACCCTTCGCCAAACGAGGTTGCCGCCGGTCCGCTACGTGTTAGCATGTGCCGACAATGGCTCATCCAAACTTTCCCCAACAATTGCTCCAAACACTGAAGCCTCGACAAACAGAAATGCTCGCCGCCTTGCGGCGTCTCGCGCTTGCCGAATCGCCCAGTCTCGAAAAGAACGCTGCGGATCGCTGTTGCACTCTTCTCGCAGCGGAATGGCGCAAGCGTGGCGCGCGCGTGGAACGTCTGGCACAGAAGCATCGTGGAGACCACCTCCGCATTACCTATTGGGCGGGAAAGTCACGTCCTGCCGGCCAACTCCTCGTCCTCGGGCACTACGATACGGTCTATTCGACGGGCACACTGCGCACGATGCCGTTTCGTATTTCCGCAGGCAAAGCTTACGGCCCCGGCACATTTGACATGAAGGGCGGGCTCGTTCAGGCGCTTTTCGCTTTTCACGCGCTGAAGCTTTCTGGCACGCCCCTCCACAAGCGGCTCGTATTTCTCTGGACCTCCGATGAAGAGATCGGAAGCGAATCGGCGCAGAAATTCATCGAGGAGGAAGCGCGCCGCAGCGATGCGGTCTTTGTTCTTGAGCCATCGCTCGGTCCCAAGGGGCTTCTTAAGACCGCCCGAAAAGGCGTTGGCGAAGCGGAAATCATCGTTCATGGCCGCGCTTCACATGCCGGCCTCGCACCCGAGCAGGGCGTCAACGCCGTTCACGAGCTGGCCCGGCAGATCTCGCGAATCGAGCAGTGGAACGACCTGCGCCGCGGCGTCACCATCAATGCCGATATCATCGAGGGCGGCACGCGCACCAACGTCATCGCCGAGCGCGCCCACGCCGTCTTGGATCTCCGCGCGTTGCGGAGTTCGGACATCCGCCTCATCGAAAACCGCCTGCGCGCTCTCCGGCCGATTCTGAAAGGCGCCCGGCTCGAAGTTCGCGGCGGCTTCACCCGCGCTCCCCTGGAACGCAAGAGCAGCGCTGCGCTTTTCGCACACGCCAAATCCCTCGCCGGGCAAATGGGCCTCACTCTCGGCGAATGTACCGCAGGTGGCGGCTCTGATGGCAACCTCACCGCCGCGCTCGGCATTCCCACGCTCGACGGCCTCGGCGCCGTGGGCGACGGCGCGCACTCCGCGCACGAACACATCCTCGTGAACACCATGCCCTCTCGCGCCGCCCTCCTGGCCGCGTTGCTTAGCTGTTCCTAGGAACGGAATCAACGGGGAATAAATCGCCGCAGGTTCGGCGGAGAGGTAGTCAGTGGACGTACGCCTTTTTCAAATACTCAACGGTAGCCTGCGAAATTTCGTCGTAATCTTCATGTAGCACCTGATGTAGCGCCTCTTCAGTTGATATTCCCGCTGCAATGCGATCCAGAATGCGTTCCATATCGGTCATTCCGTTCGTCTGCACGATGTATTCGACATTCGCGAGTGACCACGCGTAGGCGTAAGCAGCGTCTTCGCTCGGCAATCGTGTCCACGAGCGCTCGAGCACGCCCAGCGAA
>WNFB01005706.1_pt1 | contig 11348 bp, 5 predicted proteins | sample 5400501 | NCBI WGS metagenome assembly WNFB01 (sample SAMN13153341, study PRJNA577476) | soil metagenome | isolation source: 200 cm saprolite under Douglas fir tree site 2 hole 1 | place: USA:California | collected 2015-04-18 | reverse complement strand
TCGAGAGCGTCCCGGTGTTCGCCGTCGCGATCGTCCAGGTGGTGTTCGCATTGGTGCCCACCAGCACGTCCGCCGTGTTGTCCCCCGTGAAGCTCGTGACGTTGCTGAACGTGCCGCCGAGCACCCCGCTGATCGTCCCCGTCTGCAAATTGATGGTGTTGGCGCCAACCTTGGCCGCGATGTCGATGCTGTTCACCGTGGTCGCCGCACCTCGAGAGCGTCCCGGTGTTCGCCGTCGCGATCGTCCAGGTGGTGTTCGCATTGGTGCCCACCAGCACGTCCGCCGTGTTGTCCCCCGTGAAGCTCGTGACGTTGCTGAACGTGCCGCCGAGCACCCCGCTGATCGTCCCGGCCTGCAGGTCGATCGTGTTGGCGCCCGCCTTGGCCGCGATGTCGATGCTGTTCACTGTGGTCGCCGCACCACCGTCGAGCGAGTTCAGGCTGCCCGACGCATTGAAGACGAACGCATCGTCCGCCGTCCCGCCCGTGAGGTTCGGGATGTTGGTGAAGCTCTGCCCCGTCGAGAGCGTCCCGGTGTTCGCCCCCGTGATCGTCCAGGTGGTGTTCGCATTGGTGCCCACCAGCACGTCCGCCGTGTTGTCCCCCGTGAAGCTCGTGACGTTGCTGTAGCTCCCCAGGAACCCGCCGCTGATCGTGTTCGCCTGCAGGTTGATCGTGTTGGCGCCTGCCTTGGCCGCAATGTTGATGTTGTTCGCCGTGGTCGCCGCACCACCGTCGAGCGAGTTCAGACTGCCCGCCGCATTGAAGACGAACGAATCGTCCGCCGTGCCGCCCGTCAGGTTCGGGATGTTGGTGAAGCTAAACCCCGTCGACAGCGTCCCGGTGTTCGCCCCCGTGATCGTCCAGGTGGTGTTGGCGTTCGTCCCCACCAGCACGTCCGCGGCGTTGTCGCCGGTGAAGGCCTCAACGTTGCTGAAGCCACCCAGGAACCCGCCGCTGATCGTCCCGGCCTGCAGGTCGATCGTGTTCGCTCCCCCCTTCGCCGAGATGTCAATGCGGTCGGCCGTGGTGTGAGCTCCGCCATCGATCGCACCGCTCAGGCTGCCGCCCGCGCTAAAGGTGAAGGTGTCGTCCGCCGTACCGCCCGTCAGGTTTTCCATGTTGGAGAAACTCAGCGTACCTGTGGACGTCACCGTGCCCTGATTGGAGCCAGTGATGGACCACGCATTTGTCGCATTCCGACCCTTCAACGTGTCGGTGCCGCCAGCACCGTCGAGCGTGGCCGTGGTCGCCGGCGCACCGCTGAAATCAAAAGTGTCGTTACCGCCACCGCCGGTGACTGTCGTGGTGCTACCGACAAGCGAGCCGGTTGCTGAAAGCGTAAACGTCGATCCGCCATTCGACTGCCCAAAGCTGAGGGTGGTAGTTCCGGCGCCGTTCGCGGTCACTGCCGCGTTGATCGTCATGTCCGTGTTCGCCGTCAGGCTTACGTTGCCGTTCGAGGTCGTCGCGACCGCATTGCTAATCGTCAACGCGCCGTTGGTGTTGTTCACCGAGATGTCGCCGCTCGTCGTCGTACTCAGCCCCGTCGCGGACGTGGTGCCACCAGAAAGATCCGCTCCGTTCAACGCAGTGACGTTGACGTTGCTGGCGACGGCATTGCCGTTCTGTATAAAGATGCCGCCTGTTGCCGTGGTCGCGGCCACATCGGTGAGGCCCAGGGTGCGGAAGGGACTTACGGCAGAAACCCCGATTCCAGTACCGGCAATCATGAGCAGCCCCGTACTGTTCACTCTGAGCGTATTGGCGGCAGTAGACTGGGTAATAGAGCCGGCGCCTGCGCGAAGAGTGAGCTGCCCGCCACTAAGACTTACGGTGGTATTGGGAGCTACGAGAGCGCCGGTGAAGGAAATATTGTTTGTCGCATCGAAAGTGAGATTGCGTGTTGTTCCGCCGGACGTAATTACGATGCCTCCCGAGGCGGCATTAAACGCGACGTTGCCGTCGCCGCCGGCGCCATTGGCCAGAACCACGACGTTGTTTGATCCCAGTTGCGAATTAATTGTAAAGTCGGTGAGCGTTCCTCCGACGGCGGGCGCGGTCGCGGTATCGACAAATGGCGCGCTGCCGGTCACGGTAATGCCAATATCCGGGCCAGCGATGGAATGGATGATCGTGATCTCGGTCGGATCAAGAAGCAATGTTCCGGTGCTCCCGTTCGACGCGCTCGTGTTGACGGTGCCGCGGAAATCCAGCCCATGTTTGCCTGACACCTCCACGAAGCCACCATCGCCGCTCTGCGCGCCGCCGCTTGCGCTGATCGATCCATAGAACTGGGTACCGTCGTTCGACCACACGGCGACTTGGCCGCCGTTGCCGCTCGTCACTGCGTCAGCGTTGATCGAGGCATTGCCATCTACATAGGTACGCGATGCGCTCTGCTCGGTGCCAGCGCCATGGAAATTGCCGCCGACCAGCACGGTGCCGCCGCCTGCATCGCCCGATACATCGATGCGGGTACCGCTGAAGAGGCCGGCGTACTGGCCGAGTACCTTAACGGTGCCGCCGATAGTGCCGGCGTCGAGGCCGACTGCCTGGAGTGTGCCGCTGTTGCTGACGACGCCTGCGGTGCCGCCATCGAGGATGATTTCGCCGTTGCGCGAGACGAGCGAGTTGGCGCGGATGATGCCGCTGTTGTTGACGACAGTGTCGAGGAGCGCATTCGCGCTGCGCGCGGTGAGGAGCACGCGGCCGCCGTCGGCCTGGATCGTGCCGGCGTTGATGGCGGAGGCGTTCAGCGCGGCCTGGTCGACGCTCACGCTGATGAGGCCGTCGCCCACCATGTCGAGGGTGACGCGGTCGCCCGCGGCGAGCGAGACGGTGCCGGCCTGCGCGATGATGATGCCGTCGTTGCGCACCTGCGGCCCGGCGAGGGCCGCGTAGCCGCTGGTCGCGATGATCGTGCCCTGGTTGACGACCGCGCCCGCGTTACCTGCGTTGTAGAAGTTGTAGCGTCCGGCGAGGAAGTCCTGGTCGGTGATCGACAGCGAGGTCGCAAAAAGCGATCCGACATCGACGCTCGCGCTGGGGGCGAAGAGCACGCCGCTCGGGTTGGAGAGGAACACCTGCCCGTTCGCGCTGAGCCGGCCGAAGATTTCGGACGGGTTGTTGCCGAGCACCCGGTTGAGGGCGACCGAGGAGGCGCTCGGCTGGCTGAAGTTGACCCAGGCGCTGGAGCCGATCGAGAAGGTCTGCCAGTTGAGGATCGCCTTGTCGGTGGCCTGGTCGATCTGCATCTTCGACCCCGTCGTGGAGATATTGGCCGTGCCGGCGGTGACTTGGCCGCCCGTGGGCAGCTGGCTCGGCGCCGGATCCGCGGCGGCCGGCTGCACCCAGATCCATGGCATCAGCGCGGCGCTCACCGCGAGCACCGCGGCGCGCGGTTGGGTTCGCATGGCCCGCCGCGTGCGCGTCTGAATGCTGGCTAGATTGCCGGGACTTTTACGCGTCGTTGTTGCCATGGCCCTCTCCCTAAACCCATCCATGCATCACTCGCGGCGACCGGCCCAGTCTAGGCCACCTCTCAACCGCGGGCTGTGAAAAAAACTGTAAATAAGCGTGAAAAAAGTCACAGCGCCCCTAAAACCATTTGATCGCCTGCAGCCACACCCGCGGCGTGCGGACCGCCTGGTCCGACTCCGGGTTCTGATTCGTGTACTTCCACGCCATGCTGGCGCGGATCAGGAAGCCGCCTTCTTTGCCGAGCGACATGCCGAAGCCGTAGCCTGAAATGTGGCGGATGTTCTCGACATCGCTCGACAGCGGGATCTCGTTGATTTTTGCCCAGCCGTAGTCGAAGAAAGCCATGAAGCTCATGTCGCCGTCGAACACCTTGGTGCCGGGAACGATGTAGCGCGCCTCGGCCGTGCCGAGGAAGCCGCTATCGGCCGTCGCTTCGCCCACGGGGTAGGCGCGCACGCCGTTCGGGCCGCCGAGCGAGATCTTCTCCGCTGAAGCCAGGTTTCTCGACGCCCACTGGCTCGAGACCGAGAGCAGGAGGCTCGCGTTCTCGGTGAGGCGCTGCTGGCGGCGCGCATCGAGGTTTACCTTGTGGAAATTGCCCTCGGTCTGGCGCCCCGTAGCCGCGAGGTCGATAGCCTCCGTAGTGGCCGGGAAGATGCCGAGGTTGCCTGTCGTATAGCTCAACGCGTAAGCATTCAGGCCGCCGCCCACGATCCCGTCGCGGAAATCGCCTTGCACTCCCACCTTGAGGTTGCTGATTTTGCGCAGGTCGTTCTGTCCCGCGCTTTGGACGCGGTCGACGAGGACCTTGTCTTCGTAGCTGGCGGTCAGGATCAGGTTGCTGTTGCGCGTGCGGGTGATCGGGTGGAAGGCGTAGATGCTTTTCACCTCGCCCTCGCCGTTCGCCCCCAGCGAGGCGAAGTCCTTGGACAGCGCGTAGTCGAATTTCGAGTAGCTCACGCCGACCCGCGTGCCGTAGTAGCCGACCGGCAGATCGTAGGCGATACGCGTGAACCACATCTTCTCGTCGGTGGTGAAGGCGCGCAGCGACACCCGGTCCCCGTAGCCGGCGGGATTGTTGAGGCTCAGGCTCGCGCCGTAGCGGTATTCGCCGGTGAAGCGGTTGCCGTGATTGTCGAAATCGACGAAGCCGTTGAATGAGCCCGCGCCCGGGTCTACGTTCACCCTCAGGTTCGCGGCGCCGATCGTTTCGCTCGGGCGCAGCTCGGTGGTCACGCTCGAATCGGGCAGGTCGTTGATGAGGAGCAGCGGGCGCTCTAGCCCGGTCTCCGTGATGATTTCCCCCTGCTGGAGATGCGCGCCTATGATGCCGGCGATAAGGCCCGTGCTGATGCGCGAGGCGGGCTTCTTGTCTAGCTCGATGATCCCCCAGCGGCCCTCGATGACGTCGATCTCCACCGAGCCGCCGCGGATCGCCTGCTGCGGCAGGTACGCCTGCGCCAGGAAGTAGCCGCGCGAGCGGTAATACGCACGCACTTCCGTCGCCGCGTCGTTCAGGCCTTCGAAGTTGAGCTCCTTGCCGACGAAGTCCTTCACCGCTTCGCGCAGCTCGGATTCGGAAAACAGCGTGTTGCCGGAGAAGGTGAATCGCGAGACTTTCACCTTCAGCTGCGGCTGCGCGCCGAGCGCGGGCTTCGGCTCGGGCGGCTTCGGACGCAGGTCGGGTGACGGCGGCGGCAGGCGCAGCGGCTCGCGCGTCTGCTCGAGGATCTGTCCTGCATCGGGTTTCTGCTGAGCGAGCGCCAGCGCACTCGCAACTGAAAGCACCACGAATGCGACAAGGCGATGGAGACTCATTTCTCTCGCTCCGCTTAGTTTCTTTGTCTATCCGTCGCCGGCGCACGACACGTGCGCGCACGCAACGTCGCTTTTTGGACCTGCGGTGAGCAAGGGAAAAACCAACGCACGACGGGCCGCGCAAAGGCAATCGCGCGAACCTCCGCAGACCCCCGGCTCTGTTGCCTCCAGCTTGTCAATTCTTCTACCTGATTCAACAGCTTGAAGCTGTCTTTTTTATGCCTCGGCTTGGGGACCAAGCCTGCGCGCGGAGAATAACGTGATTTTTTACCGTTCGCAATGAAAAGCCCGGGCGAAAGAGCGCTTGTTGCGCTACGGCAACCGAAAACCCCGCCCCGATACGACGAAAAGACAAAATTTCCGCGCTCAGGCGCAGAATATTTTTCAAAAGTTTACGTTGCGGCGGACCGCCCGAGGACCGGATCAGGCTGCGGAGGGCGGGGTGAGGAGCCGCGCGGTGCCGGTCGAGTTCTTCGCATGGTGCCGGTGCAGCCATGCGATCGCTTCCGCGAACCGCTCCGGACGGCCGCGGAAAAGGATGGCGTCCGGGTCGCGCTCGAGGAGTTGAGCGGTCAAGTCCGTGCGCGCCGTCGAGTCCTCGGCGAGGCGCACTACCGCGCGCACGTACTCGTCCGCCGAGCGGGCGATCAGCCATTCCGGCAGGCCGAGCCTGCGGAAAAGTCCCTCGTCGATGTGCGAGTGGACTTCGGCACCGGTGAGGCAGACGCCCGGGAGGCCGAGGCGGACGGTGTCGACGAGGCCGTTGGTGTTTCCGAAGGGAAACGGATCGACGAACATGTCGCACCCGCGCATGCGCTCCAGGTAGCGCTCGTAGGGAAGGTTTGGGTAGACGACGGCGCGCCCGCCGAGGAAGCCGTGGACGGCGTTCTGTAGGCAGGCCTTGCCGAACCCGAACGCCATGCCGCTAAAGAAATGGAACTCGACGGCGACCTTGGCCTCGTCGCCGACGCGGCGGAGCGTTCTCAGGAACACGGGATTGATCTTCATCGGCGTCGCCGCCACCGCGATTCTCACCGTGCTCCCCGCGCCGCCGCTGCGCGGCGCCGGCCTAGCGAAATTCGCCGGCGGCCGGTACGGCATACTGTCTCGCGGCAGCGCCACGACGCGCTCGCTGAAGCACGCGGGATCGCCGAGGTAGTCCTCCTCTACGAGGACGTAGTCGACGAAGGGCGAATGCGTCGTCGCCGGATGGCCGAGGCCGACCATCTGCACCGGCGCGAGGCGCAGGTTGATCAGCATGATCGTCTCGAGGAACATGCCGACACTCGGGTAGTAGATGATGTCCGGCTTGATGCCCTCGACCAGCTCTGTGACATGCCGGACGCGCTCGTTCATCGAGTCCGTTGCCGACACAGCTTCAACGCGATCGAACACCTTCCGCGATTGCTCGTCCGATGCCCCACGAAGGGAGACACCGATGAGCTCGAATCGCCGCCCAAGCGCCTCCATCGACAGCGAATGCGTGCGATAGATCGCGTGCGTCGAATAGAACCACTCCAGCACGCACATGAGGACCGGCTTCTTGCGGCGCTGCGCCGCGGGCGGCGTCGCGTCCCGATAGCCGGTCGCCAGAAGCCTGGCGCGCAGCAGCTCGTTGATCGGAGACTTGATCGCATGCTTCGCCGCGCCGCTCGCGTAGCTGCACAGCATCCATACTTGTGCCAGTGCCGGCCAGAAATCCTCGCTTGGAAGCTCCTTCAGCTTTGCAGGTAGCCATGCCAACAGCTGCTCGCGCTTCGCGTGCCCTTCCTCCGAGGCGACGATCAGCTGTGATAGCAGGGCGAGAAAAAATGAGACAGCAACGCGGCGGTCCTTCTGCCACAAGACATCGGGTTGCAGCGGCAGGCGCGACTCAAGAGAGTACAGCGTGCAAAACTTCCACAAATCAGCACCCCTGAACCTGATGAACTGCTGCGCGCCAGCCGGATGCTGCTCTAGCATCGTGTGCAGGATGTGATCGGCGTTGCCAAACGAGCTGGCGCCGAAGATGACCGCCAGCCAGCGATGAAAGCTGATCAAGCGCCGGAATGCCTCGGTGCTCGGCTGATAGCCGGGATGCGCGAAGAGCGCAGTAATTGCCGACGCGATTCGCGTGGCGATGCGCGTGTCCCGTCTGTCGTTCGCGTAATCACCCGATGGCTTCTGGCCGACGTCACCCAGGGCGCCGTATTGAGCGTCCTGGTGAGCGAGAAGGGCCAGGATCTGCGCCTCGGCCTCGTCAAACCTGCCACGGTAGGCGGCATGCTCGAGCCCCTGAACGGAGAATGCCTCGTCCTGCTGTGGCGAGGGCACGTCAGTCCGAGATGACAAAGCCGGTCGCTCCTAGGCTTCCCTGAACTCCGATGCGATCGATCTCCAGCACGCTCTCCGGCTCGAGGAACTTGAACAGGCAGTGCTCGATGTCGGCGTAGCCGCCCGCGTTCACCCGCTGCGTCATGTAGGCACGCATGCGGTCGAAGCGATCGGCGATGTCCTTTGCCATGCCGGTGGGAAAGCTCCACAGCCGGCTCGTGTACTGCAAGGGGATCTGCGTCAATTCCAGCGGGAACTGGCTCTTAATCCGGCGCTTGAGGACGACTTTGTCCGCCACGCCAGCGCGCTCGTAGAAGGCCAGATCGAAATGCTCGTTCAGGGTGTAACGGCCGCTCAGCTTGAAGACGCGGCCGGTGCGGTCGAGCACCCCTCTCTGCGCGAGCCCCCTCAGCGCCGTCCCGAAGCAGTGCATCTCGGTAGCATTCTTGACGATGTCCCAGTTGTCCGTGCCTTGGTAGAGCTCCACAACGCTCCTATTGCGCGTGAAATCGAGATACATGTCGACGGCCGCCTTGAGCGCCTGTTCCTGCACCACCGTCGGGCCTTGCCCTGCCATCTCGAGCAGCGCCACGCGGGCGCCGGCGGCGCGCGAGCGGATGCTACGTACAGTCTCGAGCGTCTGTTGCAAGCGCTGGTCCGCGTCGAAAACGCCGAAGCGAGTGTTCAGAGCGCTCGTGACGAGGAAGAGAAAGCGGCTCACGGCTGCGGGATGCTCCGCACATTTACCCTCAAAGGTAAACTACCCGACCTCATGCACCAAAGTTCCTATGCGCTCATGCAGCGATTCGCGGACACGGTCCGCAGGCGCTTCGCCGGCAATCCGGTGCGCATCCTCGACGTCGGGAGCAACAGCGTCAACGGCTCCTACAAGGACCTCTTCGCCTTCGCCGGCGCAGAGTACATCGGCTTGGATATCCAGCCGGGCCCGAACGTCGACATTGTTCCGGAGGATCCCTATGAGTGGAAATCGCTGCCGGACAATTCCTTCGACGTCATTATCTCTGGCCAGGCGCTCGAGCACACGGAGTTTCCGTGGCTCACTTTCGACCAGATCGGGCGCAAGCTGAAACCCAACGGGATTGCCTGCTTGGTCGCGCCGTCGCGCGGGCCGGAGCACCGCTATCCCGTCGACTGCTACCGATTCTATCCCGACGGCCTACGCGCACTGGCCCGCTGGAGCGGCTTGAAGGTCCTCGAGTGCGATTACCTGCGCAGCACGAGCGGTTTCGGCCCGGAAAGCGATGCCTGGGGAGATTGCCACTGTGTGCTGACGAAAGAAGGCTCGCACTCGGTTCAACCCCGCCCTGCCGACGGCCACAGCAGCGGTCGAAGCGGCGGCAAGCACCGCGACAATCCCCTAAATCTTACCGACGGCCGCTACTTCACCTACGAACGGCTGGAGGTCGTGCAGCTCATCGCGCAGCAAGGCATCCGTGCAAAGCGCATCCTGGAGCTGGGATGCGCCTCGGGCACGACCGCTCGGCGGCTCCGGGAGCTCCTCTCGCCCGAGCAGTACGTCGGAATCGAGATAGACCGCAGCGCTGCCGAGCAGGCCCGGACACACGTGTCGCAGGTACACGTTGCCGACATCAATACGGCTGGCCCGACGAATCTGGGACTGGCTCTACAGAGCTTCGACCTGTTGCTGGCCCTCGACGTGCTCGAACATCTCCATAACCCGTGGGATGTACTCGCTGCGTATAGCGAGACTCTGGCGCCCGGCGGCTACGCCGTTCTCTCCATTCCGAACATCGCTAACGTGGAAATCATTCGTCAACTCACGCAAGGGCGCTGGCGATACGAGGCCTCCGGTCTCCTTGACGCCACGCATCTGCGCTTCTTTACGCGCGAAACGATCGCCCGGCTGGTTGGAGGCGCAGGCCTCGCGCTGACGCACGTAGCCGCGGTCCTGAATCCGCGTCCGGACCTTGCCCAGTTGCAGAATGCGGCCAACAATGTGGAGTCCGGCAATCTTCGGATCTCGAACCTCTCAAGGCAAGAGGTGCTCGATCTCTTTACCTTCCAATTTCTCGTCGTCGCGCGGAAGCCCAGCGCTACTTGACTTTGCGCAAGTAGCCGTTCGTGTTCCAGGTCACGTTGTGTCCGAAGAAATCGCAGAGCCCGACGTCGACAAGGAAACGGCCCCCGCACTCCTCAAGAAACTTCCGGATCGCACGGTTCGGACCGCCGTCGAACTGCTGCTGCATACCAAGGTCATCGACGATTCCATCCTCGATGACCAGATATTCGCCGGGCTTGAGGAGCGGATCGAAGAAGCGCATCACGCTAAGGCACGTCGCGTATTGGTGGCTTGAATCCTCCACGACCAGCCAGGGGCGTGGCAGTTGCGCAAGGACCGCGTTACTAAGCGTGGCGGCAAGGTTGTTTGCGTCGCCTCTCAGGAAGCGGACTCTCGGGTCGCGGACGTCCTTCACCTCGACAATGTCCACCGAGACGACGGTTCCGGAGAGCCCGGAGAGCCTCAGCAGATCCGCAAGCCAGAGCGCGCTGCCTCCGGCATTGGACCCGATCTCGATGATCGTGCCCGGCTTGACTTGCCAAACCAGCAGCGGGTACAGCGCAAAATCGAAAGGATTCTTGACACAGGGAACGCCCTTCCATGTGTAGCGCAGAGTGCCACGCTGAATGCTTTGCAGGTTGCGCGGCGCGAGCGAGCTAGCGAGTGGACGCTGCGTGGGCGGCATTGGACCCGGGTACCCATAAGACGAAAACGTTGGCGATTACGATCGTCGCGGCGAGGAAGTAGAACGTCGCGAGCAGGCCGTACTGGTCCGCCACCACGCCGCCGAGCAGCGGCCCGAGCGAGCCGCCGATCGCCTGCGCGCCGAACAGCACGCCGATGCTCGACCCGCCCATGTTCTTCGGCGTGGTCTCGAGCAGCCAGGCCTGGATCACCGGCCGCGTGGCGTAGAGGAAGAAGCCGAGCACCGCGACCAGGCCGATGAAAAGCGGCGAGCCGCCGGCGAACGCCATCAGCGCGAGCACCACCGCGCTCATCAGCATGCTGCCCATGAGAATGTGCTTGCGCCCCATGCGGTCGGAGAAGTGCCCGGCCACGGGTGCGGCGGCAAAGCCCGCGGCTTGCAGCGCGAACAGGCAGGCCCCGACCCACGCAGGCGAATAACCCATGGAGTTTGCGAGGAACACCGGGAGGAAGGTGAGAAGCGCGGTCTGCGTCATGGTGCGGAACGACGAGCCGGTGCAGAGCAGCACCAGCGCGCGGTTGCGGAACAGGGTCCGCAGGCCGCCCAGGTATGCGCGCAGCGATTGGCTCTCACCATGGGACTTCCTTCCGGAAAGCTGCAGCGTGCCGAGGAACGCGAAGATGAGCAGCGCGATGAGAAGGCCGGGAAGGACATTCATGACGACGACCTGACGCCACGAAAAAACCGCGAGCGCCGCGCCGATCACGAGCGGAGCCACCGCGTCGCCGACATTGCCGCCCATGCCGTGCAGCGAAAGCACCAGGCCCTTGCGCTCCGGATAACGGCTGCCGAGGGTCGGGATCGCGGTCGGATGCCACAGGCTGTTGCCGAAGCCGACCAGCGCGATGCACGCGAGCAGCATCACGTAGCTGTGCGTGAAGCTGATGAGGAGAGACGGAAAGCCGACCCAGAACAGCGACACCGCCATCAGCAGCGCTTTGCTGGCAACGGTGTCGACCAGCACGCCGCCAGGCACGTTGGCGATCG
>WNFB01005465.1_pt1 | contig 11348 bp, 12 predicted proteins | sample 5400501 | NCBI WGS metagenome assembly WNFB01 (sample SAMN13153341, study PRJNA577476) | soil metagenome | isolation source: 200 cm saprolite under Douglas fir tree site 2 hole 1 | place: USA:California | collected 2015-04-18 | reverse complement strand
CTTGGGACCGAGCGTGATCGGCTCCCGCACGATGACGGGCACCGTCCGGCGAAACGGCAGCGCATGTCCCTGCAGGCGCCGGATGAAGGGACGCACGAACAGCTCGAATGTCACCATCGTGCTGACCGGATTCCCGGGCAACCCGATCCATGGGACTCCCCCCAGCAAGCCGAATCCGACCGGTGCACCGGGCCGCATGCCGATGCGCCACAGCTTCAGCTCGCCGCCCAATTCCTGCAGCACCTCGCGCACCAGGTCGTGCTCGCCCACGCTCACGCCGGCGGTCGTGACCAGCAGATCGGTTCCCCCCCCTGTCGCACCGCGCAGGTGCTCGCTCAAGCTCTCTTTGCTGTCGCGAGCGATCCCGAGGTTGACGGGTTCGGCGGCCGAGCGGCGAATCAGGGCATCGAGGGTGTAGGAGTTCGAGCTCGCGATCTTCGTTCCGGCGAGAATTGCGTCCCGCTGCTCGAGGTCGACGATCTCATCGCCGGACCCCATGAACGCGACTCGCGCCGGGCGGTGCACGAGGGGTGCGTCGCAGGCGATCGAAGCCAGCACCCCGAGTTGCGCCGGCCCTAGCACAGTGCCGGCCGGCAGCACGACGGTCCCCTTGCGAATATCCTCGCCGCGGCGCCGGATGTTCTTCTTCGCGTCGCGCGCATTGTGGATCGTGACTTTACCGTTGGACGATTGCGCGGTGTCTTCCTGGCGGATTACCGTATCCGCGCCCTGCGGCAAAGGCGCGCCGGTGAAGATTCGCGTCGCCTGCGCCTTCCCGACGGTCTTGCTGGGAAACTGGCCTGCGGGAAGGGTCTCGATGACGGCGAGCTCCGTCTCACTCTGTTCGCCCAGGTCCGCGCTGCGCACGGCGTAGCCGTCCATCGCGGAATTGTCCCACGGTGGCAGATCGATCGGACTTGCCACGTCCTCGGCGAGGACGGCGTCGAGCGCATCGCGCAACGGCCGGCGCGCCGTGGGAAGCGGCTGGCAGTGCGCGAGGATAATTTTGGCCGCTTCGGCGGGTGTCATGGTGGGAGTATCTTCGCGCGATCCCACGCGAGATTGGCAACCGTCACGAGCCAGGATGTGTCACTGAACCGGAACACGGGGAAGGGGGCGCGGAGCTTACGGTCGTCGGTGACCATCGCCACCCAATCGGCGGGATCGTGCACCGCGGGATCGAACACCGGTTTCGGTCCCGCGACGGTGCGATACACCTCGATCTTGGGAAGCGGAGCGCGCTTGAATCCCTCCACGAGCACGATGTCGGCGTCGCCGAGGTAGCGCCCCGCCAGGGTGATCGGATCGGACTCCGCTTCGGTGTGCTCGAACAAAATCCGTTGCCCCGGCGATTCCATCAGCACCCGTTCGACTTTTCCTTCGTGCCAATGCCGCCAGGTATCCTTGCCCTGCTGATCCATGTCGGCGGGATGTGAGCCATGCTTGATCGTCATTACTCGGAACTTGCGACGCACGAGCTCCGCCGCGAGCGCGACGAGAAGCGTCGTCTTGCCCGCGTTCTTGAGGCCGATGATGGAGATCATGCGCGTCGCTGCCACAGCGCCTCCGCCCGCTCGAGATCGTCCGGCGTGTTCACGTTGAAGAACAGCTCATCGGGGTCGCCGAAGCCCCTGACCTGGGCGAGGGAGAGGATACCGACCCTTACATCGGTGTGGAAGGAGATGGCTTTCAAGTCGCCACTTTCAAGCCGCCGCTCGATCGCGGGACCACACGCCGGGCCATACACCGCGCACAACGGCTCCAGTCCGCGCCGGCCCGAGCTCTCCGGAAGAAACGCGTCGTAATTCTCCGCCTTTGCGCCATCGATCAACGCCCGCAGCAATGCCTCGGGCACGAACGGCATGTCCCAGGCGACGCACAACACCGGCTCCGTGCCGGCGGCAACGGCGGTATAGATACCACCCAGGCTGCCCAGGCCTGGCCGCGCGTCCGGGATGGTGTTCAAATCGGGGCGCCAGGCGGAAGCACCGGGCGCGTTGGCGATCAGCAGTGGAAGCGCACCAGTTACGGCTTGCACACTGGCGACGACACGATCGAGAATCCGGCGGCCTCCCACAGCGAGCAGGCCTTTGGGGACTCCGCCGTAGCGACTGGCAGCGCCGCCGGCCAGGACGGCTCCCCGCATTTAGACCTCGAGGCGATGGTGTTCGATGGCGAGGCAGTGGTCCATGACGAACGGGATGCCGGCTTTGGTGGCGCGCGCCTGCGCCGGCGCGTCCACCACACCTTGCTGCAGCCAGATCAATTGCGGCCCAAGCGGAATCGCTTCGTCCACGACGGCCCCTGCGTTCTCGCTGCGTCGAAACACATCGACGACGTCGATGGTGTGAGCGTGGGCCGCTTCGCTGAGCGTGCGGTAGCTCTTCTCGCCCAGGATTTCGTTGTGCCCCGGATTCACCGGTACGATGCGATAGCCGGCCCGTTGCAGGTAGCGCGCGACTGAATTGCTGGGCCGCATGGGGTTGGGCGATAGTCCTACGACCGCGATAGTGCGCGCCCGGCGGAGCAGGGCGCGCAGGTCCTCTTCTTCGGAAGGCGTCATGCCCCCCGCTTGTGCACGTGCGGCGTCCCACTGACCGCGCGGCCGACGACCACCATCCCGGAGCGCTCGGCGATCGTCAGCGCGAGTGTGGACGGCACGCTCGGCGTCGCGACCCACGCCAGCCCCGCGCGTGCAGCTTTGAACGCCAATTCAGCCGAAATCCGGCCGGTCACGAGCAGCCCGCGGCCCGTTATCGGCGTCCGGGCGAGCACCCCGGCGCCGATCACTTTGTCGACCGCATTGTGACGGCCGATGTCCTCGGCATGAAAGAGGAGCGTCGCGCCGTCGGTGAGCGCGGCGGCATGAATGCCGCCGGTCTCGTTGTAGCGCGCGCCGGCCGCGAACAGCTGCTTGAAGAGCGCGCGCAGGGTGTCGGGTGCCGGAGGATCGCCGCGCAGCGGTGCCGAGCGCGCCATCGCGTCGGGATCGGCGAGCATCGTTGCGACCGCGCCGCATCCCGACGCGAGCACCCGCTTGCGCTTTTCACCTTTCACCTGGGCGAGTCGCTCCGGTTTCACGTCGGCCCAGAATCCCAGATCGGGCGCGCAGGGCCGCAGTTGCACGAGATCGTCGAGCGAGGCGATGTACCCCTCACCGTGGAGCCAGCCCACGACCAGCTCCTCGAGCTGATCGGGGGTGCACATCCACGTGACCGCTGGCTCGCCGTTCACTTCGAGCCAGACGGGCCACTCCTCGACCACCGCGGAGTCGGCGCGCATGCGGCCGGCGCGATCGCCGGGCTGTTTACGATTCGCCGCGGTATTCGGCGTAGTGATTGGGACTCTCCTCGATACGCACGCAGTGTAGGCCCACGCCCGCCGGCAACGCACCGGTAATCCGCTCCCACACGTGCAGCGCGATCGCCTCGCCCGTCGCGACCCACTTTCCGCCAGCGAACGGCGCGATGTCCTCGTTGATATGGCGTCCATCGAAACGGGCCACCACTTCGCGTTGCAGCAGGGTCTTGAGTACCGGCAGGCTCATGACCCCACCGCGCGCCGGGTCGAACACACCCTTCACCGTCACGGCACAGCGATACCGATGGCTGTGATCGCTCGTGGCCCCGGCAAACTCGGGCGTGTCGGGAAATCGGTGCGTCGCCGTGAACTCGACGATGCGTGTGAGGTACCCGGTCGGCATTCCTTAGAATACCTGGACGGCGGTGGCCTTGAAAGAGAACACGACCGGGCCGCCGGGCGTGAGCGCCAAATCACGGGCGGCCTCCGCCGTCACGGCCGCGACCAGCTCGACGCCACCCATATCGGCCCGAACGTGCACGCCGGCGCCGCGGTGCTCGATCGCCAGGCCGGTCACCCGGCCCTTGAACACGTTCCGTGCGGATGATGGGAGCGGCTCGCGGCTCACGAAGATGTCCGTTGGCGGGACCGCGACGACGGCCGGCCCGGTGCGATCGGTCATGACCACGATCTCGATGCTCCCGACGCGCACACTCTTCACGCCGTCGCCCACGGGAAGCTCGACGCGAAACAGATTCTCCGGCGTGACGGGCGACAGGCGACCGTCCGCGAGCGCGCGAATATCGTCGGCCCAGCGGTATGCGTCTTCGAGCTGGTGCGATGCGATGCACACCGCAAAGGGGCGCGCGGCTCGCTCCGCCGCGAGCGCGCGGTACAGCGCACCCGCCGCGGCGCGGTCGGCCGAGCTGGCCGGCTCATCCAGCAGCAGGACGTCGGTACGCAGTGCGAGCGCGCGTGCGACGGCCACGCGCTGCACTTCTCCATCGGAAAGCTCGTGACGCCGCCGCGAGAGCAGCGGCTGCAGTCCGAGCCGGTCCACGACATCCCCGATTATCCCGTTCGCCGCTGTGCGTCCGAGCCCCCTCACCTCAAGACCATAGACCAGATTTTCCCGCACTGTGCCACGAAACAGGACCGGTCGTTGTTCGACGAGTGTTACACGCCGGCGTAGCGATGCAGGGGGGCGCCGGGGTAGCGCCGCGCCGTTCAAAAAGACCTGTCCTTCTGTAGGCGCCTCGAGCAGGGCGAGCAGGCGCAGCAACGTGCTCTTTCCGGCTCCGTTGTGCCCGACGACCGCCACCGTCCCCGTGCCGGGCACGGTGAACTGCTCGAGGTGGAGCACCACGCGTCCTTCATAGCGGTGACGGACGCCGCGCAGCTCAAGCATGGCCACGCCCCTGCAGTACTTGCAGTGCGATGTTCACGACGAGCGCCAGCATCAGCAGCACGAGGCCGAGCGCGAGCGCCAGGCCGAAGTCGCCTTGCGCGGTGTACAGCGCGACGGCCGTGGTCAGCGTGCGTGTGGAGCCGCGGATGTTGCCGCCGACAATCATCGCCGCGCCAATTTCGGCTACGACCTGGCCGAACGCCGCGGTAATCACGGCCGCGAGGGCGAAGCGCGCCTCGCGCGCCACTGTCCACGCGGTCCGCCACGAACCGGCCCCTAAGGTCTCGGCGGTGCGGCGGATGCGCGGATCGACGCCCTGAATCGCGGCGGCCGACAGCGCGGCGGCGATCGGCAAGGCGAGCAACACGTCGCCGACGACGATCGCCTGCCAGGTATAGAGCCAGCCGAGACTCCCCAGCGGGCCGTGTCGGGAGAGCAAGCCATACAGCAGCAGCCCGACGACGACGGTCGGGAAGGCGAGCGCGGTATTGACCATCGTCAGCGCCGCGCGGCGCCCCCAGAACGCCCTAGTCGCGAGGAAATAACCCAGCGGCAGCCCGGCGGCACAGGCGATGGCGGTCGCTACGACCGCAACTTTGAGGGTGAGAAGGGCGATCCCATAAACCTCGGAATCACCCGCTACGAGTAGTCCCCACGCCCGCCGGAAGCCTTCGGCTAGAAAATCCATCCAATGCCGAGACTGATCCAGGGATGCAGCGTCCAGTCGTTGAGGGGTTGGGTCAGGGGAATCACCCGTGATCCGTCCGGAGCCGCCGAGTGGAAAGAGAGAGGATACTTGAGGCGCCACAGCTGCGCGCGCGCGTCGGCAATGATTGTCACGCGACGAACAGGATACCAGCGCACGCCGCTGGACAACGCGAGCGTCAGCTTGGTGCCGAACTGGTAGCCGCTCTGCGTCGTGTCCCCCGGCGATTTCACGTCGAACATCATCCCCAGCCCGGTCCCCACGTAGGGAGCGAGTCCGCGCCACGTCTTTCCGCCGGTGAGGCGCAGCTGCATTCCGACCTCGACCAATGCGAGATCGGACTTGAACGGACCGGTGCGGCGAGCGGGGGATGACGAATCGGCGCGTGGATCGATGATGAATCGGTCGCCGTGGAGGTAAGCGCCGGTGAATTGAAAGTGCAGCGACCGGCCGGCCGGGATCTCGTAGCGCGCACCAAACGTCGTGGCGTTACTCGTGCCGGCACGCGCGACGCCACGGTCCGCGCCCAGGTGGCCGACAAAGAATAGCGGCCCCGAGTGCAGCAGGATGTCGTGGTAGGGTGAGGAGGCGGGGTCGTGGCCGACCTGAGCGAAAAGTTGGACTGTTGGAATGTTGGAGAGAAACATCCCGAGGATCATCCACGTTCCAACCTTCCAACCTTCCAACCTTCCAATCATCAGTCCGTCTCCCTCAAGTCGCGTCCCGTCATTTCGTCGGGTGGCTCGATACCGAGCAGGTTTAAGATCGTCGGCCCGACGTCGCGAAGCGAGCCACCGGCACGCAAATGTCTGGCTGGGGCCCCTTCCCCCACGATGACAAATGGGACGGGATTCGTGGTGTGGGCCGTATGCGGTCCACCGGTAGCGGGATCGATCATCAGCTCACAGTTACCGTGATCCGCGGTCACCATGACCGTGGCGCCCCCCGCGCCCCCCCCGGCCGTGTCCGCCGTGGTCAGCACCCGCGCGAGACAAGTGTCGACGGTCTCGACCGCCTTGACCGCCGCGGCCAGCACTCCCGAGTGCCCGACCATGTCCCCGTTGGCGTAGTTGCACAGAATGAAATCGTGCTGTTTCGCCGCAATCGCCTTGCACAACACGTCGGTCACACCGGGAGCGCTCATCTCCGGCATCAAGTCGTAGGTTGCGACTTTCTGCGACGGCACGAGCAGACGCTCCTCGCCCTTGTAGGGTGGCTCATAGCCGCCGTTAAAGAAGTAGGTGACGTGCGCGTACTTTTCCGTCTCCGCGGTGCGGAACATCGTTTTGCCATGGTCCGAGAGCACTTCAGCCACGATACGTGACAGCACCATCGGCTCAAACGCCGCGGGAACGGGCAGCGTCTCGTCGTAGCGCGTCATGGTGACGAGCCGCACCTTGGGCCGGCCTGTGACGTCGAAACCGTCGAACCCCTCGCCGGCGAGCGCGCGCACGATCTGACGCATGCGGTCGGCGCGGTAGTTGAAACAGAAGATGCCGTCGCCGTTGCGGATCAATGGCGCGCCGGTGATGACACGCGGTTTGACGAACTCGTCTGTCTCGCCGGCGGCGTAGGCTTGCTTGATCGCGCTGACAGGATCGGAGGACTGGATCCCGACGCCATTCACCATTGCGTCATACGCGAGTTTGGTGCGCTCCCACCGCTTGTCGCGGTCCATCGCGTAGTAACGGCCGATGACAGTGCTGACGGTCGGACGGCCGGACGGCCCGACGGCCTGCACCAGCTCTTCCATGAAGCCGAGCGCCGATTTCGGCGGCGTGTCACGGCCGTCGAGCCACGCGTGGATCGCGACCGGCACACCTGCCGTGCGGCCCAGCTCGACTGCGGCAAGCAGGTGCTTGTCGAGCGCATGAACGCCGCCGGTTCCGATGAGTCCCATCAGGTGCAGCGTGCCGCCGTGTCGACGTGTTTGTTCGCACAGCTCGACCAGCGCCGGAATCTTGAAAAACTCGCCGCGCTCGATCGATTGCGAGATGCGCACGATATCCTGCGGCACGACGCGGCCGGCGCCCAGGTTCAGGTGTCCAACTTCGCTATTGCCGATTTGACCGTCGGGAAGACCAACCGCGAGACCGGACGCCTCGAGCAGCGTGCGCGACGCGCGCTCCCACAGCTTGTGCCACACAGGTGTGTCGCCGAGCTCGATCGCGTTGCCCTCGCGGCCGGGGCGGAAGCCCCATCCGTCGAGCACAACGAGGACCACCGGGGTGCGCGTGCTGCCGCTCATTGTCATATTGAAGGGGATGCAAGTTAGCCAGATCATTCCCGCGCTACTAGCGGTTCTGAGCCTTGCGACTCCGCAGGTCGCGGCTTCTCAGGGCGGAAACCGTTATCGCGTCAGTGTCGACAATGCCTGGTTCTATCAAGACGTCGCCGGCCGTCGCATCGCGCGGCTCGCGCGGGGCGCATTGCTGACTGGGAGGGGCGGCGCAACTCGCAACGACTGGATTCAGGTCACGTTAGACGGCTGGATCTTCGCGACATCGGTGGGACGGAGCGATCGGCCCGATTTCGATTTGCTGGTCACGCGCGCGCCGAACGAGAATCTGCGCGCCGCCCCCGCCGGCCCATTGGTCGCCGAGCTCTCGCAGGGTTTTGGTCTCAAACGCGCGCCGCCGGACAGCACCGGGGGGGGAGGGGGGCGTTGGGTGCACGTGACACGTCAGGGCTGGGTGCAGCGCAGCGCACTCGCGCCCATTGCGGACATCGTCGCGACCCGCACGGCGGACACCACCACGGACAGCACAGCCGCCCAGGGTGGGTTACCGCCGGGGCCACGCCCCGGCGAAAGCGCGCGCGTGGACTCGAGCCGCGCCCAGCCGGTTCGCGTGACGACGCTGTACCGCGTGCCGGACGGCCCCGAGGCCGGCACGGTGGCAACCGACACGCCGCTCCGGGTCCTCAGCCGCAACGGCGAGTGGACCCGCGTGCAGTTCGAGGGCTGGGTCAAAGGAGGCGATCTCCAGGCCGCGCCCGCTGGCGTGCTCGTGGGCATCACGGCCGCGGAGTTGCGCGCCGAGCCACAGCGTTACGCGGGCTCGGTGCTGCGCTGGAATCTCGAGTTCATTGCGATCCAAAAAGCCGACGACCTACGGCCCGACATCCCCAGCGGCACGTCGTATGTGCTCGCGCGCGGACCGCTGCCCGAACGGGGCTTCGTGTACGTCGTCGTTCCCGATGGCAAACTGCCCGCATTACGCGCGCTCACGCCGCTCGTCACGATGACGATCACAGCGCGAGTCCGAAACGCTCGGAGCCGCTACCTCGGCAACCCGGTCGTGGACCTGATTTCGCTGGAGGGAGGCACAACGCCGTGAACGACCTACTGAACGAGCGCATCCGGCGCAAGCTCGACGTCATGCCGGACGAGCAGGCGTATCAGGTGCTCGACTACATCGAATTCCTCGAATCGAAGTACTCGCAACGTGCCGCCGGTGCCCCGGCGTTCCAGAAGGTCGCGGAAACGTTGGAAGACACGATGCGCGCGGGCCGCGTGCCGATCACCATCATTCGCGGAACGATGGACGCCGTCGGGAAGGCCGGGAAGTTCCTCGAGGGACTGGCCGCGGCGGGGAAAGCGGCGGTCGAAGAGGCGAAGCGGAAGCCGGCCCCCCCGGCCCCTCCCGAAAAACAGGTTGAGGAAACGAAGCCCCCCCAGTAACTTCCGAGATGGGAACCTTCCGACCCGACGTCGCCCTCACCTTTGACGACGTCCTGCTCGTGCCCCGTCACTCGACGGTGCATCCCCGCAACGTCACCGTCGCCAGCCGCTTCACTCGCAAGATTCCGCTCAACATTCCGATCGTCTCTGCCGCCATGGATACCGTCACCGAAGCGGAGATGGCGATCGGCATGGCGCGCCTGGGCGGGATCGGCGTGATCCACAAAAACATGCCGATCGATCGCCAGGCGGCGGAAGTGGATCGCGTCAAGCGCAGCGAATCGGGGATGATCATGAACCCGATCACACTTGGCCCCGATCGCCCGCTGCGCGAAGCGCAGCAGCTCATGGTGCGGTTCAAGATCTCCGGCGTGCCGATCGTGGATGGCGCCGGCAAACTGGTCGGCATCATCACGAACCGCGACCTGCAATTCGAGCGCGAGCTGGACCGGCCGATTCGTGACGTCATGACGAAGGACAAGCTCGTGACCGCCCCGGTCGGTACAAACCTGGACGAGGCGGAACGCATTCTCGCCAGGCATCGCATCGAGAAGCTGCCCGTGGTCGACAAGCAGGGCCTGCTCCGCGGCCTCATCACGATCAAGGACATCTTCAAGCGGCGCCAATATCCGGACGCTAACAAGGACCAGCACGGGCGGTTGCGTGTCGCCGCCGCGGTGGGCGGCACGCCCGACGCGCAGGCCCGCGCTCAGGCGCTGCTCGACGCCGGATGCGACGTGATCGTCGTGGACTCGGCGCATGGCCACAGCCAGGGCGTGCTGGACACCGTCGCATGTTTACGCGACGCCTTCCCCGACGCGCAGCTCGTGGCCGGCAATGTGGCAACCGAATCGGGCGCCCGCGACCTCGCCGAACGCGGCGTCGATGCGATCAAGGTCGGCGTGGGACCGGGGTCGATCTGCACGACCCGTGTCGTGACCGGTATCGGCGTCCCGCAGATCACCGCCATCGTGGACGCGGTGCGGGGTGCTGGCGACATCCCCGTGATCGCCGACGGCGGCATCAAGTACTCCGGCGACGCGGTGAAGGCACTGGCCGCCGGGGCCGAGACCGTCATGATGGGCTCGATGTTGGCGGGAACCGAGGAGAGTCCGGGCGAATCCTTTCTGCTCGAGGGACGGCGGTTCAAGGTGATCCGCGGCATGGGCAGCCTGTCGGCCATGGAGGAGGGCTCAGCGGACCGCTACTTCCAGGAGGGCGAGGTCTCGCTACAGAAGCTCGTCCCGGAAGGGATCGAAGGACGGGTCCCCTATCGCGGCCCCGTGGCGGATGTGGTTTTCCAAATGGTGGGCGGGCTGCGGAGCGGAATGGGGTATTGCGGGGTATGTGACATCGCTGCGCTGCGGACTGAAACCGAGTTCATCCGCATCACCACGGCGGGGCTGCGAGAGTCGCATCCGCACGACGTCGTCATCACGAGGGAAGCGCCCAACTACAGTTTGTAGGCCGCCATGCGTCTAACTTTTCTCCTCGTTCTCGCTTCGTTGATTCCAGTCGCCGTGTGGGCGCAACAACCCGCCGACTCATCCGTTCGCGGGGACTCGGGGCTCGAATACCGATCGCACCCCGACGACAACATCGAACAGTACCGGACAGGTGCGCGCTTCTCCGATCTTTTGATCGTCCGAGGTGAGCGTGCTGGACTACGCGTCTCACCGGCAGCGGGCCCGCTTGGCCTCATCGGGCGGATCCGTTTTCGAGGACCTCAAACGTTGGTGGACGACCGGCTGCCCCTGGTCATCCTCGACGGCATGCGGCTCGATGCCGCATCAGCCCTACTCGGGGGAACGTCGAGACTCGAGGACATCAATCCAGACGATATTGAGTCCATCGAAGTGCTCTCGCCCGCGCAGGCGGTGCGCTACGGTCCCAACGCTGCCAACGGTGTTCTGATCCTTCGAACCCGCGACCCCCGTCGCGGGGCGCTGCGGTGGCGCGGTTATGCGCAAGCCGGCATTGCTGTCCCATCTGACCGCTGGCCAACGCGAGTCGGCGGCTTTGATGCCGGCAATCCGGACTCACTGCTACGCAACGGCGGGTGTACGCTCCTGACAGTCGCCGCCGGCAGTTGCATTCAGGACTCGGTCGCCGCGCTCCCCTCCCCGCTCGGCAAGCAGCTGCGAACTGTGCTGCGCCAGCAGTATGGGCTCTCGGTTACCGGTGGCGGGGATCGGCTGTCCTTCTACGTGGGCGGTGAATGGGACGGGGACGGCAGTCCGCTATCGCTATCT
>WNFB01012435.1_pt1 | contig 11349 bp, 8 predicted proteins | sample 5400501 | NCBI WGS metagenome assembly WNFB01 (sample SAMN13153341, study PRJNA577476) | soil metagenome | isolation source: 200 cm saprolite under Douglas fir tree site 2 hole 1 | place: USA:California | collected 2015-04-18 | reverse complement strand
CCGGCAAGGGCGTGGTCAGCCGGAGCGACGAGCCCGTCCTCCGTGAGCGGTTCCTACATGAGCGCAACAAGTCCGAATACGCTCCGCAAGCGGCCAACCCCAAGGGTGAGGTACACGAACATTGGAGCTTCCTGAGCGAACATTGGAGCTTCCTGAGCTACGACAAGATCCGGCAGACCGTCGTCTTGCGCCAATTCCATGTGGAGGGCTTCGTGAACACCTACCGGCTCACCCAGCGACCGGGCTCGAGCAAGGTCCTCGTGTTCGAAAGTGAGCAGATCGATAATCTTCCGGGTGAATGGAGGGCGCGCGAGACTTACGAACAGATTTCGGACGATGAGTTCTCTGAGACCTTCGAATTGGCCCCTCCAGGAAAGCCATTCGAGACCTACGGAAAGACCCGCCTTCGTCGGGTGCGATAGCGCCTGTCCGACTAGGATTGGCTGCGCCCGGGACTACCGAGCCCGAGGCACACCTTGAGGACGGTACCCAGTATAGCGGCCCTTCGGCCTTAATCTTCGATCGCCTCCGCCGGCAACGGCAACAACACGGTCGACGCGGAGTCGGCGGACGAACCATCCGTGATTCTGCCGCCGTATCGTGTGCACCAGCTCCTCCTGAGGGTTCTGGCAAGCCGAATTAGCTACTCTGGACCCTCGTTAGCTCGCCTCTTCCCCAGACGCCTGGCGAGTTCTCCGTTCGGTGTTGCGCGTCACACGTCCAGCCGGTGGGCTTTGACAGCGCCGCGCTCGCTCCCTACGTTGGAAGTGTAGGTTTCTATGGGAAGGAGAACAGCGTGAAGCAATACATCGCGAGGCTGACGAGAGCAGCCCTTCGCTCCGTTGGAACGGTCCTGGTCGCTTCCCTGTGCTTGGCGGCTCAGCCGGCCACGGCCTTCGCTGACGGCGTTCAGTTCGGAGTGAGGGGTGGCTACTACACCAAGGTGGACAAGCCCTTCCTGGGCGCCGAGCTCCTCGCGCGGGTGGCTCCCCGTTTCTACTTCAATCCCAACGTCGAGTACCTCTTCGTGGACAACGGTACCTACATGACGTTCAACGGCGATTTCCACTACGACTTCCCCACTCATGGCCGGACATACACCTGGCTGGGCGCCGGCCCGGCACTCGTACGGGTGGACCCGGAGGGACCCGCGAACGCCAACACCGACCTGGCCGCAAACCTCCTGGGTGGGATCGGCTTCCGCAGGGGCTCCGTCATTCCGTACATCCAGGCCAAGGCGATCATCAAGAGCGATTCACTGGTCTCGCTGGCCGTCGGGCTCAGGTTCTGATGAAGAAGCACCCCTGGAGAAGGTGCGCGGCTGACCGGCCGAGGTGGAACGCTAGTGGCTGGCTTTGGCGGTCGTTCCCAGTATCAGCGCGATTCGCTGCGCCAGTTGGTCCGGCGTGAGCGGTTTCGCCACGTGCAACGTGAACCCGTGCTCCAGCGACTTGAGCCTGTCGGCTCGCGTGTTGTGAGCAGTCAGTGCGATAGCGAGAGTACGCTTCGCGCGCTCGGTCGGAAGTTTGCGCAGCGCTGTCATGAAGCTCCAGCCATCGACCTCAGGCAACTCCAAATCGGCGATGACCACGTCCGACCGCTCCGTCTCGAACATCAAGAGGGCGGCCGACGCTGAATCGGTCGCGTGAACGCGCGCGCCGTGGCGTTCCAAGCCCAAGGCTATGACCTCACGTGTGTCGGGTTCGTCCTCGACGTACAGGATGCTGAGTCCGTCCAGCAGGGCCATTTCCAGCCTCCGCTGTGTGGGACGTAGGCACCACTGCGCCCATGCCGTGTGGGACGGCACGGTCGCGCAAGGCGCGAATAGGGCCATTTCCAGTCTACCGTGAAAGCTGAGGCGAGAAAAGGCGAATCCTCAGCGAGAGCTATCACATTGGAATCAAAGGCGCTGGCGTAGACTGGCCGCCATGACCGACGCGCCGAGGCCGCTGACCGAGGGGCGGCGAGTCACCTACGAGTTGAAGGCGGTCGAGGGTTCGCGGCTCGTCACTCTGCTTAGCTTTCGATCATTGGAACAAGTCATGAAGGCAGCGCCCACGCCCAATCGAGACGCGGCGTGAGTGAGCCAAGGCCGCTGACCGACACCGAGTTGAAGCAGCTTGAGGCGCAGAGCGCCGTCACCGGCCTCTCGAGCATCGACGCGCGTCGACTCGTCGCCGAGGTGCGGCGCTTGCGGCTTCTCGTTCATCGCATCCAGCCTTGGATGTCCGGGCTCCATGCGGAAGCGCGCAGCCGGACGGAAGTGGAAGTGCTTCGAGACTTGGTCGAGGACCTCGAACGTGAGGTGAGGTCATGAAACATCCGACGAGTCCAGACGAACTCGAGCCGCTGAGCGAGAAGGAACTCGGCGACCTGTTGGAGCTTGCCCATCCAAAGCTGGACCAATTTGCGCAAGGAGCGCCGGAGAAGGCGACGCTCATTCGGCGTCTGGTGGCCGAGGTCCGACGCCTACGGGCCGAAGCGGAGCGACTCAAGGGTTGACACTGGCCGGGTTCACATGGTCCGATGGTAGCGGTGCGCCGAACTAGCATCCTTCTTGTTGCCGCCGGCTACGGCCTATCGTTCTTGGCCGTCTGCCTGGGCGCGTGCCTGTCCGCGCCACATGCCGCAGAGCACGCCTGCTGCGACGGAGAGGATGGTTTCCGCGCCGCTGCCCGCGATTGTTGCGTAGTGACGCAAGGCGAATCGCCGGCCCCCACGCACGTGGCCCCAGCTACCTCAGTCGTGCTTTCTCTCCCTAACTACATCGCCCTGTTCATGCCGCCGGTTGTTGCGAATGCAGTCCCGGTCAGCCCGGCCGCCTCGCCCCCTGTAATCCTTCGCGTCTGATCCGCCTCTCGTAGCGACGCGCACGCTGCGCGTCTGAGCTGCGCCCGCGGTCCGTCCGCGGCGCCGGTCCCTTTACGAGAGGTGTGCCCCATGACGTTGTCGAACGCGATCCTTGCCATTGCCCTCGGCGTCAGCCTAGCGGCGCCGTTGGCGCGCGCCGAGACCCAGCCGCTCGATTCAGTCGACCCTGTCCTCCAAGCCCTCATCGACGAAGCCCTGGCCCACAATCCAGAGCTGCTCGTGTCTCGTCAGCTCGAGCTGGCCGCGCAGGCGCGGCCGGCTCAGGCAGCCGCCCGCCCCGGTCCGACCGTCGGCATCTTCTACCAGAACGACGGCGTAGGGCCCAGCCTAGGTCGGGAGCCGATGACGATGCTCGGCGTCTCCGGCGGACAGGAGATCCCCTACCCCGGCAAGCTCGGCTTGCGCCGGCAAGTCGCGCAGGCCGAGGCGGGCGTAGCCGGTCTCGACGTCGAGCGCGCCCGCCTCAGCCTGGTGGGCTCGGTGAAGCGCGCCTACTACGGCCTCCTGCTCGCTCGTGGCCTTGCCGCGCTGGCCCTCGAGCAACACAACGTCTGGCAGGAGGTGCAGGAGGCCGCGCGGGTGCGTTATGCGTCGGCGGTCGGCTCGCAACAGGAGATGCTGCGTGCCCAGGTGGAGGCGACGCGCGTGCAAGCCTTGCACGCCCAGCACCACGCCGAAGCGCGTGCGCGGCTCGCACAGCTCAACGCCCTGCTGGGGCGGCCGCCCCCTCAGGCCCGAGACTCGGTCCGCAGCCGAGGTGGTGACCTGGTCCGAGGCGAACAGCCCCGAGCTGAAGGCAGCGGCGCTCGCCATCGAGCGCGACGAGCGCGCAGTAGAGCTGGCCCGACTCGAGTTCAAGCCCGACTTCAACGTGCAGGGCGGTCTGATGTACCGCGGATCGCTGCCGCCCATGTGGCAGGCCAGCGTGTCGGTGGCACTCCCTTCACGGGCTCGGGTGAAGGGCGGCCTTGCCGAGGCGCAGGCGCACTTGGCGGCCAGCAAGGCACGCCTGGAAGACGTGCGCGTACGGCTTCGGGCCACGGTCGAGCAGCGGCTGGCGTTGCTCGAAGCGGCGCAGCAGATCGAAGCCACCTACCGCGACGGCTTGCTGCCGCAAGGCGACCTCGCCGTCCAGTCCGCTACCGCAAGCTATGCGGCGGGCCAGGGCTCCCAGCTCGGCGTGCTGGCGTCGGTTGCGGCGTTGCTCGACGACCGCACCGACTACCTGCGTCTCCTCGCAACCCACGCGGCGGAGGCGGCACGGCTCGAAGAAGCCAGCCTGGAGGAGCCGATGGGAATCGACTCGCTGCTCATGCACGGGCGCAGCAGTACGCCGGCCGGAGGGTCGATGGCGGCGCCCGGCCCGAGCACGCCGAGCCGAACGACTTCAACCGCTCAGACGGGAATGAGGTGACGGCGTGACGAAGCAGAAGAGCGTTGTGGTTGTGATCGCCGTATTCCTGGCCGTTGGCGGCGCTGGCACGCTGGCCTGGTACCGGCTCAGCGGAAGCGGCACGTCCGTGCGGAAGGCAGACGAATACTTCTGCCCGATGCACCCGCAGATCGTGAGAGACAAGCCGGGCGAGTGCCCGGTCTGCGGCATGAAGCTCGAGAAGCGGCTGCCACGCGGCGCTTCGCCGCCGGCCGCAGTCGCCTTGTCTCCTGGCGAGCGGCAGATCCTTTACTACCGCCATCCCATGGACCCGTCCGTCCACTCCGACAAGCCGGCGAAGGACGACATGGGCATGGACTACATCCCTGTCTATGCTGAGGAGGCCCAAGGCGGCTCGTCGGTGTCGGGGCGCGCGGCGGTGACGATACCTCCCGAGCGCGCGCAGCTGTTGGGCATCCGTAGCGAGCCCGTGACGGCGGGCGTCAGCGGCAGCACGCTGCGCACCGTCGGCCACGTGGCGATCGACGAGCGCCGGAGGGAGGTCGTCCAGACCAAGTACGAAGGCTACGTCGAGAAGCTGTACGTGGACTTCACTGGCAAGCCGGTACACCGGGGTCAGCCGCTGCTCTCAATTTATAGCCCGGAGCTGGTGGCGGCCCAGAAGGAGTACCTGGTGGCCCGCGGCGCGCAGCAGCGGCTGGGCGAATCCAGCGTTCCCGGAGTGGCCAAGGGCGGGGCGGAGCTGGCCGACGCTGCCCGCCAGCGTCTGCGCTCGTTGGACGTCAGCCCGCATGAGATCGCCGCGCTCGAGCGCACGGGAGCGACACGCCGGACGGTCACCTTGCGCTCGCCCGTTTCCGGCCTGGTGATCGAAAAGATGGCGTTCGAGGGCATGAAGGTCTCGCCTACCGACCGCCTCTACCAGATCGCGGATCTCTCGCGCGTCTGGATCCTGGCCGAGGTGTACGAGAAGGACTTCGCTGCCGTCCGAGTGGGTCTGCCGGCCAGGATCGTGCTGCCCAACCAGCCCGGCCGCGAGTGGCGGGGCACGGTCAGCTTCGTGTCCCCGACCGTGAAGCCCGAGACGCGCACGGCGGAGGCGCGGATCGAGCTGAGCAACTCGGACGGCCTGCTCAAGCCGGACATGTTCGCTGACGTGTATCTCGAGGGCGCCTCGGCCTCGGTGCTCACGGTACCGGAGAGCGCGGTCGTGCAGACCGGAGAGCGCACGCTCGTGTTCGTGGACAAGGGACAGGGCCACTACGAGCCGCGCGAGGTGTCGATCGGAGAGCGCGTGCTCGGCGGCTACCGCGTGCGGGGCGGCCTCGTCGCGGGCGAGCGCGTGGTCGTCTCGGCCAACTTCCTGCTCGACTCCGAATCCAGCATCCGGTCGGCGATCGCTCGGGCAAGCGGCGGGAACTGAGATGGTCCGCAGGGTCATCCGCTTCAGCGCCGAGCACAAGTTCCTGGTGCTGGCGCTCACCGCCGTGGCCGTGGCCTACGGCCTCTATACCCTGCGCCACATCCCCGTGGACGCGATCCCGGACCTCTCAGACACGCAGGTCATCGTGTACTCGCGCTGGGACCGCAGCCCCGACATCATCGAGGACCAGGTCACCTACCCGATAGTCGCCGCGCTGCTCGGCACGCCGCGGGTGAAGGTGATCCGCGGCTTCTCCGACTTCGGCTACTCGTATGTCTACGTCATCTTCCAGGACGGGACCGACCTCTACTGGGCGCGCAGCCGGGTGCTCGAGTACCTGAGCAAGATCCAGCCGCTGCTGCCGCAGGGCGTCACCACCGAGCTGGGGCCGGACGCAACCGGGGTGGGTTGGGTGTTCCAGTACGCCCTCGTCGACGAGTCGGGTCGCCAGTCCTCTGCCGACCTGCGCGCGTTCCAGGACTGGAGCCTGCGCTACCGGCTACAGGCGGTGCCCGGCGTCGCGGAAGTCGCCTCCTTCGGCGGCTTCGTCAAGCAATACCAGGTCACGGTGGACCCGAGCCGCCTGCGCTCCTACGGGCTGTCGATCACTGACGTCGCGGACGCGGTGCGGAAGAGCAACCAGGACGTCGGCGGCCGCCTGCTCGAGCTGGGCGGACGCGAGTTCATGGTCCGAGGCCGCGGGTATGTGAAGCAGAAGGAGGACCTCGAGGCCGTCGTGCTGAAGGCTGACGCCTCGGGGACGCCGGTGCTCGTGCGCGACGTCGGCTGGGTGGCGCTGGGGCCGGAGATGCGCCGTGGCGTCAGCGACCTCGATGGCCGCGGGGACGTGGCCGGCGGTGTCGTCGTCATGCGCCACGGCGAGAACGCGCGCGCCGTCATCGGGCGCGTGAAGGAGCGGCTGGAGGAGATCAAGCCCTCACTGCCCGAGGGCGTGAGGATCGTCACCACCTACGACCGCTCCGACCTCATCCAGCGCGCGATCGACAACCTGAAGCACGATCTGCTGCTGGAGATCGCGATCGTCAGCCTGGTCATTCTGGTTTTCCTGTGGCACATCCCGTCCGCCATCGTCCCCATCGTCACCATCCCGGTGGCGGTGCTGCTGGCCTTCATCCCGATGGCCTTCATGGGCATCTCCTCCAACATCATGTCGCTCGCCGGCATCGCCATCTCCATCGGCGTGCTGGTGGACGGCGCGATCGTGGAGGTGGAGAACGCCTACAAGAAGCTGGAGCGTTGGCAGAGCGAAGGGAGCCAGGGCGACTTCCACAAGGTTCGCCTGGAAGCGCTGCTGGAGGTCGGTCCGTCCGTCTTCTTCTCGCTGCTCGTGATCGCGGTGGCGTTCTTGCCCATCTTCACCCTCGTCGACCAGGAGGGCCGGCTTTTTCGGCCGCTCGCCTGGACCAAGAACCTCACGATGTTCATGGCCGCGCTGCTGGCCGTCACGCTGGACCCGGCGCTCCGGATGATGTTCACGCGCATGCACTGGTCGCACTTCCGGCCGCTCTGGCTCAGCCGGGTCTGGAACACCGTGACCGTTGGCCGCTACTACCCAGAGGAGCGCCACCCCATCAGCCGCTCGCTCTTCGCCGTCTACGAGCCGGCCTGCCGGTTCGTGCTGCGCCATCCCAAGGCGGTCATCGCCACCGCGGTGATCGTCGTCCTGACAACCGTCCCCGTCTATCTCGGCCTCGGCCACGAGTTCATGCCGCGGCTCAACGAGGGCACCATCCTCTACATGCCGACGACGCTGCCAGGCATCTCGGTGGCCGAAGCCACCCGATGGCTTCAGGCGCAGGACCGCGTGCTCATGTCCTTCCCGGAGGTGGTGCAGGTGCACGGCAAGGCCGGCCGCGCGGAGACGCCCACCGACCCCGCGCCGCTCTCCATGGTCGAGACGGTGGTGAACCTGAAGCCGCCGTCTGAATGGAGGTCCAAGGACCGCTGGTACTCGCGCCGGGCGCCCGAATGGCTCAAGAGACTGCTGCTGCGGCGCATCTGGCCCGACCGACTCTCCTACGAAGAGCTGGTGAACGAGATGGACGCCGCCATGCACTTTCCGGGCACGACGAACGCCTGGACCATGCCCATCAAGAACCGGATCGACATGCTCACCACGGGCATTCGGACGCCCATCGGCGTCAAGGTGTTCGGTCCCGACCTCAAGAAGATCGAGGCCGTCGGCCAGCAGGTGGAGGAGGCGGTGCGGCGCGTGAAGGGGACACGAAGCGTGTTCGCCGAGCGCGTCGCCGGCGGCTATTTCCTCGACTTCGACCTGAAGCGCGAGAACCTGGCCCGGTACGGCCTCACCGTGGCCGACGCCCAGGCCGCCATCATGTCCGCCGTCGGCGGCGAGAACGTGACGACCACCATCGAGGGCCGCGCGCGGTTCCCCGTCAGCGTTCGCTATCCGCGCGAGTTGCGCGACGACGTCTCCGGGCTGACTGAGGTCCTCGTGCGCACAACCACCGGCGCCCAGATCCCGCTGGGGCAGCTCGCGGACCTGCACACAGTGCAGGGTCCCTCCATGGTGCGCAATGAGAACGGGCTGCTCTCCGGTTACGTGTACGTCGACACCGCGGAAAGCGACATCGGCGGATTCGTCGAGCGGGCGAAGGAGGCGGTGGCGGCCTCGGTCAAGCTCCAGCCCGGTTATTCGCTCGAGTGGAGTGGCCAGTACGAGAACATGCTCCGCGTCCGCCAGCGCCTCAAGCTCGTGCTGCCGATCACGCTGTTCCTGATCGCATTCCTGCTCTACGCCAACACCGGATCGGCGACGAAGGCGGGCATCGTCCTCCTCGCGGTGCCGTTCTCGGTGGTGGGTGCGGTGTGGCTGATGTGGCTGCTGAGTTACAACGTATCGATCGCCGCGTGGGTCGGAATGATCGCGCTCATGGGCCTGGATGCCGAGACGGGCGTGTTCATGCTGCTCTTCCTCGACCTCGCCTACGACGACGCCAAAACACGCGGGATCCTGCGTGGTCGCAAGGACCTCGATGAGGCCATCGTGCACGGCGCGGTCAAGCGAGTCCGGCCCAAGATGATGACCGTAACGGCGGCCTTCATGGGCCTCATGCCGATCATGTGGTCGACGGGAACGGGCGCGGACGTGATGAAGCGCATCGCGGCGCCGATGGTCGGCGGGCTGGCGAGCTCGTTTCTGCTCGAGCTGCTGGTGTACCCCGCCATCTACCTCCTGTGGAAGTCGCGCGATCTCCCGCAGGCGGCGGGGTCACCCTCGGAAGATCGCGCGGCGGCAGCGCTCACTGTTGACCTGAACTAGATGTCCAGCCAGGCTGGAGACCCCGCGCTCATCGTCTTACCGATCGTCGCTGTCCTCACCTTGCGAGGCGGGCACCGCCGGGTTCACCCGCACCAGCGCTCCCGACATCACCCAGGCCTTCTGGCTGGGAGCGAACCGGGGTGCGAGCAATCCGTCGTTGATCTCTCGCGTCACCGCGAAGCGATTGAACTGGGTCGCGGGAATGAACAGTCGTGTGTTGTCTGCGAACCCGTCCGAAGAAGTGTCCACATCGCCTTCCGCCGCGGAGACGACCCCGTCGCCGTTCGAATCGACCCTGGCCACTTCCGCCGCGTAGGCGTCGAACAGGCGCTGCTTGAAGTCGGTGACACTGGGATCGAAAGAGGCCAGTCTCTCGTAAACGTCCAGGAAGATCTCGTTGGCCAAGCCGCTCGGGATGAACCGCTGACGGAACTCGCGCTGTGATTCGTCGGCCGCGTCGAACTTGTCGGGATCGCGGGGGCCGGTGCCTTGGACCACCCCCTTGTTGTTCGGGTTGTCGCCGTAGAGGACCGGATCGTTCTTGACACCGTTGGGCCCCGAGCCAGGAACGATCGACTGCAGCGCACCGACCTGACCCGCCTCGAAGGTGCCCGGAATGCCGCCGGTGAAGGGCAGCTCGTACAGTGGGTGGATCCAGTTCGTGGTGTAGTTGAACTCCCAGTAAGCGTGGCCGTCGCTTTGCTGCAACGTGTTCCAGGCGCCCATGCTCAGTTGAATCGGGACGACGTTGGTCTGCATGTCCGGGAAATGATCGTTCGCGCTGGGAAAGCGCGGTGGTTTGCCGTCGGTGGTGAAGACGTCGCCGGGGACCTTGTTGCCGCCCATGGCCTCGATGGCGGCGGCGTCCGCCGGGAGCAGCGTCCCGAACTGGGCGTGCCCGTCAGGGCGGGGCGTGGGATTGACCGGGGCCACGGTCAGATCGTGGATCATCCATCCTTCGTACCACCCGCTCTCGTTGTTGATCACGAAGAGCCCGGAGACGTCGGTGAAGACATCGATGAATGCCCGGATATTGTTGGGGTCGGTCGGCAAACCGGGCTTGGGCTCCAGAACGACGCGGACTGCCCCAATGGTGGGTAGACCACAATCCGGTCCCGTCGCCGTGAGCATGGCCGTGTCGTTGGCTCCAGGTATCAGGCTCGTGAAGGGGTTCGGCTCGAAGCCGGTCGTATCCAGGAGGTAGTACTGAAAGAGCTGGCTGGGTACAGGCTTGAAGGGCGCCTTGTCCGAGTGAGCCTCGGCGTAAGCCTGGGTGGGCAACTGGCTGTGGGGCCGTCCGGCCATTCGAACGAGCCGATCCTCGAGCGGATCCGGTAAGTGGCGGATGTCGCCCCGCTTGCGGACCTCGGCCATGTCCTGGTTGGCATTTGGATTCGGGTGGCACGGCGCCGGCGGCTGATCCGCTCGGACAACTGCGGGCAGCAGCGGCGCCAGAAGTAGTGCGGCGAATTGAACAGTCCGGCTGGCGATTCGTCTATTCGTCATCTGCTTCTCCTCACGGCAAGAGGGATCCCCGTGCCGAGACGTGACTTCAATTAGTGCGGGGAGCTGGCAGGGTCGAATCTGTCGCGGAAACTCCCCGCATGCGGCGGAGCAAGCGTGATGCCAGGCGTAATCGCCGTGGTTTGACCCCGGAATCCGCTAGGCGGTACACGGTCTGCAGTGCGTCGAGGCCTCGTACGCTTGGCATCCGGAGGGCGCGACGCCAGAAAGATGCTTTCGGATCGCGTGAACTCCTTACGTCCGCAGTAAGCCATCGGCGCCTGATCAGTCTCACCCCGTAGCATCTCGGCCTTAGTGCTGCTGGCACCAGCCTTGCTTGCATGGGTGGTTGGCGTTGCTTTTGGCGCCAAGGAGATAACCTTGAGATCCTCAATTCTCGCGGTATCGATCGTCGTCGCACTCGCGTCGTGGAATTGCGGCGGCTCTAGCGGTTCGAGCGGCAACCCTGCCGCACCGGCCGCACCGCCCCCGGCCGCCGGCCCCACCACGATCAACATCCAGGGCAACAGCGGTGCCCAGTCGTTTTCGCCCAACCCAGGAACGGTCATCGAGGGCAACACGGTGATCTGGCAAAACATGGACAGCCAAACGCATCACATCGTGCTGAATGACGGTTCACTGGACACCGGCGACATCGCACCCGGCAAGTCCAGCCCGGCGCTGAAGCTGACCGTCAACGGCGCGCGCTATCACTGCACGATCCATCCGACGATGGTCGGCAGCATCAACTCGTCGGCGGGCACGCCCCCACCCTGCACGGGCGCGTACTGCTGACCCGTCGCGCTACGGATTTCGGGGTCAAGCCGCCGCGATTGCGCGCGGCATCACCGAATG
>WNFB01005462.1_pt1 | contig 11349 bp, 15 predicted proteins | sample 5400501 | NCBI WGS metagenome assembly WNFB01 (sample SAMN13153341, study PRJNA577476) | soil metagenome | isolation source: 200 cm saprolite under Douglas fir tree site 2 hole 1 | place: USA:California | collected 2015-04-18 | reverse complement strand
CTTTTCGGCTTCGGTCATTTCGTCATGGTTGTGATTCGTCTTTCGCGCGGCGGCGCCAAGAAGCGGCCCTTTTTCAACGTGGTGGTCGCCGATTCGCGCCGCGCCGCCGGCAAGCTCTTCATCGAGCGCGTCGGGTTTTACGATCCGAAGGCGCCCGAGGGCCGCGAGTCGCTGCGGTTCGCGACCGACCGGTTGACGTACTGGCGGGGCAAGGGCGCGCAGTTGAGCCCGACGGTGGCGCGCCTCCTCAAGGGCTACAAGGCGCCGGCTGCCGCCGCTGCCAAGTAGCGCGGTCTTGCGGGGCGGGTTGGCGACGCCAACCAGATGGGTGGTGATGGGGCGCGTGATGGCGCCCTGGGGCGTGAAGGGCGCTCTGAAGATCGAGCCCTTCGGCTCCGGAAGCGGCAACCTCTGCAAGTATTCCGCGTGGTGGGTCGGCAAGCCGGGGAAGCTCGACGAGATCGCGGTGGCGGAGTGCCGCGCGCACGGTGCCTATCTGGTGGCGCGCTTCGAAGGATGCGACAGTCCGGAGCAGGCCGGCGCGTACCGCGGAGCCGAGGTGGCCTTGAGGCGCGAGGATCTGCCTGAGCCCGCTGCGCACGAGTTCTACCAGGTCGATTTGATCGGCCTGGAGGTGGTGAACGAGCAGGGCGAGCGTTTGGGCCGCGTGGCGGGATTCATCACTACCGGCGCGAACGATGTGATGCGCGTCGAGCACGAAGGCGGAGAGCGCCTCCTCCCGGCGAGGGCGGAAGTGATCCGCAAGGTCGATCTGGCCGCGGGCACGGTCGAAGTCGACTGGGGAGCGGACTGGTGATCCGCTTCGATTGCGTGACGCTGTTTCCCGAGGCGTTCGCGGCGGTCACCGGCTCGGGCGTGACGCGCCGGGCGCTGGAGCAGGGCTTGTGGAACCTCGCATTGTGGAACCCGCGCGATTTCACGACGGATAATTACCGCACGGTCGACGACAGGCCGTACGGGGGCGGGCCCGGCATGGTGATGCTGGCCGAGCCGCTGGAGAAGGCGATCGTCGCGGCGAAGGCCGCGGTGCAGGGCGCATCGAAAGTGATCCACCTTTCGCCTCAAGGGCCGGTGATGGACCACAAGAAGGTGATGACGCTCGCAGGCGAGCCGCGGTTGGTGTTGCTGTGCGGGCGCTACGAAGGCGTGGACGAGCGCCTCGTCGGTCTCAGGGTGGACGAGGAGCTGTCGATCGGCGACTACGTCCTCTCCGGCGGCGAGCTGGCGGCGATGGTGCTGATCGACGCGGTCGTGCGGCAGTTGCCCGGCGCGCTCGGAGACGGGCTGTCGGCGGAGCAGGACTCGTTCGTCAACGGGCTCCTGGACTGCCCGCAGTACACGCGGCCGGAAACGTACGCGGGAGAAGCGGTGCCGCCGGTGCTGCTCTCGGGGCACCACGCGCAGATCGAGCGCTGGCGGCTGAAGCAGTCGCTGGGGCGCACTTGGCTGCGAAGGCCCGAGCTGCTCGAGCGGCGCGGCATGAATGAGAACGAACGAAAACTGCTTGAAGAGTTCAGGCAGGAACTGGACCAAGGAGCGAAGCGATGAACATCATTCAAAAGCTCGAAGAGGAAGAAATCAAGCGCATGGGGAAGAAGGTCCCCGAGTTTTCCCCGGGCGACACGGTGATCGTCAACGTCGGCGTCGTCGAAGGCGAGCGCAAGCGAGTCCAGGCCTACGAGGGCGTGGTGATCGCCAAGAAGAACCGCGGCATCAATTCCTCGTTCACCGTGCGCAAGGTGTCCTCGGGCGAGGGCGTCGAGCGTACCTTCCAGACCTATTCCCCCCTGATCGACTCAATCGAGCTCAAGCGCAAAGGCGACGTGCGGCGCGCCAAGCTCTATTACATGCGCAAGCTCTCGGGTAAGGGGGCGCGCATCCGCGAGAAAATCGAAGGCCACGAGCCGGGCGGCGAGCAGGGCGGCGAGCAGTAGCCCGCGGTATGTCCCCTCCTCGACGAGGAGGGGTGCCCCGAAGGGGCGGGGTGGTCGGGTGCTCTGGTCAAACCACCCCGGCGCTTCGCGCCACCCCGTCCGGCCAACCGCGATGCAGCGCGGTTGGCGTTCGGCGGCTCGGACGCGCGCAGGCGCGTCCATCGAAACCCCGCCTTACCCTTATCCAAGGAGGGGAAGGCGTTGCCGACCTACTTCTCGGAACGGCGTAAAATTCACGCTCCCATGAGCCTCAATTCGATCCAGGAAATCATCGCCGAGCTGAAGGCCGGCCGCATGGCCGTGCTCGTCGACGACGAGGACCGCGAGAACGAGGGCGATCTCATCTTCGCCGCCGAGTTCGTCACCGCGGAAAAAATCAATTTCATGGCCAAGTTCGGCAGAGGCCTGGTCTGCATGCCGATCACGGAGGCGCACGCCGAGCGCCTGAACCTCTTACCGATGGTGGCGCGCAACCGCTCGGTGCACGGCACCAATTTCACGGTGTCCATCGAAGCGGCCTCGGGCGTGACCACGGGCATTTCCGCGGCCGACCGCTCGCACACCATCAAGGTGGCGGCTTCCCCCAAGGCGACGCCCGCGGACATAGTCCAGCCCGGCCACGTGTTCCCGCTCATCGCGCAGGCAGGCGGGGTGCTGGTGCGCGCCGGCCACACCGAGGCCTGCTGCGACCTCGCGCAGCTCGCCGGGCTTCATCCGGCGGCGGTGCTGTGCGAGATCATGAAAGACGACGGCAGCATGGCGCGGCTGCCCGACCTGATCGAGTTCTCGAAACATCACGGGCTCAAGATCGGTTCGATCGCCGATCTCATCCATTTCCGCAGCCAGAACGAATCGCTCATCAAGCGCGTGACCGAGCGCACGATCCAGACGCGCTTCGGGCCGTTCCGCCTCGTCGCCTACCTGGAAAAATTGAGCGGGGAGACCCAGCTTGCGCTCGTCCGCGGCGAGATCACCCCCGGCCAGGAGACGCTGGTGCGCGTGCACGCGCCCCTCTCCGTGCTCGACCTGATCGAGGCCGGCCCCCGGGCGCACTCCTGGTCGGTACCCGACGCGCTCGAGCGCATCGCCGCCGAGGGCAAAGGCGTGATAGTGCTGCTCAACTGCGCGGAGAGCGCGTCCCAGCTTATCGAGCGTGTGGCTTCGCCCGAGCGACCCGAAGGGCCGTCCAAGATGGATTTCCTCACCTACGGCATCGGGGCGCAGATCCTGCGCGACTTGAGGGTCGGCAAGATGCGCCTTATGGCCTCTCCGAGAAAAATGCCGAGCATGGCTGGATGGGAGCTCGAGGTCGCCGGCTACGTTGAAAAGGCCGCCAAGACGCGGGACGGCTGATGGCTGAGATCAAGCCCGACTTGAGCGGGGAGGGCCTGCGGGTCGGGATCGTGCGCTCCCGCTTCAACGAGCGCATCGGCGTCGCGATGCTCGAGGCCTGCCGCAAGCGCCTTGCGGAACTGCGCGTGACCGCGCTCACGGTGGTCAGCGTGCCGGGCGCGCTCGAAGCGCCGCTCGCCCTGCAGAAGCTCGCCAACACGGAAAAATACGACGCGCTGATCGCGCTCGGGGCGGTGATCCGCGGCGAGACCCGTCATTTCGAGACCGTCGCGAACGAATCCGCCTCGGGCCTCATGCAGGTGCAACTGGACAGCGGAGTCCCGGTCGCCAACGGAATTCTCACCACCGACACCGAGGAGCAGGCGAAGGCGCGCGCGGTGCAAAAAGGCCGGGATTGCGCCGAGGTTGCGGTGGAAATGGCGACCCTCGGCAAGAGCATCGCGAAGAGCCACAAATGAAATCGGCGCGGCGCCGTTCGCGCGAGCTCGCGCTGCAAGGCCTGTACGCATGGCAGCTCGCGGGCGATAACGCCGCGGGCCTGCAATCCCAGCTCGCGGAGTCTAAAGGCTTCGGCAAGGCCGATGCCGAGTATTTCGCGCGGCTCCTGCGCGGCACGATAGCGCACGCCGAGGCGCTCGAGCGCCTGATCGCGCCCGTGCTCGATCGCAAGCTGAACGAGCTCTCGCCGGTCGAGCGCGGCATCCTGCTGCTCGCGGCCTTCGAGCTGCAAAACGCGCCCGATATTCCCTACAAGGTGGTGATCAACGAGGCGATCGAGCTCGCCAAGGACTTCGGCGGCACCGACGGCCACAAGTACGTGAACGGCGTGCTCGACAAGCTCGTCTCGGAGCTGCGGCCGCAGGAGCGGAAAGCCTGAGGACGTGGCTTCCGAGTTCGACATTATCCGCAAGTACTTCACCCGGGCGGCCCCGAGCGCAGTGCTGGGGGTGGGCGACGACTGCGCGCTCGTCCGGCCCGACCCCGGAATGCTGCTCGCCGTCTCGACCGACATGCTGATTGCCGGAACCCATTTCTTTCCGGACGCCGACCCGGCGAAGCTCGGGCACAAGGCGCTTGCGGTCAACCTCTCGGATCTCGCCGCGATGGGCGCGGCCCCGCGCTGGGCCACGCTCGCGATCGCGCTGCCCAAGGCCGACGAGAAGTGGATCGCCGCTTTCGCGCAAGGGTTCTTCCGGCTCGCGGCGCGTTTTGGACTGGAGCTTATCGGCGGGGACACGACCCGGGGCCCGCTCGCGGTCTCGATCACCGTCATGGGCGAGGTGCCGGTGGAGTTCGCGCTGCGGCGCGACGCGGCGCTCGCCGGTGACGACGTCTGGCTCTCGGGCGCGACCGGAGAGGCTGCGCTCGCGCTCGCCCATCTGAAGGGGCGCGTGAAGCTGGAAGGCGCGGCGCTCGAAGCCTGCCTCGCCCGGCTGCACACGCCCGAGCCGCGCGTCGATCTCGGAGAGCGGCTGCGCGGCCTCGCGCGCAGCGCGATCGACGTCTCCGACGGCCTGCTCGCCGATCTCGGCCACGTCCTGGAAGCCTCGGGCGTGGGCGCGGAGCTCCTCTGGGACAGCCTTCCACGCGCCAAGGCGATCGCCGAATGCGCAGACGCGGCGCTCGCTCAGGAATGTTTGCTCGCCGGCGGCGATGACTACGAGCTCGTGTTCACCGCGCCGACCTCCAGGCGAACGGAGATCGAGGCGGCGGGAAAGGAACTCGCAATTCCGCTCGCCCTTATCGGCGTCGCGGTACCGGGGGATCCCGTGGTGAGATTGCGCGACTCCCGGGGCGAGTTCGCTTCTAGGTCGCGCAAGGGTTTCGATCACTTCGCATGATCCTGCGGCCCACACGAGGCTTCGTCTTCGCCCACCCGGCCCACTTCATCGCGCTCGGGTTCGGAACCGGGCTCGCGCCGATCGCCCCGGGCACTGCCGGCACACTGCTCGCGTTTCCGCTTTTTATGCTGCTCGACTGGCTGCTGCCGCCGCTGCCTCTCTTCGGGGTGGTCGTTCCGCTGTATTTTTTCGGGGTCATCGCTCTTTTCTTCGGAATCGGCGTCTGGGCCTGCGCTCGCACCGGGCGCGATCTGGGTATCGCCGATCACAGCGCCATGAACTGGGACGAAGTGGTCGCGATGCTGCTGATTCTGCTGTTCACGCCTTCGGGCTGGGCTTGGTGGGCGTTCGCGTTCTTCGCGTTCCGCTTCTTCGACGTGGTCAAGCCGCCGCCGATCCGCCACATCGACCGCGCGATGAAAGGGGGTCTGGGCGTCATGTTCGACGACACCGTCGCGGCTTTCTATACCCTGCTCCTTATCGCTCTCGTGAAAAGAATTCTCGGCTGATGGCTCGCAATACGCTCAAGGCCCTGGCGCGACGGATAGGCGCCCGCTTGAAGAAGCGCAATCTGAAGCTCGCCACGGCCGAGTCCTGCACCGGCGGCTGGATCGCGCAGGCCGTGACTTCCGCGTCGGGGAGCTCGGGCTGGTTCGACCGCGGTTTCGTGACCTACTCCAACGAAGCCAAGAAAGAGCTGCTCGGCGTGCGTTCCCGGACTCTCTCGCGGCACGGAGCGGTGAGCCGCGAGACCGCGAAGGAAATGGCCGCCGGGGCGCTCGCGCGCAGCCGCGCGCAGGTCGCAATCGCGGTGACCGGCGTCGCAGGGCCAAGCGGCGGCACGAAGGCGAAACCCGTCGGCACGGTGTGCTTCGCGTGGTCGCGAAAACGGGGCGCGATGGAGAGCGTCACCCGGCATTTCCGTGGCGGCCGGGAGAGGGTGCGCCTGCAGTCGGTGGTGTTCGCACTGAAAGGCCTGCTCGAACGGCTGGAGGAAGCAGGATGAATTTCCGCTGTGTTGCAGCCGTGCTGGCGCTCTGCGCCGCCCCACCCGCCTTCGCGCAGGACCTCGACGACTCGAAGGACAACATCGCCGGCCCCTACGTTCCGACTCCCTGGGTGATCGTCCAGGAGATGCTGAAGCTCGCCGATATCCGGGGCGAGGACGTGGTCTACGATCTCGGTTCGGGAGACGGGCGCCTGGTGATCACCGCGGCCAAGCGCTTCGGCGCGCGCGGGGTGGGCGTCGAGCTCCAGAGCGAACTCGTGGAAATGGCGAGAGTCGGTGCGGAACGCGAAGGCGTGGCGGATCGCGTCAAATTCGTGCAGGGCGATCTCTTCGAGACCGACATCCGCTCGGCGAGCGTGGTGATGCTCTACCTGCTGCCGCGCTTCGTCACGCGGCTGGTGCCGAAGTTCCGCGCCGAGCTCAAACCCGGCACACGCATCGTGTCGCACGACTATCCGCTCGCGCCCTGGCCGCCGGACAAGGAGCTCGCGATGGATGTCCCCGAAAAGGAGATGATCAGCGGCACCTCCTGGACGAGGCTCTATTACTACGTCGTCCCGGCGCGCGTGCAGGGCGTGTGGGAGCTCATTTTGCCCAAATCGCTCGCCGGCGCCCCGCTCGTGCTGCAGATCACGCAGGAGCCCGACGCAGTCGGCGCCGTCGTGCGGGACGGCAACAACGAGCTCTACTTGAGAGACCTGACGGTGCGGGGCGAGCAGGTCCGTTTCGGATTGCTCTACAAGGGCCGGTTGATGGCATTCGAGGGGACCGTGGCCGGGGACGCCATGACGGGCGAGCTGCGCGCCCGGGACCTGCGCGGGCCTTGGACCGCCAGGCACCGCGGACCGCTGTCGCGCTAAAGACGCACGTCGCGGACTTGGGTCCGGCAGGCCGGTGCTCTATATTGACGGCATGAGCTTGTTCCGGGACCCCGACGTTCGGCCGCCAGCGGTCGCGAGCCTCTTCTATCCGGGAGACGCGCGCACGCTCGCCGGGGAAATCGCGGACTATCTCGAGCGGACCGAGGACACACCTATCGCGCCCGGATTTCCCAAGGCGGTGATCGTCCCTCACGCCGGTTTCGTCTATTCCGGGCCGGTCGCGGCGAGCGCCTACGATCGACTACGTCCCGCGCGGGGTATCGTCAGGCGCGTGGTGATCCTCGGCCCCTGTCACAGGGTTCCCGTGCACGGCCTCGCGCTGCCGCGGGCGAAGGCATTCGATACGCCGCTCGGCCGGATTCCAGTCGACTGCGCGGCGACAGCCCTAGTCCGCGATCTGCCTCAGGTGGTGGAATCGGCGGCGACGCACGCCGAAGAGCACGCGCTGGAAGTGCAGCTGCCGTTCCTGCAACGGGTCCTCGGCGAATTCTCGCTCGTGCCGCTGGTGGTGGGCGATGCGGCCCCGGAAAAAGTCGCCGAAGTGCTCGAGCGCCTCTGGGGCGGACCCGAAACGCTGATCGTGATCAGCTCCGATCTCTCGCACTACCATTCGTACGAGAGCGCGCGCAACATCGACGCCGCCACCGTGCAGGCGATTCTCGGCTTCGACGCCGGGATCTCTCACGAGCAGGCCTGCGGGGCGACGCCGGTGGCGGGCATGCTGATCGCGGCCAGGCGCAAGGGGCTCGCGGCCGAGCTGCTCGACTGCCGGAACTCCGGGGACACCGCCGGTGACAAGACCCGGGTCGTCGGCTACGCGTCTTTTGCGCTCGCATCCGAAAGTCCGCGCTACGGGGCGGAGCACGGAAGAAAATTGCTGCAAATCGCGCGTCAGTCGATCTCCGCCGCCTTGGTCGCGGGCGGGAAGCCCGGCACGCCGCCCGCCGAGGAGCCCTGGCTCAGCGAATCGCGCGCGACCTTCGTCACCCTGATACAGGGCGAGGAGCTGCGCGGCTGCGTCGGCGCGCTCGAGGCGCAGCGGCCGCTCGCTCAAGACGTCGCCGAGAACGCCCGCGCCGCGGCGTTCGAGGATGCGCGATTCAAACCGCTGACCCGCGACGAATTCGCGCGCACCGACATCGAAGTATCGCTGCTCTCGACGCCCAAGCGGCTCGCGTTCGAGGACCACGCCGATCTGATTGGGCGACTGCGCCCCGGCGTGGACGGCATCATTCTCGAACACAGCGAGGAGGGCAAGCGCTCGACCTTCCTGCCGCAGGTCTGGGAGGGATTGCCCGATCCGGAGCAGTTCATTGCGCACCTGAGGCAGAAGGCGGGGATTGCCCAGAGCGTCGACATCCGGCGCTGCCGGGTGAAGCGCTACAGCGTGCTCAAGTGGCGCGAGGCGGAGCTGCGGCAATGAGCGCCGTACTCGAAAAACCCTACATAGGCCGCTGGTGGCACATGCTGGAGGACGGGAGGCTGCAGTGCGACCTGTGCCCGCGCGACTGCCGGCTGCACGAAGGCCAGCGCGGCGCGTGTTTCGTGCGCATGCGCGAGCACGACCAGATGGTGCTCACCACCTACGGACGCTCTTCGGGCTTTTGCATCGACCCGGTGGAGAAGAAGCCGCTCAACCATTTCTACCCCGGCTCGAGCATCCTGTCCTTCGGCACCGCTGGCTGCAATCTCGCCTGCAAGTTCTGCCAGAACTGGGACATCTCCAAGTCGCGCGACGTGGACACGCTGGCCGATGCGGCAGGCCCGGAACAGCTCGCGCGCGCCGCGCTCGACCACGGGTGCCGCAGCGTCGCGTTCACTTACAACGACCCGGTGATCTTCGCCGAGTACGCGATGGACGTCGCCGATGCCTGCCGGGAGGCCGGCGTGAAGGCCGTGGCCGTGACTGCCGGCTACATGCACGATCGGCCGCGGCGCGAGTTCTACGCCAAGATGGACGCAGCCAACGTCGACTTGAAGGCCTTCACTGAAGAGTTCTACTTCCGGACCTGCGGCGCGCATTTGAAGGACGTGCTCGATACGCTCGTCTACCTCGAGCACGAGACCGAGGTCTGGTTCGAAATCACCACGCTCCTCATCCCGGGCAAGAACGACGGCGATGAGGAAATCGACGCCGAGTGCCGCTGGATCGCCAAGGAGCTCGGACCCGACGTGCCGCTGCATTTCACCGCCTTCCACCCCGACTACAAGATGACCGACATTCCCCCGACGCCGGCAGCGACCCTGACCCGCGCGCGCAAGATCGCCCTGGAGCACGGCCTGCGCTACGTGTATACAGGCAACGTGCACGACCCGGAAGGCGGCTCGACCTACTGCCCGGGGTGCGGCAGCGCAGTGATCGCGCGCGACTGGTACCGCATCCTCGGCTACAAAGTCACCGAGGACGGAAGCTGCAAGGAATGCGGGGCGGCGATCGCCGGGCGCTTCGAGCAGTTCAAGAAGCCCTTCGGGCCGAGGCGGATTCCGGTGCGCCTCGCCGCGGTCTAGCCCGAGCTGCAGCCGCAAGTCCTTGATTGTTATATGGGGCTTGCAATTTCTCCAATACTGTATAAAAATCCAGGTCAACCGTCTGCTTCGACCGCGCGTTCGAGCGGCGAAGCACCCTCGATGGCTGACGTGAGGGGGCGACAAGGAGGCAGTTTCTTTGTTTCGGTTGCGCCGCCCGCGTGGGTGCGGCGCCGGCGTCCGCTGCAACGTTTAAGATGAGGGATAATCCGATGGTCAACGAAGGGAAAGTCATGGAAGAAGGCAAGGCCAAGGCATTGCAGGCCGCTCTGGCCCAGATCGAAAAACAGTTCGGCAAGGGCTCCATCATGAAGATGGACTCCCAGGCCCTGCAGGGCATCCAGGTGGTCTCGACCGGCTCGCTGGGCCTGGACATTGCGCTCGGCGTGGGCGGATTGCCGCGCGGTCGAGTGGTCGAGATCTACGGACCCGAGTCCTCGGGAAAGACGACCCTAACGCTTTCGGTGATCGCCCAAGTGCAGAAGCTGGGCGGCACGGCGGCCTTTATCGACGCGGAGAATGCGCTCGATCCCCAGTACGCTGCGAAGCTGGGCGTCAAGATCGAAGAGCTGCTGATTTCCCAGCCCGATACCGGCGAGCAGGCGCTGGAAATCGCCGACATGCTGGTGCGCTCGGGGTCGGTCGACGTGATCGTGATCGATTCGGTCGCGGCGTTGACCCCGAAGGCCGAGATCGAGGGCGAGATGGGCGAGCCGCAGATGGGCCTGCAGGCGAGGTTGATGAGCCAGGCGCTCCGGAAGCTCACCTCCAACATCAAGCGCACCAACACGCTCGTCATCTTCATCAACCAGATCCGCATGAAGATCGGCGTCATGTTCGGCAACCCCGAGACGACCACCGGCGGCAACGCGCTCAAGTTCTACGCGTCGTGCCGCCTCGACATCCGGCGCATCGGCAGCATCAAGCGCGGCGACGAGGTCATCGGCTCCGAGACCCGCGTGAAGGTCGTGAAGAACAAAGTGGCGCCGCCGTTCCGCGAGGCGCTCTTCGACATTCTCTACGGCGAAGGGGTATCGCTCGAAGGCGAGATCCTGGAGCTCGGCGTCAGCTGCGGCGTGGTCGACAAGTCCGGCGCCTGGTACCAGTACAAGAAGGACCGCATCGGCCAGGGCAAGGATAACGCCCGCGATTTCCTGAAGGAAAACCCCGAGCTCGCCGCCGAGATCGAGGCGAAGATCCGCGAGAAGCTCGGCATCAAGAGCCCGGAGGCATCGGCCCCCGTCACCGCCGAGGTTTAGGCGGTCGATGCGGCGTGAGCCCAGCCTGCGCGAGCGGGCCCTGCGGCTGCTCGCGCGGCGGGAGCACAGCCGCGCCGAGCTTGGCCGCAAGCTCGCCGCGCACGCGCGGCCCGAGGACGATCTCGAGTCGCTGCTCGAAGACCTGTCGAGGCGCAGGCTCGTGTCAGACGAACGCTACGCGGAATCGCGCGCCCATGCGCTATCGCGCAAGTATGGCGCGGCGCGCATCGCGCACGAATTGCGCGCGAAAGGCCTCGACAAAGGACTCGCCGAGCAGACGGCCAAGGCCGCCCGCGCGACCGAGGTGGAGCGCGCGCGGGAGGTCTGGCGCAGGAAATTCAGGGTCGCGCCCGAGACTCGCGAGGAGCGGGCGCGACAGATGCGCTTTCTTCAGTCGCGCGGGTTTTCCTTCGATGCGATCCGCGCCGTCGTCGTCGGCCCCGGCGAGGATTGAATTCGCCTAGAATCCGGGCTACCCCTATCCATGCGGGTTTCCGAGGGGTTTCTTCTAAAATCTTCTAAAAT
>WNFB01005461.1_pt1 | contig 11349 bp, 8 predicted proteins | sample 5400501 | NCBI WGS metagenome assembly WNFB01 (sample SAMN13153341, study PRJNA577476) | soil metagenome | isolation source: 200 cm saprolite under Douglas fir tree site 2 hole 1 | place: USA:California | collected 2015-04-18 | reverse complement strand
GTCGAGCACTCGCGCAAGATATTGAGGATGGATAGGCTTCTTCCCTTGTCCATCGCTGGCAAGTTCATCGAGGCCCTTGCGTGCCTTACGGTAATGTTCGAGTGAGGCCCGCAAGTGCTCATCGAACTGGTTTTGCTCCAGTTTTGGCAGAAGCGCACGAAGAGTTGTTTTTGTATCGCCTACAAAACCATAATCGACTTTTGTGCGCCTGCCCAGCTGTTCTCCGCGGACATCAATTTGAAGAACCGTGGCGTCCTTGGGATAGAACTGCTGGTAAGGAAAGTCTGTTCCAATCATCAGCAATACGTCGCAGTTAATCATTGCCTGATAACCGGAGGAAAACCCGAGCAGACCGGTCATGCCGACATCGAATGGGTTATCGTACTCGATGAATTCCTTCCCGCGCATAGCATGTACGATTGGGGCTTGCAGTTTGCCCGCGAGCTCCATCAGCTCCTGGTGAGCTCCGGCACAGCCCGCTCCGCCAAGAATTGTGGTCTTTTTTGAATTGTTCAGTGCCTTTGCCAGGATTGTTAGCTCGTCATCGGAAGGACAGACGCTGGGTTTCGGCTCTGGAAAATGCAGACGTGACCCTTGTTCGACTGCATCTCGTAAGGCCACGTCGCCAGGCAGCACAACGACGGAAACACCGCGCCGCGAGAGCGCGGTTTGCATCGCGATCTCCAGGACGCGAGGCATCTGCTCGGGTTGAGAAACCAGTTCACAATAGTGGCTGCACTGCGCGAAGAGATGCTCCGGATGGGTCTCCTGAAAATACCCGCTTCCGATTTCGTTGCTTGGAATTTGTGCCGCGATAGCCAGCACGGGAACGCGGCTACGGTGGCAGTCATAGAGGCCGTTGATTAAATGCAGATTCCCGGGACCGCAGCTCCCGGCGCAGACCGCCAAGCGTCCCGTGAGATGCGCTTCGGCCCCAGCGGCAAACGCTGCCGTCTCTTCATGTCTCACGTGAACCCATTGAATTTGTTTCTTTGCGCGAATCGAGTCCGTGATGCCGTTGAGCGAATCGCCGGAAACACCGTAAATTTGTCGAACTCCTGCTTCAGCAAGAACATCCACCAACAAGTCCGCTACTTTTTTCTTGGCCATGACGCCATCCTTCCCGAGGAATGAAGGGAGAATTCCAACTTCTGATCGCTCGCCGGTTCAAGGTCATTGAGGTTTGGCATGAATAGCTGTCCCTTATCGGCTGATGGCGATGATTATCGGCACAGTCACTACAAGCGACAGAGTTGAGAGGAGCAGGGCCGAGGCAGATTCACCTTCCATCGCCTTGTACTTGGCGGCAAGCAGAACGACGATCGTGGCGAGGGGAAAGCTGCAACATACCAGCGCCTCACGCGCGAATGGACTTTGTACGTGAAGTAGATGGAGCAGAGCGAACAGGGTGGCGGTCTGCACGGTGATGCGACCGAGCGTGGCCAAGAGTACTGCTTTTGATAGATGGAAGGCGTGCGCCGCAAGAGTCAGTCCCACGGTGAATACAGCAACACCGGATGTGGCAGAACCAATCATTGCGAAACAACTTGCCACCTCTTTCGGGATGCGAAGACCCAGTAAAACGATAGCAATCCCCATTACGGGAGCCCAGAGGAGCGGGGACTTCAATCCTGACTTGAGCCCGGACAGCACTTGCGCTCGAGGTGACGATATGCCAGAGGCTGCGCTCGTCCCTGAACTCTCGAGCAGGATAATGGCGGTCGGAACGACGAGGTTTATGGCGAGAGCAACAAGGCCTACGGTGCCCGCGGTGGTATCGCCGAGCAAGGGTTGGAGCACGGCGATTCCGAAAACCGGAGTGGCTGATGTTGCGAGCATAAGGGCAATGACAATCGAAGCGGGTCCTTGCAATGTCTTCAACCCCCGCAAGAGAAGCCATGCGACCAGGAACAGTCCAGCGTGGGCGACAATCAACGCCAGAACCAGACGGCCCTGCTGCAGGAGCAGCTCTCGCGAAATCTCCGTCATGCCGACGAATAAAGAAGCGGGTAGCGCGAAGCTAAGGGCCAGTTTGCTTAACCCCGCGGCTTGATCCGCATCAAACGCATTGCGCTTACCAGCGAGGTAGCCTAGCGCGAGAACAAAAAATACCGGAAGCAGTGCCCCCACAAGTCCGCCGACATTCATGAACGATGCTCTTTCTGTATTGGCTTCTTCCCTAGAACTCCACCTTTGTTCTGAATCCGAAGACAACAGCGCGAGTGGTGCCTCCGCCCACGTTGGCGTAATACTGGATCACCGGCTGCAAAAGGAGCATCGGCGCAACGTCCAGCAGAGCGTTGAACTCAACGCCCTGCTCGGTCTTGAAAGAAGACCGTCCGGGAGGGAGGAAGTCCGGACTCAGGCTGTTTCGCACATAGCCCAACGACATGGTGTTGTGAATGTGCAGAGGCAGCGGCTCGTTGAAGCGTAGCCCCGCCGTGAGCAGCGTGTTGTTGCGGTTGACATCCGGAGGACTCCAGTCGTACGCAAACGTCGCGTCCAAACCCTTTGCCCCTTTGGGATCAACGCGCCAGAGGGCTTGGCTTGCCATCCAATACAAGAGGTAGTTGCCCGACCGGGCTGTCGAACTTGTCGGCGAGGGGAACTTTCCGGGATTGTAGGAGGCGCCGAACTGATAGAGGCCGGAATATCCTTTTCGGGTTTCGACGTTGTCAAAGGCTCGGACAGACGATGCCTTCTTGCCCGGAGTAAACCCAATTTCCGAAACGCTCATTGGAGTTCCGTTGAATTGCGGAACCAAGCCGGTTGGGTTTTGCGAAAAAGGCGAGCTGACCGCGGCCAGCACCATCGATTTCACGTAAAGATTGTGGAACGGTACGACGCGAATCTCCATCGCGGGCGTAGAAGGAGGATCGAAGGACTCGAAATCGGTGAATAAATTCCCTAAGGCGTAGCCCATGGGCTCGAAGATGAAGGACGCAGCGTAGTGCTGGGCTCCGTAGAAATCTTGACCTGCGAATTGGCCTACCCGTGCAGTGAGACGTTCGTCCAGCCAGCGTTTCTCGAACCACCATGAGTCGAGGCGACATGTATTTTGGCTGGACATCCCGCTAGGACTTGTCAGGAGGCCGAGATATGCTCCGAGATTACCGCCGCCCTGCCAGAGCGCCGTTGCGTGGAAATACAACCCGTGCAGACCGGTCAGCGCACCAAAGTCGATGTCTACCGTTCCGCGAAACCTGTTCCAACTCGCAAATCGCTCTTTCTGCTCGCTCTTGATGTTCCAAAGCGAATCGCTGATGTATTGAAAATCGAATCGCACGCCGCGCTCTAGCAGGTGCGTCCGCTCACCGCCCCAGTCTCCAAAGAGATGACCGTGGGGGCCCTGCCCTGTTTCGTGACTATCCGGGCCTGCAAGCGTTTCTTCAGGCAGAGTCTGCGAACAAACCGGAAGAGCGAACAGGCACAGGCCGAGTGATAGGGAAAACAGAACCGGCATTGTCGAGCGCACAAGCAAGACCTCTCCTCAGCGCCAAAGACGATTGGTCTGGCGTCTGGATGACAAACCTGATTGCCTGAAACGAATTCGTGGTGCGACGAACCGATCAGGTTCACCGCGCGTTCTCAAGCTCTGGCTGCTAGCCCTTTTGAATATTCCGGCTTGTAGACGTGCTCGCGGATGAAGGTCACTATGTCTGCTGGCCGAGGTGCCCGGGCCAGTCCAGAGTCGAACACGAGTTTCGCCACGCGCGCGGCTGTCTGGATTTCGGCCTCGAGAATATTCGACTGCAACGGATACAGCAGACCCTGCTTGAGCAGATCGGATGGCACTTGATCCGCCACCGCCTGCCCAGCTTCAATGAACATCGCATCCGTGACTCTCTTTGCTTGCGTGGCGAAGATCGCCATCCCGACCGCCGGGAATATGTAAAAGTTGTTCGCTTGGCCCGGCAGAAACGTCTCGCCGTTGTATCGAACTGGCGTGAACTGGACGCCTGCCGCGTAGATGGCCTTCCCCCTCGACCATGTGTAGGCTTGCTCGGGCGTGCATTCCGCATGCTCCGTGGGGTTCGACAGCGCAAGAATCACTGGCCGCTCATTGATGCGCGACACGCTCTCGACGACCTTCTGCGTGAAAGCGCCACCAATGGTGCTGACGCCGATGATGGTGGTCGGCTTGATGCTGTCGATAGCGGCGACGAAATCACGCGTCGGCGCGTGGTCGTGTGCATAGGCCTTCTGAAAATCGACGAGGTCCTTTCGGGACGACTCCAGGAGACCGTTAACGTCGAACATGTAGACACGGGACTGAGCTTCCTTGAGGCTCATCCCTTGCCCAACAAGTGCGGAACAGAGCAGGTTGGCAAGGCCGATTCCGGCTGAGCCGGCGCCGAGGAACAGATATTTTTCGTCCCTCAGTTTTGTGCCTTTGATTTTGGCAGCGTTAATCATCCCGGCAAGAGTGATCCCCGCCGTGCCCTGCACGTCGTCATTGTAGACGCAGTACTTGTCACGGTAGCGCTGGAGCAAGTGGACGGCATCCGTACCCGTCCAATCCTCGAAGTGAATGCAGCATTTCGGGAAGACCTCCTGCACTGCTTCGACGAATTCATCGACAAAAGTATAGAGATCCGCGGTTGCCGGGCGCGTCTTGCGCATACCAAGATACAAAGGATCATTCAGATATTGCTCGTTATTCGTGCCTGCATCCAGGTACATGGGCAGCAGGTACCGCGGCGGCACCCCAGCGCAGGCGGTGTAGAGTTGCAGTTTGCCAATGGGGATGCCCGCACCATTTGCGCCCAAGTCACCGAGCCCAAGAATTCGGCCGCCGTCCGTGACGCAAATGAATCGAACGTCTTTCTGCGGCCAGTTCTTCAGAATATCTTTCACCTTACCGCGCCGCGTGATCGACAGATACATGCCACGCGTCTGGCGGTAGATATGGCCGAACTTCAGACATGCTTCGCCGATGGTCGGGTCGTACACAATCGGGAGAAAGCGAGCCGGATCCGACATGATGGTCGCGTAGAAGAGCGTCTCGTTGTGATCGAGCAGATTCATTAAGTAGATATAACGCTCGAGGTCTGTATCCTTCTTGCCGAGTTGGAGCATGACCCGTTGCAACTGCAATTCCTCGGTTTCCGTCACGTCGGGTACGAGTCCAACAAGGCCGAGTGCTTGCTTTTCGGCCTCGGTGAAGGCGGTCGACTTGTTGAGCGAGGGGTCTTGAAGCTGTTCGATTCCACGTTTGTTGTTGCTAGCCATATTGATTACCTTCTTTCTTTGTCTCTGGGGCAAAACTGGATCTTCCGCCGATGGGCTATCGTCAGATTGCTTCTACTTGCCTGCGGCCGCGGCTACATACGGCTTCACCATTTTTCTTGGATCGACAACGCGGTCGAACTCGGCTTCCGTCACGAAGCCGAGCTTCAGTGCGGCAGCTTTTAGCGTGAGGTCGTTGTCCATGGCGTAGTGCGCAATCTTTGAAGCTTTGTCGTATCCGATCACCGGCGAGAGGGCGGTCACAAGCATCAGCGAGCGCTCGACGTACTCGTTGATCTTCTTCAAGTTGGGTTTTGTTCCTTCGACAAGGAATTTGCGGAAGTTCGTGCAGCTATCGGTCATAAGCGTGATTGAGTGCGTAACGTTGTAGATGATCAGGGGTTTGTAGACATTCATCTCGAGGTAACCGCCTGCGCCACCGAAGCCTACCGCTGTGTCATTCGCCATCACTTGGACGGCGACCATGGTGAGGGCTTCCGCCTGCGTCGGGTTTACTTTGCCCGGCATTATCGAGGAGCCCGGCTCGTTCTCTGGGATGTTCAATTCGGCAAAGCCTGCTCGCGGACCGCAGGACATGAGCCGAATATCATTGGCGATTTTGTAGAGTGACACGGCCAGCGTGCGTAGTGTCCCGGAAAGCTGTACTAAAGCATCGTGAGCGCCCTGCACTGTAAACTTGTTCGGCGCGCTGACGAACGGCAGCCCAGTTAGCTTCGAGATCTCGGCTGCCGCAGCTTCGCCGAAGCCGGGAGCGGAATTGATTCCGGTGCCCACAGCCGTGCCGCCGAGCGCAAGACGGTAGACACCCTTCAGCGCATCTTCAATTCGATCGAGATCGTCCGCAAGCATGCCCTCATAGCCCGACCATTCTTGTCCTAGCGTGAGAGGCGTGGCGTCTTGCATGTGGGTACGGCCAATCTTGATGACTTCGTCCCACTCATTAACTTTCACCGCGATCGCGTCGTGCAGTTGTTTTACTGCGGTGATTAGTCGCTGCTTTACGCTGACTGCCGCAGCAATATTCATTGCCGAAGGAAATGAGTCGTTCGACGACTGCGCCATGTTGACATGATCGTTGGGATGAACCGGTGTCTTGCTCCCCAGTAGCGTGCCGGCGATCTGGCAGCAGCGGTTCGAGATCACCTCATTCACGTTCATGTTGAACTGCGTCCCGCTGCCCGTCATCCAGACGTGCAATGGAAACATGTCATGGTGCTGACCCGCGAGAATTTCGTCACAGACTTGAACGATCAGTTCGTGGCGCTTGTCGTCGAGCCGCTTGCCAGCATAGTTCGCATTTGCGGCCGCCTTCTTCAAGGTAGCGTACGCGGTAATCATCTCCCTGGGGATTAAGTCCTTGCCAATGCTGAAATGCTCAAGCGAGCGCTGGGTCTGAGCGCCCCAGAGCTTGTCGGCTGGAACGTTCACTTCGCCGAGACTGTCGGTTTCTTTCCGAATTTCTGTCATGTTATTTCTCCTTCTCTCTTTTAAGCATTTCGCACGACCTTAGCCGTAAACGTCTTAAACAGTGTCTTCGGTGATTTGACTGGCCCTGAAAATTCCAAGCTTTTGCATGCGCGCGTAGAGCGTAGACCGCTTCAATCCCAATCGGAGAGCGGCGCCGCTCGGACCACCGACTATCCAGTGCGCCTGCACCAAAATCTTGCGGATGTGATGTCGCTCAACCTCTTTCAGCGTTGTGGGTATCGGAGGGTGAATTTCAATTGTCTCCCGCAATCCAGCGAGGGGAGGAGTTAGTGTGTTCCCGTCAGTCACGATCACACTTCGCTCGATGAAATTCTGGAGCTCCCGAATGTTCCCCGGCCAGCAATGCGCTATCAGCGCTTCCATCACTTCTGTTGGTATCCATTCAATCCGCTTGTTCATCCGTTCCGAGTAAATCCTCAAAAAGTGCCTTACCAGCAATGGAATGTCTTCGCGCCTATCGCGCAACGGGGGAACAACTATGGGGAAGACGTTCAAGCGATAGTACAGATCGCGGCGAAATTGATTTTGGGCAACTAGCTTCGAGACATCTTTATTTGTTGCTGCTATCAGCCGGACGTCTGCCCGTTGCGTTTGGGTGCTGCCTAGTCTTTCAAATTCTCCCTCTTGCAAAACCCGCAGCAGCTTCGGTTGCAGTTCCAATGGGATGTCTCCGATTTCGTCCAGAAAGAGGGTGCCCTGGTCTGCCGCTTCGAAACGACCCGCTTTGCGAGCCACCGCTCCTGTGAAAGCTCCTCGCTCGTGCCCAAATAGCTCGCTCTCCAGTAAACCGAGAGGGATTGCCGCACAATTCATCTTCACGAATCGTTGATCGCAGCGTGCGCTGTGCTCGTGAATCGCGTGGGCGATGATTTCCTTCCCCGTGCCGGTCTCGCCTTCGACCAGAGCAGTCGAACTAGTGGGCGCCACCGTGCGAACAAGGTCCAATACTTCTAGAAGGGCCCTGCTTGTCCCGACGATGTGCTCGAAGCCATCGTTCATATCTTTTCTCTTGATCGCCTGACGGCCCCTGCTTGAGAACAATGCTGCGGACCCTGATCCGGCTCTCGCGCGTGTAGGAATGTCCGCGTCATTTTTTCCCTGCTCGGCTAGGCAAGCCGCGGCATCATCTTGATATTCCGAATGAACTGCATTTTCCCAAGCCATGTCTTTCCTTTCACAATTTATTGGACCTTCTCTCCTGTTTCCGGAGGATTCAGTCACGGATAAAAGAAAGGACGTCAGTGCTGGTTGGCACCATACGGCGCATTCTGCATAATGCGGACGTCCATTGATTCAGTAACCGCAATTCCGACCGCCTCTCCCGTATCGCCATTGATGAGGCGCGAAGGACCTTCGAAGAAGATATTGCTTGGGTTCTCGAAGACATCGAGCTTGCTAAACGGCTCTAGCGTATAGTGGCGGCTGCCCTCCAGCTCGACTGGGAACTCATAGCTCCAGCCCCACGACAGCCATACCCCTTGCTTGGGCGTCCTGAGGTAGCCGTTCTCGCGGACGAGAAAGGAGTCCAGCCATTGCGTGGACCCGTCGGGCTTCTGGTAGGTCGCGACCTGGTAGCCGTTGGCGAAGTTGTACAGATTGACCCGGGCGCCGTTGGAGAAACGCAGCGAGGACCACTCCCAGGACTTGGTCAGGAAGTCGCCCCACTGGCGGTCGACCCACCCCTGTCCGGTCACGTCGATCTCGCGCCGGACGCCGCCCTTTCCGGTGTAAGTGATCCGGCCTGCGATCTCGACACGCGGCAGCGAATAATAGTAGCTCCGGTCCTCCGGCGCTCCCTCCTGAATGAATCCCTTGATGCCGAGCTTGTCCTTGGCGTACATCACTTGCTCCGCGCCTGTGAGGCGCAGATCGTGGGAGAGCTGCGGGGATGCGACCGTCAGGTGCATGGTGTCACCGTCGTAGGACCACTCGGAGCTGTATTCACCGGCGACGAAACGAACCGCGTTAGTCTCAGGATTCCAAGTGTCGGATTCCTTCACCACGCCTGCAGGGAAATGACCGATACGGAAGCTGTTGCGGTAATCCGTGAAGCCGACTAGAGCAGCGATCGCCCTCTGATCGCGCGGCAGGCTCTCGGACGCCGGACTCGCCTTCTCGCCCGTGAAATGGAACGGACACCACACCAGAAAATATGCGTTCCCCGCTGTATCGTGCACCAACGCCGTCAGGTACCACCACTCGGTGGTGGACTCGCTCTGTTTGCCATGCGGTTGCCACTCCTCGACGGGTGACCGAAGAGCGGGCTCTGTGACGCTGTAACCAAGTGTGGCCATGTTGAAATTCTCCTTCGTGCTTACCTGAGTCAAATGCAAGTCCAAAAACGAGAAAATGGAAGCCCGAGCCCCGTATTGGGCTTCACGCTGCTTGAAATTGCTGCATGCGGCCGGATAGAGCGGGATAGAGCGACTCCGCATTCCGGTGAGCGATGGAAGAAGCGCCTGTTTCGCTGAAGCCGTTCCAGCGCTGGATATCTTGAATGGCAGGTGGAAAGGTCCATCCCCGCATGAACGGATTATCGAAGCCCATCAACAGATGGGAGATCGGTACCATCTGCTGCAGAGCGAAGAGCTGCGCGGGAGATGTTGCCGCGGTAAGGTCGTAATAGAAAGACGCCAGAGCTTCGCGGATGTTCTCTGGACTCAGGAGGGCGCGGCCCTTGCCGAGACCAAAGACCTTTGCAAGCGTTTCGATACGCGTCATTAAATATGGAATCGTTCCTCCGCCATGGGTGGAAATGATCTTGATTTTCGAGAAGCGGTTCTTGGCTCCGCTGAAGATCATGTTGGTAAGCATGCGAGTGGTGTCAAACATGAACTCCAAAATCGACACGTCGATACCGAGGTTCACTGAGCGAGACGCCTTGGCTGCGACTGGGTGGACAAACAATGTGACGCCGCGGCGGTTCATCTCCTCAAACCATGGGTCGTAACGCGTGTCGCCAAGGTAGACGTCATCGATGCTTGTCGTGGTCGCGACGCCATCTAGCTTCAGCGTATCCAGTGCGTACGCCATCTCTTCGAGCAGACCGTCTGTGGCCGCCAACGCTGGTAAGGTTGCCATCGCTCCGAAACGGTTCGGATGTTTTGAGACGATGCCGGCCAGTTGGTCATTGATTCGCCTCGCGAGTTGGCAAGCCTCCGGTCCCTTCGCGTGACTGGCCGAATCAGGCAGCGATAAGACTGATGCGGAGATTCCATTCGCATCCATGAGCGACAAAGACCGCTCGATCGACCAAGGCGGAAGCTTGGCCATCGGTGCTTGAGATCCGAGATTTGTGATGATGTGGGAGTGAACGTCGATGATGTTGCTTAGGCTAGCCATGAAGAATTTCCCTTATGTTTTCCTGTGACCCAAATCACGGTTAGATTTCTCTTGTCTTTCGGTCTCTCGTGATCCACTCGCGGATATATGCCGGGCAGTTCCTTAGGGCGATGTTGTCCGCTTCGCACCGCTTGAGAAAACTGACCGCGTCGTGATCTACCAGGGTCAGGTCTCTTAAGTCCAAGACAATGCGGCGACCGCCAGCTTCCGCGGTAATTAGCGTTTCCAACTCGGTTAGGTCTTCTGCGTCCATTCGTCCGCTTAGCTTGATGACTACTTCTCCGTTCGCTGACCTCGTGATCTTCAGCACTCACCCTCTCTTGAGAATGAATTCTTGCTCCTGTAAGGTCCCGTCGCACACGTCTGGTTTGGCAATTACAGTGCCAACACTAAGCTATTGAAAGTCAGTGCTTTAGTCGGAATACCAATTTGCGATGTTCGCAAATCTGTGAATTTCGCAACGGCTTGTGAGCTCGCCGAAAGAGATAATTAAAAGATTTACTGAGGACTTGTCGTTTTGAAGCGATGTTTATTGATCTTTAGCGACCTGATCTTCGACTCGAGGGTAGATCCCGGAATGCCCAGCTTGGCGGCGGCCCCTAGCGGTCCCGCTACCCGTCCGCCGCATTCGCGCAGGGCAGCCTCAATGAGCTCTTTCTCTTGGGCAGCAGGCTTACGCGATAGTCCCAGGTCGCTCTTGGGCCTAGTTGCAGGTGCGTGCCGCGCTAGCCAACTCTCATCGACCGAGAGATTCTCTGTTTCGCATACAATTACAGATCGCTCGATGACGTTCTGCAATTCGCGAACGTTACCCGGCCAAGGGTATGACTCAAGCAACTCCAAGCTCCTTTTGTTTACCCCGCGAATGTTCTTTCCCCCTTTCCTTGCATAACGATCGATGAGGTACTCAACGAGGAGCGGAATATCCTCCGGTCGTTCTCGTAGAGGGGGCACCTCAATGGGGAAAACGTTGAGGCGGTAATAGAGATCACTCCGAAAGGTGCCCGTATCGATGGCCGCCTGCAAGTCGCGGTTGGTGGCGGCAATCACCCGAACATTCGTCCGGATGGATCCAGTTCCACCTACGCGTTCGAATTCATGTTCCTGCAAAACACGCAAGAGAGCGACTTGGGTTTCGGCTGGAAGCTCGCCGACTTCATCGAGGAAGATCGTGCCTCCTTCCCCCAGCTCAAAGCGCCCTAAGCGTCGCTGGGTTGCCCCCGTGAAGGCGCCCTTTTCATGGCCGAACAATTCTGATGCGATCAAGTC
>WNFB01005460.1_pt1 | contig 11350 bp, 15 predicted proteins | sample 5400501 | NCBI WGS metagenome assembly WNFB01 (sample SAMN13153341, study PRJNA577476) | soil metagenome | isolation source: 200 cm saprolite under Douglas fir tree site 2 hole 1 | place: USA:California | collected 2015-04-18 | reverse complement strand
TTCCCATCAAGCTGAGACATGAACGCGCCGATAGTTGTGTTCGTCAGTACAGTGTACTTGTATTCCATCTCACAGCCCGCTTCGCTTTCAGCTAGAAACGGTGGGCTGTTAGAAATCCCGTATAAGGTCTATTTCCAAACTTCGCGGATGTATAAGAAAAGCGAGGATGTAACCCCGTTCTCGTGACTGAAACGATTTATCTCGGTGGCGATTCCGCCCCTCTTGTTGTCTATGGGACTAAGGGAGCTTCTCATACCTCGGGAGAAAATCTTCTTCCAGCTACTCGAGGAAGAGTCAAAGAATGTCTTGGCGGGGGCCGTAGCTTTCAGTGAATTGATCCAGAACTTCGATCACCTTGCGGACAATAGGAACAAGATGAAAGACATAGAGCACCACGGAGACGAAATTGTTCACTCCATCTATGACCGTCTAGTAAAGACCTTCATCACTCCCATTGATAGAGAGGACATTAGCAAGCTCGCTTCTCTCTACGACGATGTCTTGGACTACATCTACGCCGCTGTCAACCGTCTCTTTCTCTACGAGGTCGAATCACCAACAGAGCCGATGAGACGGTTCGCCGATTTGGTCCTGAAATCTGTCCGGGAAATCGATTTTGCCTTCGCCAGCATTCAAAAAATTAAGGCCTCCGAGATTGAGACTCGGTGCAATGAGGTCGACAGATTGGAGAACGAAGCGGATGTTGTTCTGAATGAATCAGTCGCTGCCCTTTTCAAGACGAACGATGCGATCTCAATTATCAAGTTCAAGGAGGTCTACGAACTGATGGAGACGATTACTGACAAGTGTGAGGATGTTGTCCAGGTGATCAGGGACATTATCCTAGAGTACTCCTAGCAAGAAAAGGTCCCCGAATGTCCACGACAGTCCCGTTTGAGATAGTTGTCCTAGTGGTTGTCGTTGCCCTAGGGTTTGACTTCATGAACGGGTTTCACGACGCGGCGAACTCCGTTGCGACCGTGGTTTCTACGAGGGTTCTGACTCCTCGCGTCGCTGTACTCTGGGCCGCCTTCTTCAATTTCGTGGCAGCCTTCGTCTTCGGGGTTAATGTCGCCTCTACAATAGGTAAAGGAACCATCGACCCGAAGATAGTTACCGCTTGGCTGCTTCTTGCCGTCCTCACGGGCGCCATCTCTTGGGACGTCATAACATGGTGGTTTGGCCTACCGACGAGTTCGTCCCACGCCTTGGTAGGTGGCCTCATCGGCGCCGGGGTCGTGAAGGGAGGATGGGGCGTGGTCCAAACCGCTGGCGTCACCAAGATTGCATACTTCATAGTGCTGTCTCCAGTGATTGGCTTCTTCCTCGCAATTGGCCTAGTCCTGCTCACGGTGAGAATTGCCATGCGGTATTCCCGTTCCACATCTGACCACGCTTTCCGACGGCTACAACTTGTATCCGCAGCTCTTTACAGTCTAGGACACGGGACGAATGATGCGCAGAAAACAATGGGGATTATAGCGGCGCTTCTTTTCGCACAGGGACTGTTAGGTTCGACGTTCTACGTTCCCTTCTATGTCATACTCTTGGCTGGAACCGCGATGGGTCTTGGAACCTATTTCGGAGGATGGAGGATAGTTCGCACAATGGGCATGAAGATTACAAAGTTACACCCCTTCGGAGGATTCAGCGCTGAAACCGCAGCCGCCACAACACTCTTCGCCACCGCGTCCCTTGGTATCCCCGTCAGCACAACTCATACTATAGCAGGTGCGATCATGGGTGTCGGTTCGACGCGCAGACTCTCAGCGGTGAGATGGGGAGTAGCTCGTAGAATAGTCTACGCGTGGGTCCTCACGATCCCTGCCGCAGCCGCGATAGCAGGTCTATCATACTATGTTCTGAGCCTAGCAGGCCTCAGCTAAGCAAAATAGCGGCAGTTTCCCTGACGTTCCTTAGAAGGGAACCGAACTTAGGGTACGACTCCCTACTCAGACGGAGCAACCAGAGCGGGAGGAAGGGAATGAGGCTACTTTTCGAAGACATTGGAATCCCGTTGAAAATATTCCAAAATCCTACGTGGGTTACAGGCAAACCTTGTCAAGGCTCATGGAGATGGTACTCTGACCGGAACCAATCACTGTTCGTCTTGCGGGTCCGCTAGATTGAACTAACGGTTTACAATGGTAAACCAGTAGAGGTCGTCTTATGACAGATGTAACCGTGGCGACAAAGATAGGTTCCGAGGAGTTGAAGCGTATAGACGCTCTAGTTCGCCAGCGAGGCCTGCTCAACCGCAGTGACCTTGTCAGGGAGGCCATCATGCTCTATCTTAGCTTGGCAAGCCTTGAGACTGAGGCTCGGCTCAGGATGCTTCGTCTTATCAATGAGAGCGCAGGACTCTCTGGGAAGACCGCGGCGCACCTAGTCGAAGAGGCTCGAAGAGAGGAAGATGCCTGAGAATCTACTAAGAGCCCAGTATACTAGTCAAGCTGCATTTCGCACATAATCATCCTAGATTTGTCCTCTGAGAGAATCTCGCATCGTTCCATCTTTCCATAACTGCTCTACTTGCGTCGCTCTGCAACCCTTGCAGACGATAGTGACCCATCCACCTGCCGAACCAGGGTGATTGCTAACATCGTGTTCCATGACCTTGTTGCAACTCCAACACCAAATGACCTCCTTGACTATCACGGACCGCATGCGCTGGGCGAAGTTGGTGGGACCAGTTAAGGAGGAGATGGCAGGAAAACTGAAAGTCTGTCAAATACCCCGACAGATTTTGTCCATCTAATATCGTTCGAGTTAGGGCCATGCTGATCTTTGGACCTCTGGATATAGCCATACATACAAATCTGTATCAAAAGCTGGCTTAGAACGGGGGAAGAATAAATACTGGAGAACTCGATTCGCAATCGCGGAGAAGTGGGCTAAGTCTATGAATGTGCATAATTCGATTTGTAGGATTCAGTTTTCATACTTAGTCGGTTGGTAGCAAAGAGTGATAGCCAAGAGCCGGGAGACGAGAATTGTTATACTTCTTCTTGCCAGCATGTTTTTCTCATCAACCCTGGGAGCCGCTAACGCTGCGAGCAATTTGGGTGCAAGTGTCGCGCAGTTCCCCGTAGGATCGAGTTCTTGGAATCCGAAAGTACCCTGTTCTTCACCTTGGATCGTCCGAGTAACCGATATCACCGACAATATGACTGGGTCTTCTTCTCTGAGCAACAGTATCTTCAATCCTGGAATCACCTCGCCGGTAGGAACCGCTAAGCGATGGCTCACTGCAAGCAACACCCCAACAGGTTGGACGTCTCCGGGGCCGTCTTGCACGATAACAAACTCCCACGGGACGGTTGCGTTGTTCGTTGAGATCGATGGGGTGAAACGAGTAAGTCTTGTCAACGAGGACTGCACCGGGACCTACGATGCTGTGAACGGCGGAGGTTCCAACGGTGGATCATATTGCGATTCAACGTTCAACTTCTACGATCCCGGGGTTGTCCCGAACTACTCAACCTCATGCACTAGCGCCTCAGATCCTACTTGTTACGGTAGAATTCACTCGGAGATAGATCATGACTGGAAGGCGGCCAAGTACTGTGGAGCATCCACCACCTGTGACGATGCAGCGTTAAGTTCTCAAACTACAACTTCTTCTCTGATAGACTTCCAGGGCTTCATCTACTGGGACCCGGGCAATCTCAATCAGGCATGGCACAGTTTCAATGGCTGGGAGATCCACCCGCTGACGGGATGGCGCGTCCACCAGTCAAACCCATCCTTGACCGCTAGCTTCAGTTTTAGTCCATCTTCCCCTACTGTAGGCCAAGCCGTCACGTTCAGCGCAGCCGTCTCAGGAGGAACCTCCCCGTACACATTCAACTGGAACTTCGGTGACGGAGCAACCGGCACGGGTAACCCCACGACTCACTCCTATTCCACCTCCGGGACCTTCAACGCACAACTAACCGTCCAAGACTCCGCAAGCGCCACGACCACGGCATCCAACAGTGTCTCTGTGACGCAACCAGCTTCTCCAGACTTTAGTATCTCATCCAGTCCCTCGTCATTCTCCCTAGCACAAGGCGCTTCCGGCTCTTCGACAATCACGCTCACCAGCGCAGGAGGTTTCGCCGGGACAATCAGTCTATCTCCATCCGTTTCACCGAGCGGCCCAACTGTTTCGGTGAGCCCTACCAGTGTGACACTTACTGCTGGTAGCAGTGGTACTTCGTCCTTGAACATTACAACACAGCCTACCACGCCAATTGGCAGTTACACGGTAACGGTTTCCGGGACGAGTAACGCCACTTCCCACTCGACGACGGTCCAAGTTACGGTGGGGAGTACGCCCGACTTTTCTATCTCAGGCAGCCCCTCGTCTATGACCCTCTCCCAGCGCTCGACTGGTACCTTCAACATCGTTCTCACAAGTGTGAACGGGTTTAGTGGCACTGTGAGCCTATCGGCTTCAGTATCATCTTCCGGACCTAGGATGTCATTCAGCCAGAATTCGGTCAACCTGACATCCGGAGCTTCGGGGAGTTCGACTCTGAACGTCAGGATTCTCAACAAGACCCAGTTAGGAACCTATACAATTACCGTGACCGGGACGAATGGCTCGCTATCCCACTCCATCACTTTCACGGTTACGGTCGCATAGATTCAACCCATACGCGACTGAACTGACCGGCTTCGCTTTGTTCTAATGCTGAAAAGCGAAGATACCAATAAGAACTGACCGAGTGCCACGAGACAATTCGTGCTACTCAAAGCGTATTAGTTCGGAATCGTTCTGTTGAACCAGACCGTCGCCTTGACCGATGACAGGGAATTGGGGCTCAAGAGCTGGTTGTCAGGCCCGAAGCGGAGGAAGCCTAAGGTTGAGGACGTGAGCGAGAAGCCTGTCACTTTGGATAGTCACCGTGTGGCAGTGCTCCCCTTTGCAAACATGAGCCCGGATCCGAACGATGAATATTTCGCAGACGGTATGACTGAGGAGTTAACTTCTATGCTTTCCAATATTGGCGAACTCGATGTCATCTCGCGTACTTCTGCAGCAAAATTCAAGGGTGGAGGGAGGACGATTGAAGAGATAGCTCATGAACTCAACGTTGGAACAGTTCTTGAAGGAAGTGTTAGGAAATGGGAAGATAGTCTCCGCATAACAGTTCAATTGATTGATGCAAATTCGGACAAACATCTATGGACTCAAACCTACAATCGAAAACTGGAAGACATTTTCTCATTACAAACAGAGATTGCGGAGCGAGTCGCGGACAATCTCAAGATCAAACTGGTCGGTGGAGAAAGTGCCATTATTACGGAGAGGCACACGGGAAATATTGACGCGTACAATCTATACCTTCAAGGAAAGTATCACTGGAACAGAAGGACTCAGAGTAGTCTGGAGAAAGCTATGGAATATTTCCAGAAAGCAATTGACATCGATCCGAAATATGCCTTGGCCTATTCTGGAATCGCAGACTCGTATCTCGTACTCGCAATACGTCCTACATATCCCACTCTTGCAACATCGCAGAAGGCTAAACAATACGCGTTAAAGGCGCTTGAAATCAACAGTCTATTGCCAGAGGCTCATACATCTCTAGCGTTAAGCCTCGAATATACATGGGACTGGAGAGGCGCAGAGAAAGAATTCAAGAGGGCTATTGAACTAAGACCCAACTATTCAACCGCTCATCACTGGTACGCACTGTTACTCAAACACCTAGGACGATTCGACGAAGCCATTCAAGAAATCAAACTTGCAGAAGAGGCCGATCCACTCTCACACATGATCGCAACCGCGATGGTCAGCTTGTTGAGCGACGCCAAAAGATATGATGAGGCAATAGAAAGAGCGAGGAGATCGTTAGAACTTGAACCGAATTTCATGCCGGCCCATGAGAATCTGGGTGACGTATATCATCGGTTGAAAATGTATGACAAGGCTCTTGTTGAAACTCAAATCGTTGTCAATCTTGATCCTGACGATTTTTACAAAACCCTTCTGATATTCCATCAAATGAAAGTCGGACAGAGATCCATGAACGAAGTAAAGGCTTCGATTAATCATTTAGTCGAATTGTCCAAGAGCCAGTACGTGTCCCCACGTATTCTAGCATGGTTCCATACGCTCGTCCATGATGAAGAACCGATGTTTAACTGCCTGAAGCGGGCTTTTGACGAGCATGATATGCAGCTTGCAAATTTCCGTTTCAACCCCGACTTCGAACCTTATAGGAACGATGCTCGTTTTACAAGTCTAATACAGAAGATGGGGCTTGACCCATTACCCCAGGCGGCGGAAAGATCTTAGACTGGTTCGTAGGGTCTCTTTCTCGTCGGCTGTACCCTCATCCTTTTACGACTTCGGCGAGCTCGGTCAGGTGAGTCAGCGTTCGGTTGGGAAACTCGTTCATCACTTCAAGGTTGAATCTAAGGCTGTGATTGAAGGACAGTAGTGAAAGTGTCCTCTGCCTTCCGATAGTCTTTGGTAACGGTGGTGCAATGGCCACCGGCGGGCGTCTCGTTCCATGCCGATAGAGAGTTAAACTTGGAGTTCGGTTCCCTTCTAGGGAGACGGATACGTCTTGCTAAAACTGTCCGGACAATTGGCTAGGTGTGATTCAGCACTTCGATTAAGGCTTTGGCGATTGCGTCTCCGTTGTGTCTGACCTCGTTGACGTAGAATGTCGGGGTCCCATTGACACCGCTTCTCACTCCACCCATAAAGTCGTCCTTGATCCGTTTCTGATACACGTGCTGAGCGATCTCACGCTCAAACTTTTGACCATCCAGGCCCAGCTTCTTTGCGAAAGCAAGGGCGACGCTCGGGTCGCCTAGAGTTGGTTGGTGTTCGTACAGAAAATCGTGCATGGGCCAGAACTTTCCCTGAGCAGAGGCTGCCTCTGCAGTCTCAGCGGCGTTCATAGCGTGCTCGTGCATATTTGTCAGTGGAAAATTGCGAAACACGAACCGTAATTCAGAGCCGAGTTCCTTCTGGACCTTTTTCACTTCAGGATATGCAGCACCACAATACGGACATTGATAGTCTCCATACTCGACTAGGGTCAGAGCGGCTTTCAGTGGTCCCTCTATGTGGTCGCGCTCAGGACTAACTGGAATTTCCAGTTTCGGGGCCTGATACCTTACCGCTGTCTCCTTGCCGGCGGGCTCTAGCAGGGTCTTCCCGGTGGCTTTCTTTCGTGCAACCGTTGTTGTCCCGGACATCTTCGCGGTCAGCTCTTCTCAGTCGCCTGAGCCTTGTTCAGATTCTCTAAGGCTGAAAGAATACCGTCAGCTCCCGGGTTGATCCCGTCGGGGGAGAGGTGGCTCCATCTGATAACTCCCTTGTCGTCGATCACGAAGAGCGCCCGAGCCGACTCGCCGATCTTCTCTTTGAAAGCACCATATTTTCGGGAGACGACTCCCTTTGGCTCGAAGTCTGCAAGGACGGGAAAGTTGAGTTTCCGATCTTTAGCGAAGGCTAGATGGGACCAGATGTTGTCTACGGAGATGGCGAGGAGTTCTGCGTTGAACTTTTTGAATTCTGGCATTACCATCGCATACAATGATAGCTGGTCGGTGCAGACAGGACTCCAGTCTGCAGGGTAGAAAGCCAGAATCACAGGTTGTCCCCGAAAATCGTTCAGAGACACCTTCTGGTCCGGGGTACTGTTAAGAGAAAAATTAGGAGCCATCCTACCGGGTCCTAAGACAGAACCTACCGTCCTGACGGTCTTCTTGGTCTTCATTGGTTGTTGCAGGCGATTTCGTGACGCACTTTTGTTCTTCAATTTTCTCATCCTTCGCCTTTTTCCCTGCTGCATCAAACTGGTCTTCAGAGGAGACGCCTCCGCTGTATGAAAAGAAGTAACATTGCGGAGCATTCTCTTCTCGTGCTATTTATAGACTGACTGTATTGTCAGCCGACTCCGGGTCTGAGACTCACCTAGGAGTGTCTCATTAGTGCCCTCCTCTGGCGCCGATTGCGACTTGATGTTAAGGCTCGATGCTGGTATAGTGCTTTGGCTTCAGAAGGTCGCCGACAACCTTCTCCCTCAACAGAGCAACTTGGTCCTTCAGAGACCCGCCGAAACTAAAATCAGTTCTGAGCGAGTACTCTTTGTAGAGTTCTGTCACTGTCTTGTAGACAAGAACTTGGGCGCTGGTTCCGAAAACCCTTGTTAGGACTTCAATCACGTCATCAAACCTACTGGAGACTTGCGAAGTTTTGATCCCGTTACTGTCCAGTAACTGGAAGATCTCTTCCTTTACAGTCCTGCCAAGTATGTCTTCAATAACAGTAGTGAAACACTGGTTCATCGTTGACTGAAATGTCTGGGTTATTTTGGTCCGCATAGAAGAGCCTCTCTGACGGATGTAATTTTGTCGATTGCAGGTTAAGCCTAGTGTAACAGGAGACTTGCTAAAATGGGAACTATTGTCTAAGTAAATGAGGCCGGGTCAAGATTCGCGTGTCAAGACAATTTAGAATTCTTCTCGTCACGGTTTCCTGAACACATTCATCCAAGTTCTCGCATTTCGGCATTTTTCCGCGCGCGTTTCAATAGTGTTCTAGTGTGTTCAACCCGTGAACCCTCTGTTGGGTTACACAATCCTTGTGGCAGGAGCAGGATCGTCATGACGCTTGAATATCATGATGGCTGAAGATGACTCCGGCGAGGAGGCAACGGTTCTAGAACCCCAGATTGAGGCGGAACATACGAGTGTTGGGAAGGCTGAGCCTGGCGACCTTCTGGACCTTATGTCAAGATTCCTAGAATCACCAGGAAATGTGCTGCTCATACAAGGCGCCCCAGGCACCGGGAAAACAACCCTCGCCCTTGAACTTCTCAATCAGGCGAAAGGAACTCGCATCGGTGCCCACACAATTTCTGCCAACAAGGTATACGTGTCAAGCCGGGTCTCGTCCTCGAAACTGCACCGACATTTTCCCGGAGTTCACGAAGTGCTCGATTCTATGTCTGGAAAAGAGGCAACAGGCAGTGGGACGCGGCTGGGCGGGGATGGCCGAATAGCAGGCGCGGCGAATATTGTCAGCAGAATTCTAGCATTGAAACGGGCTAAACAGAAAGGCATCATAGTTGTGGACAGTTGGGAAGGTGCAATAGCGAACGCGACGGAGGAACGACGTAATGAGATGGAAACTGCGATTTTTCAGGACTTGGAAGAGAGCAAACTAAGCGCGGTAATTGTGAGCGAAAGCGAAAATTCTCCTAAACTCGACTATCTCGTAGATGGCATTGTCACACTGTTACTGTCCCACTTGGAAGATAGGACGGTCAGGAGCGTAATTGTCCACAAGCTTCGCGGGTTCAGACTCCAGACACAAAGAGCACTTTTCACGCTCGACGGGGGCAAATTCGCCCTTTTGCCCAGAGTCGAATTCCACTTTGGCCAGAACGGGTCCCTGGATCCAAAACTGCTGAGTCCTGTGCGCAATACAGTAGACTCCTGTTCTACCGGTAGCCCGGACCTTGACGCTTTGTTGGACGGCGGAGTAAGGAAAGGCTCATCTCTTCTGTTAGATGTGAATAGCACCGTCTCACCACACTCGGTGAAGCTTCTCCTCGACATCATGGCAGCTAATTTCATCAATCAGGGAGGGACCGCCTTCATCATTCCCTACAGCATATTCAGCTCACAAAACGAGGCTGAGTCCCTAAAGGTGTTTGTAGGAGACCAGGTGCTGAGGGAGAGAGTCCGCATCGCAGAGTTCAACCAGGCTCTTCCCGATGAAAAATGGCGAGTGAAGCTTTCAGGCAAGCTAACAGAAGATCTGGCCTCGTTCAATAACTCATGGAACGAACTCGGAGCCGTCTCATCCGCGAGGATGATGAAATACGATTTCGATAAGACAGTACAGCTTTACGGGGAAGCTCTAGGGCTACCCGGTCTCGCCGAAATAGGGGCGGGCATACGTGATTCAGGGGCACTCAGCATCGGTGTAATATCACGACCAACCAGCTTCAGGGAGGAACTTCTAAGAGCAGTAGACTACCACTTGAAGATGCAGACCGTCAACGGGTCACTTCTCATCTATGGAGTCAAACCGATCACTAACGTTCACGGTGTGAGATTCGGGTTTGAACGAGGCTACCCTAGACTCTCATTGACGGAAATCGTCTAGCTCCATCAGAGTAAGATTCGCCGCACGTCGAATCGTCCTAGAACAAACATCGGAGTGCATTGGCAAAAGACGTATCGTTAATCAACGAATACTCGAAGAACAGCCCAAACGGCAGAGCCGGGCTAATAACCATCACAGTCGTCCACAACCAGTCCGCCAGATTGCTAGAGGTAGTTGATACCAGGCACTGGCAGGAAGAAGGGGTTACCGTTTGTCTCGAATGATGGAAACGCTACGCGTATCCGGTCGTTCCCTCGCTGGTTTAGTCACGTGTCTGGGCTATGCGTACGAATTTGATGCCTGGGTTTCAATTGGCTGTCGACTACTGGTTCGACCGTGTCTTGCAAGGAATGGGTGGACCGATCCGGGACTGGATCTATGATTTTCTAAGCAAGAAGGGCATTGGCCGGGAGGATATTCCCGGCAGATTTGAGGATGTTGTGAAGACGCTGACGGAGAGGTTAGGGACAAGTGCGCGTGTTATTGCTTATAGGACGGTGGTTGAACTCTACAAGGAGTTCGCCCTGCCCCCGAACTTCGAGTATGATGATTCGTTGCCGGATAGATTTGTCTATCTCAAAGAGAGAGTGGTGGCAGATCGGCTCCATCCGACAACTCCAAGTTTAAGATTCCCAACTTAGCCCGCAGTGTATCAGCACAGGTGGACGCCCTTCGTCTACAGTTTCATAGTACAGCTTTCCTGTGCGAACATACAGATAGCTCAACTTCATGCCGCCCTGTTTGCCCCGACGTAATATTCTTCCTTACGGACTTCTTGTATGACGACTATTGTCTGCTCCCGTTTCGCGTTGGCGATCTTCTCCATAGCGTCCGTGATTGCCTTCGCAAGGTCATCTTTCTGCTGTTGCGTTCTCCCCGGATACATCAAAACCCTAACAATTGGCATGAGACAGCTCGGGCCCTTTCCTGCTCAAGAAAGTTTGCTCGACTACGCATCTTCTAGTCTTTCAACAAGAGCAGCCTTCTTCACATTATTTCGTGTCACCGATTTGCGCAGGTGAAATGTGAGATAGCCAGCGGATACTACTAGCGCAATTGTTACCGCACTGACGATCCCATAGAACTCTGTTGGTGGCAGCCCAAAGATTCCGGCCGTTGAGCCCTTGGGTTGAGGGGATGGATTTCCTGGTCCAGATGGTGGCCCCTGTCCAGGCGGTGGACCTTGGTTCGAGGATGGAGGAATCACGTGAACGTAGAGAGATG
>WNFB01005458.1_pt1 | contig 11352 bp, 8 predicted proteins | sample 5400501 | NCBI WGS metagenome assembly WNFB01 (sample SAMN13153341, study PRJNA577476) | soil metagenome | isolation source: 200 cm saprolite under Douglas fir tree site 2 hole 1 | place: USA:California | collected 2015-04-18 | reverse complement strand
CCCTCGAGCTGGCGATGACGCTGCAAGACGTTGACTATGGTGCTCAGGGTCAGCGTATTGGTTACGACCTGTACCCGTACACTGAAGATCAAGTGGCAGCGGTACGCCGCTCGGTACTCCAGTGGGCATTTATTGACGACCTGGCACGCAAGATCGATCGCAAAGCTCTCGCGGAGGCTCGTTCTCATGCTGATGCCGTCGAGGGCTATAGAATCGTTTACGAGGTAATGGGACTGGACAAGACCTATACCGAGCGCATTATTTCACAACGCAAACGGTAAAACGAAAATAGGAGCAAGAATATGCAGGCATTGCTGGGCATCGACCTCGGGACAACTGGCGTCAAGGCTGCACTCTTCGACGCAGATGATGGTCGTGTACTTTCATCGGCTTTTATCGATTACCCACTCATGCACCCTCATCCAGGTTGGGCAGAACAGGACCCCGAAGAATGGTGGAAAGCAACTATTATGGCCATTCGCTCCTGTCTCAGCGGTGGAGTACACCATGGAGTAGCGCCAAATGATGTGCGTGGTGTTGGGCTTTCAGGTCAAATGCATGGTGTGGTCTTACTGGATAAACAGCACAATGTGTTGCGACCATCCATCATCTGGGCCGATCAGCGCAGCGATGCCCAATGCCGTTGGATGACAGAAAAGGTAGGCGCATCGCGTCTGATTGAACTTGTCAGCAATCCTGCATTGCCTGGATTTTCTGCTCCTAAAGCGTTGTGGGTGCGTGACAATGAGCCAGAGATTTTTGCTCAAACGCGCACAATTATTCTGCCAAAAGACTACATCCGTTTCCGTTTGACGGGCGTGCTGGCTATGGAGATATCGGATGCCGCGGGTACATGCCTGCTGGATGTGAAACATGGTAGGTGGTCACGCGAAGTGTTGGATGCCATAGGATTTGATCCGTCGCTGCTGCCACCCATTGTTGCTTCAGATGTCGTGGCTGGCAAAATTACCGCTGAAGTGGAGCGACTTACCGGCCTGGTCGAGGGAACACCTGTAGCTGGCGGGGGTGCCGATAACGCCTGCGGTGCCGTCGGCAATGGCGTAGTGCGGCCCGGGTTGGCTCTCGTCTCAATCGGTACCAGTGGTGTTCTCCTGGCCTACTCCGCAACTCCTCAAGTGGATATTTCCGGCCCAATTCCGAGGGTACACACGTTCAATCACGCGGTTCCCAATGCCTGGTACCTCATGGGCGTGACCCAGGGTGCGGGCCTCTCGTTGCGCTGGGTGCGAGACAACATCGGATTGCCGGAACGAGCGCTGGAGTACTGGACGGGCCTCGATGCTTATGAACTCCTGACGAAAGAAGCTGAAGATGCACCACCGGCAAGTGATGGCCTCTTATTTTTACCCTATCTCCAGGGCGAACGCACTCCCCACCTTGACGCGTATGCGCGCGGTGGCTGGATTGGTCTCACTGCCAGCCATACTCGCCGTCATCTTGTACGCGCTGTCTTAGAAGGAGTCGCCTTTAGCTTGAAAGATTGCTATGGCATTATTCACGAGCAAGGATTAGAGCTTGGACAGTTACGCGCCACCGGCGGCGGCGCCAAAAGTTCGATTTGGCGACAAATTCTTGCTGATGTGCTTGGTGTGCAGTTGGTCACCACATCTGCGCAAGAAGGACCTGCATTTGGTGCAGCACTACTGGCGGGTGTGGCCAGCGGTGTGTATACCTCGATTCAACAGGCTTGTGATACAACTGTGAGCGTTGTCGAGCGTACTGAGCCGCGTAGAGAGTTAGAGAGCGTCTATGCACGAGCTTATGAGAGCTACCGAGCGCTTTATCCAGCCCTCAAACCAATCATCAGTCACCCTTTATAACTAGCTCTGCAATTATCTGAGACCAAAAACGTTATAAACGATATAACCCGTTGATTCGTATAGTTAAAGAGGGTTGAGGAGTCTCAGTTATCTGTGCAATGGGATGAGTAGCCCTCAATATTTCTTTTAACTTGCCGCATTAGTTATGAAATCCGGCTTATGAATGTACGTGAGTTTTGGGCATTTTCATGATAACGCAAGGATCCGATAATACTCCATTAGAGCAACAGCCAACGTCGCCCATAGAAGAGACGCGCCAGGATGTTGGGCAGCCTGCGTCATCGACGCCTATTGAGCAACAGAATCCAGATCAACAGTCGAAACTTCCACCGGGAAAAAAATCCAACCGCCATTCCCGTACAACCCAGCGAAGGTGGACATCTTTGTTTTTATATACCCTGGTAATGTTGAGTATTCTCGTGGCGAGTGCTGGAGTTTGGAACTGGTTATCTTATGCTGCTAAGCAAAATGTAGCGCCTACCACGGTACTACAATTACAAAAACAATCTCCGAACAAATCTCAATCGTATCTGATAGACAGGGCCGCCAGGGCCTTCATGGATGCCATGTTGCAAAAAAATTGGACTGCGATGTGGTCGCTGCTTGCCCCCGGTGCTCAACAGTTATGGCAAGGAGAAATAGATTTTATCCATTTTGAACAGGCAAAATTTGGTTCGCTCAACTTCGTTTCCTATAACAAAAGCTCTGCTCAAATACAGAATACGTGGCTCGACCCGGATACTATGCAGTCTTATCCCAACGTTGCATTATTGCAAGTCTCTCTCGAAGCTACCGCGCCGCGTGGTCTACTTTCAGCCCCCTCAAACATCGCGCTGAGTAAAGGCCTATTCAACAATACCTTATTTGCTCTGATTTCCTCTCATGGCGGGTGGCTCGTGCTGGTTGCGGGTCCGGCAGACCTTGATGCGCCCATTCTTGTGCCAGCTTCACCGCCAGCGATCAAACTCCTTGTTCCTATATTCATGTATCACCATGTCTCTCACCTGCCAACCCAGAATATTCTCGACTACACTCTGACAGTGACAACAACAGATTTTAATGCACAGCTAACCTGGTTCCAGCAACAGGGCTACCACAGCATCAATCAGACCGAGCTTTTCGATGCACTCTATTATGGCAAAGCGTTACCAGCGCATCCAATGATCCTTTCCTTTGACGATGGCTACGAAGACGTGTACACAGATGCTTTACCTGCGCTCCTGGCTCATCACTATCGTGGCGTGTTTTATATCATCACGGGCATGATTGGTGGGAGTTACATGACATGGGAGCAGGTACACACACTCGCGCAAGATGGAATGCAGATAGCCTCGCATACTATCCATCATGTAAATGTAGGACAACCTCCGGCGGGGACTTCTACACAGGGTGAACTGCTTGTTTCCAAAGAAACACTTGAAGCGCAGCTAAGGCAGCCCATTCAATTCTTCTGTTATCCTACGGGTGAGCCGTTTCATCACGATTCTGTTTATGAGCAGCAAATAGTGCTTGCCGACCTCTTCAACGATGGTTATATAGGAGCTACACTGGACCCATTCTCCTTTAATTCCGCCATCCAGGATGCGCAAACCCCCTATCAATTGCCCCGAATACGTGTAAGTGGCGGCGAAAGCCTTGACGCATTCATCGGTACTCTGAATTTCACACTGCAATATGGAGCCCAAAGTCTGGCTAGCGGTCACTGAAAATTTCGATTAGATCCAGCGATGTACACTTGCCTTGTAGCGTAAGTACTGCTCACCAAACTTCCGCTCCAGGTAGCGTTCTTCGCGGTCAATGACCCCCCATCTCATCACGACCAGGATTACAGGAAGCAATAACATAGCCCACAGTGTATTCACAAGAATAGTGATGCCTGTATAAAGCAGCGTAAGTGATAAGTAAAGAGGGTTGCGTGTAAGCATGAATGGCCCCTCGACCACAAGCGCAGTGGTCGGTTGAGTGGGGTTCACATTGGTATGGGCACGCCTCATTTCTCGAAATGCGAGCGTAACAAAGGTGAGTGCAAATCCGATCAGCGAGCCACCGGCAATAGCTCTCACCAAACGAGGCAGGAAACGGAATAAACGTACAGGAAAGAGCGCATGCAGTATCAGCCCTATGATTAATGGGACAGCATAGATCAATGGTGGGGGAGCTATCACTCCAGGGTTATCCCGTGCTTCAGTATCCATAATTGTTTCTTATTGCTTTCTTGCTGCAACAGGTCTTTCCTGCTCTGAGAGTGCAAGCAGGTCAAATACTTCTTTATCTGTTGTTTGTGAAAAGTCGTCATACCAGTAACCAACGCCAAAGAACGGTTCTGGTGTCATGGCGCAAACAATCTCATCTACCTCAGCTCTGAACTCATCGCAAATCGAAGGAGCAGCAACTGGAACGGCAACCACAATACGCGCAGGGCTCTGCTGTCGCAAAGCTGCGACTGCGGCGCGCATAGTTGAACCGGTAGCCAGGCCGTCGTCAATAAGAATGACAATGCGATCGCGTACATCGGGTGGAGGAAGATCATCGCGGTAAAGGTGCTCTCGCCGTTCCAACTCCTGTTCCTCTTTCGCGGCGACCGCGTCGATCACCCTGTCAGGGATGCGCAGCATTTGCACAACTTCCTCATTAATGACACGTACATCGCCTGTTGCAATAGCACCCATAGCCAGTTCTTCGTGACCGGGTACGCCAAGTTTGCGCACCACAAAGACATCTAGTGGAGCATGAAGTTCTTTTGCCACCTCAAAAGCGACTGGCACACCACCGCGAGGCAGTGCAAGCACAAGTACATCCTTACGATTAGCGTACGCTGTTAGCTTTGTGGCTAGTATGCGCCCGGCTTCAGTGCGATCTTGATAGAGTGCCATGCTTATCCTCCTTTCAAATCGACTCGTGGCCTTCTGATATAATATAGCATACTCTGTGTCAGATTGATCGACAAGTTCTTCCTGGCACCTGCTCATTATTGAGAACAAACGTAACTACTCAGGTCTCCCCGCTGCTTGACTCCTCGCTGCCTACGGCAGTTCGCGAGGGGTAGGGAGTGGGTGTGGGCTGTGCCACCGCAGGCGGCACAGCCCACACCCACTCCCTACCTGGGTGAGCCGCCGCAGGCGGCGAGCAGTCCTGAAGAGTTACGAACAAACTGCATATGTGATTAACTATCTGGGTGAAGGTATCATTTCTACGAGCTAAAGCGTAATCAATATAGAAGAATATTTCGAAGACCCCGAAGAGGAGAACACCATGTCGGTACCCCTTGCTAATTCCGTAACGCCGGAATTGATTAAGCAGAAGCTGGAAGCTTTCGAACGGCTTCAAGACGAGTTTGAAGCAAGTTTTCATTTCGTACAGGATGTGCATGGACAGAAACGTTTCGCCTCATTTCCCGTCGTTGAATCGGTACGCTATCTTCACTCCCTCTGGGTTTGTGAATGTAAAGATCGCTTGCTGAGCGTCTACAAGAACATCAAGCGTTATGAGGGTCATTACTGCCTGGAACTTTTACGATGGTGGCAGGAAGGGAATACCACTGATGTAGTAGATTTCCTCAATCGCAAATTAGACTTGATGCCTTTTGCCGATATCACACGCCAGGTCCACGAGGCCCGCTATCGGCATAAGAGCGATGGCCTGGCGCGACGTTTGGAGCATGGGCGACTTGTCCTGCTCAATCGCGGTATGAATCTCATGCAAGCTCTAGACGCAATTTTCGGAATGTCAGAAGATGATCTGCTAAGGGAAGTGCAGGTAGCATGTGCTCAGTATGGGCATCACACTAGCCAGATCGAAAAACAATTGGCAGAGATGGAAAGTCCTCTCTCTGACTATGTGCCTCACCAGTTGTTAGCGCAGCGCAATATGGCCCTGATGAATAAGATGGGCGTAACTGTCATGACCGGACCAACAGACCTTCCCGGACAACGCTCGTGGCGCGTACTAGAGCCGACTGATCCTCCGGGCCCCTTTGCCGAGCATGTCTTTGAGGGTTACGTGCCGTTAACACTGCCCGATCACAACAACATTACACGACTGCGTTTTGTGGACCTCCCAGAGTATGGTGGGCCGAGAGGGCTGTAAGCTGTTTGCTCATACTTTCTGTCCCTCATTAATTTTTCTGCGATGTGAAAAAAGTCGCTACGAACAAAAGAGGATTGTCTATTAGAGCCAAAGAAGCTAAATAGGATCACGCTATCAAGCTTCTGGCTTACAAGATGAAAGGGCTACAGAGATCATGAACTGGCTACCCTATCACGGGATCATCCCTCGCTGATCATCTTCAGATTTTCCAGAAGTCGCTCGGTGTTCTTCTCATTCATTCGCTCGACGAGCACGGCATTGAACGCTTTGCCAAGGATACCACCAGCCATCTCGTAATCCATGCCCGTGGTGAGGTGGGTAGTGTTCCCTCGAGGCTCTAGGGTCCAGTTCCAGGTGCCTTTCATGCCCCCTTCGAAGCGTGCTGTGAGCTTTGTGGGCTTCACATATTCGGTGGCAGTGAAGGTCATAGGGAAGTGGAGCCCCAGCACCGAATAGGTAGCCCGGAACGAGTCGCCAATATGCTGATCACTCTGCCGGATATCCTCCACGCTGCTGACACCCGGGCCGTACTCTGGAAGGCGCCTGGGGTCTTCGAGAATTTCGAAGATCTTTTCCGCTGGGGTGTTGATGTCAATTGTCTTTTGGATGGTTGCCACGTTGAACCTCCTTTGTGTGTGTAAGTTCCTTTCTAGTCAACATGTTTGCGCTAAACCTTAGATACTATGGGAGCAGGCAGAAAAACGACAACAACTTTGGAGAGAGGTATGCTATAGGATAGGTTACATAAAAGCCACAAGAAATGCAACAAGCGAACTGTCTCTATATCGCACTTTTTCAACAGGCTGAATTCATCAGAACGAATAAGTACAATTTGTCTTGCTACATTACGCTACGATAATGTCGATCCTGGAGGCGGCGTAGATGCAGATTAACCAAATAATCTGGATAGCGGAACAGTCCGCCACTGGCCGATAAATCGGCACTGGCCACGATAAATCGGGCCCTACGGCTGTCCGGATTAGTTCGTTAATCTACATATGCCGTCCCTGGAGAAGGATTGATAGGCAACACCGTTGGAGAACGTGGCGGTTGCGAAAAATCAAAGTCTGCCAGTAGATTGCCAAGCTGTTGCATATTCTCCCGCACATCTGGTCGGGGATCGGGTCGTCCATCCGTCTGAGGGTCAATGCGCTGTCCACCAAGGAAGTCGTCCTCGATGAACTTCACATACGCATCGAAGCTCAAAGTCTGATGGTCAATGTATCCCTTTTTGGCATAGGGACTGATCACCAGCCCGGGCACGCGCAGGCCATAGCCATTCTCATCAACATGTGGCGGAACAACGTGATCGTAGAAGCCTCCCCAATCGTCCCAGGCGAGGAAAATTGCTGTACTACTCCAGTCCGGCCCTTGCATGATTGCATTGATCAACCCGGTAACATAAGCCTGACCCGTGCTCACCAGGGCTGGAGGATGCTCACTATTCTTGCCATTAGGTGCAATCCAGGAAACCGCCGGTAGCGTACCATTCTTAGCAGCCGTATAGAATTGCGAAAGTTGCTGTATATTGCCCAGTTCGCCATCCTGCCTGACCGTATCGAAGTAGGGGAGCGGGTTCCAGATCTCGGGTGTCCCCGCACGTTGTGGCTGTGACTGGCAGAACATCGCGTCATCCTCGCAGTCCGGCTGTGTTCCATTCGCCACGTAATATGCCCAACTCACTTTAGCCTTGTGGAGCAGGTACGTAAGATCGGTCCACGCGTAGTCGGGTCTCTTCTGCAGACCCTGGCGTTTGCCTACACCTAGCCTATCAGGATTTTGCAACTCGTTCTGGCAACTCATCGGGTTGCCTTGCTGACTACACCTGGCCGACCACTCCGAAACCATGAAGAGGTGCTCCGGCAAGCTCCAGGAAGCGTTAGGCTCGAACATGTGATCCTGGAGCACAAACTGTTCAGCATACGTCCAGTAGTTCGGAATTTCACGCGCATCGTGGTAACCCATCACATCAGGCTGCTGCTGGTTCAAGCTGCAAGCAGGATCGAAATTACTTTTGCATGCTATCTTGCTGCCTCGTAGTTCCTGCCCGATGAAGCCATCCATCTTACCCCCATTGATATCGGCGACGGCATTAGTTGCTCCATGTGGACCGCCGATGTTCTTATCATTCAGATTATGGTAGGGCCTCACGCACTGGTTCGTACTTGGGTTCGGCACACAGACACCTGCAGGAATGCCATCTGCACCCGGGTACGTCCCAAAATATGTATCGAAAGAACGATTCTCTTGCATGATCACAACAACGTGCTTGATTTTATGAATGTCATTGCTACCAGCCTGATTCGGGCTGGAGGAACCTCCGCACGCTGTTAGCGCAGTCGAGGCAAAAAGCAAAGCCAATGCCGCTGTTAGAAATTTATGTGCGCCTTCAGGTCTTATATCCTTAACAAATCTCATATATGTACCCTGCTTACTATGGCATGTATAACATAGTTAAAGTCTCAACTGTTTGGGCCCATTGTTGCTTATCTTAACAGAAAATAATCAAGATCGACTTTCATCTCTGCTAACTATGGACTTATTCCACCAAGCCCGCATGTCAGGCCCTTTCGTATGCCTTTCTGTAGCGTCCAGGGATAGACCAAACTCTTCAGCAATGCGAACATCCGTAAGACTCATGTTCACTGGCAAGTCTGACCTTGGTTCACGTATTGGACGCGGGACACCTAGCCGTTGTGCTACCTGTCTGATAGAACCCCACGAACGATGAGGGAACAAGCGCAATATGGACATACGTGGGGTGGTGGGGTAAAGGTCTCTGATCGTTTGTTTATCCTCCTCTGTCCAGTGACTACCGGAGTGTGTGCGCCATATGTAGGCAACATCCACGTCACTGCATATCAAGGGGCACCATACCACGGTAAGGCGTAACCATCCATCAGCCACTTCCTCAAGTGTGATAGACTCTGTGGCAAGGTGTACAAACGTCCGACGCCTCTCTAGCGGCCACTTCTCCCACTTTCTAGCCGCAGTTGGTATATCCCTCTTAGCCTGCTCCATCTTTTCTCTTAGTTGGCCCTCCTGCTCTATCGCGGTCTCTAATCTTGCCTTACGCTGCTTCATGCTTGCCAGTGTAGCATAGTTTTGTTCTAGCGTCTCATCGTCCATCCTCTTGCTTGCTACGCGCAATGCCCTCTCAATGCGTGCTATCTCAGACACAACGTCGTCCAGGTCACTCTGTAGCTTACTTGGCTGTTGCTCAGTCTGGTCTACTTCTTCAACGAGGGTGTGCATGTTGCTGCTACACTGATCGACTTCATGCAACCGTTCAAGCAAGCGAGCAGTAAAGAGGTAGTCCAGGTCTACCGCGTCAATGGCTGTTCCGTATGCCTCGTAGTCCAACGTGGATAGCTCTTTCAAGACATACGCGCCATTAGTCCAGGTGCTTGTTGGTTGGTAGTAGTAGGCTTGCATGTTACCGACACCTTGCAGTACCACGCTACCATCATGCCTAACACCTGAGAGTAGCGCCATGTTCGTGTTACCCGTTTGGTTGTAGCGAACGGTGCGTTCAGGCCGTTCTATGGGGTCTCCATTAAGATCGACTTCTGCAAGGTTCTGAAAAGCAAAGGCCCAGTCACGGGGGTTAACGATTGCAGGGTGTGCATCTCTCTTGACTATACGGCCATTAAAGACGAGGTGTCCAGCGTACGCGGGGTTGGATAGCAGGTACCTTAGCCCTCGTCTGCTGCTGACCGTCCATCCCCCGTCTAAGCGCTTTAGATGTATGCTCTTGGGGTTTATACCTGGCATGTCTGGAAATATCACCCTGTCTGCAATCTCATGATAGAGTGCTGCTAGGTCTGCGTTTAAGGTGTGATAGCGCTGGAACAGCCAGTTAACACGGTCTGCATGCAGGGATGGTATCAAGTTGTTACCTGTAGCATCACGCATCAAGCCAACAGGAGCAGCACCGTTTGCTAGCAAGCCCATTGATGCTTTTTTAGCCCTGTTCTTGAGCATCTTGCCTTTAATGTGTTTCTCAATGTGTGCTGCTGCTCCTCTTGCCTCATCGATAAATGCTTGTAGATCGTCCCGCGTGGGGTTGTTGAAATCAAACATCGCGTCGTTGGTGATTATGACGACGTGGTTGTCCTTGCAAGTCTTGGCAAGCAGGATAGCATCTACCAAGTCAGCACCGCGTGTTAGCCTGGACACATCGACGCACATCAATGCACCTGCCAAGCCTTTCTTTATGTAGTCATCCACGATCGTCCTAAGGCCCTCACGCTCTTCTATGGACATTCGACCGGATACACTTCTGATTTTACCATCCTTTGCTATCCTGTTCTCAACGATTAAAGTCATTTGTTCCCGCTTCCATCCAAGCTCAAGACCGCGTTCAATCAAGTCTTCTGTTTGTTGGAGCGCGGAATAGACGTTCGTAAGCACCTGCTTAACTGTACTTTGCCTGGCATAGATCAATAGCGGTCGGTCGGTGGGAAGTATGAAGTTGCCAAGTAGATAGCGCACAGACTCTAACCGCTCCTGCTCTAACTGCGCTTGTGTCTTGAGTTTAGCCATTGCCGTTACCTCTCTCTGAATGATCGTCTGCTCTACTATTCTTTCTCTACTGCTCGTTATTGGCACCGTCAACCATCGCAAGCACAAAACCAGCGTGTACATCGACATCGATGGGGCCTATGCGCTCAGCAGTGTGGATGGCACGCTCCTCTGGCACAAGGATCTGGAGAGGGACCCCCCCGGCTTTTATTGTACCCCATCAATCGTCGTCGACGGGGTTGTCTACCTGGCGAGCGGCGGTTGGCCGCCTTGGGCAAGCATTCTCTACGCGCTCAATGCCAGCAACGGAGCCGAGTACTGGCACAAGCATTATCCTTCCTCAATAGCCCCACTCGCCGTCGTCACTAGCGCTTTCTCCTCGTTCGCTATCGGGCAGTCAAACGGGGAAGGCGCATCGTAGCTCCCTCCTCGTGCAAACAACCACCGTATTGCTGCGCTCATGTGTGCATAGTATGTAGCGGATGCACCACTGAGCGGATATGCGGATAAACTGGTGTTCCTGTCAAATCGACTGCCTTTTTGAGTAGCATGGTTTGTGAAGTGGCTTGAGGAGTGGGGCGAGAGGGAGGGGGAAGTGAAACACATTGTAGCAGTGCTATCCTCAACATCTCTGCTCATGTTTTGCTGGAGATACACCGAGATGCCATGGATAAAATGGATGACTTCTTTAGAGGGAGTAAGTAGTAGCAACAGATGGGAATGCTTTCACGGGCCACAAACTGAGTCCTATGAGAGTGAGACCTCCACCGCTTCATGCAGTTCTACCGCGTATAAAGGTATCGCTTTGTTCAGATGATGGTAGCGTATGTATTTCTAAGGGTAGAGAAAAAGGAGGAAAAGCGGCAGAGAAAAGGAGCTGAAGCCCTCTGCGTGGTAGAGT
>WNFB01005456.1_pt1 | contig 11353 bp, 8 predicted proteins | sample 5400501 | NCBI WGS metagenome assembly WNFB01 (sample SAMN13153341, study PRJNA577476) | soil metagenome | isolation source: 200 cm saprolite under Douglas fir tree site 2 hole 1 | place: USA:California | collected 2015-04-18 | reverse complement strand
GCCAAGCTGCGCAAGGCCCTTCAGATCGAGTTGAAGGCGCTGCAGGAGGAAGTGGGCATCACGTTCATCTACGTCACCCACGACCAGGAGGAGGCGCTCACCATGTCCGACCGCCTGGCCGTGATGTCGAACGGCAGGTTCGAGCAGATCGGCAGCCCGGTCGAGGTCTACGAAGAGCCATCCACCGCATACGTCGCCGACTTCCTGGGGGTGTCCAACCTGATGTCGGCGCTGGGGGACGGCGGAGGAAGGGTGCGCCTGGGCGACTTCCAGCTCGTGGCCGCCCGTGGGGACACCGGCGCCCGAGGACGGATTAGAATCGTCATCCGCCCCGAGCGGGTCCACCTCGAGGATCATGGAACCCCCGGCGACAACCGGATCCCGGGTATGGTCGAGCGCGTGCTCTACGTGGGCTCCACCCTCCAGGTCCTCGTTCACCTAGCGCATGGCGAGGCCCTGCAGGCGTGGATGCAGAATCGCGGCGGAGACCCGCCCTTCCAGCAGGGAACGGCCGTGAGCGTCCATCTGCCCCCCGACGCGATTCGAGTGCTCGTCGACGAGACCGAAGTGGGCGACGAGGAGGCGCAGGTCGCCACCTCCCGTCGTTAAGAGGGCGAGCTGGCGCAGCGGTGAAGAATCAGGACACGCTGGGGACCGGCGCCTCGTGAGGCGCTCCCGACCGCCCACAGCTCGCCATCGGCGAACCCGGCCACGGCCATCAGATGACTGTCGTAGCCGGGGATGCCTGGGGTTGGAACACTCGACCACCTCCCGCCGACGCCGTGCTCGACCAGCGGCCGGTACCAGCGGCCGTCGAACGAGCTTCCGACCGCCCAGACATCGTCCGGGGCGGCCGCCCAGGTGGCGTTGAGGTCGACACTCAGCGCGGCCGCGAGGTCGATGGGGACGACGCGCCAGTTTCGGCCATCGGTCTGAAGGCCGAAGGCACGGTCTCCACCACCGCTCCTCGTGGCGCCAACAACCCATGCCCCCCTGCGGCCCCAGGCGGCAACCCCGTTCAGCGTGGCGCTGTGAAGGCTCGCGGGAGCGGGGACAGAAGACCAGTTCCGTCCATCGAGTCGAAGGACCAGTGGCTGAGATGGGCCGCGCGCCCTGGCCGATCCGCCCACCGCCCACACGACGCCGGAAGCGGCCGCGTCGACCGCGTTCAGCCCGTTGCCCGGGCCGCCGAGCCGCGGCAGCCGCACGACAGTCCAGCGATCGCCATCCCAGTGCTCCACCAGCGATCGATAGACCCCCTTGGCGTCCCGGTAGCCGACCGCCCACACGTCTCGCGCGGATGCCGCCGCCACGGACACGAGGGAGTTGTCCCCGGGTCCCGCATTCGGGCTGGCAATGAAGGCCCACCGCCGTCCGTCCCAGTGCAGGACCAGCGTCCGGGCCGGCCCGCCCGGGGACCGGGACAGCCCAACTGCCCATGCGTCCGAAGCGGACAGGGCCACGACGGCGTTCAGGAAGCTGCCTCCGGAGGGTCGATCGGGGCTTGGGACCGTGCGCCAGGCTCTCCCTTGCCAGCGCTCCACCAGTGTCCTGGCTGGACCTCCTGGCGGCAGGGCGACGCCAACCGCCCACACGTCCCCCGAAGAGGCGACGGACACGCCGAACAGCTCGTTGGACTCACGAGCGCCGGCCGGGCCCGTCTGCACGTGCCACCCGCCGTGGCAGCCGGTGGCGGGACCCGCGCCTCCCGTGCACGCCGGCAGCAGCGTTGCTAGCGCTAAACCAGCTGAGGCGCCCAGGCGTTTCCACCCCGTGATCACTGAGCGCCTCCAGGAACCTCAGGTCAGGTATCCAGTCATCTCCTGAGTCTGGGCCCGTTGACCGCTCGTGATTCGACGATACAGAAACACCCCGATGAGAGCGATCACGAGTGTCGAGAACAGAAGGAAGGTAGCGGCCGCGTTTATAGCCGGCGTGAGCGTCCCTCGCGAGTAGTTGTAGATCTTCACCGACAGCGGTTCTGTGCTGGCGCCACCGGACAGGTACCGAACGGTGATGAAGTCGTCGATCGTGTCGGCGAACACCAGGACGAAGCTGACCAGGATTGCGGGGTACAGCAGGCGCAGCAAGACCCTGCGGACGGCCTGCGTCGGGGAGGCGCCAAGATCCGTCGCCGCTTCCTCGTATTCCTTGCCGATTGAAAGCAAACGGGCTCGGACGATGATCACTGGATAAGAGACCTGGTAGGTCACCAGGGAGAGCAACTGAGCACCGGTCCCGAGATGCACGAACGTCAGCAAGTAGGTGAAGAAGAGGAACATGGATATCCCGATAATGATCTCGGGTATCACAAAGGAGAACAGCATGAGGAAGTTGGCGCCGGCCGGCGCCGGTCCGCGCCAGCGGGATATGCCGATCGCGAAGGCCACGCCGATTGGCACCGCTATGAACATGGTGAGGAACGACAGGCGCAGGCTCTGGATCAGCGCGGCGTGCAGCTCCGGACTTATAAACAGCGCCCCGGTTGGGTCGAATTTAGGATGTCCCCACCACCACTGGGTGGAGAACCCCTGCCAAACGGCGTTCGATCGTCCCGAGTTGAACGAGATCCCGATGGCGATGAGCACCGGCAGGAGCGACCACGCGAGATACATCCACGTGGCTGTGGCAAGGATATGCGGCCGGCGCCAGGGGTTTCGCCACCATCCCAGAGGCGTTCTGGTGCTCCCGGAGGGGGCCGGGGGAAGGGGTCCCTCCCTCTGGCGATCGACGTGGGGCCGCTCACTAACCGTCTCGCTCATTGGTTCCTCTGAGCCTTCGCGGTTTCGCGCATGTAGTACATCATCGGGATCATCAGGAACACGACCAGGATGAGGACCAGGATGGCCGCCTCCGGGCCTTGCCCAGTCGCCTCCATGGAGTTGTCGAGCAGATTCCCGAACATCGTGGTCTTCGGGGAGCCCGAGAGCAGATTGTTCGTGTAGTAGTCGCCGAACATGGGCAGGGTGACGATCACCAGGCTGGCCAGTATGGCCGGCTTCGACAGCGGCAGGGTCACCCGCACGAACGTCCAGAAGGGGCTCGCTCCAAGATCACGCCCGGCCTCGAGCTGGCTCTGGTCGATCCGGTCGAGGAACCCGTAGAGCGGCAAGATCATGTAAGGGATATAGCCGTACACGAGGCCCATCACGACGGTGAACGGCACCCCGGCCAGCCAGTTGATCGGATGCGGCGTGAGGTGAAGAAACGTCAGCACGCTGTTCACGTAGCCGTTGGGCTGCAGGAGCTCGACCCAGGACAGCATCCTCATCAGGTAGCTAATGAAGAAGGGCGCGATCAGGAGCGCCAGGAAGAGCCCCTTTCGCTTCCCTCCGAACCTGGCCACGTAATACGCGACTGCGTAGGCGATCATGAGGCAGATGGCGGTCGCCAGGACGACGTAGACGATCGTCCGCACCTCCACGACCCGGAATTCGCCGGTGACGAAGTGCCACTCGTCCAGCAGATACTTCTTGGTCCAGAACCACGGCTCGTAGACGGGCAGCGGACTCTGGAAAACCGGATCGACCGTGCCGAACGCGATCGAAACGACCACGTAGAACGGCAGCAGGAAGAGGACCAGCATCCAGAGCGTGCCGGGGAGCGCGAACCCCGGCCAGTACCAGCGCGGATACCAGGCCCCTGTGGCCTCGTCGCGTGACCGCCTGCGTAGCAGGCCCCTCACCCGGCGGCGAGGCTGAGGGGCCGGCGTGTCAGGCACTGTTGAACGCTTGCCACGCGTTGTGCCAGAGCACATCTACCTGGGGGGTGAGCTCCTCCTGGAAGTAACCGGTGTGGAAGTCGCTCTCGTGCACGACCGCGTCAGACATCCACGGGAACACGTATGGCTCTCCGTAGTAGCCGTTCGTCGTGGTGAGTGTCGCGGGATCCGCCTTTCGTTGCGGCGGCTGGTACCCATTCCAGGAGAAGTTCAGCATCGAGTTCTTGAACGTCATCATCCAGTCGAGGAAGTGGTGCGCCAGCACCGGGTTCTGCGCATTGGCGGGAATAGTGATCGTGTCGTTGAAGACGGCGCCCTTGCGGTTCGACGGGAACCAGTAGCCGAGCGTCTCCCACGTCTTCATGTTCTGCTTCGGCGTGTAGAACCAGGAGGCCACCATGTCTCCCGACCATGACTGATGGATGTCGTAGGTTCCCTTCGGGATGCCGATGTAGGCGCCGTTGATGTTGGCGCGCACGTCGACCGTACTGATTAGTGACACCAGCGCCTTCTGCGCTTCATTGATGTACTTCTGGTTCCCGGTGTTCAGATCGGTGATGCCGTTCTTCAGCAAAGCCATGGAGATGGCTTCCCGGTAATCATCGTAGATGCCGACCTTGCCCTTGAACTTGGTGTCCCAGAGGATGTCATAGGGGTCCGACATGCCGCGGATCTGAGCATCGGGGATGAGGTCGCGCCGGTACCCGATCCCGGTCGTGTAAACGGTGTACGGCACCGTGTAATGCCATCCCTGGTCGTAGAACGGGTTCTGGTAGGTTCCCCAGGCGTCGGAGACCAGGTGTGGAATGTAGCTGTGGTTGAGCGGCTGGAGCAGCTTGCCGGTGATGAGCTTGCCGAGGACGTCCGGGGTCGGAAAGAAGATGTCGGACTGCAACTGCCCCGTGCGCATCTTCGCGAGCCCCTCGTCCATGTTGTTGAACGTGGTGATCTGGTACTTGCAGTTGTAGGCCGCGCAGAACTGCCGCACCACCTTCAGGAAGATATAGTCGGCCCAGTTGTAGATCTGGAGGGTCGCCCCCTTCTCTGGCGCGAGGCCCGACTTTATGGGTTGACGCCAGAGCTTCCACCTGACGGGCGAGTCCTGTCGAGCCAGCGGATACGGCGAGCCCGCCGGCCAGTACTTGCCCACTCCAGGGCCGTTCGCGTGCGCGCCGACGCTGGTGCTGCCCGGCTTCGAGCACGCATCGAGGATCGCCGCTGCCCCGGGCAGCGCGAGAGAAGCCGCCGCGGATCGCTTGAGGACCTCCCTCCTCGTCATCCCCCCGTGCCCAGCCTGTCGCTCCTTAGGATGCCGAGCCATGGCCACCTCCTGTGTGACCTCTCGCCGTATCTTTGAACGGCGACTCAAACGGGTATAGCACGGGCCATAACGGGACCGCAACTGACGCCATCAGCATGCGATTTGGTTACAGCTTGATTGCGGCCGCGAACGTGGCGAAGTTGGCGACAAAACGGTCTATATCGCCCTCGTCGTGCTGCACCGAGATCAGCCACTGCTCGGTCTTCCCCCATGGCGGCAGGAACACGCCGCCGTTGTGCTGGAAGAGCCAGTGCGCATGGCTGTAGGAGTCGTCGAGGTCAAGAAAGCCGCGGAAATCGCGCACGGGTTCGCCGGTGAAGACGACGCAGCCCTTCGCGCCAACCGCGACCACCTGGGCGGCGAGACCGGTCCGCTCGATCTCGCGCTGCAGCCCGCAGACCGCGCGCTGCCGCAGGGCGTCGATCCGCTGATAGGCCTCCGGGGTGGCAACCTCGCAGAGCATGGCGCGGCAGGCGGCCATCGCCAGCGGATTCCCGTTAAATGTCCCGACCATCTCGTATCCGCCGTCGGTCACGTGCGCCATGACCTCGGCGGTGCCGCCGATGGCGGCGACGGCGATGCCGCCACCGATCGCCTTGGCCAGGCAGATTATGTCCGGCACGACGCCGGTCAGGCCGGTGGCGCCGCCTGGCCCGGCGGTGAGCCCGGTCTTGACCTCGTCGAAGATGAGATAGGCGCCGTGGGAGTTCAGCAGTTTCTTGAGCTCGGCCAGGTAGCCGGGCTCCGGCAGGATGATCCCCGCGTTCATCATGATCGGCTCGATGATCATCCCGGCGATCTGCCCCGGGTACTCGCCGAGCAGCCGCGCGACGCCGGGCAGGTCGTTGAAGCCGACGACGAGGGTCAGGTCCATGATCGCCTGCGGGATGCCCGTGCTTGACGGGACCTGGGCCGGCCGGTCCGGCGGCCCAACCTCGCCAGGCTCCGGGCAGACCGAGACCTGCACCGAGTCATGATGCCCGTGGTAGCAGCCCTCGACCTTGATGATCAGATCCCGGCCGGTGATCGCGCGCATCAGGTGGATGGCGTCCATGGTCGCCTCGGTGCCTGAGTTGGCGAACCGCCACTGTGGCAGGCCGAACCGGCGGGACAGCTCCTCGGCGGCCAGGATGGCGTTGTGCGTCGGCTGAGCGAAATGCGTGCCGAGCGCGACCTGGCCGCGGACCGCCTCGACGATCGCCGGGTGACCGTGGCCGGCCAGTGCGGCCCCGTAGCCGCCGTGCAGGTCGACGTACTCGTTCCCGTCAACGTCGTAGATCTTCGATCCCTTGCCGTGGCTGAGCCAGACGGGCTGCGGGCGGGTGATCTGCCAGCTGGACGTCACGCCGCCGGCGAGCGCGTGACCGGCCCGGTCGGCCATGCGGCGCGACTCTGGCTGCCGGCGGGCGAAGATTTCCTCCTGCTGGGCGATGATGCTGGAAAGGGTGACCGGGGCCTGCGCCTGCGGGCTGGCTGGCAGCCCGATCTGAGTGGCCATTGCGTACTCCTACGCGATTGACTGAATGTTCAGTCTAAGTGTCGGCTGGTGCGGCTGGCAAGGATGTAAGCGTCGGCGGGAGTTGCCGGTCACCCGGGGCCTGGCCCTTGCCAGGCCGGTCCTGGCCCGGACATGCGCAGGCACGCTGTCGCGCTGGCGGCATCCGCTGGCCCGTCCGGGGGTTCCCGGTCGATCCGCCCGCTGCCGGCCGGCTGGGCGGCCCGGCGAGACCGACCTGGCTGCCTACGAGTGGCGGCTGCCGCAAGCCGTCATCGGCCGTCTTCGTAGCAGTCACCTTGAGATGGCAGCCGGGATAGGCGCTTTTTGGCGATTCTCCTGGCTGGCGCCACGCGTTCCGCTCTACCCTGAATCGAGGCCCGGGGGAAAGAGGTTCTGTGACCCGCCTGCTGATCGCCATCATCATCGGTGCCGTGCTGGCCACCGGTGGCAGCCTGCTGACCGCCAGGTACCTCGCTGGGGCGGCTAACAGCACCCCGGCCAATGCCCCGTTATATAACTACGGCACGGGCTGACCGATGAGAGCAACGCGCTCACCTCGGCCGGGCGCGGCAGTGGAGGGCGGATGCGCCGCGCTGCCGGGCTAGTCGGGGCTGGCCTGGGTACCTTCCTGCTGGTCTCCGGCCTGCTCTTGCGCTTCTACGTGGCCGGCCAGGTAGTCAAGTTCCCGCTGAATGAGTACCAGGTCACCACGCTGGCGGGCAGCAACGTGACCTACTTCAGCCCAAGCCTGCTGAAAGACGTCACGGGCGCCACCATGCGGGTGACCAGAACGATCGAGGGTGACGTAGCGGCAGGCACGTCATCCCGCGCCGTGTGGACTCTGTTCAGCTACACCTACGACGCGACGCACGGGGTGGCGTACCGGTCCCAGACGCAGCGATCGGCGTTCGACCGCCGCAGCGGCGCGCTCATCAGCTGCTGCGGCGAGACCGTCGGCGCGTACACCGGCCCCCAGGCGGGCCTTGCGCTCAGCTGGCCCATCGGCACCCAGCAGCGGTCGTACCAGATCTTCGACACCACCTTGCTCAGGCCCCTGCCGGCCCAGTACGCGGGCCAGGCCACGATCGACGGGCTGCCCACCTACCGCTTCGTCGAGCGGGTTCCCGCCCAGAAATTCAGCACGCAGAAGCTGCCGGGCTCGCTCGTCGGCCTGCACGGCCAGCCCACGGTGACGCTCGATGAGTACTACCAGGCGACCAACACCTACTGGGTCGATCCGGTGACAGGCACCGTGGTGGACATCAACGAGGACCAGAAGATCACCCTGCGGGACAGCAGCGGTGTCCAGCGTCTCGTTCTCTTCCAGGGCGATCTCCCCATGACCGCGCAGAGCGTCCAGAGTTTGGTCGGGTCGGACCGCCCTCGGCGGTCCGGTATCGAGGCGATCACCCTGATCATCCCGGCGGGCCTAGGCCTGGCGGGTGCCGTGATCCTTGCCGTCGGCGCCTGGCTCGCCCTCTGGCGCAGGAAGCGGGACGATGCCGCTGCGGAACCGGAGTACGCGACGGCGGGGACAGTCCTGTAGCACCGGGCCGGCTGCGCCGCCCGGGACCGGGCTAGCTGCGCCAGGCCGGGCCGGGCCGACTGCGCCAGGCGGGACCGGGCCGGCTGCGCCAGGCGGGACCGGGCCGGCTGCGCCAGGGGACCGGGTCAGCTGCGCCAGGCCGGACCGGGCCAGGCCGACGGGCCGCCCCGGGACCGGGCCGGCTGCGCCAGGCGGTCTTGTCGGCCGAAAAGCCGCGTGCTCTACTTCGGTCCTGAGCCGGCATAGCCTGACGCTGGGCGGGCCGGCGGAGCCGGGCCGGCGGCTGGGAGGGGGGCGATGGCTTCGCACGGGTTCTGGCGCCGCGCGCAGGCGAATCCCGGCTGGACGGCGGTGATCGAGGCGGACGGTACCCGCCACGCCGCAGGCGAGTTGCTGGCCAGGGTAAACCAGATCACCAGCGGGCTGCGCTCACGCGGGCTGCGGCCCGGCGACGGCATCGCTGCTGTCCTGCCGAACGGAGTCGCCCCCCTTGAGCTCTACCTCGCCGCCCTGCAGTCGGGCTGGTACTTCACGCCGATCAACTGGCACTTCACCGCACCGGAAATCTCTTACATCGTCCGGGACTGCGAGGCATCGGCGCTCTTCGCGCATGAGCGATTCGCCGACGCTGGCATCGCGGCCGCTGACCAGGCAGGGCTCCCGGCGAATGCCCGCTTCTGCTACGGCGACGTGGCCGGATTCACGCCGATCAGCGATCTTTGCGCGGGCCAGCCGGAGAACACGCCGGAGAATCGCACGGCCGGCAGCACCATGCACTACACCTCCGGCACCACCGGCAGGCCGAAAGGGGTCCGGCGCCCGCTGTCCGGCCTGGACCCCGACGACGCCGCGGAGCTCACGTCGCTGCTGCTGCAGTTCTTCGGGATCACGGCGGAACCGGGGAACGTTCATCTGGTCACGTCGCCGAATTACCACACGGCCGTCACCGTGTTCGCCGGCGGCGCGATCCACCTCGGCCACACGCTGGTGTGCATGGACGCCTGGGACGCGGAGCAGGCGCTGTCACTGGTGGAGCGCCACCGGGTGACCAGCACGCACATGGTGCCCACCCAGTTCAAGCGATTGCTGTCGCTGCCGGCCGAGACCCGCAGCCGCTACGACCTGTCGTCGATGAGATGGCTGATCCACGCCGCTGCGCCGTGCCCGGTGGGTATCAAGCAGGCGATGCTCGACTGGTGGGGTCCGCGGGTGTACGAGTACTACGCGGCGACCGAGGGCGGCGGCACGATCGCCACCCCGCAGGACTGGCTGGCCCGTCCGGGCACGGTCGGCGCCGCCTGGCCGGTCAGCGAGATCATGGTGGCTGATGACGAGGGGAACGAGTGCCCGCCCGGCGTTCACGGGACCGTCTACATGAAGATGGGTGTCCACGAGTTCGCCTATAAGGACGATCCGGAGAAGACAGCGGCCAGCCGGCTGCGCGATTTCTTCACCGTGGGCGACCTCGGCTATGTCGACGCCGATGGCTTCCTGTTCCTCTGCGACAGGAAGTCCGACCTGATCATTTCGGGCGGCAGCAACATCTACCCGGCCGAGATCGAGGCCGAGATCATCGTGCATCCCAAGGTCGCTGATGTCGCGGTGTTCGGCATCCCCGACGACGAATGGGGCGAGCAGATCAAGGCGGTGGTGCAGCCGGCGGACGGTGCGGTGGCCGGGCCGGAGCTTGCTGCGGAGATCCTGGGCTCGCTGGACGGACGGCTGGCCCGGATGAAATGGCCGAAATCGGTCGACTTCATTGAAGAGATGCCCAGAGATCCCAGCGGGAAGCTGCTCAAGCGGCGGCTCCGTCAGGCCTACTGGGAGGGACAGGGCCGGGTCATCTGAGTTGCCGGGTGCTCTGCTGGTGGTGCCGCGGGGTGTGCTGCCGCGCCCGCGCCCGGACGACGGCCGGGCGGACCGGCCCGGACCGTCGGCTCAGGCGGCTGCGCTGTCCGGCTTGCTGCCCGCAGCAGGACCTCGATGAGCCGCACGGTGGCCGGCGGATCGGGCGGCTCACCGTACGTCATCGCGAACACGTGCCGGCGCGCTCCGCTGATGGGCACGGCGCAGACTCCGGGGTGGCGGGCCGATCGCAGCGCTAGTTCGGGCAGCGTGGCAACCCCTAGCCCGGCCGCAACCAGCGCCTGCACGGCGATGTAGTCATCCGTGGTGAACGCGATCTTCGGGGTGAACCCCGCCAGCGCGCACTGGCGGAGCAGGTAATCGCGGCACCGTTCGCAGCCGGCGATCCACCGGTGCCCGGCGTACGCGGTCAGGTCGGCGGACGCCGGCTGGGCGGCTGCTGGCTCAGCGGCCGTGATCGAGGCCGGCTGCCGGGCAGCCGCGGTGATCAGGTGCACCGGCTCGTCAAGGAGCAGCGTGCCGCGCGCTCCCTCGTCTTCAGCACTTGGCAGGCCGGCGTCGGCGGTCTCCTGGTAGTGCCGGAAGACGAGGGCAACGTCCACGTAGCCGGCCCTGAGCATGCGCAGCGCCTCCGGCGGCTCGGCCTCGGTGAGCATCAGGTCCATACCCGGGCTCTCAGCCTCCAGGCAGGCCGCGGCGGCCGGCACGATCGTGCCGAGCGCCGAGGGGAACGCGGCCAGCCGCACCCTGCCCTCGCGCAACCCGACGTGCGCGGCGAGCTCATTCTCCGCCGCGTCCAGCCGGCCGAGTATCTCGGCGGCCCGCTCCGCTAGTAGCCGCCCTGCATCGGTCAGCCGGACCCCGCGCCCGGCCCGCTGCAGCAGCTTCGCACCGGTCTCCGCCTCCAGGCGGGCGAGGTGGTGGCTGACCGACGGCTGAGCGTAGTTGAGCGCACGCGCGGCCGCAGTCACCGAACCGTACCTGGCCACGGCGACGAGCACCCGGAGTCTCGTCACGTCCAGCATGACGAGAATTATAGATTGTCTTGATCTTTTGTAGCGCGTTAGGGCAGGAAAGCTATTGGAGCAGGCCGCAGGCCCGCCAATTCCATGATCGCGGAATTTTAGGGGTGTCCCAGAGGCTGTCGCGCAACTCGTGATCTTGGAAGGTCAAGGTCATTTTGCACGGCGTGTTGCGTCTCTGTGCCCCACTCCGCTGGTCACACGACCGCCGAAACGACGCCGATGCCCCACTCGGATGCCGTCGCAGCCTGCGAGAAGAAGTAATGCGACAGCCTCCCCAGCACCGCAAAGTTTCCGCGATCATGGAATGAAAGGGGCCAGGCACCCGCTAGCCCTCCTTCGCCGGACCGCGGCCCTCCAGCAGCGGCGCCTCCGGCCA
>WNFB01006692.1_pt1 | contig 11355 bp, 7 predicted proteins | sample 5400501 | NCBI WGS metagenome assembly WNFB01 (sample SAMN13153341, study PRJNA577476) | soil metagenome | isolation source: 200 cm saprolite under Douglas fir tree site 2 hole 1 | place: USA:California | collected 2015-04-18 | reverse complement strand
CGCCTGGCCTCGCTCACGAACGAGGTGTTGAACGTTTCGCCCGTCTCGGCGCTGCGCGAAAGGATTTACCAGGTCATGGGCGCGCAATTGCTCGAGCAACTGCTTGAGATCGCGGCCGTCGAGCGCCGCATGGTCGCGCCCGCTCCTTCGGAAGAGGGCGCGGAGGACTCGCCTGTAGCTCCGGTCGTCCGGCTGGCAGGCTTCGTTTCCCGCCCCGAAGTGCAGAAACTCAACCGCAACCAGATTTACTTTTTCGTGAACCGCAGGCTGGTCCGCGACCGCCTCATCCTCCACGCGATTTCTGAAGCCTATCGGAATATTCTTCCGGCGGGCGTGTACCCTGTGGCGCTGATCTTTCTCGAGTTGTCGCCCGCGGAGGTGGACGTCAACGTCCATCCCTCGAAGACGGAGGTCCGTTTCCGGCACACGAGCTTCATCCACGACCTGGTGCGCGACTCCATCCGCCAGACCCTCATTGCGGCTCGACCCGTACCGGCTTTCCCGCTGCCGCATCAACGGGCGGCACGGCCTCCCGACGAGGTTGAAACTGAGTTCCGGGAAAAGAGGGAGGAAGAGGCACCGCTCGCGAGCATCTCCGAGGTATCGGCGGGTAGTCCCTCGGCGGCGGCCGCCGCCGCTCCATATTATCGTCTCACCTCGCCGCGCCCCGAGCCTCAGACAGGGTCTCTCGCTTTAGACGGCGAGGTTCCCGGACTCGCGGCGGACGGCCTTGAGCGTTTGCCCCAAGGCACCGGCGGCCCGGCCGGCTTTCTTGCCGCCGCACACCCGATCGCGACGCCCGAGGGCTGCGGCACGGAGGTCCGCGACTCTTCTTCGGCCCCTGGAGCCGGCGAGTTCCCGGGCGACCTCCAGCCCCTGGGACAGATCCAGGAGAGTTTTATCGTGGCCACGAACTCCGATGGCCTTTGGATTATCGACCAGCACGTGGCCCACGAAAGGGTCCTGTTCGAGCGGCACCTGCGCCTGCGCCGCGAAAAGAAGGTTGAAGTCCAGAGGCTCCTGTTGCCGATCATTGTCGAACTCAAGCCGGACCAGCAGGCCGTCTTCCAGGAGCTGGCGAACGAACTAGCCATGAACGGATTTGAGGTCGAGCCCTTCGGACAGCGCACCGTGGCCGTCAAGGCGGCGCCTGCCGAAGTCTCGTCGGACCATGTCGAGCGGCTTCTTCTCGAAATCCTTGACGGTGTGGGGCGAGAGGCCAGGGTGCTGTCCCTTGACCTGCTGCGCGGAAAAATTGCCGCCTCGATTTCCTGCCATGCGGCGATCAAAGTCAACATGTCACTCGACCGGGACAAAATGAAATGGCTGATAAGGGAACTGGGGAGGACCGAATGCCCGATGACCTGCCCGCACGGTCGCCCCATCATGCTCCGCTACGGGATGAGGGAGATCCAAAAAGCCTTCAAACGTATTTAGCCGGGGAGGCATGGTCCAGAAGAGTCCGGACGATGAGACGGGGCGGCGAGCGAAGGGGCCTGGAAAATTGAACGTCCGTCCTCGCGGGTTATGGTCGTCAAGCCCCGGGCAGGGTCTCATGCCAATAACCTGCCGGCCTTTATGACGCGACCGCTTGTGATTGCCATCGACGGCCCTGCGGGGTCAGGGAAGAGCACGGTAGCGCAGAAACTCGCGGAGCGCCTCGGCCTGACCTATGTGGACAGCGGCGCGACTTACCGGGCCGCGGCCCTGAAAGCGCTCGAGTCGGGCGTTCGTCCCGATGACGAGAAGTCGGTTATTGAAGTCATCGCCTCCGCGCATATTCAATTCAGCACGGATGGTTCCCGCGCCCGGGTGCTCTTGGACGGCCGGGACGTCAGCCGGCAGATTCGCACGCCCGAAGTGACCTTCGCCGCCGCAAAGGTCTCCCGCCTGCCGGAGATCAGGAAGAAGCTCATCGCCCTTCTACGGAGTTATGCCCGCGGTCGCGGCGTTGTGATGGAAGGACGTGATATCGGAACGGTGGTCTTTCCGGACTCGCCACTCAAAATTTTCCTCCAGGCCGACCCGGAAGAACGAGCGCGGCGGAGGCTGAATCAGGAGAAACAAGAGGGCAGGGAGGCCACTCTGGAGCAAACCGCTTATGAAATCGGCCGGCGAGACCAGTTGGACGCGGAGAGAAAAATTTCGCCGCTCACACCCGCTCCGGATGCCTGCACGATTGACTCCACGCGCCTGACGGCCGACCAGGTGGTCGAGCGCATCCTGGAAATTGCCGGGGAGCGGAAACTGATCCCGGCTAGAAACTAGGGAATCGAAAAGGGCGGTCCCGGGTTTGGAGATGAGGCTCGGGAGATCTTATTGGCCCGCCGCCTGCCGGGTTAACCCTCAACGGCTGCCGTTGCTCATGGAAGAAAGGAATTCAGAGTTGCTCTTGGTCTTCGAGAGCTTGTCGATGATCAATTCCATGCTTTCAACCGGCGAGAGCGGGTTCAGGACTTTGCGCAGGACCCAGATGCGGTTGAGCTCGTCCCGCGGCACCAGCAGTTCTTCCTTCCGGGTGCCGGACTTATTGAGGTCGATGGCCGGAAAGACTCGCTTGTCAACCAGCTTGCGATCGAGATTGACTTCCAAGTTGCCCGTGCCCTTGAATTCCTCAAAGATCACGTCGTCCATGCGGCTCCCGGTGTCAATCAACGCGGTAGCGATGATGGTCAAGCTGCCGCCTTCCTCGATGTTCCGTGCCGCGCCGAAAAACCGCTTCGGGCGCTGAAGGGCGTTGGAATCGACGCCGCCGGAGAGCACTTTCCCTGAGGGCGGGACCACCGTATTGTATGCGCGCGCCAGCCGGGTAATCGAGTCAAGCAGGATTACGACGTCGCGCTTGTGCTCGACGAGGCGTTTGGCTTTTTCGAGGACCATCTCGGCCACCTGGACGTGGCGTGCCGCAGGCTCGTCGAACGTCGAGCTGATGACTTCGCCCTTCACCGTCCGCTGCATATCCGTCACTTCTTCGGGCCGCTCGTCGATGAGCAGGACGATCAGCGTAATCTCCGCGTGGTTCGTGGTGACGGAATTGGCGATCGCCTGGAGCAGCATCGTCTTGCCGGTCCGGGGGGGCGAGACGATGAGGCCGCGCTGCCCCTTGCCGATGGGGGTGAGCAGGTCGAGGACGCGGCCCGAGATGTTGTCCTTGACCGTCTCAAGGCGGATCCGCTCCGTCGGGTAGAGCGGGGTCAGGTTGTCGAAGAAGATCTTGTTGCGAGACTCGTCAGGCGGCTCGAAATTAATCGCCTCGACTTTGATCAGCGCGAAGTAACGCTCGCCCTCTTTGGGGGGTCGGATCTGCCCGGAGATCGTGTCACCGGTCCGCAGGTCGAACTTTCGGATCTGGGACGGGGAGACGTAAATATCGTCGGGCCCGGGCAGGTAGTTGTAGTCCGGGGCGCGCAGGAACCCGAAACCGTCCGGGAGGCACTCCAGGACGCCTTCGGAGAAGATGAGCCCGTTCTTTTCCGTCTGCGCCTGGAGGATCTTGAAGATCAGCTCCTGCTTGCGCATCGCGCTGGCGCCCGGGACGGAGAGCTCCTTCGCCACCTGCGTCAAGGTGGCGATATTCATCTCTTTCAGCTTGGCAATATCGAGGACTTCGCTCACCTTGAGTTCTTCGATCTTTGCCTCTTGGATTTCTTCTTGTCTTTCTTCTTGTTGTTTTTTCGTAGGCATACCTTATCTCTCTGAAGATATATCGAGGCTGGACTCGCTCGGGGGTCCAACCGGTGATTTACTCGGGTTCCACCGTCTCGTCGTTCGTCAGGCTGATCGACGGACGCGATCGGGGGTTCAAAACGGCCAGACGGCAGTGAAGGAAGCGGTGAAAACTTTGTTCGTGGTTCCTCGGTCACTCAAATGCGGTTCGTTAGGGTTAGAAAATCTCAGTTGGTGAAGTCGGTAGCAAGCCTGGTACCACAAGCTTGGATGCGCGCGCCGGACAGGAGGTTTCACGATCATCCGTGGGTCTCAGTTCGTCAGTGAGCCGCGGTCGGCATCGTGCGATGGCGAATCCAGGACGGTCGGAGACTCCGGTTCGGCGGCCAGTACGGGACGCCGCTCGAGCTTCCGCTCAAGCGCCAGGTCGAGCACCTCGTCCATGGTATCCACGGACCGGATCGCCAGTTCTTCCTGGATGTTCGCCGGGATTTCGGACAAATCTTTCTCGTTGTCCCTGGGCAGGATCACCGTCCGGGTCCCTGCGCGATGAGCGGCCAGGAGTTTCTCCTTCACGCCGCCGATGGGCAGTATCTTTCCGCGCAAGGTGATCTCGCCGGTCATGGCGACGTGGCGGTTGACCGGGATCTTCGTGAGCGCGCTCACCACGGCGGTAGCGAGCGTAATGCCCGCGGAAGGGCCGTCCTTGGGGATCGAGCCCTCCGGGATGTGGATGTGGATGTCGAGGTGCCGGTAGAAGTCCGGGTCGAGTCCCCAGCGCGACGCCCGCGACCGGACAAAGCTCATGGCGGCCTGGGCTGACTCCTGCATCACGTCGCCGAGCTTGCCGGTCAGGAGGAGCTTGCCCCTGCCCTGCATGAGGGTGGATTCGATATTGAGAATCTGCCCGCCGACCTCCGTCCAGGCCAGGCCCACGGCGAGCCCGACTTCGTTCTTTTCCTCCGCCTTGGTGTCCCGGTACTTGATGACCCCCAGGTATTCCTGAAGGTCTTCGGGACGAAGGGCCAGGGAAACCGACTGGCCGTCCTTGATCACCTTGCGCGCGACCTTGCGGCAGATATTGGCGATCTCGCGCTCGAGGTTGCGCACGCCGGCTTCGCGCGTGTAGCCGCGGATGATGCCGAGGATGGCATCGTCCGCGTAGGTCACCTGCTCCGACTTGAGCCCGGTGGCCTCGCGCTGTTTGCGGACCAGGAAGCGCTTGGCGATTTCGAGTTTCTCAGGCTCCGTGTAGCCGGAGAGCCGGAGGATCTCCATGCGGTCCTGGAGCGCCTGCGGGATGGTGTGGATCACGTTGGCCGTGGTGATGAAGAAGACCTTGGAGAGGTCGTACTCGACGTCCAGGTAGTGGTCCATGAACATGTGGTTCTGCTCGGGATCGAGGACTTCGAGCAGGGCGGCTGAAGGGTCGCCGCGGAAGTCCATGCTCATCTTGTCCACTTCATCGAGCAGGAAGACGGGGTTGATCGTTCCCGCTTTCTTCATCATCTGGATAATTTGGCCGGGCAGGGCGCCGATGTAGGTGCGGCGGTGGCCGCGGACTTCCGCCTCATCCCGCACCCCTCCGAGCGAGAGGCGCACGAATTTGCGGCCTGTGGCTCGAGCGATCGACCGCCCGAGCGAAGTCTTGCCGACGCCCGGAGGGCCGACGAAGCAGAGAATGGAACCCTTCGGGTTCTTCACGAGTTGCCGGACCGCCAAAAACTCCAGGATGCGCTCCTTGATCTTCTCAAGCCCGTAGTGGTCGTCTTCGAGGATCTTTTCGGCGCGGCCCGAGTCCCGGATTTCCTTCGACTTCTTCTTCCACGGCACGGCGAGGAGCCAGTCGAGGTAATTCCGCGACACGGTGGACTCCGCCGACATCGGCGGCATCATCTCCAGGCGTTTCAGCTCGGCCATGGCCTTGTCGAAAGCGTCCTTGGTCATGCCGGCTTCTTCGATCTTTTTCTTCAGCTCGTCGGTTTCGCTCTTTTCGTTCCGGCCCAGCTCTTTCTGAATGGCCTTGATCTTTTCGTTGAGGTAATACTCGCGCTGGGCGCGCTCCATCTGCCGCTTCACGCGGCCCTGGATGGTCCGGTCAACGTTCAGCTTTTCGATTTCAATGTCGAGGATATCGGCGAGGCGGGTCAGCCGGTCCACCGGGTCAAAAATCTCAAGCAGCTCCTGCTTTTCCTCGATGCTGACGTTCAAGTTGGCCGCGATCGTGTCTGTGAACTTCCCGATCTCCTCGACTTTCACGGCCGCGATCATCGTTTCGTAGTTGAGGCTCTGCGAGAGCTTCACGTACTGCTCGAAGAGCGAAGTGACTCGCTGGACGAGCTGCTCCAGGCTGGGCGTGCTGACCGTGCGGTAAGCCACCGTCTTTACGTTGACGCGGAAGAAACCTTCCTCATTCGAGATTTTCAGGATTTTCCCGCGCTCCAGGCCCTCCACCAGCACCTTGATGTTCCCGTCCGGAAGTTTGAGGCTCTGGACGATATTGGAGATGGTCCCCACCTGGTAAATCTCGTTGGGCTTGGGGTCGTCCACGGAGGCGTCGTGCTGGGCGGCGAGGAAGATTTTCTTGTCTCCCGCCAGCGCCTCTTCGAGGGCGCGGATTGAGCTCTCCCGCCCGACTACGAACGGAGTCATGAAGTACGGAAACATGACCACGTCCCGGATGGGCATCATGGGCAGCAAGCGCGTGTCGGTCTTTTCACGGCCAGAGAACATAGGGAGATCCATTAACCTGCCTTTTCCAGGAGCGTGGCCTTGAAGTTGATTTCGTAGTTCCTCACCATTTCTTCCGTCACGACGAATTCCCGGAGTTTGCGCTGGCTGGGGAGGTGGTACATGAGGTCGAGCATCAGGTCTTCCAGGATCATCCGCAGTCCACGCGCGCCCACCTTCCGCTCGAGTGCCTGAGCGGCGATGGTCTTGAGCGCCTCGTCCGTAAACTTCAGCTTGACGTTCTCAAACTCGAAAAGCCTCTGGTACTGGCGGATGAGCGCGTTCTTCGGCTGAGTGAGGATCGCGATCAACGCCGGCTCATCGAGGTCCCGCAGCACGCTCACGACCGGCAGCCGTCCGACAAATTCAGGGATCAAGCCGTACTTGATCAAATCTACCGGCTGGACCTGCTCCAGAGTTTCGATATTTCTTCTGCTCGCGGGCAGAGGCGCATCGGCGTCATCCACCTGGAAGCCCACCGTCCTCCTGCCGATCCGCCTGTCGATAATGCGCTCCAGGTCCACAAATGCCCCGCCGCAGATGAACAGGATGTTCGTTGTATCGACGGGAGTGAATTCCTGATGGGGGTGTTTCCGCCCGCCCTGCGGCGGCACATTGGCGACCGTGCCTTCGAGGATTTTGAGCAGCGCCTGCTGGACGCCTTCCCCGGAGACGTCCCGGGTGATGGACGGGTTCTCGTCTTTCTTGGCGATTTTGTCGATCTCGTCGATGTAGATGATGCCCTGCTGGGCCCGCTGCACGTCCCCTTCGGCGTTCTGGAGCAGTTTCAGGATGATGTTCTCGACGTCCTCGCCCACATAACCGGCCTCCGTGAGGGTCGTCGCGTCCACTATGGCGAAGGGCACTTCCAGGAGGTGAGCCAGCGTCTGCGCCAGAAGAGTTTTTCCGGTGCCGGTCGGCCCGATCAGCAGGATGTTCGACTTGGTGAGCTCGACCTCGCTGCGCACCCGCGTGAGCATGATGCGCTTGTAATGGTTGTAGACCGCGACCGCGAGTTTCTTCTTGGTTTTCTCCTGCCCGATGACGTACTGCTCCAGGAAGTCCTTGACTTCGGCGGGCCGCGGCAGCCTCATCTGGTTGGCGATGACGCGCTCTCCCGGTTCGGCTTTTTCGAGCAGCCCGTTGCAGGCGGCCACGCAATCGTCGCAGATGTACACGCGCGGCTGGTCTCCGCGGGAGGAGATCAGCCTGCCGACGACCTCCTGAGTTTTCTGGCAGAAGGAGCAGCGGAGCAATTCCTCAGTGGCCGAACGCTTCAAAGGGACCTCTCCCGGTTATTTCCGCTTGAAGATGATTTCATCAATGATGCCGTACTCATGGCCTTGCTGGGCGCTCATCCAGAAGTCTCGTTCCACGTCGTGCTCGATCTTCTCCACGGGCTGGCCGGTGTGCTTGGCCAATATCTCATTCAGCTTGGCGCGGACCCTCAGGATTTCGCGGGCGTGGATGTCAATGTCGGTGGCTTGGCCGGAAAGTCCGCCCATGGTGGGTTGGTGGATCAGGACACGGGAATTGGGCAGCGCGAAGCGCTTGCTCGGAGTCCCCGCAGCGAGGAGAAGCGCTGCAATGCTGGCCGCCTGGCCGATGCAGAAAGTGGCCACTTCGGGGCGAATCAACTGCATGGTGTCGTAAATCGCCATCCCGGCGGTGACGCTCCCTCCGGGGGAGTTGATGTAGAGTTGCACGTCCTTCTCAGGGTCTTCCGCTTCAAGAAAGAGCAATTGAGCCGTCACCAGGTTTGCAATGGTGTCGTCAATCGGCGTGCCGATGAAGATGATATTGTCCCGGAGGAGCCGCGAGTAGATGTCGTACGCGCGTTCCCCGCGGTTCGTCTGTTCCACGACCATGGGGATCAATGCCATTTTGAGTTCATCCTGCCGCTTGGCCCTTTTCTGAGGTCAACCTTCGACTCTTGCCGGATCGGGTCCGTTTTTCCGGATTATTTTTGCGTTACTGTAGATGAAATCCAGCGCTTTCTGGTTGCGGCGGATAGCAACAATTCTATCCAGCTCCCCGTCGCGTGTCAAGCGCGTTTTGAGAGCCGCGGGAGTCTCCTGCCCCTCCTTCGACATCTCGCGGACCAGCTCATCCACTTCGTCCTCGCTGACCTGGATTCCTTCGGCCTCCGCGATCTTCCCCAGGATCAACGAGGCACGGACTTCCTTTTCCGCCTCAGGCCGGGACTCCTCACGGACTTTGCTCCAGTCCACCTCCGTCGCGCGCGGGTCGATGCCCTGCGCCATCAGTTGCATGAGGACCCTTTCGAGCCTGCGGTTGAGCTGCTTTTCGACCACGACCTTCGGGACGGGAATCGGGTGGGCCTGGAGGAGCTGCTCCACCAGCTTCTGCTTTGCCGCGCCTCCCACCGCCCGCCTGCGCCGCTCTTTCAAGTCCTTGCGGAGTTTGACCCGCAGTTCTTCCAGCTTCGAAAACTCGCTGACCGATTTGGCCAGGTCGTCGTCGAGGGCGGGCACAACCTTCTTTTTGATGCTTTGCACTTCCACGCGGTAGTGGAGGGACTTTCCGGCGAGAGATTTCTGGGGGTAGTCTTCGGGATAAGCAACCTCGAATTCCCGCACGTCTCCGGGTCTCGTGCGGTCGAGGTTTTCCGTAAACGCCCCGACCGTGCCTTTCCCGCCCAGGTGTACCAGAGCGTCGCGCGCCTCGACGGGGGAAGCTGCCGGGTCGTTCGCCTCGCGGCCCTGGTAATTGACGATGAGGTAATCACTCTTCTCGGCCGGGCGGTCCTCGACCACCTCAAACGTCGCCACGCGCTGACGAAGCTCTTCGAGCGCCTCGTCCACGTCCGCCTCGGTCACGGTGGGGTCGTCCTCCTCGGCCTCCAGCCCTTTGTATTCCTTCAGGTCAAACTCGGGGAAGATTTCAAACGTCGCCTTGCAACTTATCGGCTGATTGTCCTCGAACTTCAGGTCATTAAATTCAGGGCGGCCGGCTAGCGCCAATTTTTGTTCCTTGATGGCATCCTCGAAGAATCTCGGGAGCAGCGACTGGACGACCTCGCTGCGGATGTCCTTGCGAAAAAGTCGCCAGACCAGCGACGGAGGAGCATGCCCGGGGCGGAACCCGGGGACGCGGGCAACGCGGGCGTACTGGGCCGTCACGCTCTGGGCCTCTCGCTCCACCACGTCGGCGGGAATCTCGATTACCATTTCCTTCTTGAGGGTCTCAGCGTCCACGGCTAATCTGTGACGGCTTTTTCAGGTGACAGTTAGGGCGAGCTGAGGACTTCTCCCAAGAGTCTGCTTCAGCGACCCGACGAAGGGAAAAATCTTGGCCGCCGTCCAGGAAGGTGCTGGGCCTCTGACGCCCCAGACGGTCAGTATAGCAGAGACGCTTCTACTGTCAACTTATCCTTTCGGCCATGTCCGCTGGCGGCACGCGTCCACTGCGGTCTTGACGTGGGCCCGCTCCAAACCAATAATTGGCCGCCTGGGGTCGGGCTCCGTGGCGTGGAGTTTGGCCCGGGAGTGATTTCACCTTGTTCAGCGACCGAGGCTGGTCGAGCCGATTGAGCTCGACGAGCCTAAATCAATCGAGCCCGGCGGGACGGATTCTACGCGGAATCTTGCCTAGCGCGTGCGACCGACCGCCGCTCCTGTGACTCGAGAGTAGGTCCTATGAGAACCAACCGTAGAAAATTCATTCAGACATCCTTCGCCGCCGGCATCGCTCTCCCGGGGTTCCCGTATGTTCGTGCCCAGTCGGCTCCGATGGAGTCCGGGGAATGCAAGGTCGTCGCAATGGCCGATGTGGACGAGAACCAGTTGCAGCCGGCCCTCCGGGAAGTGGAGAAACTTTCCGGTGACCGGCCGAAAAGTTATAAGGACTTCCGCGAGCTCCTCGACAAAGAAAAGCCGGATATCGCCATCGTAGCGACGCCTGACCACTGGCACGCGCTGATCGCCATTGCGGCGGTCAGGGCGGGGGCGCACGTTTACGTCGAAAAGCCCGTCAGTCACACTGTCCTCGAGGGCCGCGCCATGGTGAAGGCTGCGCGGGAGAATAAACGCGTCGTCCAGGTGGGTCTTCACCGGCGCGTGTCGCCCCACAACAAGTCCGGGATGGAATTCCTGAAATCGGGCAAAGCCGGGAAGATCGGCATGGTCCGTGCTTTTGTTCATTATCCGGGCGGGCCGGGTGAAGTGACATCGGACTCGGAGGCGCCGCCGGGACTTGATTGGGACATGTGGTGTGGGCCCGCGCCGCTCCGTCCCTATAACAAGAGGATCCATCCCAGGGGTTTTCGGGCCTTCCTCGACTACGCGAACGGCCAGCTGGGCGACTGGGGTGTTCACTGGATGGACCAGATCCTTTGGTGGACAGAGGAAAAATATCCGAGAAAGGTCTTCTCCACCGGAGCTCGCCACATTCTTAGGGACAATACCGACGCGCCGGACACGCAGGTCGCCAGCTTCGAATTCGAGTCCTTCACCGCGGTGTGGGAACATCGGATCTACGCCGGCAACGAAGCGGAAAGAGCGAACGTTGGGTGTTATTTCTACGGCACGGAAGGCACGTTCCACATGGGTTGGCTCGACGGTTGGACTTTTTATCCGAGCGACCCGAAGAAACCGACCCTGCATCAAGACCCTCAGCTCCATAAGCCGGACGACCAGAACATCCGCGAGCTCTGGGCCGATTTTCTCGAGTGCATTAAGACCGGCAGGACTCCCGCCAGCGACATCGAGATCGGCCACCGTTCGACGAACATGAGCTTGCTCGGCATGTTGTCACTGAAGCTCGGCCGGAGCGTCGTTTGGGATGGGGAAAGGGAAACCGTCGTGGGCGACCCCGTGGCCAACAAGCTCCTCAGCCGGCGGTATCGCGCCCCGTGGACTTATCCGACCGTTTGACACGCGCTGGCCCCCGTAACACGTTACTCTGGCGGCCCACACCTTGCTTGCCCTCGTCCGATTT
>WNFB01005454.1_pt1 | contig 11356 bp, 10 predicted proteins | sample 5400501 | NCBI WGS metagenome assembly WNFB01 (sample SAMN13153341, study PRJNA577476) | soil metagenome | isolation source: 200 cm saprolite under Douglas fir tree site 2 hole 1 | place: USA:California | collected 2015-04-18 | reverse complement strand
ACATCCACACCGCTCGCACGGCCGTGGAAATCCTTGATCGCGTGGATTCGTTTTTTGCTGCTTGTGTCCCCGCCGGAGGCGTTCGATGAGCAGTGCGACCGCGAGGGTTCCGTCCCTCGAAAGGCGCCGGGAGCGCCGAGTAGTCGTTCATCTCCCGATCATGGTTCGTGGTACGGACCGCAGCGGCGAGTGGTTCGAGGACCGCACGTCCTGCGAGAACCTCTGCCGCGGCGGAGTGGCCTTTGCGACGCGCTACGCGCTGCATCTTGGCTCAAGAGTCGAGGTCAACATTCCAACAGCCCCTTCGCCCGGAATGTCGGATTCGGAGTTTTCCACCCACGGCCGGGTCGTTCATCTGAAGCCGGGGAGGGGGAGCCAAGACGTCATCGTCGGCGTGGAATTTACCGGCCCTCACTTCCACCGTGTGTTTGTTTCGGAATCCTCGAGGTAAACGGCCCGCGACGTCAACGTTCCTGCAAGAGCTGTTTATACGCCTCGCGCTTGCCTAAACCGCGCTCGCGCGCTGCCTGTTTGAGCGCGGCCTTGTGGTCCATCCCACTCTCTGATTCGAGCTGTTCGACGCGCTGGCTGAGTGAAGTGTGAGAGTCCACTGGTGGCGGCCCAGCCGGGCTGGGAGCGATGAGCAGGGTGATCTCGCCGCGGGGCGCGCGTTTCTGCGCCGATTCTAAAAGCTCTCCGAGGTGGCCTCGCCGAAACTCCTCATGCACTTTGGTAACTTCACGAGCCAGCACGGCGGGGCGAGGGCCCAGGATCTCAGCCGCGTCGGCAAGGGCTTCTAGGATACGGTGCGGGGCCTCGTAGAGAACGAGGGTTCGCGGCTCAGCCTTCAGCGTTTCCAGGGCCTTGCGCCGCGCGCCGGCTCGCGAGGGCAAAAATCCTACGAAGAGAAATTCTTCCGAGGGCAAGCCGGACGCCGCCAACGCCGCTACAAGCGCCGACGGACCTGGAATGGGCACGACCGGTATGCGATGCCGCAAACAGAGCGCGACCAGGTGGTGTCCCGGATCGGAGATGCCAGGCGTGCCCGCGTCCGAGACAAGGGCTACCGTGGCGCCTTGTTCCAGCTCAATCACCAATTCAGGGGCGCGCGTCAGTTCATTGTGCTCATGGTAGCTCACGAGCGATTTTTGGATTTCGTAGTGCTGGAGCAGCTTCTGCGTTTGCCGCGTGTCCTCGCAGGCGATGAGGTCAACTTCCTTCAAAATCCGGATGGCGCGCAGCGTAATGTCTTCCAGGTTCCCGATGGGGGTGGCCACGAGATACAGGCAACCCGTCCCTGCCTCGGACGACGACTTGTTCCCGGGGCTCATGGCGCGCTGCCCAGTCTAGCACTAATGAGAAGGGCTTGCGCCCTGCGTGCGGTTCCAGCAGCTTCGCGCCGAACGCAAAATTTCGGCTCCCGTCGGAGGGCCGGGCTCTTGTGGTGAGCGACGCGAACCATCAGCCCGGCCGAAAAGGGAGCTCGAAGAAAAAGGGCTTCAGCCCCTGAAGGGACTCGGGTTGCGGCTACGCCGTGGTGCACTTCCACGGAACTCTCCTGGCGTCGCGCCCGCCTTTAGGCGGGCATCTTGTTCTTGAATGCCAGAGCTCAACCTCCGGCCTTGTATGGATTGATATCATCCGAACCTCCTCCAATTTAGGACACTACCTTGCTGAACGGTCCTGAATGCGGGGTTGGCCTGCGTGGTAAAATAAGTAATTCCATGAGAACGCGCGAAGGAGCCTGAGTTGCCTCTCTACGAATACCGCTGCCTGAAGTGCAAGCGCCACACCGATAAGATCGAAAAGGTGGACGGACCACACTTGAAGAAATGCCCGCACTGCGGCGGGAAAGTGGAAAGCGTGCTGTCCACATCCGCGATTCACTTCAAGGGCGCGGGTTTTTACGCCACCGACTATGCGCGCAAAGGAAACTCTGGGGACTCAGGACAGACCGAAAAGTCCGAGAAACCGGAGTCCAAGCCCGAGACAAAGTCAAAGGAGAAAGAAAGCAAGAAGCCTGCAACCTCGCCCAAGGAATAGAGGAGTACCGCTCCCAGTGCGGCAGCGTTGGTGGGGCTAGAGGTTCAACGAGCGCAGATAACTGCGAAATTCCTTTCCGAATTCGGGGTTCTCCAAGGCGATCTGCACGGTTGCCTTTAAGAACCCGAGTTTATCCCCCGCGTCATAGGATTGCCCTTCGTAGATATACGCAAAAAGTCCGGATTTCTTCGTGAGCAGGCGCAACGCGTCGGTAAGCTGGATCTCTCCTCCGCTCCCTGGCTTCGTTTGTTCCAGGCACTCGAAGACCTCTGGGGGCAACACATATCGCCCCGTGACGCCAAGGTTGGACGGCGCCTCTGCAGGGCTGGGCTTCTCGACCAAGTCCCGAATGCGCAGGAGCCGGTCACCCCAGCGAGAGTCATTTGCCGGCTCGACGTCCACGATGCCGTAGGCTCTGGTCTTGTCCCGCGGCACCTCTTCCACGGCGATCGCGCCCTTGCCAGTGGCCTCGTGCACTTCAACCAGTTGGCGCGTCGCTGGTTTCGGCCCGCGAATGATCACGTCGCCCAGCAATACGGCGAACGGTTCGTCTCCCACGAGGTCCTTTGCACAGAGCACGGCATGGCCCAAGCCCAGCGGCTCCTTCTGCCGCGTATAACTGAAGTGGACCAGATTGCTGATGCTGCGCACCAAGGCCGACAATTCGGATTTCCCATGGTTTTCGAGGAAACTCTCGAGCTCCGGCGAGGCATCGAAATGGTCTTCGATCGCGTTCTTGCCGCGACCGGTGACGATGATGATGTTCTCAATTCCGGAAGCGACGCACTCCTCGACGACGTATTGCACCAAGGGCTTGTCCACCACGGGCAGCATTTCCTTGGGCTGCGCCTTGGTGGCGGGGAGAAACCGGGTGCCAAGCCCGGCGGCTGGAAGAACTGCCTTGCGAACGCGTTGTGGTTTGTCTGTCATAGATTCGGAATATAAGGCCAACTTACGTGCCCATCGCACGCGATGTCAATCCATCCAGGGTGAATGAGTGGCGAGTACGCAATTTTCCGTGGGGCAGATTCACGCCATGATGCACAAGAGGATTGGGTCACTGGTCGGAATGAACACGTACCTCGCTATGCTAACATAAAGATTCGCTGAGGCATAAGGACAGTTCATGGCAACGCGCATTCTGGGCATAGAAACTTCTTGCGATGAGACCGCGGCCGCCGTGGTGGCGGACGGTAAGGAGATTCTATCGAACGTAGTCGCTTCCCAGGACGAGGCCCACCGCAAATACGGGGGCGTAGTCCCCGAGCTTGCCTCCCGAGAACACTTGCGGCAAATCGTTCCGGTCGTTCGGGAGGCCCTGGCACAAGCCGGCCTCTCTTTTGCCGACCTCGATGCCATTGGGGTGACACAAGGGCCAGGCCTAGTCGGTTCTCTCCTCGTAGGAGTGACCTACGGGAAGGTGCTCGCGCTCGAACTCGGCAAGCCGCTCATTCCGGTGAACCACCTCGAAGGCCACATCCACGCGGTCTTCCTCGAGGCGCACTGTGCCGGACGCGCTCCGGGATTGCCTGCTGTCTGCCTGATCGTGTCCGGCGGGCACACTTTGCTTTATGACGTGCAGACGGCCAGCCCAAACGGGTGCCATGAGCCGCAGGGATTCTTATACCGCCGCCTTGGCGGTACGCGCGACGACGCCGCCGGAGAGGCGTATGACAAAGTCGCGAAGCTGCTCGCCGTCGGCTATCCCGGTGGGCCGGCGATTGACCAGCTTGTCGCGCTGGCTGCTTCTTCGCGGCCTGGCAACGCTCGCAAGGACGGACTGAATTTCGGGGCTGTAAAAATCAAGGGAAGTCCCTACGATTTCAGCTTCAGTGGGATCAAGACGGCTGCGCTGTACTACGTGCGCGCGCATCCGGAGCTCGCTCCAGAAATTGACGCTCGCCAGAAAGCGCTTAAGGAAGGCCGTCGCAAGGCTTCGGAATTGCTGCCCTTGTGTAGCCCGCAGACGCTCGCTCTGCTGGCGAATTTCCAGACGGCTGTGGTGCAGGACTTGGTGAAACGCACGCTCGCGGCGGCCGAGGAAACCAAAGCGCGCGCTGTGCTCGTTTCGGGCGGCGTGGCCGCAAATTCTGAATTGCGCGCCACGTTCGTTTCAAGATGTCCCGCAGTTGGCCTCGAAGCATATTTCCCCAGCCGTGCGCTTTCCACCGACAACGCCGCCATGATCGCCGCGGCTGCGTACCCGCGCCTTCTCGCGGGAGAGCATGCCGGCGCCGACCTCGAACCGAAAGCCAACCTTCCTTTGGCCTAGCACTTACCTAGGTCGGAGGTCCTTATTTTATTTTAGCGGGTCGTGAGCCCCAGACCGAGGGTCTTAGCCGCATCGGCGCGCACTTTCCCCTTGTAGTGCTATTCAAAAGGTGGCATAAGGAGCGCCTGCGATCGAGCTGGCGCACCGCCACGCTTGACGACCTGATTACCAACCTTGCGGGGCAGTCCAGCAGCTGCGCCGCGCGCGGGACTGGTTGCGCCTGGAACTGCCAGAATCTTTTCTTACGAGCACACAGAGGAAACACAATGAAGAGTCTTCTCCATGCCATCTCGATTCTGCACAGAATGGTTCTGAGTGTCTTTGCCGTCCTTCTTGGTTCCTCAGTGGGTACTAACGCCCAGGTGTTGGACTCTAGACCTTCTTCCGCATCCGGGACGCAGGTGGTCATTTTAGGAACCGGTACTCCTCAGGCCGACCCAGAGAATTCAGGCCCTGCTGTCGCGATCGTGGCTGGCGGGACAGCCTATTTGGTGGATTGTGGTCCTGGCGTCGTGCGGAGAGCCGTCGCGGCTGAGCGGAAGGGAATCGTAGCGCTCACACCCCCGAACATCCACGTCGTCTTCATCACGCACCTTCACTCAGACCATACGCTCGGCTACCCGGACCTCATTTTCTCCCCTTGGGTGCTGGGGCGCGCCGAGCCACTAAACGTTTATGGTCCACACGGTCTTCAAAGCATGACCGACTCTATCGAAAAAGCTTGGGAGAAGGACATTGATGTCCGCACGAACGGCCTTGAGCAGGCGAACCGCACCGGGTACAAAGTGCTTGTTCACGAGATCGAGCGAGGAATCATCTACAAAGACAAGAACGTGACCGTGACGTCGTTCTTGGTCAAGCATGGGTCTTGGGAAGAAGCTTTCGGCTATCGGTTTGAGACAGCAGATCGCACGATCGTACTTTCAGGGGATTCAGCCCCCACGGATGCCATCGCGAAAGCATGCAACCGGTGCGACATTCTTCTTCATGAGATGTATAGCGAGGCTGCCTACTCGCCCCCGGCACTGAAATATTTTCGCAGTTTCCATACATCTTCTGTTGAACTTGCAAAGGAAGCCACAGAAGCGAAGTCTGGCTTGTTGGTACTCTATCATCAGATGTACGGCGCCGACGTGACATACGACCAATTGCTCCGCGAAGTCAAGCAACACTACTCTGGCAATGTAGTTTCCGCTCACGACCTGGATGTTTACTGAGACCTGACAAACAATCGTGTGTGGACCATCGCTCGTCTAACCACCTTGCTACAGGTTGCTCTGCGACCTGTAATTTTAAGAGATCCGAACAACCTTTGCGCGTAGTGGGGTGGAAGCATCCAGCAAGCACGAGCTGCCGGGTCGTTCGGGGGTGCAGCCATCTCTCACACTCGGCGACCCGATAAACAATCACGATTGGAGCAGAGTGGTCTTGGCCGCGTCGAAGCGCTAACGCGGCACCTGGTATAGAATCGCGGCTCTCATGCGCGTCGCGATTGACACCGGCGGCACCTTCACGGATTGCGTCTTCGTTCGCAAGCGCCGACTGGAACTCCTGAAGCTTGCTTCCACTCCGCGCAATCCGGCCGACGCAATTGCAGCGGCGCTTCGCAGGATTCTTGGAAGTGCCAATGGAAAAGCGGAACGGCCGGAGCTCGATCTTGCTTGTGGCACCACAGTGGGAACGAATGCGTTGCTCGAACGCCGGGGCGGGCGGGTCGCCCTAGTGACCACGGAGGGATTTGAGGATGTCCTTGAAATCGGCCGCCAAGCCCGCCCTCGCTTATATGACCTGATCTTGCCCCCGGCGGAGCCTCTCGTTCCACGCGCCCGGCGTTTCGGTCTGCGGGAACGGCTCGATTCCACAGGAAGGGAACTGCTGAGCCCATCGCGGAGAGAAGTGGCCCGTATCGTGAAAGCCGTGGCGCGCAGCCGCGCCGATTCTGTCGCGGTGTGCCTGTTATTTTCCTTTGCAAATCCTGGTCATGAGAAAACCATCGCCCGCGCGCTGGCAACCGCCGGGTGCCAAGTCTCTGTGTCGCACGAGATTCTTCCCGAACTCCGCGAGTTCGAACGCACGGCCACAACCGTAGTCAACGCGTATCTCGTCCCAGTCATGAGCAGCTACCTCGGAGAGATTGAACGACACGCCCGGTCTTGGTCGGGCCGCGTGCCTGGACGACGCCCCCGCACGAAACCCGTGCAGGTTCGCGTCATGCAGTCAAACGCTGGTGTTCTCTCCGCCCAGGCAGCGGCGCGGGAACCCGTGCGAACAATCCTGTCCGGGCCTGCGGGCGGCGTTCTGGGCGCGCAGTACGTTGCGGAGCTTGCCGGATTCGATCGAATTATCAGCTTCGATATGGGAGGAACCTCCACCGATGTCGCCCTGCTCGATAGCCAGCGTGGAGTGGCGCTCAGCACGACCTCGGAAACAGTGATTTCCGGTCTTCCCGTAGCGGTTCCCATGCTGGACATCCACACCGTGGCCGCGGGAGGCGGCTCGCTCGCGAGGTTTGACCGCGCAGGGGCGCTCCGCGTCGGACCCGAAAGCGCCGGGGCTGATCCCGGGCCGATCTGTTATGGCCGAGGAGAGAAGCCCACAGTGACCGACGCGAATTTGGTGCTCGGGCGCATCCCTGAGACGGGCCTGCTTGGCGGAGAGGTCCAGCTTGATGCGGCGAGAACGCAACGATACTTTGAACTGTGCCGCGGTCCCATTCGCACGAGCGCTCAATTCGCCCAGGGGATTCTGGATGTGGCCAACGCGGTCATGGAGAAGGCCATTCGCGTGATCTCCGTCGAGCGGGGCCACGATCCCCGCGATTATACCTTGGTCGCGTTTGGGGGCGCGGGCGGTTTGCATGCTTGCGAATTGGCAGACGCACTCGACATCCCGCGCGTGCTGGTCTCTTGTTTGCCCGGCGGCCTGTCAGCCCTCGGCATTTTGCGCGCCGATGTAACCAAGGATTTCTCCCGGACTACAAGGCTGGACGTGCAACGCGCCATCCAGGTGCGTGCCAGGCTCGCCAATGCATTTGCATCGCTGGAGCGGGAAGGGAAGAGACGGATGCGCGCGGAAGGATTCACCGGCAGCTCGATCCACATCGCCCGCACGCTCGACATGCGCTACGCTGGCCAGTCCTACCACTTGACAGTGCCATTTGCAGGCGACTTCGTTGCCGCATTCCACCGCCAGCACGAGCGGCGTTATGGCTATTCGGACCACACACGCACCTGCGAAGTGGTGAATATTCGGGCCCGGTTTTCTGGCCGCACACTGAAGCCAGCGATCCCCAAGATAGCCCAGGGAGGCCAAAACAGTGGTGCGGGCATTGTCTCTCGAAGTCGGGTTTGGTTTTCGACACGAAAGATTGCGACTCCCATTTATTCTCGTGATCGGTTGCGCGCAGGAAATCGCCTCATGGGCCCCGCGGTCATTACGGAATACAGCGCGACCACGGTGCTACCGCCGCACTGGTCTGGCCGCGTGGATTCTTATGGGAGTCTAATCTTGGAGCCACGAAGATGAATGTGGACCCGATTCGCCTGGAGATCTTCAAGAACCATTTCCACGCGGTGGCGGAGGAAATGGGAGCCGCCCTCCGCCGCGCCGCGTTCTCTCCCAATATCAAGGAGCGGCGGGACTATTCCTGCGCGGTGTTCGACGGTGCTGGGCAGGTATTGGCGATGGGCGATCACATGCCCGTGCACCTCGGCTCGATGCCCATGTCCGTAGCTGCGGCCATCTCTGCTCTCAAATTGGGTCCAGGCGACATCGCACTCCTCAACGACCCTTACGCTGGGGGAACGCATCTCCCGGACCTGACGATGGTGATGCCGGTTTTCACCTCGCGAGCGTCCAGGCCTGCGTTTTATGTGGCCAACCGCGCGCACCACGCCGATATAGGCGGCGCGCACGCGGGTTCGATGGGATTATCTCGCGAAATCTTTGAGGAAGGGCTCCGGGTGCCTCCGGTGAAGTTTCAGCAGCATGGCATCGTCGCGCGCGACATCATGTCTCTCCTCCTTGCGAATGTTCGAACGCCGCGGGAGCGCGAGGGCGACTTGACGGCCCAAGTGGCGGCCTGCCGCATCGGTGAACGCCGCCTGCGAGGACTGGTTTCGAAATACGGTCCCCGGGAAGTATTCGTTTATGCGGGTCATCTGCTCCGTTACTCCTCCTCCATGATGACCGCGACCCTCCGGACCATCCCCGAGGGGACCTACAGGGCCCAAGATTTTCTGGATGATGATGGCGTCACGGACCTGCCGCAACGCATCGCTGTCACAATCCAGGTGCGGGCAGGCCGCGCGGTTGTGGATTTTACGGGAAGTTCCCCCCAGTGCGCCGGGAGCATCAATGCCGTGGCCGCGATCACAGAATCGGCGGTGTTTTATGTGTTTCGGTGCTTGGTCGACGAACAAGTCCCTGCAACCTCAGGCCTGATGAAGCCGATTCGCGTCATCGCTCCACCCGGCACGATCGTGAATGCCAGGCCACCGGCCGCCGTCGCCGGCGGAAACGTGGAGACGTCGCAGCGGATCGTGGACACGTTGCTCCGAGCACTGGCGCGGGCCATCCCACACCGCATCCCTGCGGCAAGCCAGGGGACCATGAATAACCTCACTCTCGGGGGGATGGACCCGCGGCACGGCGACGCGCCCTTTACGTATTACGAGACGATTGCGGGGGGCGCAGGCGGGGGGCCTGGCTCGGCCGGACGAAGCGCCACGCACACGCACATGACCAATTCTCTGAACACGCCGACCGAGGTGTTAGAGCATGCCTATCCTATTCGCGTTCGGCGCTATGCAATCCGTCGTGGTTCGGGCGGCTGGGGGAAATTCAGCGGAGGCGAAGGAATCGTGCGCGAGATGGAATTCCTTACCGATGTGCAGGTCGGGGTGCTTTCCGACCGCAGGAAAAACCGGCCCTACGGTCTGTCCGGAGGGTCGGGTGGAGCGGTCGGAAAAAACACACTCATTTTCAACGGCGACGCTCAGAAAATTCCACCTAAATCGTCCTTCTTCGCGCCCAGCGGCGCTATCCTGCGTGTGGAAACACCGGGTGGAGGTGGATGGGGTCTTCCGCTGCGAAAACGAAAGGAATTACGCCCGGAGAAAAGCACGCCCCGGCATCTCCGTCGCGAGACTTCTTAGAGAGGAATCTTCCGCGCCTAAAATTCCGCTACTTCCGCCTTCTCCAGGGGGGACGGCATCTGCAGGCGAGCCTTGGCCAGCGATTTGATCAGCGCGTCTTCCATGGTTTCAGCGGAGGTATTTCTGGCGGTGGCGAGTTCACTGACGAGGAGGAATTTGGCCCGCTCCAGCATTTTCTTTTCGCGGAAGGAAAGCGGCTTCGTTCGGCTCAAGGCGACCAGGCTTTTCAATACGGCCGCTACTTCGATGAGCGCCCCGGTCCGCATTCGCTCTGAGTTTTCCTTGAACCGGTGCTTCCAATCGTGGTGCGAGCTTGGTTTGGCCTTTTCGAGAAACGTAAGGACTTTGGTCGTCTCCCCGTTTCGAATGACAGGTCTCAAGCCGACCGCATCGGCATTGCTCGATGGGACCATGACTTTCAGCCCGCTCGAGACGATACGGAGCATGTAGTACCTTTCCGTGCGTCCGCTTAAGATCCCAAAGTTGATTTGCTCAATGACACCAACTCCGTGGTTCGGGTAAACGACCTTGTCACCTATCTTAAACGGCATGATTAGATTCCCCCTCAAGGTAAGCAAAACTAATATAGAGTATCCAAAATTCCATGTCAAGTATATTTCTTCTAGAATCAGCGAGTTAAGATGAATTTGGATGCGGAAATGGCATTCGAATTGCTGCAAATTTGGGCCAATTTTGCGACCCGCACAATGGTAGTAACAGGGAATATCCTACCTGATTTGCGCTAAAATGCGGTGGAAATGAAGATACTTGCGGTCGACACCAGTACCAGGAGCGGGAGCCTTGCAATTCTCCAGGATGCACGGATCATGGCCCAAGTTTCGAGCCAGGAGGACACCCTCCACTCAGAGCGCCTCTTCAGGGATCTTGCCCGACTCCATGAGATGTCGCAATTTCAGCTTAAGGAAATCGACCTTTTCGCAGTTTCCACTGGCCCGGGCTCGTTTACGGGCCTGCGGGTTGGTCTGACGGCGGTCAAGGCTTGGGCCGAGTTGTACCAGAAGCCAATCGCGGGGGTGAGCGGGTTGCTCGCCGTCGCGGCCCAATCAAAGGCGAACTCGCGGGCCGTGGCTCCATTTATTGACGCGCGCAGGGGACAAATCTACGGCGCCATCTATCAAAGGAGCCCGGGGGATCACGTAGCGTGGAAGCTGCTAGGAGATGAAGCAGTCCTTTCAACCGAGGAGTTTCTCACCCGGGTGAAGGGCGAGCTGGGCAAGGAATTGCCCACGCTGGTTTCTCCAACTCCAGAGGCGCTCGACCTGGCCCTGAGAATTTCCATGCTTCCAGGAACCGAAATCGAGTCTGTTTCCGGGATTCTGGCGCCTGTGGTCGGCCGGCTAGGATTTGAGCAAGCAAAGCGTGGGCAACTCCAGAATGCTCTGACCCTGGATGCCAATTATATTCGGCGGTCGGATGCGGAATTGTTTTGGAAGGCTGCCAGATGATTGTCCCGCCGAGACTCTCAAACGAACTTCAGGGGGTCATCGTTCGCGACCTTCGGATCGAGGATCGTCTCGCAATCGGGAAAATCCTCGCTGAAAGCCCAGAAGCAGCACGTTGGTCAGCAGACAGTTTGCTTGAGGCGGCCTCGGGCGGAATGAGAGCATGGGTAGCCGAACTGAATGGGGAGATGAGCGGAGTCCTGGTCGGCCGAATGGCGGCGGACGAATTTGAAATTCTTAATCTGGCTGTGTTACGGGCTCACCGGCGGCAAGGCATCGCCTCGCGTCTGCTGGACGCGGCTCTACGGTGGTCGCGAGGGGCGGGAACAAAACGCATGCTGTTGGAGGTTCGAGCCTCGAACCAAGCAGCGATTCGTCTGTACGTGCGCCATGGCTTCGCCGCTTGCGGCCGGCGCAACCAG
>WNFB01005940.1_pt1 | contig 11357 bp, 13 predicted proteins | sample 5400501 | NCBI WGS metagenome assembly WNFB01 (sample SAMN13153341, study PRJNA577476) | soil metagenome | isolation source: 200 cm saprolite under Douglas fir tree site 2 hole 1 | place: USA:California | collected 2015-04-18 | reverse complement strand
GGGGGGGGGGAAGGGGGCGGGGGCTGGGAGGCGCTCGTCGAAGGCGGCCGCACGGGCGGCCGGCCCGATGCAGTGACGTGGGCGGCCGAAGGAGAGGCGCGCGGGGCGGGGGAGATTCTGCTCACGAGTTGGGACGCCGACGGCACGCGCGCCGGCCCCGACCTGCAGTTGCTGGGCGCGGTGGTGGGCGCCGTGCGTGTGCCGGTCATCGCCTCGGGTGGGGTCGGTACTTGCGACCACGTGGTGGATGCGTTCTCGGCGGGTGCGGCAGCGGTCCTTGCCGCCTCCGTGCTACACGACGGCACGGAGACTGTGGCCGCGCTCAAGGCCGAGCTTGCGGCCCGCGGGATCGCGCTGCGGCGATGATCGTTGCCAGCATCGACGTGATGAGCGGCCGCGCGGTGCAACTGCGGCAAGGGCGCGAGCTGATGCTCGATGGCGGCGATCCGCTGGCGCGCCTCGACGAGTTCGCCGTCGCGGGGGAGGTGGCCGTGGTGGACCTGGACGCGGCGCGCGGGCACGGCTCGAACGCCGACCTGCTCCGCGAGATGGTGCGCCGCGCGCCGTGCCGCGTGGGCGGCGGCATCCGCTCCCTCGACGCGGCGCGTGCGTGGCTCGACGCTGGGGCCGCGAAGATCGTCCTCGGCACGGCGGCGAGCGCCGAGTTGTGCGCCCATCTGCCGCGCGAGCGCGTTATCGCGGCGGTGGACGCCGAGGGCGGTGAGGTCGTCGTGGACGGCTGGCGTACGAGGACCGGGGTATCCGTGCTCGAGCGCATCGCCCAGCTTGCGCCCACGGTCGGTGGTTTCCTGTTCACGCAAGTCGAGCGCGAAGGCACGATGGGGGGCTGCGATCTGGATGCAGTGCGGCCAGTCGTCGCCGCGGCGGGTGGCGCGCGCGTGACGGCCGCCGGCGGCATCACCACCCCCGCGGAGATCGCCGAGCTCGACCGCCTGGGCGCCGACGCGCAGGTCGGCATGGCGCTCTACACGGGGCGGCTGTCGCTGGGGAGCGCGCTGGCGGCGCCGCTCGCCCGGCCCGTGGAAGACGGGGTCTGGCCGACGGTGGTCTGCGACGAGCTGGGGCGCACCCTCGGGCTCGTGTGGAGCACGCGCGAGTCGCTCGAGCGCGCCGTAACCGAGCGGCGCGGCATCTACTGGTCGCGCTCGCGCAGCGCCGTGTGGGTGAAGGGAGAGACGTCCGGGAGCACGCAAGAGCTGCTGCGGGTCGATCTCGACTGCGACCGGGACGCGCTACGGTTCACCGTGCGTCAGCACGGCATCGGGTTCTGCCATCGGGAGCATCGCAGCTGCTGGCCGAGCGGGTTCGACCTCGGCGACCTGGAGCGGGTAATCAGCGCGCGACGCGAACGGCCGGAGCTGGGTTCCGGCACCGCGCGGCTCCTCTCGGATCCGACGCTGCTGCGGGCGAAGCTGTGCGAGGAAGCGGGAGAGCTGGCCGATGCCGCGACGCCCGCCGCCGCGGTGCACGAGGCGGCGGACCTGCTGTACATGGCGTTCGTGGCGTTGGGTCGCACCGGCGGAACGCTCGCCGACGTGCGCGCCGAGCTCGAGCGCCGCCACGGCACCGTGAGTCGGCGCCCGATGGAGGCGAAATGAGCGAGCCGTTGCTCCGGGCCTGCTCGGCCGCGGAATTCGCGAGGCGGCGCCGCGGTGTGGCTGTCTTGCCCGAAGCGCTTGCCGTCGCGGCACCGATCGTCGAGGACGTGCGCCGGCGCGGCGCCGCAGCGCTACGCGAGCACGCCGAGCGGTTCGGCGAGCTCGGACCGAGCGACTCGTTGATCGTCGAGCGGCCGGCGCTCAAACGCGCGCTCCACTCGCTCGGCGCTACGGATCGAGAGCGGCTCATACGGGTGGCGGACCGAATCCGCGTGTTCGCGGACGCGCAGCGCCGATCCCTTAGCGAGGTGACGGTACCCGTTCCCGGCGGGATGGCGGGACAGTCGGTCGCCCCGGTGGGGCGCGCGGGCTGTTACGCGCCGGGCGGCCGCTATCCGTTGCCGTCGTCGGTCCTGATGACCGCGGTCACGGCGCGCGTCGCGGGTGTTCCGGAGGTGTGGGTGGCAAGCCCGCGGCCCGGCCAGCTCATCCTCGCTGCCGCGGCCGTCGCGGGGGCGGATGCGGTGCTCGTCGCCGGCGGCGCGCAGGCGATCGCCGCGCTCGCCTACGGCGCCGGCCCGGTGCCCGCCTGCGACGTGGTCGTCGGGCCGGGGAACCGCTACGTGACTGCTGCGAAACAGGTGGTAGCCGGCGCGGTGGGGATCGACCTGCTCGCAGGGCCGTCCGAGTTGGTCGTGTTCGCGGATCGCACGGCCGACCCAGGACTCGTCGCCGCCGATCTCCTCGCTCAGGCGGAGCACGATCCCGACGCGGTGCCGGTCCTGGTGGCGCTCGATCCCGACCTGCCGGCGCGCATTGAGAAGGAGCTGACCCACCAGCTCTCCGACTTGCCCACGGCCGAGGTGGCGCGCGCGGCCCTCTCGAACGGCGGGGTCGTCGCCGTGAACTCGCTCGAGGCCGGAATCGCGGCGTGCGACGCGATCGCGCCCGAGCACCTGGAGCTGCTGCTCGCCGAGGCCGAGGCGGTGGCACCGCGCCTCGCGCATTACGGGGCGTTGTTCATCGGCGGCGGGCAGGTCCTGGGGGATTACGGTGCCGGCCCGAGCCACGTGCTGCCGACCGGTGGCTCGGCCCGCTGGGCGGGTGGACTCTCGGTGTTCGCGTTTCTGCGGGTGCGCACGTGGCTACGGGTGGACGACCGGGGGGCAGCACGGGGGCTCGCGGAGGATGCGTCGTGGTTCGGCCGGGCGGAGGGGCTCGAAGCGCATGCACGGGCGGCGGAGCGGCGGCTGCCTCTCGGCAAGACCTCGGCCTCGCTTCATGATTAGGTGGCGAACGTGCCGAGTCATATCGACTATCGTGACAACGGGCCGATCGATGGCGTAACGCGATGCGCCAGGTGGGACTCGAACCCACGACCTTCGGCTCCGGAGGCCAGCCCCGCTGGCGCTGGTGGACGCTGATGGACGCGATCTGATTTAGTTCACGTGGACGACGCTTACTTTCATCGTTCCGTTCACTCAATTGGCACAACGACTCCCTCTTGCCTGAGTATGTCTTCTCTCCGAAGTTGACGCATGCGCCATCTCGCAGCGGTCATCATGGCCGCGGCCATCGCCGCGCCAGCAAGGGGCGGCCAGCAGCCGCCTACTGAGCATGGGTTCGTTCGGGCCGCCGACGGAGTTCGGCTCTACTACGAAAAGGTCGGGAGCGGTCCCGTGTTGATCGTTCCCGGCCGACTCTTCGTGTTCGAGGCGCTTCGACCGCTAGCCGATCACCACACGGTCATCTCGTACGACATGCGCGCCCGCGGTCGATCGGACGCGGTCTCGGACACGCTGCGCCAGACGATCCAGGATGATGTTCGGGACCTGGAGCGTATTCGCGAGTTCTTCCACGCCGATCGGTTCACGCCGATCGGATGGTCATACCTCGGTCTCATGGTCGTGATGTACGCGACCGAGCATCCGGATCATGTCGTCAAGCTGGTGCAACTTGGACCGGTGCCACCACGATTCGACGCGCGGTACGAACCTCTCGATTCCGGCGGCGACAATGATTCGGTGACCTCGCGCCGCCTCAGCGCCGAGCTGGATTCGCTACGACGCTCGGGCTTTGCCGCCGCTCACCCAAAGGAGTACTGCGAGCGCGAATGGGTTCTGGCGCGGCGACAGCTCGTAGGCCGGCTCGCGGACACGCTGAAGCTCGCCATCCGGCCGTGCGACATGCCTAATGAGTGGCCGGTGAACGTCGACCGGCACATCGACTACTCGATCGCGTCGATCTCGAAGCTCCGGTTCGATCGCGAGAATCTCCGTCGATTGACGATGCCCGTTCTGACGGTGCATGGTACGCGCGATCGCAACGCGCCGTACGGCGGCGGGCGCGAATGGGCGAGCATCCTGCCGAACGCGCGCCTGGTCACCATCATCGGCGCGGCGCATGCCGCGATTTTGGAACGACCCGACATCGTGCTTCCCGCAATTCGAGCGTTTCTCAGCCACCGGTAACCAGCGGACCAGGTCGAGGCTGAAGATCTCATCTGATCCCCGATGGACGTGCTCGGCGGAATGGTGCCCCCGGGCGGGTAAGGCCGTGGGCCGCCTCACTCAAATGGCCGCCGCCGTGAACGTCTTCGTGACCGAGCCGATGCCGAACCTCATTGTCGGCGATGCGGGGAGACCGAGCTCGTAGCTGGCCAAGCCATACGCGCGGTCGACCAACACCCGTCCTCCGCGTGCCACCAAGACGGTCCCGCTGAAATCGCGCATCCGGACGTACGGACCCACGTAGGCGTCCACGCGGCGCACGAGTTGCTGGCTCGTCGGAACTGGGGGTCCGTGCTGGCCTGCAGATGGGGGCACAGCGAGACCTAGTCCTACGACGATCAATCCGGCCACCCGGCAGCCAAGAGACGCTACCGTCATAAGGCCTCCAGGCGGCGTGAGTGAGTTTGCAACAGCATACAAGCTCCCAGGGCACGTTCGCCCACCTCTCCTCCGCTCAGGTCCGGAGAAATGCGTGCAAAACGCTGGTATGAGACTCTCCGGAGCCCGGTTCGTCCAGAGCGCCAGGCCCCGGGGCAGCAGAAACGGACAATTAGACCGCAGCCGGCGTCCCAACGAGCCTCGGCGCTTCAGCGTTGCATCTGTGGTGCGATGCCGAACATACTTGCACTTGAGCGATCGCTCAAGTACCTTCGTGCGTGACGCGGCGGACCCACCGCCGTACGACCCCGGTTCCCTGGAGACCACTCTTTATGCGCTCCCCCCGCGATGCAGACCTCGGGTTGCTGTTGCTCACCTGCCTCATCAGCACCACTCCGGTCGCACTCCTGGCACAGGCGCAGTCACTGGCGCCCGCGCCACGGCTTTCGCCCATCACGACCACCTCACTCGCCTGGCTAGCGGGAAGCTGGCGCGGCGCCGTCACTGGCGGGCAGCTCTCGGCCGAGCTGATGTATGCGCCGCCCGCCGCCGGGACGATCGTCGGCCTCGTGCGCATTACCAAAGGGGCGGACCTTGCCGTGATCGAGTTGATTTCCCTGATCGACACGCCCCATGGCGTAGAGCTCCGGTTCCGGCACTTCGGCGGCGACCTCACGGCCTACGAGTCCGACTTCCAGCAGAACATGGTCCTGACGGCCGCATCGGACAGCGACGTGACCTTCACGAACAAGGTGCCGTACGCTGCAGCTCGGATGTCTACGCAACCTCGCGTGACGCGGTTCATTCGTCGCGGAGCGGATCAGTACGTGGGTCGCTCGGACATCATCGGAGAAGATGGGAAGCCGGCGGTCGTCGAGGCGGTCTATCGGCGCGTGCCTTGACTCGCACCGCTCGCGCCCGACCGGCGAAGCAGCGCGCCCCTGGCGGCTCACTCCACGGGACGGGAGACACCCGCTCGCGGCTGGTGGGGGTCGCCGCACAGCTCTTCTGGGAGCGGGGCTACACAGCGACCGGCGTCGCCGAGATCCTCCATCGAGCGAAGCTCTTCGTCGGATCGCTCTATCACTTCTTCCCCACCAAAGACCGTCTCCTAGTCTCGGTGCTGGAAAACTATCGCGACCGGATTGACGAGGCGCTGCTCCGACCGGCGTGGGAGGGTGTCCGGGACCCGATCGCCAAGATCTTCGCTCTGCTCGCGCGCTATCGCGCGGCACTGGTGGCGACGAACTGTTTCTACGGCTGCCCCATCGGGTCCCTGGCGAATGAACTGCGCGAGCCCGACCCCGAGATTCGCCAGCTGCTCGCCGCCAACTTCAGTCAGTGGGTTGCGGCGGTGGAGCGCTGCCTGGACGAGGCCGGGCCCCGGCTCCCCAGGGGGACCAACCGACACGGGTTGGCGGAGTTCGTTCTGTCGGTGATGGAGGGCGGGGTCATGCAGGCACGGACGTTCCGCTCACTGGACGCCTTTGACGCAAGCGTGAGATGCCTCCGGGATTACTTCCGCCGATTGGAATCGGACGCGACAATCTCAACATGAAGGAATTACCTCTGACTTTCCGCTTCGCAACTCCGTTTGACTAGGAGATTCATGGTACTCGCCTTTCTCTCTTGACCGAGGAGGACTCCCATGGACCGCCGCTCCATCTCGAATCGGATGGCGCTCTGCCTGCTTGTGGCGATGCTCATGCTCACGCCAATGGTAGCTGGTAGGGCACAAGCTCTGAGCCATCGTGAGAGGCAAGCCATCCAATCCGTATTGGATGCGCAAATCGTCGCCTGGAACCATGGAGATTTAAATGGCTTCATGATCGGATACTGGAATTCTCCGGATTTGGTGTACTGGAGCCACACCACGATCATACGTGGATGGCAGCCGCTGCTTGATTTGTTCAACCAGCGATTCAAGTCGCCAAACGCACCTCAGATGGGCGCTCTCGAGCTAGCCACGGAAGAGTTCACCGTCCTTGCCGAGGATGTGGTTCTAGTCTGGGGGACGTTTCGCGTGACGACGACGGACGGCAAGCAGCGCTGCGGACTCTACACTCTGGCGATGAGAAAGCTGCGAGGGGGCTGGCGCACGGTGTATGATCGAACGTCTAATGAACCGCAGTCCGGAGCCAATTCGGGTTGCTCGGCGTAGGCGTGACCGGCCTCTACCTGAGACCGCCGACCGTGACGGTCGCCTCAAGGTTCTTGGCTATTTGAGAGCATGGGTCCTAATGAAGAAGCGAGGGAGTCCGCTTGTGAAGGGTGTGTACACAGCCCGACATCAAGACTCACCCAAGCTCGGTCGCACAAGCTAGCCCACACCATTCGTAGGAGGAACTGAATAGTGTAGCGCGCAGCTTCCTGAGGCGCGATCATGTTCGCCAAACTTGCACCCAAACTCGTGCCGATCTTCGAGGCCTGCTTAGTCGCGAACTCCGAGAACTTGCAGCTCTGTTTGGAGTCCGTTTCGCATTACGGATCGACGCGGACAAGCTGCATTTCACATATCCCAGAATGAGCACTCTTGACGAGTGGCCAGTGACGATCGCCGAACCGCCGACCTCTAGCGCCAAGTGGACCTAATGCGGCGACGAACTCGGGCGGTAAAGTCACTATCTTCCATCCCAATTCTGAGGAGTCTGGGGTAAGCCAACGAGTCTCCAGTTACTCCTCTCGGACCGGTTGTTTCAATCATGACTGATCCTCGAACCTGGCAAGTGCTCGCCGATGTTGCCGATCGCTCGAAGCGTTATCTCGATGGGATTGGCGAGCGTCGCGTCGCTCCCAGCCGAGAAGCCCTCGCCGGGCTGAAGGCCTTCGATGTTCCTCTTCAGGACAGTCCGATGTCTCCCGAGCAGGTCGTCGAGGAGCTCGACCGCATCGGTGCTCCCGCGACGATGGCGATTGCGGGTCCGCGTTTCTTCGGCTTCGTCAACAGCTCGGCATTGCCGGCCGCGCTTGCGGCGAACTGGCTTTCAACGGCGTGGGAACAACACGGAGGCTTCGCCGTCTCATCTCCAGGTAGCACGACGCTGGAACTGGTCGCGCTTCGCTGGACGATCGAGCTGCTCGGACTTCCGCACGATTCCGCGGGCGGGTTCGTCACCGGCACCACGGTCGCCGACATGACCTGCCTAGCTGCCGCCCGGCATTCCGTTCTCGCCCGCGTAGGGTGGGACGCCGACTCGGACGGCCTGTTTGGTGCGCCGCCCATCACGGTCGTCGTGAGCGCCGAGACGCATTCGACGCTCTTCAAAGCGCTTGGCTTTGTGGGTCTTGGGCGTAACCGCGTCGTCAAGGTTCCCGTCGATTCGCAGGGCCGGATGCGCGCCGATGCCCTCCCAGGCATTGCCGGCCCTACGATCGTCTGCCTGCAGGCGGGGAATGTGAACACGGGTGCGTTCGATCCCTTCACGGTCGTCATCCGGCACGTCCGGGCGTCCGGCGCGCCCGCCTGGGTTCATGTCGACGGGGCTTTTGGCCTGTGGGCGCGCGTCGCGCCGGCACGCGCGTACCTCGTGGAGGGAGTCGAGCTCGCCGATTCCTGGGCCACCGATGCGCACAAGTGGCTGAACTCTCCCTACGACTGCGGCATGGCGATCGTGCGCGACGGTGACATGCTGCGAGCCGCGATGGCGCTCAATGCAGCATACTTCCCCAGTGACCGCGCCAACCAGACGGATTACACACCGGAAGGTTCGCGCCGACCGCGCGGCGTTGACGCCTGGGCGGCGCTCCGTGGGCTCGGTCGGACGGGGCTCGCCGACCTCGTGGAGCGCAACTGTCGCATGGCGAAGCGCTTCGCCGACGCGCTCAGCGCCGCCGGGTTCCCTGTGCTCAACGACGTCGTACTCAATCAGGCGCTGGTGTGGTTCGGGAGCGCGGAGCGCACCCGCCAGGTGGTCGCGGCGATTCAGGAAGAGGGGACGTGCTGGGCCGGCGTGACCGTCTGGCAGGGAAGGACTGCCATGCGTGTGAGCGTGTTCTCCTGGGCCACGACCGACACGGACGTTGATCGCTCTATCGCCGCAATTCTGCGGATTGCGTGGCTAAACTGCCTCGTCCTTCCGCACCGTCCCGCTCTGGCCGCAGCTGGAGAAAATTCTGCGACCCTATGTGTTTGCCGCAGTCCGTCCGCCCAGCCGTTTGTTGTTCCCGTCGTACCGGACGGGCCAGGAGGCGATGATCACGGACTTCCGCAAGGTCTTGGATGCGGTCGCAGTGCGCGCGGGATGGAAGACGGGTGAAATTCGCTCCAAGATGTTCCGGCACTCCTATTGCGCCGCAGGCTGCAGACGTTAGACCAGGGCGCCCCCGTCAGCCCGTATACCGTCGCAAGGGAGCTCGGCCACGGGGGGGATTCGATGGTGAAGCGGGTATACGGTCACCTGGGACACGTCCGTCACCGCGCCAAGGTGGTGGAGTACCGGGTGAGTCAGCATAGGAAGGTGCTGGGTAAACGGCTAGCGGCGGTACGCAGAGCCCCCCCGTTTGTTACCACTTTTGTTACCACGAGGAAGCCCGCGTTGTAACTGCATGCGCGGGCGGGACTCGAACCCACGACCTTCGGCTCCGGAGGACGGTCCCGCCGACGCCCGGCAACGCCAGCCAACGCGGTTGGAAGGAGTTGGCGCTGGCTGGCGCTGGTGGGCAGCGCCCCCGTCGCAGCCGAAAGTGCTGCCATTCTGGTTTCGCGTGTTGTCTCAGTCCTTAACGTCTTCTAGCGCCACCCCTTGCCCGGCGCGCAGCGCAGCGCGGGCCTCCGCCACGCGCAGTAAGAACTCTGGGTGATGCTCCACGCGATAATCGAACCAGTCCTCTTCGGACTCGAATCCGATGAGCACACCCGCAGCTTGGCCGTGCCGCGTGATCACGATCTCCTGTCCCTGCGCCAGGCGCAGATACCGCGAGAGATCGTCCTTCACCCTAGCCAGCGCTACCTTCTTCACCCTCTGTTCCTTCGCGCTTGAGCCAGGCTTCGGCTTCGGTCTTGCTGACGATCGCAAGGACTTCAATCGTCGTGGTCGTGACGTCATAGAACACCCGCACCTCTCCGACGCGGAGCCGATATTGGGGCCGGCTCAGTCCCCGAAGGCGCTTGATCCGACTCTTGCTCACTAGGGTCGGCTGGTGTCGCAAGTGACGCTCGATCGCGTCCCTGACTTGCGCACGGAGGTAGGCTGGCAAGGCGCGGAGCTCGCGGACCGCGCCAGGCGCGAGCACGATCGCATAGCGCATTCTGGCTATAATATAGCCATATTCGGACAGGGGGGGGTGACGGTTGGCCCGGCGGTCACGAGGGTCCGCAAGGCCCCGCTCTCGCACTGCTGCAACAACAAGCGGCACCCGAGGGCGGCCTGAGAGCGTAACGTCATGCGCCAGGCGGGATTCGAACCCACGACCTTCGGCTCCGGAGGCGGCACCGGCCGGCGACCACTAGCGCTGGCCGGTGTCGTTTCAGGCATTTACGCGAGTCGCGCGTCGGCCAGCGTCAGCCAGCAACGGCCCTGTTGTTACCACCGTTGCTACCGCGGGGTCGCTTCTCCGTCGGTGTCTTGGAGCAGCGCCGGCTGGGCAAGGATGTGCGCTCTGAAGAGCGCTTGCTTCACATGCCGAAGATCACGCGGTCCAGCGCGTACTTTCCGCCGCCCAGAATGGCGAGGGCGAGCGCGGTGGTCAGCAGCATGAATTCGAATTCCCAGCCCGCGGTGTTTTCGCCCGTGAACTTGCGGTCGACTTTGGTGATAAGGAACTGGAGCGCGCCGAGCATCTCGATCACGAGGCCGAGCGCAGCGAGCTGCGTCAGGAAGCCGACCAGCACGCCGAGGCCGCCGGCGGGTTCGGCGATCGAAAGGATGCGGAGCTTGCGCAGCATGCCGGTGGGCATTTGTGCAGAGGGTTGCGTGCTCCACAGCTTGCGCTTGCCGAGTCCGTGGGTGAGGAATACGGCGCCGAGGGCGATGCGGAGGGCGAGCAGGGCGAAGTCGCTGAACTGATGGAGTGAGAAGAAGAAGCCCATGTGGTCTCCAGGGAGGGTAGTTAACGGTCAAGGCGCGTAGCCGCTCGCGCGCAGAATCGCCTCCGGATCGCGCACCAGGGTCAGCGTGACGCCAAATGTCAGGGCAGGAAGCGACAGGCGCGACATAGGACCAGAGAGTTCGAGAGTGCCGAGGTTGAGGTCGACTGGAATTACAAGACTAAACCTCTTCGCGCATCTTGCGGGGTCCGGTAGCCAAGTGTTGTGCACGGCGCGCACGACCAGCGAACGGACCGCTGAGATTGGCGTCTCTCGCAAGGGTTCTGAGTGTGCTGCACGGTAGCTCAACTGGTAGAGCACCGGTCTCCAAACTCGGCCCCGCTACGCGGGGCCGGTGTTTTGTTCGTTACTCTGTGCTTGGGACGGCACCATTGGCATACGTTGGTGGACGTGGACCGGCACAGTAATGGCACAAAGTGGTAGCCCCGTCCCGTTCAGCAATTCGGCGCCACGCTCGCGGGGCCGATCCCGGCCCACGTCCACGACGCGCGCGCCACGTTGACGAACGTGGCGTCGAGGATGATGCCGAACTGGTCCGCCGACGCCAGCTCCACCCCGGAATCGCCTTGGAGCTGCGCGTGCGCGAACACGAGGCAGACGGACGCCCCGCTCGCGACCGGCAGGACGGTGTCCAACCGTGCAACGGCGGCTGTGTCGAGGGCGACGGCAAAGAATTCGGCGGCCCTCGGATTGGTGAACAGTACCGTGCGGAGATCGGCGGCTGGTCCGCTCGTACTGGAGCACGCGGCACCTGTGGGCCGCGAGCGGGTGTGCCCGCTCTACAAGGAAGGCGTCGAGCTGCCG
>WNFB01005450.1_pt1 | contig 11363 bp, 6 predicted proteins | sample 5400501 | NCBI WGS metagenome assembly WNFB01 (sample SAMN13153341, study PRJNA577476) | soil metagenome | isolation source: 200 cm saprolite under Douglas fir tree site 2 hole 1 | place: USA:California | collected 2015-04-18 | reverse complement strand
CGCGGCCAAGATCGTGAACAAGTACCAGCGGAAGCCTATGCCCGCCACTGCCCTGAAAAATACGGTGGACCGGTACAACTCGTTTGTGGACACCGGCAAGGACGCCGACTTCGGGAAACCTACGCCCAAGTTTAAGATTCAGACCGCCCCATTCTACGCGGCTTGGGCTACGCCCGTAATCCACGATACGCGCTCGGGTCTCCGGATCAACGCGAAGTGCCAGGTGGTGGACCTGAATGGCAACGTCATCCCGGGCCTGTACTGCGGAGGGGAATCAGCGGGCGGATTCAGTCTGCACGGATTGGCCCGCTGCACAGTTCAAGGGCGCATCGCCGGAAAGAACGCTGCGGCAGAGTCGCCAAAGGCATAGCCGATGGCGATGCACACGCTGGCATTCTCATCTCCGGCGTTCCGTCAACACGGCAGCGCGCGTCAACGTGAGCTACCTGCCGTTGTCTGGTCGCACCCTCTCGCGTTCGGGCTCAAGCCACGCCTTGATCCAGGGCATTACGATTTCTTCGGAAATTCTGGGACCTGGCCACTCTTCAGAGACCCCGTGTGGCAGCCGTCCGGATTGACCCAAGCCCCCTTGGCCAAGCCCCCGAAGTGCAACAACAAATAGAGATCGGAACTTGGCCGTCTTTTTCGTCATTGACGATCAGCATCGGCGCTGTCCTCCTTGCGCGTATCGCCGCTGGTGATGGTGAGTACGAGCGGGGCGGGGCGCACGCCTTTCGGCAGGCGCATGTTTCCGATTATTTCTTTGCCCTCGAAGGGGATGCGCACCGTCTCGAGCGGCGGTAAGACCAAGGCAAGGCGGTGTGCCTTAAAAATCGCTTCAAGCAGAGGCAGCGCCGGTAATGACACGAGGTGCGGTAAGAACTGCATGCATCCGGAATTGCTCCCAGAACCACGAGGGTGTACGCTCACGTACTAGAGCATGAGAGGTATCCATGAAGTCTCGACGGTGTACGAAGACGGCATGGTGGAGAGGACGATGGCAAACGAAATTGATTCCCCCAAACACGGTTCCGAAGCGATGACGAGCGAAGCCGGCCGAGGTGAGGCGGCCGTCGCCACCAACTCCTGGACGGACGAAGAGTTCGCGGGCGTGGAGTGCGCGTGGAACTCGAGAGCAGGGTTCCCACCCACAGATCGACGGGCATTCCTGCAGGGTGCGGTCGCCAGCGCGGTGGCCAGCTCGGCGGCGCTGGCGTGGCCGCGCTGGGCCCGTGCGCAAGCCAGCAACCTCGACGCCATTCGCACGGAAATTGAAAAGCGCCACGACGAATCGGTGCAGCGCCTTCAGGAGTGGATCCGGCAGCCGTCTATTGCCGCAGAGAACCGCGGCATGACCGAGGGTTGCGAGCTCGTGATGCGCATGCTCCGCGATACAGGATTTGGCCAGGTCACGAGGGTCCCAACGGATGGCCAACCTGGGATCTTTGCCACGCTGGATGCGGGCGCCCCGCGGACGCTGGGCCTTTATTTCATGTACGACGTAAAGCAGGTGGATCCGGCCGAATGGTCTTCGCCGCCGTTTGCGGCCGCGCTCGTCGATAAACCAGGGCTCGGGAAGGTGCTCGTGGGACGCGGCGCCGTGAATTCGAAAGGACCGGAAGCGACCTTCCTCGCGGCGCTGCACGCCATTCGCGGCGCGGGCAAGAAGCTCCCTCTGAACCTGGTGTTTGTGGCCGAGGGAGAAGAGGAGATCGGTTCGCCGCACTTTCCGCAAATTGTTCGGCGACCGGAGGTGCAGGCTGCCCTCAAGAACTGCGCGGGAATTTTCATGCCCGATGCATCACAGAACCTCGACGGAGAGGTGACGATGACGCTGGGCGCGAAAGGCGTCGTCGAGCTCGAATTGGTCTCGAGCGGCGAGCGCTGGGGCCGCGGACCGCGCAGAGACATTCACTCGAGCAACAAGGCGAGGGTGGACAGCCCGGCGTGGCACCTTGTGGAGGCGCTCGCGACGCTGGTCTCGTCCGATGGCAACGATCCGGCGATCGAAGGCTTCGCCGCCAAGGCGCGGCCGCTCTCGGAAGCCGAGAAGAGAATGATCGCGGAAGCGGCGCGTCGCCTGGACGAAGGAACTGCCAAGAAGCAGCTGGGTGTAGACCACTGGGTACACGACGTAGGCTGGCGCGAGGCGCTTGAGCTGCTGATGTCGCGGCCGACGGTGAACATCGAAGGCCTCGTTGGCGGCTACACCGGGCCAGGCGGGAAGACGATTCTTCCCGGCAAGGCAGTGGCGAAGCTCGACCTGCGGCTGGTGCCGGACATGACGGCGGCGGAGGCGCTCGCCGCGCTCAAGGCGCATCTTGCGAAGAAGGGTTTCGGCGATATTGAGGTGCATATGACCGGCGGGTATGATCCCACAAGCACACCGGCCAACGCCGCAATTATCCGCGCGGAGACCGCGGTATACCGCAGGGCCGGCATCGATCCGGTTCTTCTGCCGCGCAACGCCGGGTCCTGGCCGGGCTACGTGTTCACGGGCGAGCCGCTGCGGATTCCCGCAGGCCACTTCGGGCTCGGCCATGGAAACGGAGCACACGCGCCGGACGAGTATTACGTCATCGAGTCGAAGAATCCGAAGGTCCAAGGAATGGACGGCGCCGTGCGCTCTCACGTCGAGTTCCTATACGAGTTTGCTTCAACGACCTGAGGCGGGCCCCGGAAATTGGCGGGGTTGATAGCTACAGACGGTCTTCAAACGTACTGAGCTTGGGACTGCTCGAGTCTGTGTGAGAACTGCAAAATTAGAACCTCAGCGGCTGAAGCCGGACTGATTTTGCAGATCTTATGTCGTGGCTAAAGCCACGACCCACAAAGATATTCGAGTTTCCACACAGACTCTGCTCGCCCCGACTGCTTTCGCTGATTTACGGCATACTTGTGCGCGGACCATTTTCGCCGCAGAGCGGAAGGGACGGCGCTGCGGCTTCCGTGGGAGGAAGTAAGGCGGCAAGTGCAATTTTACGAATGAGTAGTTCACGGAGGTATAGTCTGGACGCCCAACTACTCCGTAATCAGAAAAAATACTTTAGCGCGAATTGAAGCTGGCGCTGTGCACCCGTCTGGGATTGAAACGCCGCGCGAGTGATGGTCCCCAAATTGGTACTCGCACTGGTCGCAGAAGCCAGGATAAGGGCGTTGGGGAAGAAAAAGTTTGGGTGATTTGCCACATTAAAGACTTCGGCACGGAACTGAAATCCTTGCCGCTCAGTGATTTTGAAAGCTCGATTGAGGCCCAGATCGAGGTTTGTCAGTCCAGGGCCGCGCACGAGGTTGCGCCCGGCGTTGCCAAAAGTCCCTGGGGCAGGTATACCCCACGCCGGACTCTCCCCGTTAAGACAACTGACTAGGTTTCCGTTGGCCAGCCTAGTGCACGTATTGAACCAGCGATCCGGGCCAGGATTGGGGATGTGCCAGTCGCCGATCAGATCCGGCCGATCACTCCCGCCTCCGGTATTGCTGTTGTCTTGGTTAGTGTCAACTGTGAATGGCCGGCCGGTTTGCACCGTCAGGATGCCGGTCAATTGCCAATCGCTTACGAGGAACCCCGCAAAACGGTTCGAGGGGGAAAAGCGACGGCCACTCCCGAAGGGCAGGTCATAGACATCGCTAAACACCCACCGATGGGTGGCGTCGTAATCGGACGGGGCGCGCTCGGCGGAAAGGTTTCGCACATCCTGCGCGAACAAATCGCTCGAATCGCTGCCCGTGGAGATACCGGCATTGTAGTCGATGGATTTCGACCAGGTGTAAGAGGAGATAAAACTCAGGCCCGTGGTCATGCGGCGTTCGACACGCACCTGCAGCGCGTGGTAGTTGGAGTTGCCGATCGAAGAGATGTAGCCGCCAGTGATGTTTCCGTAGGCCGGGAACGGCCGGCGGCTATTGATCGAACCAGTGGTTCCCGGGGTCGCCTGGTTAATATCCACCGGTATCGGGAGCTTGTAGCCCTCCGAGCCTAGATAGGAAATATCCAGAACGAGGTCTTTCGCGACTTCGCGCTGAATGCCAAGACTCCACTCATTGATGTAAGCAGTCAGAAAGTTTGGATCAATCCCTGGAACCACAAATTGGGGAGTCCCGGTAAATGCGTTGGCCAAGCTTAGGCTAGGGGGCGCGCCCGACGCGATGGGCCCCGCTGTCTGTCTCTGCCGGAACGGAGAATTTCGGGAAAGGGGCGTAACCCCGTTCCCCACAATTTGATAGTTATAGAAGGCCCCGTATCCAGCGCGAATTGCGGTTTCATTTCCTTTGAAGGGCCGCCAAGCTAAGCCGATGCGCGGCGCGAAATTGTTCCAATCGGTCCTCCACAATCGGCGTCCCACGTCTGGGCGGGGCTGGAGACGCATGTAGAAGCCAGGGATCGAATTGTCGGTAATGGGGAGCGCCTCAAACCCTCCCGCCACCTTTACAGTCCCTGTGTTCGGGTCGAAAGAGGCCATTTTATTGGCCTTCTCCACGGGAGGTAGGTTCAACTCGTAACGGAGTCCGAGGTTGAGGGTTAGCCTGGAGTTGACCTTCCAATCGTCCTGGAAATAGTAGCCGGAACTGAAGGTCATTGCGTTGTGGAAAGGCACGCCGAGATTCCGGTCGGCCTGACGAGGCAGGCCGAGCAACAAGTCCGCCACTGCATTGCCCGTGAACTGTCCCTTGAAATTGAAGCTCCCCCGACCGAAGGAGGTGAAGAAAGAATTGAACAGGAAGCGGCGGATGTCCATACCCCATTTCATAGTATGAGTACCGTGAATCAGGGTCATGTTCTCGACGTAGTGGTAAGTGTTGTCGTGGCGGCCCTGGGGCAGGTTGGTAGGACCGCCAATGGTGTCTATCCCGCTGACGGAGAGTTGAGGCGCCCCATTATTAAACGGATGGGCCGGATCGCCTGCGTCGGTGAGGCCGCCAATCCCCAATTTGTTGATTACATCCACATTTTGGTCCTGCTGCAAGCGGAAGAACCCGAAACGCGTGTACCCAACCCTCGCTTCGTTCACTAGGTGCGCACTGAAAGCGCGCGTCCAAACCAGAGCCAAGCTTTGCGTGCGCTGAAGCTCATTACAACCCCAGCCCGGGACGTTGCGCGCAGAGCAGAGTGGATTGGCCAGCGCAAAAAATTCGTTCGAGTCAGCAAACTCGTAAACGCCGAAGAGGCTGTCTTTGTTGGTGAGCTTGTGGTCGACCCGCGCGGAGAACTGGTCCAGGCGCAGTGGGCTGGCCGCTGCGGAGACAAAGTTGTTCGCTCCCGTGCGGTTTGGATCGGGGTAGAGGGCCAGCAGTCCCGCCCCCTGCGGGCTGCGCGTAGTCGGGACCTGGTTGTTGGGAAAGCATGCGGTCTGGTCGGAGGCGTTGCATGGTCCAGACTTGAGGGGATCGCGAAGGTAAGTCCGCTTCTTTGGATCTGGATCTGCCAGCAGAGCGCTGAAATCGCCCTTCTTCATGGCCGCCGTGGGAACACTCGCCAAACTAGCTTCTTGCTGTCCCCGCCGCTGTCCTTCGTATCCCGCAAAGAAAAAGGTGTGATCCCGGCGAATCGGTCCGCCCGCGACGCCCCCGAACTGGTTGCGGCGAAAGCCGGGTTTTTGTGGCGCAAAAAAGTTGCTGGCATCCAGGGCCGAGTTGCGGTGAAACTCATACAAGGAACCGTGGAACTGGTTCGTGCCTGGCTTGGTCGTGACGATGATCTGGCCGCCCGCCTGCCGCCCGTACTCGGCAGCATACGTGCCGGTTACGACTCGAAACTCGCTCACGGCGTCCAGAATCGGCCGATGCAGGGGCTGATTGGTTGTCTCGTCGTTGTTATCCACGCCGTCCAAGGTGTAATTGTTGGCGACTTCGCTGTTTCCCGCCACATTGAAGCCGCCGCGAAATCCCAGCGTCGAGCCCTGCGCAGGTGCGAAAACGTTTGGCTGCAACAGCGCCAGTTGCAGATAGTCGCGCCCATTCAGGGGAAGTTCCACGATCTTTTTCTGGTCCACGACGTTTCCCAGGGCGGCGCTTTCGGTCTGCACGAGAGGTACATCCCCGCGCACTTCGACCACGCTGGTCACTTCACCTACCGCAAGCTGTACTTCGAGGAGTGCTAGCTGTCCTACCTGCAAAATAATCCCTGTGCGCACCTCTCGTTTGAAGCCTGTGGCCTCCACGGTGAGGGCGTACTCTCCTGGCGGCAGAAGTGGAAAGACGAAGTTGCCTTCCGTCCCGGTCGTGACCGTCTGCTCTTGGTTCGTGCCCGTGTTCCGGATTGTGACTTTCGCATCCACAATTGCTCCACCGGAGGGGTCCACAACCCGCCCATTCAGCGTCGCCTTGAAGGTTTGAGCTTGGGCAACCGCTGCTAGCAAGCTCCAAAGGCTAACCAACAGGATCTCTATCCAACGAGGTCTCCATCGATTTGTCATTTTGGCATCTCCGCACGAAGGAGACATCCGAAGCAGACGTCACAAGGGTTCTTGCAAAAGGACTTGGGGACGAACCTGCACAAAAGTGGGGGCAAAGACTGCCCCCGCCCCGGAGTCTCGATTCTGACTTTCACATGCCACATAGGGGAAGCCTTGTCAAGTAGTTCTTACCTGGATGCCGGTAGTGTCGGGAGCACGGGAAGATGTCCGCTTTAGTGAGACGGCCTCTGGTGTGGGTGCTGACCGGGCGGCGCGGGCTTGTTATACTGCTTCGCCATCAATTGAAATGCTGCGGTCTTATGCATCGCTTCGCGGCCTCAAAGGCAGGGTTCCAAGATGGATGAGGAGGTTCACCATGAAACGTCTTTTGATGATCTCTGTATTTCTGTTTGCTGGATTGCTGGCAGTCGCCCAGAACCAGACGACCGGCCCGAATGGTGCCGATTTCATTGTGCCCGGAGACAATCTAGCAGTCGAAAAGATTCCACCCATTCCAGTTTCCATCGTAGAAAAGGCGGATCAATATGGAGAGTTTCGCGCGGCCAGCCTTTTTGATTGGCACCCCACCAGACGCGAAATACTCATTGGGACCCGCTTTGCGGATGTGGCACAAGTCCATCTTGTAACGATGCCGGGTGGGGCCCGCACGCAGCTCACCTTCTTCCCCGACCGCATCCGGGGAGCGGCATATCAGCCGAAAAACGGCAGTTACTTTATCTTTCAAAAAGACGTGGGCGGAGGCGAGTGGTATCAGTACTATCGCTACGATTTCTCGGGCGGCGAGGCGACGCTACTCACAGACGGCAAGTCGCGCAATCTGGAGGCGCGTTTTGCTCATAACGACGATCGCTTCGCGTACACTTCAACGCGTCGCACCGGAAAAGACACCGACTTATGGATCATGGATGCGGTCAATCCGAAATCTGACCACCTGTTGCTTCAACTCGAAGGCGGCGGATGGATGCCCGCTGATTGGTCCCCAGACGACAAGAAGATCTTGGTGCAGGAAGAGGTTTCCGCCAATCAAAGCTATCTTTGGTTGGTGGACTCCGCCACGGGAGAAAAGAAGCTGCTAACGCCCAAAGGGGGGCATGAAGAGATTGCCTACAAGGATGGACGCTTCAGCAAGGATGGCAAGGGAATCTTTCTAACCACTGATCGCGATTCCGAGTTTCTACGCCTCACATATGTGGATTTTGCTTCCATGCAACCCACGTACCTGACCTCAAATATTAAATGGGATGTCGAGCAATTTGATCTTAGCGACGACGGAAGCACGATCGGATTTGCGACCAATGAAGACGGCATTGGCCGCCTCTATGTGCTCGATACCGCGAGCCGTAAATATCGCCTCATTCCGAATATTCCGGCAGGAGTGATTGGAAATCTGAAATTCCGCAAGAACAGCAATGATCTTGGGTTCGCAGTGTCTTCCGCGAAATCTCCTTCAGACGTTTATTCTCTCGACGCCAGCACCGGCAAACTCGACCGCTGGACTCACGCCGAAACCGGGGGACTGAACCCCAAAAGGTTTTCTGAGCCCGAGCTGGTGACGTGGAAGGCTTTTGACGGGAAGATGATCTCCGGTTTTCTTTACAAACCCGATCCCCAGAGGTTTCCTGGGAAACGGCCGGTGATTGTGAACATCCACGGCGGCCCTGAAGGACAATCGCGCCCTGGATTTCTAGGTCGCACCAATTACTTCGTCAGTGAGCTGGGCATTGCGCTCATCTACCCGAATGTGCGCGGTTCCACCGGCTATGGCAAGACATTTCTCAAACTCGACAATGGTTTCCATCGTGATGACACCTACAAGGACATTGGAGCCTTGTTGGATTGGGTCAAACAAAATCCCATTCTCGACGGAGACAAAATTATGGTTACCGGCGGCAGCTATGGCGGCCACATGACCTGGGCCACCGCTACTTTCTATAACGGCAAAATTTGTTGTTCCCTGCCGGTGGTCGGGATGTCAAACCTGGTGACGGAGCTCGAGCACACGGAAGCCTATCGCCGCGATCTCCGCCGCGTGGAATATGGCGACGAACGCGATCCCGAGATGCGTGAATATCTGGAGCGCATTGCTCCACTGAACAATTCGGAAAAGATCCACAAGCCGGTATTTGCAGTGGTGGGGAAGAACGATCCTCGCGTCCCATGGACGGAATCGCGACAGATGATGGACAAACTAAAGAGCAACGGCGTGTTGACTTGGTTCCTGATGGCCAATGACGAAGGCCACGGTTACGTCAAAAAAAAGAATCAGGATTTTCAGTTCTATGCCACTGTAATGTTTGTTCGCCAGTTCCTCCTTGGCGAAAAACTCTAACGAGCACCAAGCCTGAGTAGGCGGGAGGTAGCTGTCCGAGGATGAGGGTGCGTATGATGGCGATCCCAAATGAGACCCATGGGGCGGAGATAGTGCGTCGCCGTCCGCGCCTCTATTGGCCTGGCTGAACCAGGTGGTGCAGAAGGGCATGGCGCCATCAAAGCTCATCGTAACAAAGTTCAAGGGCGATGTTCCGCGGCAGGGCGTCGCCCGCGCGCGTTCCGTGTGCCCGTACCCGCAGGTCGCGACGTACAAGGGCTCCGGCAGCGTGGACGAAGCTGCGAACTTCGTCTGCGCTTTGCCGAAGACAACAATGGCCGGACGTTGATCGGCTGCCGGGACCTGCACCCCAAAGGGTCTCTTTCATTGAGAAATGAAGTAAAGCCGTGCTGTCTCGATCCCTCCATGAGCCACCAGAGTTGGGCTGGGCTGCGCAAAAGTGGTTGGCCAACCTCAGATTTCAGGTGGAATTCACCAAACTGGGCGCAAATCTGCTATCCTACATATTTAGGATTGTAGTCCCCCGGTCCGATCCCGCCGAAGTCCCCCGGCGGGCTTTTCATCTGGTCGTATGCAACCGAGGAAACCTGTGGCGGCGACCGGTCAAGCATGCTAATTAATACCGGCTGCTTCTGGTGGAACGCCCAGGGTTGTGGCATCGGTTCGAAGGATTCTTGCGGCGATTCGCGGCGCCGACCGTGCAACCAGGGAAAGGCGAATCGCCAGTGTCGCCTTTAACTTGAACCGAAGAACGTTGCCGCACGGCGCTGCGTTTAGTGAAACATGACTTCGGTTGCCCGGATGCCAGGTTTGAAGGTCCATCGGGGGAGTTCACAACCGAAAGATGAGTAACTCGTTCAAGGCGCTGACAAGAGCCGGGGATTCCAGCCCGCCCGGCGCGCAGGGAACGTATATTTGGAACGCGCTGGCAAAACCGCTGGAGCGGCGGCGAGCCCCCCGGCGCGCGCTCGATTCTGTTGTGCGCGTGTACGGAGGCTCGGCGGAGGAACGCCCCTTCTATAAAGATGCGCAGACGATCAGCGTCGGTGCGCTCGGCGCCCGGCTGGTACTGAATTTCCATGTGCGCAAGGGACAGAAGCTGCTTCTTATCAACGAAGCGGCGCAGAGAACTCAGATTTGCCGGGTGGTGAACACTCGGAGCGGGGATGCAGAGACGCTCGAGGTTGGCGTTGAGTTCTCCTTTCCGCGGGCTGAATTTTGGCCGAAGCTAGTTTCTGCGTTGGGAGATGGGCCGAGTGGCAGCCTGCCACCTCCAAGGCTCGACGTGGACTGGACGGGCCGGGGCAAGGAGCTCGCGACCAGCGTGTTCGCCTTACTGCGGCGGCCGCTGTGGCCGAAAAAGTCCAATGACGGGCCGTTCTTCCGCGATTGCTGGATTCAGCAGCCCCTCCCGTTGATCGCCTTTCTTGCGGCGATCACGATCCATGCGCTATTAGTCGTGTTTCCTCCGCCGATCTGGAACGTTCGGCCTGCGCGGAATGCAGATTCCCAGCCGGATATGGAGCTGGCCTGGTACGGTCCTGTCAAGGACCTTCCGGCGATCCTCGCGGAGCGGCGGCCGACAAAGAAACCTGCTCCGCCCAGTGACGCGCAAAGAAGGGAACCCGAGCGCAGCGCTGATTCGGATCGTCCCCGGCAGACAATTATCACCGAGCCTTTGCATGTGACGCATCCTCGGCAAACTCTAATTCAACCTGCGGCGCCGCCGGAACCGCCGAAGTTTTTGCCGGCGCTTCCGAATATTGTGCAACTGGAGTCAACCGAGCCCGTGCGGCCGCAATTGCAATTGACGCCTGAACAACTGGCTGCGTTACGGCCCCAGGCCTTGACGCCTCGAGCGGTGCAGGATGCGGAAGCCCCGCAAGTTTCTTTGCCGGAAAAGGAGGCCGGAGCAATCAACATCGCCTCATCCACGGCCGGGCCGCCCAAGCCGGTTCTGCAAGTGAGCCCAATGTCAGCGCCGCGCGCTGTAGACCAGCAGAAAAATGGGAGCGAGGCCGCACCCGAAATTGTCCCCGAAAATTCGGCCGCTTCGAAGACCTTGATCGCGCTCTCGGCCACACCGGCGGAGGTTCCCCCACCACCGGCCATGCCTCCAGGGAATGTGGCGGCCCGAATTGCAGTCGCGCCAGAAAGCTCGCAGCCCGGCTCGCCCGCCGAGCCGGCGATTGATAAGACGGGCCCCGCGGGAGGATCGCCGGGCAGCAATGTTCCCGAAGGGATCTTCGTAGCTGTAGGTCACCCCGTGAATTCATCCTCGAGCTCTGCTTCCGGGATCAGCCCAGTGCTGCGTGGGGCAGGCGGCGTGGCGGCCTCACGCGCGATCCCGCGCGTGGTCACCCCTCCGACGGACGCGAAAACCAACCCATCCGGCCTCGCAAATCTCAGCCCGGGGGCGCCCCCCGAGTCGGTGCTGGGCCCAAAGCACGTGTACACGCTGCACGTGAACATGCCGAACCTTACAAGCGCAAGCGGCAGTTGGATTCTAAACTTTGCGGAGATGGACGAGGGGGATGCTGGGTTCGAGCCCAAGGCGGAATCAGCGGAGGTAGCGGGGCCGGTGCCACTGCGCAAAGTGGACCCGAAGTACCCACCCGAGC
>WNFB01005448.1_pt1 | contig 11364 bp, 7 predicted proteins | sample 5400501 | NCBI WGS metagenome assembly WNFB01 (sample SAMN13153341, study PRJNA577476) | soil metagenome | isolation source: 200 cm saprolite under Douglas fir tree site 2 hole 1 | place: USA:California | collected 2015-04-18 | reverse complement strand
GCGGGGCCCTTTCTCCGCCCCAACAACCCATCTCCGCCCTCCAGCCTCCAGTCTCCAACCTCCAACCTCTAGAACCGCCGGTCACCGGTCGCCGGTCGCGGGCCGCTGGTCGCCCGTCGCTGTTCGCCCTGAGCGCAGCCGAAGGGCATGCACGCTTCTCCATGCTCGCCCCAACCTCCTGGCTTTCGACTTTTGAACTTTCAACTTTTGATTCTCAACTCCGGACCGTCTGGCGCTTATTCTTCAGCCTAAGTCCTTTACAATCCGCAGTTGCGCAAAAACGTGTCCGCAAGTCCTTTAGAATCCACTCTTACAAATTCATTGGACTTAAACTCCCCTGGAATGACACTCTTACAAAAAATACCGGGGTGGGGGGGGTACCCCAGAAGTGGAAAAGGGAGGAAAATTTGGCCCGAACTCCGGCCTACTCTGCTTGCTTGCTGGGGATCTATGAGGACAGAAGATCAAGTAACCGCTGGGGCGGCTGGCTCACCCGCCGCAATACGCCCGGTCTCGGTTGGCCGCGCGGCAACACCCAGGTGTGCATTCACAGTTGACATCGGTTGGCCCTGTGTGGTACAAGCCACCGAGTTTAGCGTTTTGTTTTCGCCTCTGTGCGCAATGAGGGGGGCGACGGCTCGCAGGCCGTCTGAGAACTGAGGGTGCGCGATGGGCGTTACTCTGCTACACACGACTACGGCTAGCCAAAGCGGACTCCGTGAAGACCGGCGCAGGCAGATCCTGCACTTCGCCAAGCAGGTTTTCTCGAAGAAGGGTTTTCATGACGCCAGCGTTTCGGACATCATCCATGAGGCCGGAATCGCGCGGGGAACTTTTTACCTCTACTTCACCGGCAAGCGAGACGTCTTCGATACCCTCTTGGACGACCTTCTTCAGGAACTGCGCCTGCGCATCCAACCAATCGAACTGGGACCCGGCAGCCCCGAACCGCTCGAGCAACTGAAAGCCAATATCCGTCGAGTCCTCGAGTTGGTCCCGCAGGAACCTGAGCTTTTCCGGATTCTGCTTCACCACGCCAGCGGGCTGGACCAGCAGTCGGCGGCGATTCTGCGCATTTTTTATGATCGCGTGCTAACCCTGATTGAGCGCTCCCTCGAGCATGGGAAGCGCCTCGGCTTGGTCCGGCTGTGCGACACCCGGATCGTGGCCCTCTGCATCTTGGGAACCATCAAGCAGGTAGCGGATTGGCTGACCGCGCAGCGGTCAAAGCCCCCCGCCCTGGACGTCCTGGCGGAGGAGATCGTCGGTTTTGGGTTGCGCGGGCTGTTCTCTCGACGCAGGGAGATGTAAATTTTTTTGGCTCGGAACTTAGACTGACATGTCAGTCTAGGCTGACATGCACAAAGCAACGAAGGAGGCTGCACATGGCGACTGCCCTGGCACACCAGTACACAGCTTATAGGCCACGGCCGTTCACGCGAGAGGAACGCGACAAGGTCACGATTCTCTTTGGAGGCCTCACTTGGAAGCACGAACGGCTGGTCCAGGGGGCCTTGCACAATATGGGCTACAACGCCCAGCCGCTCCCCAATGTAGCTCGCGCCGACCTTGATGCCGGCAAGGAGCTCATTGATGTCGGGGCTTGCTGTCCCACGATCTTCACCACCGGCAACTTGGTCAATTTCGTCAAAGCGGAAGCAGCCAAGCGAGGAAAACAAGAGATCCTCGACAACTACATTTTTCTGACGGCGGGGGCCTGCGGACCCTGCCGCTTTGGCCAGTATCACGAATCCTACACGATGGCCCTGGATGGTCTCGGGCTGCGCGACTTTCGCCTTTTTCTCTTGGCCCAAGATGAACTGGACCAGGGACCCAGCAACGGCGGCGGCCTGGAAATCAATTTGCCCCTCAGCCTCGGGATTATCTGGGCGATTCTTTGCGGCGACGTTCTCACGGACCTGGAATATCTGACCCGGCCCTATGAAGTGAACCCGGGACAGACCGATCGAGTCTTGCAGGAGAGTATTGAGCACCTCTACGAGGTCTTCCGCAAACGGCCCATGCGAGGGAAGAAATGGAGCTTCCTGGCTTGGCATATCCTGACCGATTATTTCACCAAGGCGCTCCGAGAGGTCAGAAAGAAGTGGGCGGCCATTGAGGTCGATCGGCTCCAGGTCAAGCCCAAGGTGAAAATCACCGGTGAGTTCTGGCTGCAAACCCACGAGGGGGACGGCAACTACAACATCAAGCGCTGGCTGGAGCAGGAAAGTGCCGAGATTATTCCTCCGCCCATTGCCGTGTGGCTGGACTACCTGATGCACCCCAAGATTCGGAAGCTCGAGCATCGCCAGACGATGGACCGCAATGCGCGCCTGAAGCTCGCGGTGGTGCAAGCGGTCGAGTCGCTCTACCGCCGCACCTACAATCGGTTCCGTAAGGCGCTGGGCTATCTGCCCTACGAGCTGCCCGATCAGATAGAGCTGAAGGATCTCGCTTCGCCTTATTACCACTACGAGCTGCGGGGCGGCGAAGGACACATGCTGGTCGGAAAAGCCCTCTACGCCTATATGCACAAGAAAGCGCACATGGTTTGCGAACTGTCGCCCTACTCCTGCATGCCCAATACGATGTCGGTCGGGGCGATGGCCAATGTGCTGGGCAGGTATCCCGACTTGCTGTACGCCCCGATTGAAGTGAAGGGTGACGCCGAGGTCCATGCGCTCTCCCGGTGCCAGATGATCCTCACTGAAGCCAAGCGGCGCGCGCAAAAGGAGTTCGAGGGGGTGATGGAGAAGACCGGGCTGACCTTGGAAGCGATTCGGAAGTACGAGGAACGCCATCCCGAAGTTCGGCGTGCCACGTATCGGGTTCCGCATCTCGGCTATGCCGGAACCAGCGTCAACTACGTGCTCCATCTGGCCCAGAGCGGCCGGATAGCCAGAGCCTGAGGTCCGGCTACAGCCGGACCCCCCGGCTCGGGCAAGCGCAAGGACACTTTGAATCTGAGGTCTTGGATCTGACATGGCTACCGAACCTTTAGTACAAATAGTACAAATTGGAACCCTGCCCAAACCCGCCACGCTGGTCGAGCTGTCTCCTCCCCGGGAAGCGCGGGCGCAACAGGGAGACGCAAAGATCTGCGGCATCGACGTTGGGAGCACGACCTGCAAATATGTTCTGGCCTCGCCGGCAGGAGAGGTGTTGGCGCAATCCTACGAACGGCACAACACCAAACAGGCTGAAAAAGTCCTCGAGTTTTTGACCCGCCTCGAGCAGGAACACGGCCTCGCGCCTCAACGCGACCGCATCTTCTTGACCGGCTCCGGGTGCGGCCTGATCGCGCCGCTGGTGGGGGCCAAGGTCGTCCAGGAGGTGGTGGCCGTGGCCGCCACCGTCGAGAAACTCCACCCGTCGGTCCGCTTCGTCAGCGAGATCGGCGGCGAGGACATGAAGACGATCTTTTTCAGCGGCGACGGGGACACCAAGAGCAAGCAGGTGCTGATGCAGAGCGCCTGCTCGGGCGGCACCGGGACGTTCATCGAGAAAACCGCGCGCAAGCTCCAGATTCCGCCCGAGCAACTCGCCCAGATGCGCTATACGGGGTACCGCCTGCACAAGATCTCCAGCAAGTGCGGGATCTTCGCCGAAGCCGACGCCAATACCCTGCTCAAGGCAGGCGTCACCGTGGAAGAGATCATCGCGTCGTTGTTTGAGGCGGTTGTCTATCAGAACTTGGCGACCCTCACCCGCGGGAATACGCCCCTGCCGGAGATTCTGCTCCTGGGCGGGCCGAATCTCTTCTTCGCCGGCCTGCAAGAGGCCTGGCGGCATCACCTGGCCAAAATCTGGAAGGAGCGGAAGGTGTCGCTGCCGGATGGCAAAGACCCTGCCTCACTGATCCAGGTGCCCAGCGAGGCCCTGTATTATGCGGCGCTGGGCTGCATCGAGGTAGGCCGGGGAGAGCCGCCCACTGTGGGGGTCTACCAGGGGATGGGGAAGCTCCACTGGTGGATTGAAGAAGGGCAGCATGAAGAGAAAAAGAAAGCCGGGCGGGGCGGCCTATGGCAAACGTCTGGCGAGCTGGAGGATTTCAAGACGAACTATGGCGGAAACGGGAACGGCCACGGCAACGGTAATGGCAATGGGAGCCAGTCTCCTGCTGCCGTCACGAATCTCCAGCAATCCCAGAAGCTCTCCCGCGTGATCCTGGGGTGCGATTTCGGATCCACTACGGCCAAAGCCGTTTGCCTCTCGCCGGAAAAAGAACTGGTCTTTTCCTGCTATGCCCTGAGCAAAGGCAACCCCCTCGAAGATGCCAAAGCGTTGTTCCGGCAGGTCCGGGAAGCCGTGGGCGACGGTGAGATCCTGGCGGTGGGGATTACCGGCTACGGCAAGGACCTTCTCAAGGGCATCCTGGGGGTGGACTGCGCCATCGTCGAAACCATCGCCCACGCCACTGCCGGGCTGCACTTTTTCCCGGACGCGGATTGCATCTGCGATGTCGGTGGCGTGGATGTCAAAATCATGCTCCTGAACAACGGCACGGTCACCGACTTCCGCTTGAACTCCCAGTGCTCCTCGGGCAATGGCGCTTTCCTGCAAGGGGTGGCCGAACGATTTGGTATTCCCTTGAGCGAGATTGCTGAGGGCGCATTTCGGGCGCAGGCCATGCCGCAGCTCTCGATGGGGTGTGGCGTGTTTCTGCAGAGCGACATTGTGAACCAGCAGCGCAAAGGCTGGCAGGCGGAAGAAATTTTGGCCGCCCTGTGCGCCATTCTCCCGCTTAACGTCTGGATTTACGCCGGGGGGCTGAACAATCTCGCGCAAGTCGGCAAGAAATATATTCTCCAGGGCGGCACGCACAAGAACCTGGCCGTGGTGAAAACCCAAGTGGATTTCATCAAGTCGAAGGTTCCCGATGCCGACGTGGTTGTCCACCCGTATTCCGGCGAAGCCGGAGCGATCGGAACCGCGCTGGTTTCCCTGGGCTGGTGGGAAGCCGGAGGACGAACGCAATTCCGCGGGTTTGATGTCATCGACAAATTGACCTACAAGACCACGACGTCGCTGGATACGGTCTGCCACTGGTGTCCGGTGAACTGCCAGCGCAGTTTCATCGATGTCGAGCTGGTCAATGGGAAGGGACGTCCGTGGAGCAAGGTCGCGCTGTCGGAGGGATGGGAGCGGGTGATTGTGAACAATTCCTGTCCCAAGGGCCTGGTGGAAGATGCCAACGAGATGAGGGCCATCAAGGCCGAGATGGAAAAAACGAGAAATGCGTATCCTAACATTGCCGACATGGTTCGCAAAGAAGCCTTCCGTCGCGTTGCCGCCTAAGGACCGCTCGCAGGTCCGCGTCGGGATCCCTAAGGTCCTGAACGTCTGGAGCACGCATCAGTTCTGGGTGGGCTTCTTGAAGGCCTTGGGGATTGCTTCGGAGAATATCGTCTTCAGCTCCGACAGCTCCGAGGAGCAGCTTCGGGAGTTCGGCAAGGGCCGCGGCACCGTGGACTGCTGCTACCCGGTGAAGTGCATCAGCGGGCACTACGGCGAATTGGTCTTTGGACAGAAAAAGAAGATCAACGTCCTGCTGAGCCCGATGATCTATTCGCTTCCTTCGTTTCTTCACGGGCATGTCGCCGATTCGCTCACCTGCACCCGGGTGATGGCGGGGCCGGAGAACATCAAAGCCGGCTTCCTGAAGGAGCGCGATGTCTTCGCCGAAAACGGCATCCGCTATGCCTCCCCGTTCGTCACCCTCAGCGAGCCGCAGAAGGTCGCCGAGCAGCTCTACGAATCATTGAAGGACGCGCTGGAGCTGGGCTTTGAGGAGACGCAAAAAGCGGTGCAGGCTGGATACCAGGCCCTCGATGCATTCAACCGGAAAGCGCGCCAGCAAAGCCGCCAAATCTTGACGTGGTGCGCTCGCGAGGGGAAGCCTTGCGTGATGGTGCTGGCCCGCCCCTACCACATGGACCCGGGCATCGGGCACGAGATTGAGGCGGAGCTGCAGGCCCACGGGTATCCCGTAGTTTGGATGCAGTATTTTCCCCTCGACGACGATTTGCTGAATTGGCTGTTTGGGGAGGAGATTCGGTCTGGACGCATCAAGAGCCCCCTCGATATTTCCGACGTCTGGACCTCCTCCTATAGCAGCAACACCAACGAAATCATGTGGGGGGCGAAGGCAGCGGCCCATTGCCCGTGGATCGCATGCGTCATCCGATTCTCCAGCTACGAGTGCGGCATGGACCAGCCAACCTATACCCCCACGCAAAAAATTGTGGAGGGTTCCGGAACCCTCTTTTTTAAGTTCGGGGATTTGGACGCAACCAAGCCGGCTGGCAGCATCAAGATCCGCATCGAGACCATCGTGCATTACGTGTCGAAATACTCGGCGGATATCATCCAGAAAAAGCTGTCCTGGCTGCCGCCGAACTGCCCGCTGCTGGAAGAAAAAACCGGGACCGGCGTCGCTCCCGAAGTGCTTTCCCACGCTTGAAAATTTTGCGGCTGTCCGCAAGTCCTTAATTCGACCCGTCTTCTGGTCCCTGTGCTCATTTCGAGTTGGGCAACCCCGTGCCCGAAGGTACTATCCTCTGTAGATGAGGGCCCGTGGAGCCGGGGATGTCGACTGCTGGCGAGATTCGCGCTTCCGCAGTTGCGCGCGGACGCGCAGTCAAAAGAAGTAACGTGCTGACGGCGACGCTCTTCGGCGGTTCGCTCGCAGTGCTCCTGGCCAAGGCCTTTTCCTTCAGGCCCATCGGCTTTTTCCTTGGGATCGTGCTTGGGCTCGTGTACTCAAATGCTTTTGAGTATTTGTTGCACCGGTACCTGCTGCATCCTCTCGGAAGCTCGTTTGCGAAGTACCACCTGATCCACCACTCCACCTGGGGTGCGCCGGACGAGGCGCTGTACGTCAACTTCGCCAAGGCTCCCTGGGTCGTTATGCTCTTGTTCACGATCAATGCGGCGCCCTTTGTGGCTGCGGAATGGGCTTTTCGGGCTGGCTTTGCCCCCGGGGTGCTGATCGGCTTCCTGGTCTACTTCCTTGTCTACGAGGAGATTCACTGGAGGATTCATCTTGGCGGATGGCTGCCCTCCTGGCTACAGTTTGCGCAGCGGCATCACCTGATGCACCACGCCGGCGCGGAGGAACGGTTCAACGTCTTTCTGCCCGTGTTCGACAGAATCGCTGTTGGCTTGCGAAGATTCCGCGGAACACCGGGAGCTTCTTAGGAACAACAAGGCGCGAGGAGTGAAGTTGCTATGCGCATCTGCTTCGGCGGGTAACAGCATCGCTGCTGATGAGCGGGGAAGTTGGGCCGGGCTCGCGCGCACCAGTGGAATGACAGCCGTCTATCGGATGCTTCCGCACTGAGCATCCACTTGTTGCTGCAAGCTCTCATCCAGCAGCGTTCCGCGCCTCCCCATCGCAGAGCAGATCTGATCGGGACTTACTCCCCGGGCTTCCCGGAGGTCCGCGCCCTCCAGGTTGGCACCCGTCAGGTCAGCTCCGCGCAAAACGGCTCCTTGCAGGTTGGCCCCGTGCAAGTCGGCTCTCCGCAGATCCGCCTCCATGAGGAGGGCATGGGGGAGCTGGGCATCCCGGAGTTCCGCCCCCAGGAGTTTGGCGAGCGACAGATCGGCCCCGCTCAGGTCAGCAAATGTCAGCTTGGCATCTTCCAGATTGGCTTCGCGCAGATCCGCCTTAACCAGAGTGGGTCGCAACAGCCAAGCGCCATGAAGGTTGGCTCGATACAGGATTGCGTTCTCCAGTTTCGCGTCTGCCAGTGACGCGTCCATCAGAGAGGCAAAAGAAAGGTCCGCTTCGCGCAACTCTGCCCGTGCGAGGTTGGCCTTCTCGAGGTGTGCCCCCTGAAGATTTGCGCGGGTGATCATGGCGCGATCGAGGACAGCCGAGCGGAGATTAGCCTGGCGAAGGTTGGCCCCGCGCAAGTCCGCCTCCGAAAGGTTCGCACCCTCAAGATCCGACTCCCAGAGGTGAGCATTCGCCAAAAAGGCGCGGTATGCTTCGGCATAACGCAAACTCAACCTGTTGAGGCGAGCCCCCTTCACAAGGGGTAAGTCTTCCTCGCGCCCAGTCCAGTTTTGGGGCCTGGCCGAAATATCCACTTCCGTTATGTCGACAAAGGGGTTGTAGCCGACCGCCCAAAGGGCGTTTGGGGCCCACTTCCTGGGGTCTGTGCTCTTGGATTCCGGCGCTCGGTTATGGGGGACACCGTAGACTGTGCCAAGGGAAAAAAGAGACAGGATGACGCCGATTGCCAGCGGGATCGCTGCGCGAGTGTAAATGTTGACGCGCCTGGATGCCTTCGCCGAATGCCGGGGTTGTGGACGGCCAGCGGGAAGCGTTCTGCCCACCAGACCTGGCAGGAATATGGCGGCCGCCACGGCTGCCACAACGAGCAATATGTGCAACAGCGTGCCATGCAGGTCCTGCCGGGTCAGGTACCGGGCCCAGAAAAGCACCAGCGCGGCGGGAACAACCCAATAGGCGAGCAGCGTAGCAATGCTGGTCTCCAAGAAAGAAAACGCCGGGCGGTTCTCTCTCAACCACTTGAGGTGACGCCGCGCCAATCCCATCAGTAGCCAGGGCCCTGTCTTATCCAACGTCCGTCCGTCCGGAAAGATCGCAGGTAACTCTGCAAGCCCATCCCACAGACGCTGCAAGTAAAAGTGGAAGTATAGGTAAGAACCAAACAACAGCACTGGCAAGAATAAATAGAACCCGAGCATCGGTATGGCGTCCCCCAGCCGGGGAAACGGCAGAGAAGCAGAATTCTTGAGCAGTTGAGCGTCTGTTGTGGTGGCAACAATCAAGCACGTGAGCGCGCTCAACAACAGCACGGTCGCAAGAAGCTTGTGCGTGCTCTTGAATGTGCGGCCAACAAGCTCCCGCTCCCTGAATTCGGAGACGGGCTTGGGCAGCACGGCCTCGAAAAGGTTGGCGCCGGCCAGTTTGCCGGCCAAGAGCCCCGTCGCACCCTCGAGTGTCGCGCCCTGCAAGTCCGCCTCACGGAATTCGGATCCCAGCAAGTTCGCTTCATTAAGGTTCGCTTGCATCAGGCACGCGCCCTGGAAATCCGCCAGCAAGAGATCAGCCCCCTTCAAGTTGGTCTTGCGAAGAACAGCTCCCTGAAGATTGGCGCCGGGCAGGTCGGCCCCCCTGAGATCGGCATCGGAAAGGTCCGCTCTTTCTCCCTCCTGGCCTTGTGATTGCACCCACTTCTGGTGCTGTTCCAGAATGGCCGCTAATTTCTGGCCGGTGATTTCTCCGCGCGAATGTTCCTTAGAAGTCGGAGCGTCGAGTTCTTTGGTCCCCAGATACATCCTCGCCATCCCCTCCAGCGCCGAAGCCACTTTGAAAACAGAAGCCGACCAGAGCACGCGCTACCGGACGCGACCCTCTGCCGAGAAGTTGCCCCGGCGCCCGGCATGCTCATGTATCTCTGACGATAAGCTTGCCTGCTCATGCGGGGCAATAGTACTTCCGCAGAGTTTTGCAGTTTTCGTAATCCCGCCCCTGCACGAATGACTCGCCTGCTTTCTTGACAAAAGTTCAAGAAAAACAGCCGATCCCTCGTCGTCCGGGACTCCTCGGAAGGCCATCGTGAAGGCTTTTTCAACAAGCTCTAGCCGCGCAGAAAATAGTTACGGCAGGCTTGTGCCACGGTGTCGTTGTCCAGGCGCGGCGGGAGGCCTGCGTAGCGCGCCGCCCAGCGGATCTGCTGAACAATGTCCATCGGATAGCAAGCGCGCAGCGGCTCGTTCAGTTCTTTGGTGAGCAGATCGGTGGCAAATTCAGCCACCGCGGGATCATAGGCGAGTCCCATGCGCTGGCAGACCCCTTGGAGGATTTGATGAAACTGTTCGCGAGTCACGTAGCCGACTTCGATTTTGTTCTGAATCCGACGCAGGAAGGCCGCATCCGCCAAGGTGGCAGGATCGAGATTGGTGGCGAACACCACAAAGAGGTCAAATGGAATCTCAAACTTCTTTCCTCCCATCAGAGTGAGGTAATCGATCTTGCGGTCCAGCGGCACAATCCAGCGGTTGAGCAGTTGTTCCGGGGAAATGCGCTGGCGACCAAAATCGTCCACGATCAACACGCCGTTGTTGGCCTTCATTTGCAACGGAGCAGCATAGAACTTAGCGATGGGATTGAACTGCAGTTCCAGCATCTCGATGGTCAGCTCGCCGCCCACAACCACTCGGGGCCGCTGGCAGAGAACCCAGCGCAAATCGTGGTCCGGATTGTCGGCCAGGTCGATTCGTTCGTGCACGCCGGAATCGTATACGGTGATGATCTGGCCATCGACCTCCACTGCGTACGGAATCCACACGGCGTCGCGGTAGACGCGCGGCAGGGCTTCGGCAATCGTGGTCTTGCCGGTTCCCGTGGGGCCATAGAGCACAATCGAGGTGCCTGAAACGACGGCGGTGCCAAGCTGTCGGAGGGTTTGGTCGTCCAGCACCAGGTGGGCAAATGCGCGCTCAACGTCCGGGGGATGCACGTCCGCGTTCCTCACACTTTGCGCCCGAACGCGAGCGACATAGTCGGTGAAGGAAACCGGCGCGGCCCCTGCGTACTGGTTCAGGGAAAGCAATTCCAGCGCTCGGGCCTTGCCCTGCGATGTGCTGGCGATTCGGTAGATGTTTCCCACCAGACCCTTCACTTCGCATAACTCTTCCTTCCGCAAATGCTGAAAGGCTTCCTGGACGATGCCCGAACTAAGCCGCATCTTCGCGGCCAGATCGAGCAAGGACAATTCGCCTTCGTGATAGAGAATCTTCAATGCCAGGTCGTGGAGCAAAGTTCGGCGAATTCCCGACTCCTGCAGGGTCTGCGGTTGCGCAATGAGTTCACTGGTCATTTGCAGGTTCCTTTGTCAGCACACTGCCGATAGTATACGCCCCGACCAAGCGGCCCCGGCCAGCGGCAATGTGGACTGTCGGGGAAGCAGTGGAAAGTTGAGAGTTGGTTAGCTGAAAGTGGCGAGTGGAGAATGGCGCCCCCCCCCGGTATTTTTTGTGAGAATGTCATTCCAGGAGAGTTTAAGTCCAATGATTTTGTAAGAGTGGATTCCAAAGGACTTGCAGCCACGTTTTTGCGTAAGTGCGGATTGTAAAGGACTTGTGGGTTCTAGAGGGTGGAGGTCCGGTCTGCGTCCCGATGGGGTGCATCGGGACAGAAACCGGAGCTGGAAGTTACTTGCCGGAGGGAACGTCCGCCGGCGCGTCGAGAGTTGGGAGTCGCTAGGCAAGGGTTCACGGTCACACCGTCCACGGTCAAGAGTCGCAAGTCGAAAGCGTGGGGCGAGCATTTGTGCCTGTCGGCGCAGAGGGATTCTTCGGTCGGTCCGACAAGGTCGGACCTCC
>WNFB01005447.1_pt1 | contig 11365 bp, 12 predicted proteins | sample 5400501 | NCBI WGS metagenome assembly WNFB01 (sample SAMN13153341, study PRJNA577476) | soil metagenome | isolation source: 200 cm saprolite under Douglas fir tree site 2 hole 1 | place: USA:California | collected 2015-04-18 | reverse complement strand
ACGTTGCTTTTGTCGCGCACGCGAGCATCGGCTGTAATAACCAAAATGGGGATATGGTTATAAGGCTCGTGCTCAGATAGCCAGCGAGCAATGTAGTAGCCGGAAACTTTCGGCATCATCAAATCGAGCAAGATGAGCGTCGGCAGGTGCCGCTCTCCGCGTTTCCCCATCTCCTGCAAGAATGGGAGGACCCCTTGGCTCTCCGAAAAGCCCACGCAGCTATACCCCTCGCTCTCTAACAGCGACATGAGCATTGATAAAATGGACTGATCGTCGTCAACAACCAGGATGTAGGGGCGCTCCGTCTCAGTTTGAGGTATTGAAGACCCATCATCTATGGATAGAATGGGATTGACTATGCTGGTGTCTTTCATTTCCTTTTCGCTCTCCTGCCTGACACGATTCGATTAGCAACTCCTCCTGAAGAAGGACTATAGTCGAAAGCGTGCAGACAACTATTGCCCACAGAGTAGAGAAAGGATATATTTCTCGGTTCCAGTGAACTGCCCAGGACGGAGTTACTAGGGCTGAGGGTATTTCCTCACGCAAAGGCCCAGCCGACAGGGTGTCGGGTCATTCCCCATCTGAGGCGCCTCGCCCTCTCTGGTCCTAGTATAGGGAGGAAGCGTCATGAAAGCGCCATGAGCATCGTCATGGGGAGTGGTCTGAAACTCTGAGCAGGAGATGAGCAAGAATGCGCTTGGCAGCAATAAACCACGAACCAAAGCGTACGATAAAGCCGCTATTTGAGCACAAAATGAACTTTTATGAACGCCTGCGAACAAGCCGAACCAATTCCGGCCCTTGGCACCATTCATTCTATAGAGAGAGCCTCAAACTAGGAGAAATGCGGCTTGAGGCGTTTTGTTGTATGGAATTTAACATCTGTGTAGCAACATCAAAACGTCTGTTCCGAGGCTGCTATGAAAACTCTAACTGTAAACGAGATTGAGAATGCACGTATTAAGGTTTTGGAAAATGCACGTGAGCTTGTAGAAGAAGCTGAGCTACTACTGAACAATCAGAGAACAGCTCGCTCCTACACTTTACTGCGTCTCACTCTTGATGCATCAACGCTAAAAAAAGCTTCACTCCCTGTCCATGCCTTAGAGTATCCCATTGTTGATGTGCATTATCTGCTACTGGCCTAAGTCCCTGGTAGAGCACAAAATGAAAGAATTTGAGTACAGGGAGAACGATAGCGAACATCCATAAAAAACTCATCCCGTATCTCTCCTTCGGAATTCTTAATATCGAGCGAAGACCCCCAGGACTGTGCAAGCAACATCTCGGGGGTCTCTTTCTTAATAGTCTCGCTTATCTATTAACTTTCTGGTGGTATCTCCCATTGCCTTGCCTCTGTAAGCCGTACAAGACGTCGACATAGCCTGTGAAAAGCTCCTTTTTTGTCAACATCTGCAAATTCTGGAATAGCGTATATCTCCGCATGAGCAGGATTGTCTAATAGAGGAACTGGCTCCACATCGATTTTAAATTGTTGAAGAGGATTCCCTTTACGGTCATTGCGTGTAAGGCCATCTACGTTGCGTACATCTCTCGCCAAAAAACTCACGACCCCGCCTGATTCGTTACCTAAGGTGTATCTGGGATTGTTATCGCATAGTTTTGCACGATCCACTGATACCCTGAGTTCACGATCGCTGAATGCTTCGGAGCTAATTTCTATTGTTCCGTCAGTTCTGATCTTATAAAGCTTTCTGCCAGCAGAGATGCGGCGATACAGGATTTCGTCATCATGTACAAAATCGTCAGGCATCGTTCTTCAACTCATCAACCACTTCCAAAGCGCTTGGCGAATGCTGGGTGAGTTGGCGTAGCCATCTTCCATCTCAGTGTTTATATCCGCTCCCCAATCCTTCACATACTCTGCACTTTGATTTCCAATATAAATTGTAAGTCTATTCATGCCGTGCCGCCATTCGAATACTACTTCTCCCTCAGCACTCGCTGTCACATTTGGTTCAAGCCAGTCCTGACCTGAGCCCGTTACCTCTAGATAAAACAGCTCAATCCAGTGAGCTGCATATTGTATTGCTTCATACTTTGGAGCACAAGCATTATAGCCATTCCAGCCTTCAGGCCACGTCAATAAATCATATATTTCAGAAAGTGTAGGTAAGATTTCTTCATGGGCGACCTCTTTGATGTCTCGTGCAGAAAAAGAAGCTGCTGGAGAACCAAAGTAAAAACCTCCAAGTGTGCGGACAGCAGCTTGGCAGAGTAATTCGCTACCTGTGCCGATGCCAATATGCAATTCCAGAATTGAGTCTAGAGCAGTTCGGCGTATGATATTGCTGCTTCTACTAGTACCAGACGGCATTCTTTCTACTAATACTATCCTATTATCTGATTTATGATCTGATTTTGGGTTTGCTATCTGTGGCATTAGTCGATCAACTCCTTGGTTCTATCTGTAATACTTGCCTCAAATACTTCGTTCTTTCGGTGTCGGAGTTTCTCAAGTAAGCGCCATACATCTTCATCATTGCTATCCCAAACCTGTTGACGAAATAGATCGAGGTCAAGGATAACAGTAACAATTTCAGGACTTGTTGGTGGAGCAATTGCCTCATTGATAATTAACATGCAATCCAAATCCTGTTGCGGTATTTGTAATTGCATAAAGAAAGTTTGCAGAGCTTTTTGTGGTAAGCGGGGAGATACTTCTGGTACAGTACTTAGATAATCTTTAAGCTCTGTTAGTTCATTAGCTGGTATGTTTATCTGATTAATGTACCTAACAGCTGCTCGTGTTACATGTATTGGTCTGCAAATTTCTTTATATACTTCCCAAAGGTTTTTGGCATCGCTACTGAACTCTTCCCAAGATTCATACGGGGCGAGTCGGTTGAATGAGAATCCTTCCAGCGTTGCCTGGAAAGTTTCCAAATTGTCTTCGCTTCTGAACCAAAAACCAATTTGCTGCTCTGAGGTATCTACTTTAAAAGACGCACCTGGCTGATAGGAGAGCGCTCCAACCCCTTTATAAAAAGGCTCTATTGTCGGAAAATTGTCGCTAATATAAGAATGGATATTTTTAAGCTTATCTACAGAAAACCCTTCTGGCAGAGCGACTCTGAGGTCTATGATCGCTTCAGTAATAGGTGCTTTTGAATAATGCCTTTGTATTTGCATTAGTACCCCATTTCAGATATAACTGTTCACGTATTCAGCACTAGCGTTTGTGATTCTATTATAACCTCAAAGTGAAACAGTTATCATACTCATGAGTATATGAGGAATGATAATTGATGTCAATGCTTGTTACTTCTGAATACCAACAAGCTATTGCTGAAACATTGAGCCTCGATTTTTGATGTTCGATTTCGTGAGAACAATGAACAGGCTCGTTCAAATCCAGCCCTTGGCACCATCACATGAATACACGATGCCTCAAGCCACATGAGAAAGGGCCTGGGGCTTTTTACTTCTTGCTGGTCATGCTTTATGTTCTCGAGCCGAGCAAGATTGTATCATTTGTATCATTTGTATCACTTGTAACGCTTGTATCAGAGCAAACATGCCAAAATACCACCATTGCAAGCTCTTCCATGAATCACTTCTTACCACCACGCCTACCAGAGCCAAGCCAAAACAGTACGATCAGCCCACCCAGGACGATACTCGGGTGAGCGCTGGCCCATAGCGCCACACGCATTGCCTTACGTGCACCCTCTAACAGCCTGACCATCCTCTCAGGTGGAGGAGCGATTGGTTGATCCCAATCAAAAGTCTTGAGGCGTTCCATGAAGCCCTGGAGCACGCATCCTTCCAGGCTGAAAATAGCAATATCATCGTTCCAGTGTCGAGCCAGGAGCAAATCGCGAGAGAACGCGTCCCAGTCCAGGGCAGGAAGTTCACCGGCGCCTTTGATCTTCACCCCTCCACCAGTACTACCTACCCCGATCGATTGTGCATCCGGCGCATAACTCCACAACAAGCTGGGGGGCACGGCACTGGTATACAGCATCAGCACTTCCCGGTCAGCCGGAATATCAATCAGCCCGCCGATGCGCTGCAACAACGTGGAACCTGTACGGCGTTCATCAACAATTACGGGAAGCTGGTAACTGTCCACACGGTATCCATCCAGTCGCATCTGGGTGACCAGCGCGCTGTATATTGCCTGGGCGCGTCGTAGTCGCTTGTTGTCGAGGGCACGGCGTAGTATAACAGGCATGAAGTTCCACCTATTGCTCTGCAGGTGCTCGAAATCTCGAATATCCGGCTCGATGTCTACACCCACGCTTACCCACCGTAAGTCGTAGTTAGCCGTCCAGGATCTAAACTCAATGTAATGAGTGACTGCCTGAGGCGCATTATCCAGGTTGAACCAATATCCATGTTCCTTTGGCAACAATTGCCAGGCAACGATCGGAATACCTGCCTCGTTCAGACGGCGCGCTACAGCAGCACGTTCCGCGCTGAAGTCGTGTATAGCCAGGCTCACGCACGCCCTCAACGCCAGCAGATCATCAATGATCGCTGAATCGGCAAAGAACCTCTGAAGTTCTTCCGTCTCCAGCTCACAGAAGAAAGTCAATCGAGGTTGTCCCATAGGGTATATCCTTTCACCTCGTGTCTGCCATCCAGGCACTCCTGGTAGACCTGCCAGTACGCTTCTAACTCGATATGGGGAGCAAATTGAGTCAACGCGCGTTCACGTGCCTGCTTTCCATACTCCTGTCTATCAGTGCCTGCACTCAACATCTTCAGCAAAGCTTCATACAACTCCACAGCCGATCCAGGGCACACCAGCAATCCATGTTTCCCATCCTCGATCAGTTCTGGAACGGCACCAGCACGAGTAGCAACGATGGATATGCCGGCAAGCATTGCCTCGAGTACACTGTTTGGGCAGCCATCGTGCAAGGATGTGAACGCAAAAACATTCATGTTACGCAGGTAACGTAACACATCCTGACCCGGCACGCGACCCGTTACAGTAATCTTATCTCTTAGATCGTATTTGGCAACTAGATTATCAAATCTGCTTTGTTCTTCTGAAGCGACGAATCCGACAAGCAGTAAATGTGCAGTGGGATAGTGCTGTAAGAGCATATTGAAAGCACAGAGCAGCACCTCTAAACCCTTCTTGTTCTTGAAAACTGCCAGCGAACCAATGATTGGTCGCGGCAATTGTAATTCTCGCGTTCCCTCAGTGAAGCCCTGCGGACGAATACTGTTCAGAATCACCCTCCCTTTATTGGGACAAGCGCTCAGAATACGTGCCCTGTTCAGGCCTTCCCGGCTCACAGCAGTGAACTGGGTGGCGTTCTCCAGCGCCCATTTGAGGTAAGGAAAACGTTCGGCCTGGAAAACATCGCGTATAATATCATTTCCCCGGATGCTCACAACGGATGGAATATTCAGTTCTCGCGCGGCATAGACCGTTGGAAAACCAGTTATGCTGGCATAGAAGGCTTGCAAGAGATCGTACTGACGCTCCCCTGCCAGTTCTAAAAGGGCATAGTGCATATCAACCCGCTGCTGCGCCTGGCCCGTGCCACCAGTCCAAGGTGCGATTTTGTACAGTGTGACGTTATCAACGCGTTGATCCAGTCGCATGATGCCGTTTCGCCCACGCGGGTTAAATTCAGCCTGCTGACCTGCATCGAGCATCAGTATATCGACCTTTGCGTTGTAATGGGTTGAGAGACCACGAGCGATGCGCACGATTGAGGTGACTACACCACCCGCTCCGAAGACGTCATCACAGGTGGTAAGGGCAATATGTAGGGAGCGTGTGTTATTCATGTGACCTCCGATAAATCCCCGCATCCCCGCAGGGCGACCGCAAGAGGCACCTCGAGCCCAACTGGGTGAGGCTGGTGGGGACCCTTGCGGTCGCCCTGGGGGATAGCTTGTGCTTGATTCTGTCCTCTCCGATGCCTTGTCACCTCTGTTCACAGAAATGCTCCAAAAGATATGGGTAATGATGACAGCCGCGTAGGGGCGGGGGCGGTGTGGAGCGGGGTGGGGATGCTTGCATCGCCCCGGCTGGGGTAACGTTCTCCCACCGAGGGCGATGCAAGCATCCCCTCCCCTACGCGATTAGCGACTTTATGAGCCTCGCGCTCCGCTCTGCCCCATCCGTAGCAATCTTTATCTTCTTCTCACAGGGATATGGTTCCGCCAGGCACATCTCCAACAAAGGAATTAAATCTCTGTTCAATATCGTCTCCATACTGGCAACGCGCAAGATATTCAGGTTTGCCAGTCTCGCAGCGTGCAACTCTTGCTCGCGTTCGTTTAGTTGACGTGGGATAATCAAAGCGTTCGCGCCAGTAGCTATGACCTCAGCTAAGGAGTTATAGCCGCCTGAGCCGATGAAGAAATCGCTCGCTTTTATCCAGGCAGGTAAGGGATTCAGCAGCCTTGTCCATTTCCAGTTAGGATGCTGTGTAACTTGCGAATGCAGGCGCTCGTACGCATCCGCTTCGAGGTATGGCCCAGCAGATAAGTAGGCGTAGTCGAAGCGTTTTCGAAGTGCGTAAAGACCGCGCAGGATTGACTGCCAGATCGGTTCGGTTCCCTGGCCGCCGCCGAAACTAACAACAAGGATACGGGCGTCTGGGTCTAGTTGTAACATAGCTCGCGCTTCTGCCCTGATGGCTATGGCGGGACGTGTGACATAGCCCGTATACTTGAACATAGCACTTAACGAAGCCGGAATTGAATAGTACTCCTCAAGCCTGAAGACACGCTCATCCATGTATACATGGATGTCAGAAAAATAGTCTTGTATGAAGGCAGCCAGGCGCGAATTAAAAAATTCGCGATTCGTCTCCGCCAGGCCACCTAAGATGCCGCGCAAGCCCAACACTTTTTTGGTATTTGGCGTGTTGATAACCGTTGGTATCAACTCACCACTCTTTCCTTCAGGGTGGAAGTCAACAACCAGTGCATCTGGTTGAAAGTCTCTCACAAATGTAACTATCAAGTTCTCGCGAATGCGCTGGAATTCCTCTTTTGTTAATGAGAGGATTGGCGTTGCTCGCACACCGCCTGTATCGTCATAGGTCAAATATGATGGAATTTTTAGCAGGTCCATCTCCGGTGGGAGCAGTTCAAAGCCTTTTGATGCACCCGTGATGCCCACCACTATACTACCTGGTAAATGATCCAGGAGCGCCTGGCCAAGCGTTGCGCAACGAACTGTGTGACCGAGACTCCGCCCATTATGCCAGTACAGCGCTATTCTGCTGGTCACAAAAGCCCTCTCTGTACGTATATTACCGAGCAAACGCTGTCAAGCTGTTCAGCAAACTCCTCAATACTCCAGCCTGGCTTGACTTCCAGTCTATTGATCGCAAATCTATCAACGCCAGGATCCCAGCTACCTCTGTCGACGGAAAAAGCAAGTTCATAGTATTTACTAACCAGGTCCTGCGCCATCTGATTATGTGCTCCATACGGATAACTGAAAGCACGTAACCTTGTATGAAGGTTTTCCTCCACGATTTGCTTATTGATAAGCACCGCATCAAGCATTTCACGAGCGCTCGACCCGGTCATACGCAAATGAGTGTGAGTATGCCCTCCAATTTCGCAACCTGCCTCTAACCATGACTGCAGTTCGTCCCATCTCAAATGCCTGATATTATCACGCGCCTGTGGATTCCAGTCATATTTTTGCCCGATATAGGCTGACACCAAGAAGAGCGTTGCTGTCATACCATAATCACGCAAGAGCGGTAATGCTGTAAGCACGTTATCTGCAAATCCATCATCAAACGTGAGTAATACAGCACGCTGCGGAACTTCTTGCTTGTCAGAAATAAAATCGATCGCCCGGGCGAGGGAAAGAATCGAGTAACTCTCTCTATGTAAAAAGCTCAATTGGGCTTCAAATGCCTCTTCGGGAATTGCTGTCTTTGCGGGATTCCTGCGGTTTATACTATGGTAGAGGAGCGTTACAAACATATATTTAGTTCTTACCCTGTAATTCTGTAATGGCGTCTAAATCCAACTCCACAAAGCTTGTGGGGTAGAACAGTTCCCAGCGCGTCAAGATTTCCGGGTGAACCTCTCCAAATTGTCCGATGGGTATGTCCCCGGCAGAAACCGTCATCTGTCGTCCTGGAATAAGTGCCCCGCTAGTGCTCCTCTTCAGTATGTAATCTAAATGCAAATGATAGCAAAGCGCATCGAGAAGGGTATGAGCATTATTAAAAGGGTGGTCGGTTCCGACAAGCAAAATACCCATTTTCCAGCACGAGTGCGCGACCCTCTGCTCGTCCAGGAACAAGATTTCGGTGAACAGGTAGAACGTCGTGGGAGGGAGCGGCACAGAAGGATGTACGGCATTTCTCAGCAGTGGCGGCAGGCTGCTATCGACGGCATACTCACGATTCCTGTTGACAGCGTTGACAAGATGAACGAGCCTCTCTGGCGCACCATGACACATGCGATCAATAAGATTCTCGTAGGAGTCGAGCAGTAGCCCTATGGTCTGCCGGGCACCATAGACCTGCATGTAGTCTACCAGGCGGTCTTCCAGTTCGCTGCGTTTTGTTTGCGACCCCGTGAAGTTCACAGAAACAAGTGATGCGGGTCTGGCTTCTTCGTAGTGGGTTGCGACAAGATAGTCCTCTGCTATATCGATGGGGTGAATGATGTCGAAGCGAAAGATGGGAGGTGTGATATGCCAGGCGTGCGCATTCTCACCATACTGCACATGGTAACACATGCTCTCTAATGCCGCGTGAAATCTTTCGCGGTCGGGCCGGAAACCAAATACCTGCGCAATTTGCTGGTCACTGATAACAAACGGTTTCCATTTTGCAAATATCTCTTTCTCATCTACAGAAGATGCATAGCCATTGATCTTGTAGTCTCTATCAAGGTAATTACAAAGAAGCGTGAAGAATAACCAGGCACCTATGCGCTGATCAAACGTCGTAATCACAACTGTATTCAAACCCGCTTCTAGAGTCAAGGGCGGCAATATCTCTTCATCGTCATCGCCAGGTAGCTCAATAGAAAGAGTATGTTCCATGCCTGGATAAATAGTGACTTCGATATTCTGGCGGCTGCCAAAGCCAATTTGGTCGCGTATTTTTTTCAAGAAATAGGCATCGTCGAAAATTTCCTGGCCTGGGTTAACCTGAACATGAAGAACCCACGCGCTATTATCCCGGGGTAGTTGTGCAAAACGCGCGTCTATCCTGGGCAGACTTTCGACGAGGTGCATACTGTATCGCCGGCCCGGCAAGGGTTCGAGGTGGCGTGCCAATCCCTCTATGCACCACAGTTCAGGACGCAGTGTATCCATAAAGTTCAGGCGCATGATATCTTGATCTTCATAATCAAGTATTGCCTTTACAGCAAGTAGCTTGCGCTCAAAATCTGGTGAGTCTATCGATTTTGCCAACTTGCTGGTAATCAACTTACGCTCAAAATCTACGTTGGGCATGTACAGGGATCTCCGTTTCATTGAAAGCTTCAAAGCCAATACTATTGGGATCGAGAGCCTTTGGATTATTGCTGAGAAACTTCGCCAGGCGGCTAACGTTAAAGCCGATGAGTGCAACTGGTACCGGAACACCAAGGATCGCTGCCGCCTCTGGACGCATTAATCCACAAGAACCTACCTCGTAGCTACTACCATCTGCATACACAACCCATACATCGACTGAAATCTCCGCAAACGGAAAATAGGCAGCCTGGACTTGAATATCTACGGCTTGCGGGAAAATAGCCATGCAGACATGTTTGATCGTGCCCATCAGAGTGGTTACATTTATCCCTTCATCGGCAACCAGCACGTCCATCTGAAGAAATTCGGGCTTCTCAGGGCGTGCGCGGCAGCAGCGTGAAAATCCAAATACACGCGTAGGAAGCTGCTCTGCATAAGCCAGTTGCCTTACTGTCACCGGGGTACTGTGGCTGCGAATCACGACTTGATCATTGTTGAATCCATCCGTCGTACCCCAGCCGCGCGAGCCTGATGTGCCTTTCCCCTGGTACTCCCTGGTAAACCGTTCCTGGTAGGTTCGCGTACTGGCTTCTATCTCAGCAGTGTCCTCCGGCAAGGTAATCCCGTCGATTGCCAGCAGGTGTTTGGAACTGCGCACCGGGTGGTATTTGTACATAAAAATTGCATTCAGATTCCAGAATTGTGTTTCAAGGATTGGACTTGAAACCTCGCGAAAACCTGCGGCAACCAGAGAACGCCGTAAGTAGGTGAGGAAACGCGGCAAGGGATGCTGTAATTCAAGGCGTATCTCAGGCGGAGCTACCACGCTCAGCGGGCGAAACTCTCGATTGCGCCATTCCCCGCTGAGCAGCATCTCGCGGGTGATAGTACCGACCATCGACTGCGTCTCGGCACCTGCATAAAGGCTTGCCTGTTGTTTTCCCAGGCTAGTTAAGCGATAACCAAGTATGGTTATGGGTTTTTCTTCAACTAATTTGCGCTTGTTTGCCTCTTCATCAGCAGGATTGTGCGGATCACGCGCCGATGTTTCTTTAACATGCGTCAAATAATGCTGCAGGTTCTCGATGGATACAGGTAGAGTCTGTTGCAGCGGCGCAATCTTGCCATTTGAGAAAGCAATCAGGCCAGCTTTCTGAAACATGCCCAGAAACATGCCGATGGTAAATTTGGCTTCTGAAGAGGGTAAAAAGTCGTTGACTTGCTGAAGCGTAAGGGAGCCGGTAGTAATCAGATGCTTCCAGAGCCTTTGCTCCGGCAAGCCATTTTCCTCGTACTCCTGACCAAGTTTCCTGAGTACACTCTTCTGCTGGGTGCCTATTTCGACGGGCTCGGCCAGGCCTTTTGCACAGAGGTAGCCTATGGCCGAGAGCCCCTGCGAGTACGTAAGCTGCCTGCCCTCGATAAGTTCTGCAACAGGTAGAGCTGTCTCATCCGCACTTGCCCCAAGGGCGTTGAGCATTTGAATTTCATTTTCGCTGAGAACTATGTCTTCTTGATCTTGCATGTGTGACTCACTCACTATCTTACTTATATGAACATACGGTTATGAATCGCGTCCACGTGCCGGCAGGATCGCGTCCCCTGCATCAGGGCGACCGCAAGGGTCCCCACCCCGCTCCACCCCACTCCCGCCCTTACAATGAGACGCCACTATGTGATACCCCTCTCGTAGTCATTGTAAGGGCGGGAGTGGGGTGGAGTGGGGTGGGGACCCTTGCGGTCGCCCTGCCGGGGGTCCGCTCCTCTCACCATCCGTAGCCTCACCCAGTTGGGCTTGTGGGGACCCTTGCGGTCGCCCTGCCGGGGGTCCGCTCCTTCTACTCCCGTTGATCTTAGCATCTCATTGTGGATGGAGATCTTTGGGTCACCCGTCGTCCCTTTTTGCTGCTGAGACAGGATGGG
>WNFB01005446.1_pt1 | contig 11365 bp, 12 predicted proteins | sample 5400501 | NCBI WGS metagenome assembly WNFB01 (sample SAMN13153341, study PRJNA577476) | soil metagenome | isolation source: 200 cm saprolite under Douglas fir tree site 2 hole 1 | place: USA:California | collected 2015-04-18 | reverse complement strand
TCTCACTGCCATACCCTTGGAGCTATGGCGAGAAGACACTAGATCAGACACTGAGTTACAGCGGTTGGCGAAAGTGTTGAGCCAGCATAGTGAGTGAACCAATGACACGTATTCGGATTCAATCTTTCTGAAGGCCGCTGTAGGGAAGAGGACAATAATGCTCTTGGCCTGTTTCGGCTCAGAAAGGTTCACCTTATTCGAGTTAAGAAATGCCCTCATCCTATTACAAAATATGGTTCTGCGCAAAATCGGGGGGATATGGGTGATACGCCACCGAGGGCGATGCAAGCTCAAGAACGCAGCAGTCTCCGCGGCCTCACCCGCACGGATCGCGGGTTTCTCGCACCACCGTGTCGGGTTGGATCAACAAAAAGTAGCGCAGCTTCCTGCTTTGTGTACAACCCTGCTCGCCCCCGATCCCGAAGATCCCACGTCCACTATCCTAGAACTGGACGAGTTCTGGTCGTTTATGCTCAAAAAAGCCAACGACTCCTGGATGTGGATTGCTCTGTGCCGCCGGACGCGGCAAGTGGTGGCGTATGCGGTTGGGGATCGCAGCCGGCAAGACGTGTCAGCGGTTGTGGGAGGCCATTCCAGAGGGGTATCGCCAGGGGCATTGCTTCACCGATTTCTGGGCGGCCTACGCGGCGGTGATTCCGGAGGAGCAACACACAGTCGTGGGCAAAGAGACCGGAGAAACGGCTCACATGGAACGGTGGAATAACACGCTGCACCAACGACTGGCCCGTTTTGTCCGTATGACGCTCTCATTTTCCAAGTCAGTGGTCATGCTACGCCCGCGTGTCTGTTCCTCCTTCTGCATCGCTACAATCGAGAGCGGGCCATCCTGCTCAAGTGAGCCACTATCATCTGCTCTTCTGTCGACATCCTGGCACTCCCTCGGTAACATTTTTATTTGAGGGAACCATATCAGCTTTAGTAACATTTTACAAAGGGAATGCGGTATCTTGACAATCGAGATTTACATCAGTTATACTCTCTTTTGGAATACGTATTACTCTCTATGTATTTATTGTCCTTTTCTGAGCAATTTTTTATATAGTTGGGATGGGAGTGTAGGTGACGCTTACGTCGCAAGAAATCCGTCATCAGGTCTTGTGACAGCCTTCCCAAGCTTGTATTGTGGCTGCTGATAGCAAGTGAGTGGTAAAAGTTAGTCTAAACTCCAAATCGTAAGTTATAAGAGAGAATCCAGGAGAGCAGGCAAATGAACGTGCAGCGCTCAACTGTAGATGGATCGGCACAAGGACAGAATACCTCCAATACGTGGAGAACGATAATTCAGCGGCATTCCAGGCGGATGAACCACCGTCTCTGGCTCACGTGCGCCGTCCTCCTCCTTCTTCTCTTCACATCCATAGGAGCGTTTAGCAGCATTACCGCGTACAACCACGCCACCATGCCCATCCGATCGATAGTGCAAAATTACTACCAGGCGCTGCAAGGTAAGCACTATGTAATGGCTTATCAATATTTTACTCCTCATGGAACCATACTGGATGCGCAGGGGAAGGTGAAAGTAGTTTCAGTTGCTGCTCTTCAGGATGAAGCCCTGGAAAAGGGCTTGCTTCTTGGATATGCCGTCTCTACTCCTGTCTTGCAATCGCGGAGTTCCGCGTCGATCAAGGTGAATCTCCAACGTAAACACAATGAGAAGCAGCGAACCTACGATGTCTATGTGCAATTAGTGCTAACAGGAACGAAGGCGTGGCTGATCACCAGCATCACCTAACGCGTGAAGCTGTTTATGTAGCACATTCAGGAGTATTGTTGTTTAGACTAATTCGGCCCGAAAAGGCAGAGATCTAATGGTTTCTCAAGCTTGAGATACATGAATAGACACTATTTGATTTCAGAAATCCGTATCCTAAAAGTTCTTATGCTTATCGTTTTAATAGTGACTAATGAGGTACAAGCACCCTCGATTCCAAATTAGTCTAAACGTCAAAGGAGTAGGATACGCTTAATTATTAAGGAGAGCATTGTACATGGGCCAGGGTATTTCGTGTCAACGCCTGCTTTTCTTCATAGGTGTTTTCACCTGCTGCGCCATAGTCATTCTTCTTATTGTTCTCACCTCTTCAGTTAATATTGTGCCGACGATTCTGGCCTTACTGGCTATCATCCTGTTCCTCATCAGCGGGATTTCTCTTGTTGTTGCCTGGCGCCTGACAAATAAGGCACAAAATGCGGAGAAAGAAAACGTATGAACAGCTTTCAAGAAGAATATCATCTCCAACGCAAGCCGGACGAAATTCCTATTCCGCTGTCATTTGTGGATCAGCAAGAAGATCAAGAAGGTCAAGGGGGGCAGCAGAATCAACCAGACCAGAGTGCGAGCGTTTCGCAGTCGCTGGAACTGGATGTCTTCAAAAAACAGCTGGATGCGCTGCAGCAGACCGACGATATTCCGATTGAGCTCGCGCCGGATGTCTTCAAAAAACAGCTGGATGCGCTGCAGCAGACCGACGATATTCCGATTGAACTCGCGCCGGATGTTTTGAACGACCAAGTGAAGCGTTCCATAGCTGGAGATGAGATACCTCCTGTCATTGAGCCGGGCGTACAGACACCGACGCTCTCCACCATGCAAAGTCGTCCCGGGTTCCCGATACAGCAACCAGAGGTACAGGTACGGCAGGTGACTATCGATGGCACAGTAAAGCTCCGTAACGTCTCATTTGAACTATTCATGAACCAGCTTGCCTGTATCATGAGCGAGAGTCAGGAGGAGGCGCATGCGCTCTTGCGCATGCTCATCATGATGGAGAAAGTGGCAGGGGGGCAAGTCATCATCCACGGCCGAGATATCTTTCAACTGACGCCCACAGACTGCCACACCTTTCTGGGCAACATCATCACCTACATTCACCGCAGCCAGCTCGACCTACCGGGTCAAACAGTGCATCGCCATATCTCGTACTGGCTGCACTATTATAAAGGCCTCTTATGGGCTGATGCGCAGGATGCAGCCCGCTATGTCCTGCAGAGTATCAAATTTCCCCAGGATCGGTGGAAGGCTTCTACGCAGGAATTGACCGACGAAGAGATCGCTCAGGTGAGCGTCGCCAAAGCAACAGCGGATAGTTATGGTTCGCAGAGTATCTGTCTGCTGGACGACGTATTTACCAACCTGAGCCAGCATGATGTGCAGGTGCAGCAGATAGCGGCATCTCTCATCGAACAACTTCGAAGAATAGCGAAACGTGGCAGAGTTGTTGTCGTCCTGGCGAACCGCCAAGACCTGGCAAGTCTCTTCGACCTCGTTCTTCAGCTACGCGACGGACAACTTCAGGTCTATTCCTCTGCTCAACAAACCTTAGGTTAGCTTCAAACCAGGTAGAGCCTGGTGGCAATAGACGGACGCACTGGATCAAGTTTCATTGCAAGAGGAGAAGGGAGAGGACAATGCAGTTTGAGCAACCGGGAAATTCTCAACAGAGCAGCGGCTCCTACTCGGAGCCTTTTAGTAGAAAGAAGCGCGGCTTTCTGGTATTCCTCCTGGACCAATCGGGATCGATGAGAGAAGAATTCATCTGGAAGGGGTACAAACTGACGCTGGCACAGATGGCGACAACCATCATCAACAATCTGCTAGTCACCGTCATCGATAATGCCAAAGTCGACTCGCAGACGGGACTACGCAAAGATTACTGCGATATTCTCATCTATGGATACGGCAACGAGGTCCTGCCACTCCTGAATCGAACCGGAACGCCGGTATCGGTGTCGATGCTTGCCGACAAGCCGGTCGGTCGCCACAAAGTACGTGTGACAATGTATGATCCCATAAAGGGGCAGGACGTGTCCGTAGAGCAGGAGCAGCCATTCTGGATTACGCCCCACGGGCAGAGCGAGTATACGGAAATGGCCGCGGCCATTCGCGCGGCCTACCAGGGGGTAGAAAGCTGGCTCAAAGCCGACCCGCGACGACGCTTTTTCTTTCCACCCATTGTCATCAACATTACCGATGGTAGGCACAACGGCAGGAGCAACGATAACCCGGTGCACGAGGCCAGGAAGTTACAAAACCTGCGGACGGATGATGGGGCAGTGCTACTCTTTAACTGCCACCTGACCACGGCCGCCAACACACAGAAACTGAGTTTCCCCAGTAGCGTGGAGGAGATCCAGCGAATGAATCTTTCCGATGGGGATCTCCTGGGTGTTCGACAGCTGTTCGAGATATCGAGTATTGTTCCCAGTACTATGACCCTCCGCGCGCAGCATGTTTTCGGCAGGAACCTGCCGTCCGGTGCTCGCGGCTTTATGTATAACGCCAGCCCACAGGACCTGCTCACATTCCTGTCCTGGGGAACGCGGCAGAGTTCCGAATTTGTCCAGTAGAGGATGGTACTCAGTACAAACAGTTAGCGGAGTACTAGCTGGGAGGCCACAATGAGACAGACACCGCACTCTAGGAAACCAGGTACATCACCTCCTGTGTTTAACGGACATATTACTTTTGATGCATATATCCTGCTGGCGGTGCTGTTCGTCCTGGTTATCGTCATGTTACTTCGGATCACTATGCATCTGCCCGATACATCGTTGTCCGATATGTTTCAAACGCTCTTGCTGCTGGCCGTCCTGATGAGCGTGGCGGTAACAGCCTGGCGGGGGATCGCGACGGCAGACCATCCACTTCCCGCGCGGGCAGCTGCCGCAAGTGCAGCGTTGGGCAGCTTTTGTTGCGGCCTTCTTGCCATATTGTTCGTCGAGGATGCTAATATCAACCTGCTTTTCATCTTCCTCGCTCTCTGCGCGAGCCTTGCAGCGCTCGCCATACTCGGACTGGTCATACTCCTTGCCCAACACGAAGAGGTTGAGGCACACGAGGAAGAACCAGGTCAGCAGGTCAGCCAGAGGCAACCAGCGGCCAGAGCGGGCTCGTTGTCTCTTCCGGTTTCCCCATCTTCCCAGGTTCCTGTAACCGCCGTGCAACGGGTGCAAAAGCCCATGCTCTATAATGCGGGGCAGCAGGCGTTTTCAGCGATAGCGCCGCTCGACATGCTCGCCGCGGAAACTTCCACCACGTTGCCGCCACTGTTCGAAGATGACCCTCTCTATGCCATTCCCAGACCCAGAAAAGCGCATCTCCTCATGCAGATTAAAAGCGACGACATCTCGGTGAACGGAGAAGATGCCTGCGCTGTTTCACCGGACGAAACACTGTTCGCCCTATGCGATGGCGTGGGGGCCAGTTATTTTTCTCGTCCCTGGGCCACTCTGCTGGCTCAACAATGGGTCACGCGTCCCCTCGAGGCCTACGATGCGGAAGCCTTGGAAACATGGCTCTACGAACCCCGCATGCGCTGGCAGCACTGGGTCCTCGACACCTGGTTACCCATCATTAATCAACGTAACCAGAACCTTGGTCATAAAACCTTTTCCAGGCAGGAGACTGAGGAATTCGTGAAGATGGGCGCTGCCGCAACCTTTCTGGGCGTGATGCTCGATAAAAACAATGCTACCTGGCATGCTGCGGCTCTGGGAGATACCTGCCTGTTCTGCTTCTCTCACCAAGCCTCCCATTCTTGGAACGTCAGGTGCTTTCCTCTGCAAAAAGCTGCTGATTTCACAGATCAGCCGCCCTCCATTCCAAGCACCACACGTGCCAATATATCTCTGCTTGCCAGCCGCATGCAACACCAAAGCGGAACATATCAGCCGGGCGATGTTTTACTGCTGGCGACCGATGCGCTCGCTATGTGGCTGTTCAAGCAGCTTGAACAAGAGACATTACCTCTCGAACAAATACTGCAACTATCGCAGGAGGAGTTTGCCCACTTCGTGAATCAACAACGGCTCAAGAAGCAGATGAACGATGATGACACAACACTCCTCATTGTGTCCCTGTAAGTGGTCGCTTTATGAACAAGGATGAAGAAGATGCCTCCAACATCACAAGTACAACAAGCCTGGCCTACCGTCCACCAATATGACGAGGCTCTGCTCAACGCCAGTTCAACGGTCTATGACAGCAATATCAAGCACGGTAGGCTCCACCAGGACTCGACCGGACCCTTTCATTTTAATGATGTGAGAGCGGGTACCAGGTATGTGTGTGTCTACAGAGTGGATGACTGGATTGTACGCTGCTTAACCGGGAATCCCCCGTCGGATCTTCGCGCACGCTACCAGCAGATCAACAGCTATCACGCGAAATACGCGCAGCAACTCTCCTTCTTTGTGCCCCATATATGGGTCGAACCCGCTATCAAGATCGAGGGCAAAGACTGGCCCTTTATTAAATCGGGCTATATTACCCATGCCTCCCTGGGAACCTTTTTGGAAGAGCATCATATGGAGTGTCAACTTGTTTCTATCCTGGCGGATCAGTTTCTCCACATCGTAGAGACCATGGAGTCCCTGCAGGTCGCGCACGGTGATTTAGATGTTTCGAATATCCTGGTGTGTGGCACTCCTCCTAACATCACGCTGCTCCTGATCGACTTTGACAGCATGTTCGTTCCGACGCTTAAAGGCGTCGTTAAGGAAGGCAGGCCCTGGGAGGCCGGGCACGAGCACTTCCAGCCGGTGCAGCACAACGTGCGTAAGTTTGACAGGGAGATGGATCGCTTCTCCGCCACGGTGATCTACCTTTCGCTGATCGCCCTGGTCGAGGATGGGCGGTTGTGGGAAACATGCAAGGCGAACGAAGAGAATAAGCTTCTGCTTGGCTCACACGACTTCCGGCAACTCGGCATCTCGCCCGCCTGCCAGGAACTGCGCTCGCGCTATCACAATGAGACATTGCAGAAGTGCTTGGACGAGCTGGCGGGCTCTCTGGAAGAGAGCCGCATGCCCAGAAGCCTGTCGGAGATCATCCATACTCCCAGGCAACAGAGGGGAAAGAGTGTACCAGGATACACGCCCCTTGATCTTCCTCTGACCCTCGATCACGTGGCGTTGGTATCACCCGCTGCACCATCATTCGCCGCGACGCCAGAGCCAGAGCCGCGGCGAATCCCTACAGCCGAACTCCCCATCCCTGTAGCCTATATACAGGGGCAAGAAACGCAGGCCCAAGTCCAACAAGCTTCATCCAATAAGAAATCTTCCGCAGCGGTCGGCTGGCTGAGTATTGCTTTGTTAGCCACGATCATACTGGCTGTTCCCTTTACGGGGCAGGCACCGGGGCTCTGGGTTATTCCGGCTATTATAGGTCTAGTTCTTATCGTTGTTTGGAGAAATTCGCATAGCACATGACGCAGGCGAGGGAAAGACATGAGCGAGGAGTTGTTCAGGAAATACATTGAACTCGGCGGAGGGGAAGCACTGGGTGATCCTCTGGGACCAGAGCAGATTATTACCCCGCAAGGTTACTGTCGCGATTTCCAGCACGGATCAATTTACTGGATTCCTGCGACGGGCGCGCACATAGTACGGGGCAAAATCCTGAGATTCTGGCGAGACAGGGGGGCACAGGACAGCGACCTGGGCTATCCCATCAGCGATGAGCAGATGACGCCGGACAGGCTCTCAAAGTACAGCGTGTTCCAGGGTGGCACGATCTCTTATGAAGAGCAAACAGACCGTTGCGATGTGAATATCAACGGCAAGAACGCTCAGTATATGTTGCGCGTTGTTGGAACAGGGGCAGCCATCTTTGCATGGATCATTGTAGCCCTAGTCGTAGCGAACCTGAGCACTAATGGGTTTCTCGGCCTGGCCACCGGGCTTCTTGGCCCGCTTACCTCCCTGCTCATCATTCTCCTCTACGGAAAGAAAATGCGCGCTGATTGAGCGGCAGGTATGGTATTCTCTGAAGAGGACGATTGGGAACCTGCCAGCGAAGGAGGTGAGCGCGTATGAAAGTGGCGGGCATGGACGTCACGTATAGCTATTTTCCTTTTGAGATGTTTCTGGACTCCATGGCCAGGCGTCGCCTACCCGAAAACCGGCTGCCAGTCCGCCACCTGCTCCTGCTCAAATACCATCACTGACTGTCCCGCCTGCACCAGCAGATAGGCCACAAGCAGCCCGAGCGTACCCCCGCCGATAACAGCGTATCGCATAGGCTCAACCCCATGTATCTATGTGCTCACGCTGATGAAAGGACTGGCTCATGAAGTTCATAATTTAATCCATATTAGATTATTTACTAAAGCTGCCAATTCCTTTCAGCTAAGCATATTCCTACTATACTTGATACGACGAAAGTCAGCAATTGCAATAACAATTCGAACAGCACTCTTTGCACGACTTTCATTGAGGCAGGATGAACGATATGGAAGTTAAAGTGAAGAGTCGGACAATAGCCAAAAGTCGGCATGGAAAAGGGTTAGCCTGCTTGGTAGGGTTTCTGTAATTTTCGTATTTTCTTTGAGCTTAGCGTATAATTTCACACAAATCTTGTTAATTCCTTCTACTCAAAAGTTGTTGTTCTGCCGTGTTTGTAAACAGGGATCGAGAGACCAGCATAGCTACCAATATTCTATGCTGGTCTCTCCAACAATACTTACGCCACCTTACTTTGTGGAGGTATGTTATGTATCGAACCATCTATTTTATTGAAATTCCTATCTATCGCGTATCACAAGAACAATATGGAAGAGAAGTTGAGACTGAAAAAGAAAAGGTACTAGGATCTATAAGAGATACATGGAGTGGGTTGAGTTCAATGCCAGTGGAGGTATCAGAAACCTATCAACAAGTAAAGAACAATTTTGACAGGGAGCATGGAACTCATGTGTGGCGATACAATCAAGCAATCGGTTGGCTTCGTCTTTTCACTTCTGATCATTGCCATCTTAGAGCTGACTACTATTGGGTCAATGCGGAGCGCATTACAAAAGACCTCAAGAAGAAACACTTTCATGACTGCTTTGATGTAAAAACATTTGAACTAGATATTCTTCCTGCCATGAGTTCAAATGATATTTATATTTTGTTGCAGCAACAGATTAAAGAACTGAAGAGACAAGAACCATTTAGAAAATACTATATTAATCTTGAAATGTTTCAGAATATTGGTCCGTATATAGATTGGCGAGCGCTTCTTGATGCGTAACGTTGCAGGGCGCATGCGAGTCTGTCAAGAGTGCTGTGTAAATGGGGTAGTACAACGAGGTGAACCACTTCCACTATCCAGCCACGAGGGTAGCTTCTGGCAAACCAACCTTGATAAACGTGGGTTAGGCATTACCATAGCAAAGTTTGTTAAAAACTCGTAAGAAAAAACAGACAAATGTGGGTTCAGTGAGCTGGTATTGACGTTCCTCAAAAGAAGAGTAATATATTGCCATTCCTTGTATGAGGAATGTGCATACAGTGAAAGCGGACTGGTATGAATTTCTTTGTAACTAAGTGAGGTGGCTGTAATGTCAAACGGAACGTCTCCTACTGATGAGCAGGTTGGGACACTAATGGCCCGCGTCTTCGCGCTGGTCAGTGCATGTCCTGCCGGCCGGGTCACTACCTATGGCTGGATTGGTAAAGCGCTTGGTTATCCCCGTGGAGCGCGCATGATCGGCTGGTTTATGAACGAATCGCCGGAGGGAGTGCCTGCGCAGCGTGTCATCAATAGTAAGGGTGAATTATCGGGAAGCTGGGCGTTCGGTTCACCTGGGAGGATGCGCCAGTTGCTGGAAGCGGAGGGGATCGTCTTTTCAGCCGATGGCCGTGTCGATCTCAAACGCTATGGGTGGGACCCGTCACGCGATCTCAGCGAAGAAGAGTTGCGTGGCATTCTGGATGAAGCCTCCAAAGCCCACTATCAGGTCAGCACTCAGCTGTTGGGGCTGATGCGGAACGACCCAGCTTCGCCGCTGCGTGGGAATCTACCCGCGGAATGATTGGATTCCCTTTCACGTCCTCTCTGCCCGACGCTTTTTGAAGACTAGCGACCCTTGGGTCGCGACCAAAAATTTTAGTATGTCGAAGTGGCGCTGCCACGCCCGGCCATTTCGACATACTAAAATTACGATAATCTAAAGAGGTTCAGGATTGCAGTCCTACATCCCCTGCGTTCTGCGCCTTCGTAGAGGGAGGCGTCTGGTACGCGTATGAGTTGCTTCCATTGGGATGCTGAAGCGTTGGATGCTGTTGGTATCAAGGTAACATGTAAATTCCTTTTCGGGCGCAGGGTGATGACGGGTTGAAGCTCAGGTTCATAGCCGGGTGCGGTTTGTGGTACATAGTGCTGGAGAATCGTTGCGAGAATAAGTTTGGCCTCCAGTTGTGCGAATGGCATACCTATACAGATGCGTGGTCCGCCGCCGAAGGGGAAATAGGCTCCGGGCGGAATTTGCTGCGCGTTCTCGGGGTCCCAGCGCTCCGGGCGGAACACCTCGGGATCTTCCCAGATATCGGGTAAACGATGGATTATCCACTGGCTCAGCATGAGCAGCGTACCAGGTGGAAGGCGTACACCATCTAGTTCGAACTCTTTGTCTACGAAACGCATCTGCATCCAGGCAGGGGGATAGAGACGCATCGACTCGCTCAAGACCCAATCGAGGTAGGGGAGGCTGGCAAGGTCATCTACGGTTGGCGCGCGACCGGCGAGTACTGTGCGGATCTCGTCCAGCAGTTTTTCACGTACCTGCGGATGCTTTGAAAGCAGGTAAAACGTCCAGACGAGCGCAATCGCAGTTGTTTCATGTCCAGCCGCGAGAAAGGTCACAATATGATCATGAATCTGCTTATCCGTCAGTTTCGTCTCTGGCTCTTCACCGCTCTGCGCTGACATGAGCATAGAGAGGACATCATTGTGTTCGCGGTCATCTTCACGGCGCTGTGCTATGAGGGTATAGATCAGCATATTTAGCTGGCGCATGGCTGCTCTGCGCTTCCCATATCCAGTGAGCGGGTTATCGATGCGTATATTCAGGAAGTCTTCAGCCACGCTTGTCGAGCTACCAATCATGTTATTGAAAGCATCGCCCAGGGCATTGAGCTGATTAGACAGGTCAATATTGAAGAGACACTTGCTCACGATACGCAGTGTCAACTGTTGCATGGCAGACGACATATCGACCCGATCACCGGGATGCCAGGTTTTTAAGAGTTCTTGCGTGTATTGCCCGATGACCGTTGCATAGCTTTCGACGACTTTCTTATGAAAGGCAGGTTGTACCGCGCGGCGCTGCTGGCGATGCTTTTCACCGTCGATGGTGAGTAGTCCTTCACTTGCAATGCCCTGATCCTCTTGAACCACTCCACGATTCGAAAAATTGCGCGGATGCTCCACCAGGACATAGCGCACGTATTCAGGTCGGAAAAGCACCACCATTGGCATCCGTCCGAGGTAAATGGTTGCCATATTTCCATAGGTTTGTTGAAGCTGTTGAAGAAAGCCCAGTGGGTCCTGTCGCAACGAGAGAAGGTTGCCGATATA
>WNFB01005445.1_pt1 | contig 11366 bp, 5 predicted proteins | sample 5400501 | NCBI WGS metagenome assembly WNFB01 (sample SAMN13153341, study PRJNA577476) | soil metagenome | isolation source: 200 cm saprolite under Douglas fir tree site 2 hole 1 | place: USA:California | collected 2015-04-18 | reverse complement strand
TCGAGCCAGCCGTGGAACGGCAACGACCTGGACACGTACGCGGACGACCTCCAGGCAGGTTTAGATGCAGCACGCTCACGCGGCAGACCAAAAGCGATTGAGAAAATAGAACTACGAAACCTGACACGAGCGAAAGAACGCTATGCTACCAAGAACAACACGATTCAAGAAATTATGCAGATGACCGGGTTCAAAAGCAGAACTCCATGCTCTGGAGGAGCGACAATGAAATCCGTTTCACCATCTCGCGGAGTACCATCTGTTCTCCTCCGTCCCAGCCAGGCCACGCTGTAGAAGACCACCCAATTTTCACCCAGTTGATCATGAAGAGCATCATACAGTGTTATCTCAGCGGATCTTCCAAGTTCATTACGAACTCGATTGGGTAATTCTTCAGGATACATTTTTACCATTAGTTTCACCTCTCACTACCCCTCACATCCCCACCCTCGGCCGGTACTGAATCGCCTCCGCCAGATGATTCGCCGCAATCACATCACACTCCGCCAGATCCGCAATCGTCCGCGCCAGCTTCAACACCCGGTGAAACGCCCTTGCGGAAAGATGGAGTTGCTGCATCGCCGCCTTCAACAACTTCTCCGCCGACGGCTCCACGCCGCAAAACTCGCGCACCTCCGACGGCCCCATCTCCGCATTGCACGTCAACCTCGTCCCCTTAAACCTTTGCAACTGCCGCTCCCGCGCCGCCTGCACCCGCTTCCGAACCGTCTCCGAATTCTCCACATTGCGCTTATCCGCCAGCTTCTCATAATCCACAAGGACACTTTTGCAGATGGTTGTTGGAAAGAATATCAGGCACTGATACTGAATTTTCATCTCCTTTAACTCTCCACCTAATCATGAATTTTGCTTCGATCTGCCAGACGCTGTCTTCCGCGTTGTAGTCGTTCCTCTATTGTTTTTGTAGGTACCCCAAGCGTAACTTCGCTATTTGCTGGGATTACTGACGCCATCAAGGTTGATACAAACATCTTACTCGCCTTTGGCTCGGCGACTGGCAAATCTACGCCATTTAACAAAGCATCGAGAACACGAATTGCTAGCTGCCGGTTCAACAAGCCACGTCTCATCGGTTCTTGTGCATCAAATGTCAGTAAACAATCAAGGCAAGCAGTTTCACAAATCTCGTTGTGTTCATCACTGACAAACATAGTGCGGCGGGCTTCCAACAACCATTCTCTTCCTAGTGCCAGAAGTTCTCGCACATGACCTGCACCACCAGGCACGTCATCGTACAGAACCGCACCTAATCCTACGCTCATATCTCCAGCAGGTATAAATGTCCCTAGTTCACGATTGTCTAGTTCTAGCAGTTTCGCACCACTGATTTGCAGTGCTTGAGCCAAAGTCCAAAGCAATTCCTTGTTATTTGCATAGTGTAATAGACATGATGAGAAATCTAGCATCAAGGCATCGGTAGTTTGCTTGGCAGCCAGTACCTGATTGCGGAATACCGAAGTTTCGTTGTTAGCCCAACAGAATCTGTAATCGTAGGGTGATGTCAGCGGTGCATGATAATTGAACTTAGAGGGCAAATTCATTGTCCCTTCGCCATATTCCTTTTCGCTTTCAGCATATCCACACTTGAGGCAAATAGCGAATCCTTTACCGAAATCACCTGCATTGTAAACAAGGAGTTCTCCATCCTCCCGATAGAAGGTGCGTAACCCCACTACATTTCCGAAGTTGTTTTGCAGGTCGATGTCTGCACCTTCACGATGAGCAAAGGTGATCGTAGCCTCTTCAGTGTGACCAACCCGCTCAACGTCGGTACTTATCTTTGGCGGATCCCATGTAGCACTACTAAAGCCATGCATGGGTAAGAGGAAGCTAATCGCGCTGTGGCCTGGTTGCCCATTGCAAATGGGACATGATCCGAGTGAGCTGGCGATTTTGTAGTAGAGGTGCCCATTCACACAATGTGTATATTGTCCTCGCAGCCCAAGGTAGTTATCAATATTTGCTCCTGTCCAATGTTTAAGGAGACCGTGCGAGGTGACTAGTTTGCCTCCTACCAATAGTTGTGAGCCAGGAACGTATTCGCCCATTGCTACGAGTCCGCTTCGTTCAAGGCGATATTGGTCCTCTTCCCGATATTTTTCTGGATGTCGTTGATCAGGAACTATGACTCTCAGTCGCTGTGTACCAATGGGAAAGCCATACCTCGGCAAGAACTGCCGGTCTGCTAGTGCTTCTATCACGGTCGTCTCATAGAGCGCCGACATCTGATAGCGTAATGCATTCGCTTGCGCACGAGGATTGAATGTATTGCTAGTTTCTACAAGCTGCCAGGCCTGAAGCATAGCATCAAACTCCCGACGCCAATCCTGAATTGCTGACTCGAAACCATTGATGATGGTATTCAAGAATGCTTTCCAATCATCGAGGCAAGGTATGGCCCCCGTTTCATCAAAGAGGCGTTTCAGGTGAGGTCGCATATCAGCTTCACCCTCATCACGTATCCAATAAAGGTATTCAAGGAAATATCCTTCCAGTCCTGGGTCGTGACAGGCTGGATTCCACCACGATGCATCTGCAGGTCGCACCCAGCTTTGAGCATCCATCTGTATAGGAGGCTTGTTGATTCCCCTTTCCCAATATGGTGGCAATTGCACACCGCAGAACAGTCCCATATTTCCGAAGGCTTTCATTGCGCCAACATGAATGTTGGGCGGGTAGATCTCACGGAAAAAGTTTCCCAATAGAAAGGCATGGCTATGCCGAGTAACAATACGTTTGCGGTCAAGAAAAACCCTCGGACTGCGCAGTTGACGCCCAAGATATTCACCAAAATGAAGGAATACCTCTCTATCAAATGGTTGTGGGTGACAGAACGTTACCACGATGGAGGAACCATCAGCACGTCGTCCCGCTCGACCTGCACGTTGCAAGTAATTCGCCTTACCTGGTGGAACATTGCCCATAAGCACAGCATTCAAACCACCGATGTCGATACCAAGTTCCATCGTTGTCGTTGAACTCAAGATATTGCGTATACCGGCCTTGAACAGGTCCTGCAATCGACGGTTTTCCTTGGGGGAAAGTTGTGCGCTATGCTCCTCTGCCCATAGGCCAATATCAAAAACCGGAGACGAAGTGAATTCACGGCGCTGACGCATGATGCGTGGGTCTTTATCCAATATGTCGTCATCCACTTGTTCCAAACTGACACAACCAGACTCAGGGGCACACCCTAACACCTCACGCACCCAGACATGGCCAGTCGTTGGACATCGATACAATCTGAGGGGATATCTTAATCCCAATTCTGGGAACTTAATCCGAATGGCCCAGATCGCTCCACTTTTTGACTGACGTTGCCTTGACTCCAACCACTTTAGTTTACTTTCTGCATTATCTCGCAATTGACAAAACGCAACACTTAGAAGTTGAATAGCATAGTGATCGATCTCACCTTCGCGGATTCCACACTTCCTTAAGACCTCTGCCGCAAACTTGCGCCGACGCTGTTTGGTCGTTGCTCCCACGAATCGTGCCGAACGAGTCGTTAAGTCATTCTCTTCAGCACACCAATGTCCGATAAGATTGCTAAACTGGTACTCACTATCTTCTTCGTCTGACCCCAACGTGACCACGCCATCGCTACGTAGCGTGTCACACAGTGCTGCCAGGAAAGATGTCCAGCATTCACGCAACCGCTCTCGGGCAGTAGCAGTAGGAAGTATACCCTCTACCTGCTTTGGAATTTCCAGTTGGTCCAAACCTGGATATGTTACCTCGGCTAATCCGAGTGTTTCTAGGGATACTTGTCGTTGGGTTGACCGAGCAAACTCATGTGCCAGTAAGAATTTCAGTCGCTCATGTACATGTCTGGCATTGTCATGCCACGAATCTTCAGCTTTTTGTAACCAGAGGCTCCTTTCATGCTTTGAGGACGTTCGTACATCAGTAAACTCCTCTATAACAGCTACTTTGGTCATCTCATCTATCCAGTGATCTAATGACCCGCCGACATAGTATTCCGTTAACTCCTGACGTGCCTTAATCAGTTGCCGTTTTTTATGTTGACGCACAGGAGGAGTGGGATTATCTTGTTCTAACTGTCGCTCTAGATTGGCGATTTCCTCTCTCGCCACCTGGATTAGTGTCTCATCAACAACGGGGCTTCCTCTTAAGCATTGGACCATTGCTGCACGAACTAGTTGTATTTCGTGCTGTCGTGTAAGGCGGGGACCAAGGCGCGCTGCTCCCTGGCGGCTATCACTGAAGGCAAGCATACGCCGTCCTCGTGCAGGGAGCCATCTTTTGTAGGGAGCTGGATATTCAGGAAGCCCTGCCAGTACACTTTCCGCTAGAATTGAGAGTGCTAGTGATGGAGGCTGAGCAAAAGGTTTCCAGTTGTCAGAGGCGTCGTCTTTACAGTGCGGACATTCTTTTATGATGTACAGGGTACATTCATTCGTAACCCTCCCATTACATCTCCCTGATGCAATATCAAGCACTATCTGCTCCGCCCCTGGATATAACCTGGGTACCGCATACTTAATATGGTCCGATAGTTTGGAAGAAAGCACTGGTTTCAAAAATAAATGCATTTCATCGAAGACACCTGCCACAACCCAAGTGCCACAGTTGTCACAGCGATAAAGCGACAGGGTAGCACTTTGGCAGTATATGCAGCGATCACGTAATCCCTCCGCGATGCACCCGAAACCATCCAATTTCAGATTATCGGGGCCGCTACAGGCACTATTGAGGCACGCCACTAATCCATCGGTTGGACGTGCTAGCATGTGAATGCGGTTGGGCAAGAGGGGATAATCTGAAACCTTCTTGCGAGCTGTTGCTCCCATTTGCAGTAGCAGCGCCGTAGCTCGCGTAGCATCTTCGTCGGATGTTCCCCACACTTGCAAGGTAAGATCGCGTAGAGATAACCGTTTGTGCTCCCAGAGAATAGACCCTATCTTGTGTAGTAGAGGCGAACATCTGAGCACATCGTGAAGCAAAACGGCCGGTATGCTGTCACAGCTCTGGTATGCCTCCCTGACCTTTGTTTCTTCAACCAGGAGTGGCAGGCTTTCAGATAACGTTTGGCACATATCAGCATTTACAATCAGTTTGGCTTTGCTCTGAACATCGAGTTCAATTGTTGGTCCACCTAACCAGTCACATTCAATGATAGTAGAGGCAGAAGGTACTGTCTGTGGGGGAGCTTCGGTTAGCAGTGGGATACGAGTGGCTTGTCCACGAATGACCTCTACGAGTGATTGGTCCTTGGTAAACAGTTGTGCAGCGAAAGCTTCTAGCTCTCCTGGTATGCCCTTCCCAATAGTCGCCGAGGTAGCAATCTGGAGTACTTGTTCTGGAGTTCGTTCGCACCGATCCAGAAGACGACGCAGCAACAAGGTAATCTCTGCCGCTAATGTTCCCGTGTAAAGGTGTGCCTCATCCAGAACGATGGCTCGAAGTGCTTTACCAAAGAAAACTGCATCCTGCGGACGGCATAGCATATATTCCAACATAGAGTAGTTGGTAATGATAATGTCAGGAACTTGACCGCGTGATGAATAGTCGAGATTTATCGTTTGTCCATTGTGAGTCTCTAAGCCACGCGCCTCTTGCCGGGTACGCATCCGACAGGGTTCCCACTTAAGAACCCCATCCTTGTTTGCACGAGATTTGTCCTCCGGCGTCTCACTCGTAAAATGAAAAAGTGTAACGTTCTGTTGTCCCTTTAGCCACTCATAGAGACGGTCAACCTGATCATTGACGAGCGCATTCATGGGATAGAGAATAATGCACTTGGCACCTTTTTCCTCATCCTCAGGGTTGTTAAAGAGGTCATTGAGAATAGGTAACAAGAAACTTTCTGTTTTTCCTGCGCCTGTGCCTGCTGTGACAACAAGAGCAGGCTTGGCATGATTGGGATAACCTGCTTGCGCTTTGATGATGGCATCCCGTTGATGGAGATAAAGTGGACGTTGTCTTGGTATAACTCCTCGCTTATCAAGATGACAGCACAGTTCGGCATTAAATAGCTTTTGTTTCACCATACCGTCTAAAGACTCTTGAGCGGCCTCCGCTGGAAATGCACCTTCTATCCATAAATCGCTGAGCAATCCTCCCATCTCAGATGCCCCCGACCACAATATACGACAAGCCTCCGTCAGCTTCGGATCTTGTACGAAATGGTCATCCAATGCAAAGTCAACCAAGCGTTGTTTTACAGCTTTCGATAGGGCAATTGCGTTAAGTTGAGACACGTCATTTACCTCCTGCTACTTAGTGTCTGATCAATCAGTTCGAGTATTCGTATACTGAGGAGCTGACGGAATGGCTCGGTTTCATTGATAGCCATCGCGATATTATTTTCATGAATTGGAGAAACAGGTCGTCCTTGAAATACCACAAAGGCTTGTTGCATTAGTTCCTTCTCTATAAAGGCTGAGTCTACGCCCATTGTAGCAGCGACCTGCCCTTGGAGTGTCATTTTCTCTTGACGCAATGCCTCACTGGTTTCCGCACCTGCAACTCCATACAAAAGAATACGCACGAGTGTTTGGGCCATGTGTGTTCCCACTTGTGGAATACCCACATCTTCAACCCACCTCTGTATAACTTTGCCCATGAGGAGAGGACTAAAACGAAGGAGCTGCCATACGACACTCAGTAATTGCTCGTGCACAGGCACACCGACAGCAGCAAGATGTGGAATGATTGCTTGCGCCATTCCTATGCTTGGTTCCCAACGCCAGAATATGTTACGTACTGCAGATAGCCATCCAATACTGCTCTCAGGCGATTGGAGGTTTTGTGGAAACTCGACTTCCCCTACCCATGCAGCTATAACGTCGCAAGGATAGGTATAAGCAAATTGTTCGACATCGCAACGAAAACGATTGCTGAGTAGCGGTAATTGGAACCAACGTAACATTGCCGCTGCAGCCATCGGGTCCTGGAACGGAGTTTCTCGTAATATATAGCTCCAATTTGCAGACCACCATGTACCTAACCTTACACCGTCATATGCAATTGCTATCACAAGAGGTTGAGAAAGGTCTTGTGGGATACTCGATAGCCACCACATATCATGCCCTTGTACTTCACTACACTCTGGGGCAAATGTGCGAAATGACCCACTCTCATCCCACCAAACGATGCTATAGTGTTCATCAGGCTCTATCGAGTGAGAGAGATGCACACTGAGAGTTCGTACAGGTGCGTCGATGGTATCCACTGCTATCTCTGAAATACAACCATAGTCAACAATCTCTCGTGCTAGCACAAGTGGTTTGTTCAACACGTTATATCGTCCCTCTTGAATAGCGAGAGGAGCACCAAGCCCTGTAAGTGCGCCGATGCAGTGAGGGTTCTTCCAAAGTGGTCCTACCAATGTATCACCTTCAAGTAATACCCACTTCTCAATATCCATAAGAAAGATTATGATTGGCTGCATTCTTGCTTGTTCTACAGTGAGCGGAGATTCTCCATCTAAAGCGGTCCAGCCATCTTGTGTGAGTATAGCTGCTCCTGTAATATGGACATCAACGGCATAACGCATGGGGATAACTCTAGTACCGTTCTTTACTCCAAGAGTAAGCTCTATTTTACAGTTTGCCTCGCGAGAAAATGAGCTTGGCCTTATCGTAATCGGCTCGGTGATCGTCCGTTCAGTATCATGCTGCACAAAGTCAATTGGCTGACCCCCTGAGCGGATAAACGAAATCGTAACTTCTCTGGGATGGACAATACATAATCGAACGCAATTACCAAAAAGCAGTCTCTTCGGAGCTTCATAAATAAATATGCGGATAGCATCCGTTATTGGTTGCTGGACGGTAGACGGAGGTGTGAAATGAGGCTGCCAAAGAAGATTGCCATCCAACAACACGCAAGTTTGTGGCGACCAGCCACGAGGCAGGAAAAAGAGTTTCGCTGCTTGATGACTTAACATATGCCAATGTGTTGGTTGTGGTTCGGCTGTAAGGTCAGGAGCAAGAAGGAGTATATAGGCAGTTTCTGGACGCATTACATTTTTCCAGGGATCAAGGCAATGGCCTGATGATGCGTAAAAGGCTGTAACATCCCCATTTTCGTCCCAGAGTTGCAACGGTTGACTTTGGATGACTTGTCCATTAGGGTCAACAAGGTTTGCTACAAGGAGCGGAGCAGTTATAGGGAGTTGAATTTTGTCAGCAGGTAAGGCCTTATATGATCCATCAGATTTCTTCTGTAATCTCCCACATCGACGTCCTGCGATAAAAACATCATACGCATTCTCAGAAAGCTCTAGCTTAGTGAGGTCTGCAATACGGCAAGTGAATTGTGGAGGGTTGGGAGGATCCCAATGAAGAGTAGGTTCGTCCAGAAAATGCTCAGGGGTAGCTTCCACACTTACATTTTGGGAATCCCTCTCATATCCTAATCCTAAATGACGCTCCGCACATGCCTTCTGCACCAGATCGTCAGTCCATTCCGGCAAAATCCAGGGATTGTTCCGTAGTAGAGACCGTACCTCCTCCTCTTTGATATATTCACGTCGAAAGTTACGCAGGACTTCCCAAAGTGCCTGAAAGGTTGGGCTATTCATAGGACCACTGAGCAATTGTTGGATAGACTGCGTCCACCCCTGCCCGACCAACCATTCTGGCAGTCGGCGCATGAATCCGTGCTTCGCAAAGCCAATTTGGAGGTATATGGTGTCAAACCAACTCTGTCGACCTTTTATGCCAAAGACATGACGGAGATTGAGTCGCCGAGCTGCTAACTCTATGGCATCTCTATGCGCTCGTGTCGGATCTCCCCCTTGTATAAACAAAATTTGTTTCGTTGTCTCAGAAAAGTCGCTTTTTTCTACCGTTGCCCACAGAGAACGTTCATTCTCTTCACGGCGAGCAACCTCCACTGCCAATATCAACAAAAGTGTGCCAATGCCTACCGCGTAAGAGAAATCCTTCTCTTCGACTCCGAACGTTCGCCACGGTTGCTCCACTAAACAGCGGCGAGTGACTCCTGAATGTAGTTGTCTTGCCCAGTCGCACAACCATGCAAAGTCGTCGTTGTCGGGCTGAAGCTCAACTAACGACCACGGGGAGAGCGTTAATCGCTGCTCTTGTGCTTTCCGCTCAATAACAATAAATGCAGCCTTTATCGTCTCGTACGCATCTCCCGCAGGTATACCATTGAAGATCCTCACTCGCTACCTCCTAATTTCAATTCATCCTTGGTAACAAGTTTAGTACCACATTTCCCTTCTTAAGCCATACTGGAGCCATACTGGTGATCACCCATTCCCCTACATCCCCACCCTCGGCCGATACTGAATCGCCTCCGCCAAATGATTCGCCGCAATCACATCACACTCCGCCAGATCCGCAATCGTCCTCGCCAGCTTCAACACCCGGTGAAACGCCCGCGCCGACAAGTGCAACTGCTGCATCGCCGCCTTCAACAACTTCTCCGCCGGCGCCTCCACACCACAAAACTCGCGCACCTCCGACGGCCCCATCTCCGCATTGCACTTCAACTTCGTCCCCTTAAACCTTTGCAACTGCCGCTCCCGCGCCGCCTGCACCCGCTTGCGAACCGTCTCCGAATTCTCCACATTGCGCTTATCCGCCAGCTTCTCATAATCCACTCGCGGCACCTCCACATGGATATCAATGCGATCCAGCAACGGCCCACTGATACGCTTCTGATAGCGCGCAATCGACGACGCCGAACAACTGCACTCCTTGATTGGATCCCCATAGAACCCACAAGGACACGGATTCATCGCCCCTATTAGCATAAAATTCGCCGGATACGTAATCGTCCCCGAAGCACGCGAAATCGTCACCACCTTATCCTCCAGAGGCTGGCGCAGCACCTCCAGCACATTCTGGCCAAACTCCGGCAACTCGTCCAGGAAGAGCACACCACGATGCGCCAGGCTGATCTCACCAGGTCGCGGCATACGACCACCGCCAACCAGGCCCGCGTGACTGATCGTGTGATGCGGCGAACGAAATGGCCGCTGCAGGACCAGCGGCACATCCGCGGGCAACATGCCACTCACACTGTAAATCTTCGTCACATCCAGCGCCTCCTCGATCACCATACGTGGCAGAATAGAAGGCGTAGCGCGTGCCAGCAGCGTCTTGCCCGATCCCGGCGGCCCACTCATCAGGATATTGTGGCCACCACTCGCCGCAACTTCCAGCGCGCGCTTGACGTGTTCCTGCCCGCGAACCGCTGCCATATCTTGCGGGTATACCGCTTGCTCAGCGTTGTCAAGAATGTGCGGATCAGGCGCGTACGGCTCGATCTGCCGTTCGCAGTTGAGATGGGCCACCAACTGCCCCAATGTCTCGACCGGATAGATCGCTACCCCCTCTATCAGCGTCGCTTCCATCGCATCGACGGCAGGCACAAACACCGACTCGACTTGCTTCTCTCGCGCTAACGCCACCATAGGTAAAATGCCATTAGTGTGGCGTACGCTGCCATCCAGGGACAACTCCCCCAGAAAGAGGTACTCCGCTATCTGCTCCTCAGCAGCTATCTGGCCCGATGCGAGCAGTATCCCAATGGCTATAGGAAGGTCGTAAGCCGGACCCTCTTTGCGTAGATCTGCGGGGGCGAGATTGACGGTGATGCGTTTGAAGGGGAAGAGACAACCGCTGTTCTTGATCGCTGCCCGTACCCGGTCTTTGGCCTCGTTGACGGCGGTATCGGGCAGTCCAACGATCATAAACGCTGCCAGGCCATTGGAGAGATCGACTTCAACTTCGACAATTGCACCTTCTAAACCTACGACTGCGCAACTACGTACTTTTGCTAGCATAGAGGCATGCCTCCTCATCAATATTTCTCGTGCATTATGCATGAGTTGAGGTAAAATTGCAAGATATATCCATCCTGGCTATGCTTGACTGGATACACAAAAACTGTGATCTGTCACGTTTATAATTATGGTGAGATAGATACCCATTCCATGTAGAAAAAATGATGAGGTTTAGGGATACGGGTGCATTTCACATATTTGCATGGTGAAGCGCTTGGCGACCGCAAGGGATCGTATCCTGGCGTAGTGGCGATCCCTTGCGCTGCGAAGCATCGCCGAAGGCGCTTGCCAGGTGACCTGATACGGCACTAAACCGCTACAATGCGGCTGTTGATGGGATGTGGCGATCCCTTGCGCTGCGAAGCATCGCCGAAGGCGCTTGCCAGGTGACCTGATACCCATTCTCTCAATTTAAGGAGCGTGCCACATTCATGACTCATACCCTCCTTCTACTCCACCGCTCCCAGAACTCGCAGCGTCGCCTTCTGTGCCTCCGTGAGTCCAGTCACACTGGTGATCGTGAGTCGCTCGTAGGGGCGGTTGCCTCTCAGCGTGGAGA
>WNFB01005443.1_pt1 | contig 11368 bp, 7 predicted proteins | sample 5400501 | NCBI WGS metagenome assembly WNFB01 (sample SAMN13153341, study PRJNA577476) | soil metagenome | isolation source: 200 cm saprolite under Douglas fir tree site 2 hole 1 | place: USA:California | collected 2015-04-18 | reverse complement strand
TGCCCGCTGTCCCAGGCGTGAGAGCGGCTCAGCAGACATCCACTCAGTCCCTTCAGCAGCTGAGCTTCCTCGGGTCGACGACAATTCCAGCAACGTCGACGACGGCCACAGTGCCGAGCAACTCACCAAATGACGTAGACTCCAGCTCCTTGATTCTCAATCTCATCGCGCGATCCGGAGTCAACGCAGCCCACGTACCAGCCAAGAACATCCCCACACCAAGCGCCAACCCAACCGCAACGTCAAACCCCGGCCTCATCGTAGGCTTCAACGCCCTCTCACACAGAGACGAACGCCTCTCAGGAACCGGACGATACATCAACACTCAGTTCAGCACCGAACCACCAGATCAGGGACTCTGCATCGGCACAGCCAGCAGCACAGGCAACACAGTAGTCCTCGAAGCCATCAACAGCGCATTACGTGTCTTCTCAACAACAGGCACGGCCCTAACGGGCACAGAGGCTCTAAACCAGTTCTGGGGCCTAGCCCCAGAGATCATACGCTCAAACCCATTAGTCTTCGGCAATGACACCTCGGACCCCAAGTGCTACTTCGACACGGCCACCGGAGCCTGGTTCCTGACAGAGTTAGAGATCGACCGGAACTCTGCATCCGGTGCCTTCGGCCCACGCGGCCACGAACTACTAGCAGTAACAAGCGACCCGACAGGAACCTGGAACCTGTTCACATTCGATGTCACCGACGACGGCACCAACGGAACCCCGACACATGCTAACTGCCCATGCTTCGGAGATCAACCCCTCATAGGCGCAGACGCCAACGGATTCTACATCAGCACCAACGAATTCTCCATCTCACTACTCAACGGACAAGGAGGATCATTCGACGGCGCACAACTCTACGCAATATCCAAAACAGCCCTATCAACAGCCACATCAGGAAACCTACCTCCAGTAGTCCACGTCGATGCCTCCCAGGCCCTAGTGCCATTCGGAGGATTATCCTTCTCGATCCAGCCAGCGACCGTCCCACCAGGAGGATCATTCCAGTCCAACGGCGAATTTTTCCTGAGCAGCCTGGACTTCGCCTCGACCACAGACAACCGCATAGCAGTCTGGGCTCTGACAAACACCGGTTCACTAAACACGTCAACGCCGAGCTTAGGACTCAGCTTCGCTGTGATAACCAGCGAGGTGTACGGCCAGCCACCAGCAGCCACGCAACAGCCTGGACCCTTCCCCCTCGGCCAGTCTCTCGGCGAGAAGCTAGAACTCCTCGCCTCCAACGATGACAGGATGAACCAGGTCGTCTTCGCAAACGGCCTACTCTGGGCAGGAGTAAACACAGTAGTCCAGGTCCCCCACGACAACCCAACAACGACAGGAATCGCCTACTTCGCAGTCTCACCCACCCTTTCCACAGGCGGCAGCGTGAGCGGCTCAATCGTCAAACAAGGATACGTCGCAGCCTCGGGCGGCGGCAGCGTCCTCTTCCCCTCGATCGGCGTCAATAACGCGGGCAGAGGAATCATAGCCTTCACCCTCACCGGACCCAACTTCTTCCCAAGCGCAGCCTACGTCAACGTAGACGCAACCAACGGTGCAGGAAGTATCCACATCTCCGCCGCAGGCCAACTGCCCGAAGACGGCTTCACAGGATACCACGCATTCGGCGCACCAAACAGAGTCGCCCGCTGGGGAGACTACTCAGCAGCAGTCTCCGACAGCTCCGGAAACATCTGGATCGGAAACGAATACATCGCCAATCTGCCTCGCACTGTCAACGCGAACTGGAACACCTTCATCACACAAGTTACCCCGTAAGACGAAACAGCGCTCTCAACTCCCCCAAACTCCCCCTTTTTTTAGGCATCCCGTTCCGTCTTTAATGTCAGGCGGATCTCAACTTCAAACGAGCTAGGCGGGCGCTGCGTTCTGTCAGCCTCGTTTGCATATTTCCAATCTAACCGGAGGTTCTTCAGGAGTAAAGGGGCTACCCTAGGATACAGAGGACAATCAGGGCAGTTCGAAAGCGAACCGTTTAACACCGACTCTAGGCGCAGTTACGGGATTGGAATCCAATTGTTCAGATACCAGTCGGGATTCTCTAGAGGCATTCCGTCATTCAGCATAACCTGGAACTCTGTGAGCTGAAGGGTTCCTCGCGGGCCTGAGCCTCTATCGCCAGCACAATGAAGCCGTGGATCCAGAGTATTATCTAGCCTAGCCAACTAGGTCTAGGCATAAACTTCTATCCCAAGATTCCGGCAGTGTTAAATTCCTATCAGGAATGACCGCTCAGACTGCCAGATTCGACCAATTTGCTTACGCCTTTTTTCAGGGCTTGCCGCATGTTACGGCGAAGCGCCGAGGGGCGCTGTGATATCAAATAGCCTTGGCTATGAAGGGAGGTGATTGAGATTAGAATAGATAGGAAAATCCCGATATCCATCGCTACAGTGCTAATATTGCTAGTAGCGTTCTCGTCGGCGGCAGGAGTAGGAAGCGGGCCTATAACGACTACCACTGTTCAGACTATCAATGGACTCGTCTTCAAAATCACAGGAGCGTTCACGGTTACAGATGTTGCGTTCATTCCAATACCTGTTGATAACTCAGGATCTATCCAGCCCTGCACTTGGGGCGCAGTAACCGGAGGCGTCTGTCGTACTCCTATGGTCACATCTGACTGGGAGTTAGCTGTGATTCTTCAATTGAACACAGTCCCAGTTGCATCAACAACATATACTATCACAGCCCAGGGTTCCATCTTGACCTCTCCGCTTAGCTTCTCGGTCCTACCGACGGCAACCGCGAACAGCGTTCAGCAATTCAACTTCGACATCGGTACTAGTACGCTCCCCGGGGCCATATCAGTTGTGATAGTAGTCTCCTAGGACAAGACACCACGCATTCGTGCAGCTGGAGGATCATGAAACTCCCCTTTTTTTGGACCGTCAAAGTCCATGTTTTGATTAGAGTTTTTCTAAGCGACTGGAGACCCATCGCGCAACGGACACGGTTATCGGATTTCTGAAAATTGTTCATGCGTCAACTTTCGGAAGAACAGAAGGCGGCACAGAATATGGTAACGCAACCAATCTACGGAACTTGGCCACAGTATGGATATAGTGACCAATCTGATCGTGACACGGAACGGAACCAAATTCGAGTCACGGCATAACTACCGTCGTGATCAAATGTGAAAAAAAGAGAGAGGAGTCCGGGCTCAGGTCCGCTTGTCTACGTGAAATTAATCTTCCCGGTATAGGTTCCAGCGCTGGTCAAAGGTCCGGTTGCGGTGCCCGAGAATGATCCTTCGCCTCTGAGGTTAGCAAGGCCACCAGTCCCACCAGCAAGTAGCGTAAAGTGTCCGCGGAAGGACGACCCCTTACCTTGAGCTATGGTGAGGAATATGGCTGTGCCTGACTTATCCCCTACCGTCCCAATGAAGGTACATGTTGCCCTGGTGTTCGCATTACCATCAGCGTGCGTCACTGTAACGACCTTTCCCGAACAGGTTCCAACAAAGTTTCCAGTAGACGTGAAGGAGGAATCATAGGTGAGAATCATGTTCCCGCCCGCGGCCCGAGCCGTAGGCGGTGAGTTGCTCACTGCGAAGCTCCCACTGGCAGAAGTAGGTGCAGCATAAGCTACTGGGAGAAGCAGTAATAGTGGTGCTAAGAGCGCTAGGAGAATTCTTAAGGTTTTCATCTAGCTTTTCACCTCCCAACACGTTCTAAGTATTTCCAGTGCCCCTTCGTCTCCCATGGGCCGAACAATAGAGGCCTAGGAGAATCGTGCGGATTGGAAATGAGGTAAACGAACAACCTTGGAACTTTAATTTAATACTGCCGGTATCCCAGGATTGAATTTAGATGACACCGATGTAGCCGGATCCGCGGGCTCGAATATCTGCCGTTGAGGATTGAGGCTCTACTTGCTGGGCATGTCAGCAGGGCAGAACGTCGTCCTTAAGATTCTATATTGTAGCGCAAGCGATCTGTGATACATGACTGCCGCGCGGCGCTAGTGACCGCACCGAGCATCATATTGATCGGAACCAAATTCGAGTCGCTTTTAGCTTGAAGGGGTAACCCCGTCACACTAGATCCAATAGGGAAAACTACTAGCGGACGCGCGGTACGGTGCTTGTATCGGTTCAGCCTAGCTTGAAATCAGCTTTGATGCTGACTGGCGTACCGTAGTTGGTAGTGCTGCAGCTTCCTTTCAGGTCTATCCGGGGGACTGATCCAGGATTGAATGGCTGCGACGCGAAATACTCGTGGATGCATGAGGGTTGGCCAGCGAGTTGCATGGTCAGCCTGGCTATGATACCGTTAGCGTTGGAGGGTACTGTTCCGCTGCCTGTCGCAGAAGGACTGCGGCAGTATGAAGTGTTGCCGGCTATGGACACTCCATTCAAGGTCCAGTTCCAGTCAATAACACCACTACCAGGATCCCCGGCAGAGCTGCTTCTACAGGCTAGACTCCACGAATACGTCGACTGGGCCAGAACTGAAGGAACGGTCGACATCGCAATGATCGGCAGAAGAATCAAGACCGAGACCGGTAGGAGCATTTTCCGCGATTGCATCGGCTTTCATCACGAGAAAGCTGGGCATATAAGCTTGTAGCTATGTAGAATCTTTTATCCTTGTAGTGATTGTCGTTTCTACATTGACTGATAAGGCCATATTCGTCTACGCCCACGACCCCCAAAGGTGAACAGACCGCGGGACTGTCTGACTACCCTGAGCCTAAGCTTCACGTCGCCGGCGCAAAGAACCTACGGATCCATAGTATTATCCGAACTAGCCAACCAACCCCTGCGCCATATAGGACGGAACCAAATTCGAACCGTTCTATAGAGCTGAGTCTTCTATCCGGTTTAGCTGTTGGGCGTAACTGCTAAGGTCGCAATTCCGATGGCTTATGTCATTATATGACATCAGGTAGCATGGTCAGGTGACTTGCGAACTGCTGGAAGGATGGGCTTCCTGCCATGCTTCTCTAAACGTTCGTTGCTTTGAGACCAGTGTGAATATTATCACCAACATAGAACCGAGCAAATACGCGATAACAATGTCCTCAGAATATGGGATTACAGAGCGAATGACGAATGCCTGTTAAACTTAGCCAAGTGTTCTGCCAGATTTACTTTGACGGACAGCAAGTAGGCTGACAAAGGCCACGGAAAGTAGAACAAAAAGGAGCACGTTATCAGTTCCAAGTGTCCCGAGCGGCAGAGATACCCAGCCCAGAAAATCCAGCAAGTTGGCCAGAGCCAAGTATGCGACTAAGGATGCGAACCCTAAGACAACGATTCCGAGAGCTTTGGGTCTGTCCAATAGGTTTACCAGAATCTTAACTTTCCCTTAGGCTTATTCTCCAATGAGTTCAGTCTGTCTGTGAGTCTGGCAATTCTGTATTCTTCAACTTCTATTCCAATCAACAGGATTGCGGTAATTATCCCTACGAATATTGGCGGGATGTCTCTGTAGCCGAAAAGGTATTGAAGAGTGAACAACGCTACAAGTCCAATTTGGATTGGCAAAGAAATCCACCAGTATCGCGTTCGAGACATCGAAATTAGGTCACCTATCAGTAAGTTTTGAGAGAGCTGAGAAAAAAGGATTGCTGGCTTAGTCAGCCGCGACCAAGAAGTAGGATGAAGCCAGCCAACATAACAAAGGCCGATAGCATGATGACCCCTTAGAAGTGGGATGGTTCACGACTCTTCGGTACGTTTTTCGTTGGGTAGAGCGTGGGTTTTCTCCCAAGCATCTCCGAATGAGAGTAGCTTCCTCGCATGTATTCCAATAAGGAGAAAGCAAGCACCGAGCAAGTAACCTGGAACGATATACTGGAGAATCTGATTCAGAGAGCGAAGGTACAACGCATCCACGATGACAAGCGAGATACCGGAGCCCAGTACAAACCACATCAATGTGCGAACCTGATGACCCCACTTTCCGAACTCTGGCTGAGTTGTCTGATAGTGGACTCTTACCTGAGTAAACTCGACCTCGACCCCACAAATCCTACACTTGTGCCGGGGCAACCACAGCTTCACATCGTCCGAGGCGGTGGATCGAGACGGGAACATTCGAGAACAGAGTAGCCAAATCCGGCTAATCAAGAAAGCGGTGCCGAGCTTGCCGAAAAACCCATTCCGATAGAACGGGGAATTGTCGACTCGCCGCGAACGCGTTGGACAAGGAAGGTTCGTTCTAGACAAAATGATTCGAAGAGGCCTCAGGGTCGACGGCCTCAAGGGAGGGCCGCGATAGATCGGCGCTAGCTCGTTGAATTGGGCTGGTTGTCCGGAAGCTTTCCGAGATTTTGTTTGAATCTTCCTCTAACCCAGAAGAGAGAGGCCCAGGCGACCAGGGAGAATCCGACCCCGTAGAATATCGAGCCTGAGAGGAGTGTCAAGACAAGCCCATAGATCGCGTGTGCTTCAGATAGAATCGAGCCAGTTGACATTAACACATATGTCCGACCTACCGGACCATACACGGCGCTAGTCCGCATCAAGGTCTTACTTGTCTGGAGGAAGACTGTCAAGCCCAGCTGTGCTGCAGAAACAACGATCAAGGCAAAGAATAACCAGAGAACAAGGGTCTGATCTCTTGCAAACCCCGGTTTTCCCAGCGTCACTAGAGCCGCGATCACGAGATACAAAGCTGGCGCTGCAGCTAGGATTAGCCACAGCGCATTCGCGCTTCTGACCATCTTGGCCTTGTTCGGGAACATAGACTCTTTCGCCTAAGCCACCTAAACGTCTTCGAGTCAGCTGAAAAAACATACCTAAGCTGCGTAAATGCCTCGGAGGAATCCTGGGCCCAATGTGGGCTTCGGGTCCGTCAAGAGTGTTACTTGGTTGGGAATAGGAATTTCGAGAGCTGTTTGAGCCCTCTGCGTTTTCGCTGTTTCCTCTCCATTACGACCGAGTATACGATCCGGCGGACTAGAAGGCCTGTCTGACTATCGAATGCAAGTCGAGATCCCGATAACTACTGCGGACTTCTACTTCTCAATTCACCCGAGGCCTCTAGTTGTGTTTGTTGATGGACGGGTCCACCGCAAGACCTCTCAGGTGATGAAAGACGAAGAGCTACGTACTCTCTTACGGAAGAAAGGATACAGGCTCCTCGAATTATGCTACGACAATTACTCGGACAAGAAAAGGGACGAACTATATGATGAAATTCTGGCGAACCTAGGAAGAATCTAGCGAAAACATGAATGGGCGGTGTAGGCTAAGGGGTGGAAGGAGGCTTCTTGCTTTCAAACGTTCCCAGAATCGGCACAACTACCAAGCCCAAACCAATCGCTGTTAAAGCACCTCCGATAATTTCGAGTGGGACGCCCCATGATATGACTGGGGTGTTTGAATTGCAATACGTAACGAAGAAGCCTTGTTTTAGGCATGTCTGATAGTTCGTGTTTGAGTCCTGATAACTGGAATATGCAATCCCGAATAGGAACAAGCCAAGAATTGTGAGAACTACTCCCAATCCTAAGAACACGTTTCTCCCGATGCGCTTCATTGTTTCGGCTCGTCCCATAGATTTCCGAGTTTGTCCACTGCGACTCCGAAGGCTCTGAGCTTGTCTCCAGTTTCGGGATAGACTTCACGAAGCGATTGAAAGTCGTCATAACCGAACCACTTTGTATCTTGCGGACCGGGAATGAGGTTGTCAACGTCTTGGCAGAAGAAGCGATCTCCAAAGGGACTTATCAGTGCGATTACAGACTCTGCCCAGTAGCGTCTGTATCGATTGAGGTCTGAATTTTTCATGATGACTCCTGGATGTCCCTCACGGTCTGATCTCTTGCGAAATTTCACTTCTACAAGTTTCAGACCTTTCTCTGATGATACAACGTAGTCGGGCATGGAGCGAACGCGTTCTACTTCGTTGGAATCATGGAAGTGTCTGTCCCAGATGTGCATCTTGAGAGAGGAGAGTGAACTTTCGTAGCCGAAGGGATACACCTTGTACTGGCTTGCTTCGAGCAGGCTTCTAAGAATCTCCTTTGCTGCGGCACCTATTATCAACGACTGGCTGAAGACTTGGCTGTGGTGTCTCGGAAGCTGTACTTCCAACAGTGATTCGGAAAGTCTAAGATCCCGCCGAGGCTCTTAAGCTTAGGCCCCAATTCTAGTCGAGTGTTCTGAGTTGATCCAAGCCTTTGTCCGGTGGCGGAAGTGGGGCGGGTCAGCGCGGACATGGTTGTTGGTCTGCTCTCTTACTAGTCAATGGTCTCGATATCCTGTATGGTCGAGATGTCTAAGCAGCAGACGGGTCTGAGAGTAGACCGGGTTCTCTTCAAACAGTTTCAGCAGCTCTGCGCTTTGGAGAAGCTACGCCCGGGTGAAGCAGTCGAATCACTAGTCCGCTTAGCAGTCGACAACGGGAGTATAGCGGACCTTCATGCTAGCGTTGCTAAGCGGGGAGGTAAGGGACGCGCGTTGGATGAAGCGCTCTTCAGGTCGCGATTGTCGAGACTGAAGACCTGCCTTGAGATGGAGCGCCGATACTGGAAGGAGACAGGTGAGGGAATTGATGAACCGGAGTCGGAGGGGTTTGTGAAGGAACTGGTTGAAATCGGCAAGAGATCAGTCAGTGAAGAATTGGTCAAAGAGTTTGAAACGGTCCTGTCGGAAGCAGACAAGCTCTACGATGAGATCGAGAAAGACACAATCGAGGACGGGATCAGCAGCAGAAAAGAGATAATCGCCTTGCGATGATCGATATTGCGCGGGTCCGTCTCTCCACAGAATAGGCTCAGCTCAACCGTATCAGAAAAAAGACTCCTACCTGTGATCAACTGACACGGAATCGCGCTAGTCGACTATCAATTTTTGATATATCGGCCTGGGATATTATCGATGTCCGAGATTATTTTTTCTAGAAACTTCCGTTAAAAGCATCATGGCTCTAGTCGAGGGCTGGGTCAACTAGATTTGTATCGGAGAGCGATAAGCATCATCGTCCTATTCGTCCTCGTTCTATCCTCATCATCAATGCTGAGAGGCGTACATGCTGCTACTCCCTCCTCCGGAACCGTATCCGAAACTAGTCAAAGTGTCACCTGGACAGGTGCGACCTACACGTTCGGTGTTAACGCGGATCCGGCCCAGTGTCCACCGGCCGCTGACCCGCTGAACCTGCTCTGCGATCACTTTTTTCTCAACATTAACCTCCCCAGCAACTTCTGGCAGTCCAACACTGGCACAGTAACAGTCACGATCACCTGGCCAAGCAGCGTGACCAGTAACGACTTTGACCTATTCGTTTACCGGCAGAGTGACGGTGCCCAAGTAGGCTCCTCAACCGCTGGAGGCGGGGAGACCCAGGAGCAGGTAGTCTTGCAAGCCCCGATCCCTGGCGTTTACGAAATCCGGGTCGTACCCTTCCTAGTTATCAGTTCCAGTTATTCTGGGAGCGCGGTCCTCGCCTTCACCGCCGGCGGTCCCATCCGAAACCCCAGCTTCCTCACCGGTGGAATAGGCTTCACAACCGCCACCATCGTCGACTCCCAGAGAACCCAGGGAGAACCTCTAGTCTACATTGACCAATCAGGCAACATCTGGGAGACCGCACCCTGGGGCTTCAGCACCGCCCAAGGCTTCGTCTCAAAATCCACAGACGGAGGGACCAGTTTCCACATCGTCTCGCCTAACGGGCTAAGGCCAAACCCAGCACCCAGCGGAGGCGGAGACTCGGACATCATAACAGATGACAAAGGAAACGCCTACTTCGCAGATCTCGAAGGCCTCGCCGATGTCGGAGTAGCGGTCACGAACGATGGAGGAAATAATTGGAGGGAGAACTTCTTCACCTCTGCCTTTCCCGCAGACGATAGACAATGGCTAGCCATCGACAATGGACTGACACCTTCCGCGAACGACAATACCGTCTTCCTGACTCTGCGCGATGTAGCTTTAGGTTCAGAGGTACTGTCTTCGCCCGGTTCCACGGGTCCCACCGACCCAGTCGGCGGCTTCGTGTATACCAACGCGGCAACGACCAATTTTGTCGGATCAGGAGCTCCCTGCGGCCGGCTAACATTCGACCCGGTGTTACGTTATCTCTACTTGCCCTGCGTATCAGGCGACCATGTCAACATTGCCAGAGCTCATGTTAACCCGGGCCAGAGAACAGGCCTCCAGTTCAGCCAAGTCCAAACACGCCCGAGCCCCGGGGGTTCAGTAGGACATCTATTCGCATCACTAGCGGTAGATCGAGCCGGAAACGTATACGTGGCCTGGGTCGATTCGAAGAACAACAACGTCTACCTAAGCGTCTCCACCAACACAGGCACCTCCTGGTCCAACCCGTTACAGGTGAACGGAGACCCGGCCAACACCAACGTGATGCCCTGGGCAATAGCAGGCAACCCCGGCACCGTAGACATCGTCTTCTACGGAACAAGCGCCAGAAATGATCCGAACCTATTTCCTAGCTGGCTTAACAGCCGTCAAGCCGCGACAGGCGTCAAATGGTTCACCTACTTCGTACAGGTCCAAAACACCACAACCAACAGCCCAACCATCTACCAGGTCAAAGCCAGCGAGCATCCCACCGATTACGGCCAACTATGCACATCCGGGCTTGGCTGCACCGTCTCCGGTGGAGACAGGACACTAGCAGATTTCTTCAGCGTCGCCCTCGATGCGAATGGAGCCGCAAGAATCATCATCAACGATCTGACAAACCAGCACCACGGAGCAGCAGTCTTCGAACTCACCCAGAACACCGGACCGTCAGCATACGGGACAACTCTCACGCCACAATTCCCCACCATAACGACAGGAGTAACAGATCCTGCGGGCGATGCTCAAGTCCCCCACTACTCACCAGTCGGCGCGGGCGCGAACCAGCCAGCACTCGACCTCCTCTCCGTACAATTGTCTCAATCTGACATTTCGCGTCTAACCGTCACCCTGAAGCTCAACAGCCTCGCCAGTCTCCTGCCACCCACCGGGGCGACGGGATTGCTATGGTTGACAAGGTGGCAGTTCAACACAACAGGAGATGGGGGCGAGGAAAGCTATCGAATATTCTATCTAGGCGCCAACTCGACAGCAGGTCAGACCCCGGTCTTCTTCGCCGGGACCGGAACCTCTGCATCCCCCATGATGCCCAATCCGCCTGGGGATGGCTGCATCACCACAACACCCCAGAACTGCAAGATCATCGTGTACCCCGCCGAACATCCAGAGTCAGGCACATTCAACGCCGCCACCAACACGATCACGATAACCGCACTACTCGGCGACATCGGCAGCCCGATGCTCGGCGACAAGTTCTACAGCGTCACAGCGCTCACGTACGCCTCTACCGCTGGCAACCCTATTCTCGCTGACGCAGATGCGACGCGAGCCTTCGACT
>WNFB01005442.1_pt1 | contig 11368 bp, 13 predicted proteins | sample 5400501 | NCBI WGS metagenome assembly WNFB01 (sample SAMN13153341, study PRJNA577476) | soil metagenome | isolation source: 200 cm saprolite under Douglas fir tree site 2 hole 1 | place: USA:California | collected 2015-04-18 | reverse complement strand
CCCGTATGGAAGTCCTGGAGTTGCTCCGGCGTAAAGGCCACGCCAGCGCCGAAACGATCTCCTCCGACCTCGGCGTCACCCCCAACGCGGTGCGCCAGCACCTCACCAACCTCGAGCGCGACGGCTTCGTGGTCAGCCACCCCGAGAGGCGCCGCCGCGGCCGGCCTTCCCTACTCTTCTCGCTCACCGAGCGCGCCGATTCCGTCTTCCCCAAGCGCTACGGCCAGCTGGCCTCGATGGTGCTCCAGGAGGTCCAGGAGATCGGCGGGCCAAGGGCGCTGGACGAGGTTTTCGAGCGGATGGCCACCCGCCACGCCAACGTCATCGCGCCCACGCTGGAGGGCCTCGAGTTCGACGAAAGGCTAAAGAAGGTCGTGGCGTGGATCGGCCGAGCGGGCACGCTGGCCGAGCAGACCGAGACGACCGAGGGCGTAAAAGTGACCATCCACAACTGCCCCTTCCGCAACACGGCGCTCAAGTTCCCTCAGGTCTGCACGATCACCCCCCATCTCTTCTCCCAGCTACTCGGCACCGGCGTTTCGCAGTCGAACTCGATCCACCGCCGCGACCCCTATTGCTCCTTTGTCGTTCAGCGCCCTACCAACACTTAGTAGCGCTCAGGTCAAAGCCGCGGACGCGCTCGCCCATGAGCGTTTCGGCATCGCGATCGACTGGCTGATGGAAGCCGCGGGGTGGCAGCTCGCCCGCGCCTGCACGGGACGCACCGTGGTCGCATGCGGCGTCGGCAACAATGCCGGCGACGGCCTCGCGGCCGCCCGCCATCTCCACCGCTGGGGACGCCTGGCATCGGTTGCTTGCGTCGACGCCGGTCGTCTGCACGGTCCCGCCGAAAAGGAGCTCCACGCGCTGCGCAAGCTTGGTGTGGACGTCACCGAGACGTTGTTGTTCGAAGACGCCGAAGTGGTGCTCGACGCCATTTTCGGCACCGGAATCTCGAGAGCTCCTGAGGGCAACTTCGCCGCGTGGATCGAGGCGATCAACGCGTCGGGCACGCGAGTCGTGTCGGTCGATGTGCCATCGGGCCTCGACGCCGACTCCGGCGTCGCCTACGCTCCAAGTGTGCAGGCACAAACGACCGTCACCCTCGGGCTGCCCAAAGCCGGCCTGACGCGAGCGGACGGGCCACGACTGGCCGGCGAGGTTTGGGTCGCCGACATCGGCATGCCGCTCGAGGTCTACGCGGAGCTCGGAATCGAGGTTCCCCTGACGCTTTTCTCGACAGGGGATCGCTTCCGCCTGTGACCCGCGAGGTCGTTTGGGACCACGGCGTCTCGCTTCCCGAGCACAGGCTGTGGCTCGACCCGCTGGTGGTTCGCTCATTCGCATTCATCTCACACGCGCACACCGATCACGCCCGCCGCCACAAAGAGGCGCTGTTGACGCCGCAGACGCTCGCGCTCATCCCCGAGGCGCGCCGCCCGCGCGGTTGGCGGATGCTCGGATTCGGCGAGCCGATGCGCCGCGGGCCGGCCAGCCTGACGCTGTACTCGGCGGGCCATATGCTCGGCTCCGCGCAGCTGCGGTTCGAACATGACGGCACGAGCCTCCTCTATACGGGCGACATCAAGCTGCGGCAGCCAGGCGGCCGAGCCGCAACGCATGTCCCGCGAGCGCATGTGCTCGTTCTGGAGAGTACGTACGGCCGGCCGCATTTCCGCTTTGGCGATCCGGACTCGACCGTCGAGTCGATCGCGCGGTGGTGCCGGCTTGCCCTCGACAGTCGCGTGACGCCGGTGCTGCTCTGCCATGCGCTTGGAAAGACCGAAGAGGTGATGCTCGCGCTTGCGCCGTACGGCTTCGAGTTCGCGCTCGAGAGCCGCTGCGTTCCGTGCGCCCACGCATACGCGAGCGCGGGCAGCCCGTTACCGGATTGGATCGAGCTCAACGGCGACACGCCTCCGGGTCGAGTCGTGATCGCGCCTCCGGCGGGTAAGGACGAGGTGCGCCGCCTTGGCCGCTACCGGACCGCGCTCGTATCCGGTTGGGCGAAGGACGCCGAGTTCGCGCGATTGTTCGGTGCCGACGCGACCTTCGACCTCTCCGACCACTGCGACTTCGACGAGCTCATGGAGGTCGTCGAGCTGTCGGGCGCCGACCAGGTCTACACGGTGCACGGCTACACCGAGGACTTCGCGCGCCATCTGCGCAAGAAGGGCGTGCGGGCTTCGGCGCTCGAGGCTACGGAACAGCTGGCGCTGGCGCTTTAGCCGTTCTCTAGCGCAGCGCCCAGCCGGAACGCAGGACCGCGCGCCGCAGGTCTGCGTCACCGGCGGCCGCATCGCTCAACCTGGTCAGCAGCAGGTCCAGCCATGCTGTGAGCAAGACGGGCGGGTGGAACTCCAGCTCTTCCTTGTTCCATCGCGCGCGGAACGTGCGACCGCCGACCTCAATGACCACCTCAGTGATCGGGCCGCGATTCAAGTGGCCGCGCTTGGCCTTCGCGATCGGGATGTGCTCCGCGAGATAGTCGAGCAGCTCGATAGGTTCGTCGTGCTCGTGCAGCGCAGCGTGGCAGAACACGCACGCGCCATCGAGAGGCAACGCCGGCGCACTGCAGACCTCGCAGCTCAGACTGCTCCCTCGCTGACGCGTGTCCAGTGCGCTCAATCCGTGTACCTCGTGATGGTCGAATCCTCGCGACGCTTCTCGGACTGATACAGGGGGCAGTCTTCGTAGTTGCGTACGCAGATCGGAGGGCTGTCGCTCAGCGCGTACTTGCGCTTGGACTGATGGTCGACGTGGCAGTCGAATCGGTACACGCGCAGGAACGCGCGCTGGTCTTTGACCAGCTCCTCCAGATAAGGGCAGCGCCGCACCCGACTTACGATAGGCCACCGTACCCAGACATGCTCGATTTCGCGCGCACCGGAGCAGCCGTTGGCGGCACTACCGCCACCCTGGAGAAGACACGCCTACTCGCGGCCTACCTGCGCACGCTCAGCGATGACGACCTGCGACGGGCCGCGATCTTCATGACCGGGCGCCCGTTCGGACCCTCGCGGCGGAGCACGCTCGGGCTGGGCTGGTCAGCGCTCAGCAAAGTCGTCGGCACCATCTCAGGCCGCGACGACGACGATCTACAGCGAATCTTCCGGAAGCACTCCGACCTCGGCGACTGGGCCGGCGAGGCGCTCGAAGGACGCACGCAGAACGAGGACGCCTCGCTCGAAGATGTCGAGGAGACCCTGGAGGCGATCCGCACCGCCCGCGGGGCGTCCAAGGCCGCGCCGCTCGAAAAGCTAATGCGCCGCCTTCATCCGGAGGCCGCCCGCTTCGTGGTCAAGGTCATCTCGAGCGAGATGCGCATCGGCCTGAGCGAGGGCCTCGTTGAGGCCGCCATCGCCGAGGCGTTCGGCGTGCCCGTCACCCAGGTGAAGCGCATCCACCTCATCACGGGAGACATCGGCGAGGCGGCTGTACGAGTCAAGAACGGCCGGCTGGAGACGAGCACGGTGACGCTGTTCCAGCCCGTCCGTTTCATGCTCGCGAGCCCGGTCGAGACCGCCACCGAAGGATTCGAGCGCATGGGCGCGGACAAGGTGTGGACCGAGGAGAAGTACGACGGCGTCCGCTGCCAGCTCCATCGTGACGATGGTCGGGTCGAGCTGTTCTCGCGCGACCTGAAAGAGACGACGAGCGCGTTCCCCGAGCTGGCTGAGAGCGCGCCACGACTCGGGCATGCCGTCCTCTTCGACGGCGAGGTCCTCGCCCACCGGGATGGACACGTGCTGCGTTTCTTCGAGCTCCAGCGCAGGCTCGGGCGAAAGAAGGTCACGGCCGAGCTGCGCCGCGAGGTGCCGGTGGTCCTGGTGATCTTCGACCTGCTGCACCTCGACGGCAGATCCCTTCTCGATGAGCCGCTGGAGGAGCGACGCCGCCTGCTCGAAGGGCTCGGCGTCGAGCATCCTTTCCTCTTGGCGCGACTAGAAGAGGCCACGAGCCCGGCCGACCTCGACCGGATCTTCGCCGACACGCGTCAGCGCGGGCACGAAGGTCTGATGGTCAAGGACCCATTGAGTCCCTACACGCCGGGGCGCCGCGGGCTTGCATGGCTGAAGCTCAAGCGTCCGCTGGCAACCCTCGATGTGGTGGTGACCGCGGTCGAGTGGGGGCATGGCAAGCGGAAGGGCGTGCTGTCCGACTACACGTTCGCGGTCAAGGACACGGCAACAGGCCGCCTGGTCAACGTGGGCAAGGCGTACACCGGGCTGACCGACGCCGAGATCGCCGAGATGACCCAGCGGTTTCTCGGTATGACAATCGAAGATCGCGGCTGGGCCCGGATCGTGAGACCCGAAGTCGTCCTCGAGGTCGCCTTCGACTCGATCCAGCATTCGGGACGTCATGCGAGTGGCTACGCGCTGCGTTTTCCGCGCATAGTGCGCATCCGCGACGACAAGCCGGTCGAGGAGATCGACACCCTCGAGCGGGTCGCGGAACTTTACGAGCTGTACTTCGGCGGACCTACCAATGAACCTTTGAGCGAAGTTGCCGAAGTGAAAGCCCCCACCCCGGCCCAAAGGGCCGGACCTCCCCGCAAGCGGGGAGGGCAACTATGAAAGTCACATTCATGGGCACGGCTGGTGCGCGGTTCATGGTCGCCAAGCAGCTCGCTGCGTCAGGCGGCCTGTACTTGGAAGACGGATTGGCGCGCATAGCCCTCGATCCCGGACCGGGCGCCATCGTCCAGTACGCCAAGCGCAAGATCGACCTCACCAGGCTCGATGCCATCGCTATCAGCCACCGGCACCTCGATCACGCTGGCGACGTCAACGTGATGGTCGAAGCGATGACCGAAGGCGGCTTTCGTCATCGGGGCCGCTTGTTCTGTCCTTCCGATGCGCTCGACGACGACCCTGTCGTCCTCAAGTATCTCCGTACCTTTCCGGAAGAGGTGGTGCGGCTGCAGCCGGAGACGACCTATAGCGTGAACGGAGTCTCGTTCAGCACCACCCCACGCCATCGGCACCAGGTCGAGACATTCGGGTTTCGCTTCGGCGACAAACTTGGATGGGTCACCGATTCCGAGTACTACGACGGCATCGCCGAACAGCACAAGGCCGAGGTGATGATCATCCACCTCGTTTTGATGCAGTGCCGCGAAGGGCTGCCCCACCTCTGTCTCGCCGATGCCGAGCAAATCATCCGCGACGCCAAGCCTCGGCTCGCAGTTCTCACCCACTTTGGGATGACCGTGTGGCGCGCGCACCCGTGGGAGCTGGCCGCCGACATGACTCAGCGCCTGGGTATCGAGGTCAAGGCGGCCCGAGACGGAATGGTCCTCGAGATCTGAGCCAGGCTTGAGGTCCTCACCGTGGCGGTGGCGTGCATCAGTGGCGCTGCTTGGCGTTGCGGTCGCTTTCGTCATCTATCCGCTGGTCGAAGGTCCCAACGATGTCATCAGCTCCGACTGGCCTGCCTTTGCGACCGGCGCTCGTCTCATCGTCGAGGACCCAGCGCATCTATACGACCTCGACAAACAGAAGCAAATCGAGTTCGAGGTCACCGGCGGCAAAACTCTCATCACCCTGAGCATCAAGGGCATCCTTCCCTTCCTCGCGCCTGCGTGGGTCGCCCTGGTGGCGGTCCCGTTCGAGCTCCTGGGCACCGACCTCGGCGGCAGGCTGTGGATCCTGTTCGGGCTCGCGTGCTTCGCCCTCGGCACGTATCTGGCGATCCGTCCCCGCCCGCGGGCGATGCTGCCGGCCCTCGCTTCCGTTCTGCCGGCTTTCGCCTCAGTACCCACTGCGCTGGTCCTGCTCAACGCGCAGCTCGACGGGATCGTCGCCCTCGGCATCGGCGCCGCGATCGCGCTCTGGTCCCGCCCCTATCTTGCGGGCTTGGCCCTCGGTCTGACGTTGATGAAACCGCACTTGGTTCTCGCGCTCGGCGCCGCGCTCCTCGTGTCGCGGCAATGGCGTGTGCTGGCCGGCTGGGCCGCCGCCGGCGTCCTGCTGTGGGCGTCGGTGGCGGTGCTGAACCCACGCTGGGTGCTGGACTGGCTCGCCCCGTCGGGCAAGACCATCCAGACCGGCGCCCGGGAGGTCAACCTGGCCCACTTTGGAGTGCTCTTCGGGCCGCACCTCCAGAACATCGCCGTCGCGACGCTTACCCTCGTGGGCATCATCGCGGTCGTGCTCCTGGCCTGGCGGCGCCGGGACGATTTCCAGGCCGCGGCGGCCATCGTGGTGGCGGGTGGCGTTGTTGCCGCGCCGCACGCCCTGCCGACCGACCTGGCGCTCGTGAGCCTTGCTCTGGCGATTTGGGGCCGGGCACAATGGCACGACTGGCTGCTGCTTTCTGCCGGCGCCCTGGTTGCCGCTCTCGTACCGGCGCCCCTGCCGGCGATCATCGGGATCCTGCTGGTCGGCTGGCTTTGTCTGCGCTTTAGCGGGTGGCGGTGGCGGCCAGGACCGGCACTGGCGTCTGCTGGATGATGCCGTCGATCAGGCCATACTCGACCGCCTCTTCCGGGTTGAGGAAGAAGTCGCGGTCGGTGTCGCGCTCGACTCGCTCCAGCGACTGACCGGTGTGCTTGGCGATGAGCTCGTTGAGGACGCCCCTGATGCGGACGATCTCACGCGCGTGGATGTCGAGGTCGCTGGCCTGACCCTGCAGGCCCTTGCCGCCGATCAGCGGCTGGTGCATGTGGATGGTCGCGCTTGGCAGTGAGAATCGGCGTCCCTTAGCACCGGCCATGAGGACCACGGTGCCGAAGCTCGCGGCTCGCCCGATGCAGACCGTCGAGATCGGTGTCTGGACGTACTGCATCGTGTCGTAGATTGCGAAACCGGCGCTGACGGCGCCGCCCGGCGAGTTGACGTAGATCTGGATCTCCTTCTCCGGGTCGTCCGCGGCGAGGTAGATCAGTTGCGCCACCACCAGGTTGGCGACGACGTCGTCGATGGGCCGGCCGATGAGGATGATGCGATCCTTCAGCAGTCGCGAATAGATGTCGAATGACCGCTCGCGGTTGCCGCCTTCGTTCTCGGTGACGGTCGGTATGTAAGCCACTGGGCGTCACTTTACGAGATATATTCGGAGCCGTTGGTACGTGCGGCCCCCATGGCGCCGGTCGAATTCTTCACCGGGCTGCGCAAGAGCCTCAAAGCGACGCTCCCGCCGGACCTCAAGTCCTACGAAACGATCCGGGGCCATTCTCGGCTGTGCAAGCTCCACTACGGCCATCCGGAGTTCCATTTCGAGGTGTGGCACCACACCGGCGCCGGGCGGCTGGAAATCGGGCTGCACTTCGAGGGCAGGGCCGACGCCAACCAACGCGCCTTCGATTATTTCCGCGAGCGCATGGTGGAGGTGAAGGCGCACCTGCCGCGGGCTGAGCTCGAGCCTTGGGACCGAGGCTGGTCGCGCCTTTACGAGACCCTGCCGGCGCCGCAGCTGGACGAAAATGTCCTCGTCGCGGCGGTGGAACGCCTGGATGAGTACATCACGACGCTGCAGCCGATGCTATTAGTCTTCTTGGCATGAACACGGTCGTGGTTACGGACGAGCTGCAGGATTATCTCGACGGCCTTCTGCCCCGGCGTGACCCGGTGCTCGCGCGGATGGAAGAGGAGGCGCATCGCGAGAACATCCCGATTATCGACGCGCACGAAGGCGCGTTCCTTTACCTGCTCGTGCGAATCGCGGGCGCCAAGCGGGTTCTCGAGCTGGGGACGGCCATCGGGTACAGCGGGATCTGGCTGCTACGGGGAACGTCGGGCGGGCTACTGACCACGTTCGAGATCGATCACGAGCGCGCGCTCAGGGCGCGCTCCAACTTCGCGGCCGCCGGCCTGGCGAAGCAGGCGATCGTGCTGGAGGAGAACGCGGTGACCGGCCTGGAGAAGCTGGACGCCCGATTCGACGTTTGCTTCATAGACCTGCTCAACGGCTTCAAGTCCGAGGAAGTCACCAAGAAGGCATTCGACCTGTGCATGCAGCACCTCGACGGTGGCGGGCTGCTGATCGCGGACAACGCGTTGCGGCAGGGCGAGGTCGTCAAGCCCAACAATCAGCAGGCCCGCAACGTCGCGTTCTACAACCAGCTCGTTGCGAAGGACTCGCGGCTGGAGAGCGTGGTCGTCCCGATCAGGGACGGGGTATCGGTTGCCCGCGTGAAGGACTGATTTGGGTTTGATCCTGGCGATGATCGTCAAAAAGCGGTGGTTGTCGCTGTCGGGCCTGGCAATCGCGACGACGGGCATCGTTTTGGGCGCCGTTTTTCAGAGCCGCATGCTGGCTGGGATCTCGATACTGGTCGGGGGCGCCCTGATGTTGATTCAGATTCCGTTCGGCGTCCGGCGCGATATTCGCGTCCTCAAAGAAATGCAGACGAAACCAAAGCCCTAACTGCGTTTCGCTGTGTCGCCCTCGATCCAGTAGGTGCCGTCGTCCGCGTGCTCCTTCTTCCAGATCGGCACCGACTCCTTCAGGCGGTCGATCCCCAAGCGGCAGGCGTCGATCGCCTCGGCCCGGTGCGGGCATGAGACAGAGACCACAACAGAGGCCTCGCCGATCTCCAACCGGCCGGTTCGGTGGGCCATGGCCACGCGCGCCTCAGGCCACCGCTGCGCGATCTCGCCGGCGATCTTTCGCATCTCGGCCGTGGCCATCTCCGCGTAGGCCTCGTACTCCAGATGTGTGACCAGTCTGCCACGCGAGATGTCCCGGACGATCCCCGTGAAGGTGCAGATGGCGCCGGCGCCCTTGTGGGCGACCGAGGCCTCGATACGGCGCGCGTCTAGTGGATCGGCCGTGAGCTCGAACAGGACGCCAACCGCGTGCGCGCCGCCGCTCACTGGCGGGATGAAAGCGATCTCATCGCCGGCGGCAACGATGACGTCCCAATCCCCGAACTCCTGGTTGACCGCGATGCGAACCGATTCCCGATTCGGATCCAGCGCCGGGTGTGCCTTGCGCAGAGCGTCGTACACGTCGGCCACCGTCGATCCGCGCTCGACCTCGACGCTTTCCGAGTCTGTGCCGGCCTGCTCGCGCATTCGGGCGAAAAACCGTGCGCGCACTGCGATCGCGACGGCCATGACGCCAGTCTACTGGGCGACGAAAACGTGGACTTCCTTGCCGGAGTCCAGGGCCCTGTCGACGGTGGCGCGGGTGCCCTTGGACGCGCCGTCCCAGAACGCCACCAGCACATCACATGCATCGACCAGGCGCTGGTTGCGGGCCGCTGACTTGCTTGCGTCGGCGAGCTCGTCGAACGAGGCCGGCAGGACCTGGACCGGGATGTTCTTCGCACGGGCTGCCTTCGTCGCGGCCGCGTCGACACCGCTCGCGCTCCCCGTGATGATCGAAGAGCGTGGCGGCAACGAGCTCACGTACGCGGCGACACGCTCCGGGTCCGGGAATCGTCTGCTGCCGACGATCGCGAACTTCAGCGTCTAGCCGGCGGTGGCGGCGTTCTTGCCGATGGAGTGGATGTTCTCCTCGAACAGACGGCGGAGCTTGAGGGCCTGTCGGTCGTAGGCATCAGGATCGGCCCAGGCCCTGCGCGGGTCCAGCACATCGGCGGGAACGCCGGGGACGCGGTCCGGGATATGCAGCCCGAATATCGGGTCGACATGAGCCGGCACGTCGCGCAGCCTCCCCTCCACCACCGCGCTCACGATCGCCCGCGTGTGCGCGATCGACATTCGCTTGCCGATTCCATAAGGGCCGCCGACCCAGCCGGTGTTCAGCATCCACACGTGCGCCTGGTGGCGGTTGACCCGGTCGATGAGCATGTCGGCATAGGTCTCGGGAGGCAGCACGAGGAACGGTGCCGCGAAGCACGTGCTGAAGATCGGTTCGGGCTCGGTGACGCCGCGCTCCGTGCCGGCGACCTTCGCGGTGTAGCCGGACAGGAAGTAGAAACGAATCTGGTCGTCATCGAGTCTGGCCACGGGAGGAAGGACCCCATACGCATCGGCGGACAAGAAGATCACGTTGCGCGGATGGCCGCCGATCCCTGAGAGAACCGCGTTCGGGATGAGGTCGACCGGGTAGGCCGCGCGCGTGTTCTCGGTCTTGTCGTCGGAGTCGTAGTCCGGCACCCGCGTGCGCGGGTCGTAGACGACGTTTTCGAGGATCGTCCCGAAGCTCTCAACCGCCGCGTAGATCTCGGGCTCCGATTCCTTGTGGATGCGAATCGTCTTCGCGTAGCAGCCGCCTTCGAAATTGAACACGCCGGAATCGCTCCATCCGTGCTCGTCGTCGCCGATGAGGCGGCGGCTCGGATCCGCCGACAGCGTCGTCTTGCCGGTGCCGCTGAGACCGAAGAAGATCGCTTCGTCACCACCGTCCTCATCGACGTTGGCCGAGCAGTGCATTGGGAAGACGCCCTTCGCCGGCAGCAGGTAGTTGAGGGCGGTGAAGATCGACTTCTTGATCTCGCCCGCGTACTCGGTGCCGCCAATGAGGACCATGTGGCGCCCGAGGTTGACCAGGATGAACGTCTCGCTGTGGGTCCCGTCCCGAGCGGGTTCTGCTTTGACCGAGGGCAGAGCCATGACCGTGAAATCAGGCTCGAAGTTGAGCAGCTCGCCGGCCGTCGGCCGGATGAACAGGTTGCGCGCGAACAGGCTGTGCCAGGCGAACTCGGTGATCACGCGCACACGAAGCCGGTGGTTCGGATCGGCACAGGCGAACACGTCCTGCGTGTAGACGTTGTTCTCCCGGGTGAACTCCTCCATCCGCGCGAGCAAACCGTCGAAGCTCGAGGTCGAGATCGGCTGATTGCCAGGGTGCCACCAGATGGCGTCCCGGCTGGTCGGCTCCTTGACGAAGAACTTGTCCTTGGGCGAGCGCCCGGTGTGCTTGCCGGTCTCGGCCGTCAGGGCGCCCGTCGATACGATCACCGCCTCGTCGCGCCGGACGGCGTGTTCGTAGAGGGCGGCCGGGCTGAGGTTGCGGCGCTCTGGGGAATCGCCTGGGGCCCCTCCCAGGTGGGGGCGCTGGGGGGCGGCTTTCATGCGGCGTTCTGCCTGGCGGGCACGTCTCCCATGGTAAGCACCCGGCCCTTACCCACGCCTAACCCAAACGGTCGATTTTTTTGCTAGGCGATTCGCGATGACCGGCGGCTGCTGGCCCGCCGGCGCTGCTTGCCGCTGACATAGTCGACCAGGACGTACTCGCCCAGCCGGTCCGGCGAGACGAAGAACGCCCGCCCCTTATTGATACGCGTCATCTGGTTGATGAACTCCGTCAGATATGGTCCGCGCTCGAGCATGAATGTGTTGATGACGATGCGGTCGCGCGTGCAGCGGCGCACCTCGCGCAGCGTCTGCTGGATCGTCTTGAACGTGGGCGGATACGCAAAGTAAGCGCGTCCGTTGTCTTCGTCGATGTG
>WNFB01005439.1_pt1 | contig 11369 bp, 16 predicted proteins | sample 5400501 | NCBI WGS metagenome assembly WNFB01 (sample SAMN13153341, study PRJNA577476) | soil metagenome | isolation source: 200 cm saprolite under Douglas fir tree site 2 hole 1 | place: USA:California | collected 2015-04-18 | reverse complement strand
TCTGGAACCCGAACTTGGTCGCAATCACCACCCGATCACGCATGGGAGCGAGAGCCTCGCCTACGAGCTCTTCATTCACGAACGGACCGTAAACTTCAGCGGTGTCGAAGAAAGTGACGCCGCGTTCGACCGCTGCCCGAATGAGCGCAATCATCTCCTGCCTTGTCCCTGCCACTGTGCCGTGTCCAGGACTCAGCCTCATGCAGCCAAGCCCCATGGCCGAGACTTCAAGACTCCCTACTCCAAGATTGCGCTTTTGCATTGTGATTACTCCTTTGTTGCAAAATCCGGCGGAACCGGACGGGAATGGCATTCTGCAGTTTCAGAACTCCTCGTTACCCATTCCAAAGATACGGAATGCCGGTCTGGCTGCGCTTTCCCAATACTGCCGATTCTTTGCCTAATCCTGTCGTGTGTTCTGATTTTGTGCACGGTTTAGCCGGCGAGTAGTACCCTACGAAAAGAGGAAAAGCACAAGTGACAAAGCCTGCCCAGAAGACCGTCTCATCAGCGATGGAAGTGGGGACAGAATTAGCCAGCAGGATCGCAGCGCATGCTCCATCGGTCGGAGAGCATTCCACTGCAATTGCCGGTTTGATTCTCTTTCGTCGAACGCAAGCCACGGCGTGCTATCGCGCTGCTGTAGAACCCAGCCTCACGGTTTTCGTACAGGGAAAAAAACGCATAAGCCTCGGAGGGATAGCCTACCTCTGCGGTCCTTCGTCATTCTTCTTATCCTCGATAGATGTTCCCATTGAGAGTCAAATCGTCGAGGCCTCGGAACAGGTGCCACTCTTAGCGATGTTACTTCGTCTCGATATGTCCATCGTGCGCGAGATCCTTAATCGTGAGGAACTGCCCGGAGCGGAAACCTCTGGGCAACAGCGCGGCGTTGCCGTCGGTCAGGCTCCGGCAGGTTTGCTGAATGCGTGCTCCCGGCTCATGGAGCTTCTCGACACTCCCGAGGACATACCTTTTCTCAGCCACTTAGTCCAGCGCGAGATCATTTACCACATCCTGAAAACGCCGCAGGGGGCGCGGCTCCGGACTATTGCAACGACAGGCGACCTCGGCAACAGGACGGCGAGAGCGATCACCTGGCTCAAAGACAACTATGCGAAGCGTTTGCACATGGACGAGCTAGCAGGGGTCGCACGGATGGGAGTTTCAACACTTCATCATCAGTTCCGCGCATTGACCGCGATGAGCCCTCTTCAATACCAAAAGCAGTTGAGGCTGCAGAGGGCAAGGGAGCGGATGCTTATGGATGGGGTTGACGCCACAAGCGCGGCTTACGAAGTCGGCTACGAGAGCGTGAGCCAATTCAACCGAGAATATAGCCGCTTCTTTGGCCAGCCTCCCATGCGCGATGTCAAAGCTCTTCGAGCGAACAGTGTCGTCGCCGCATGATCTAATGGCGGGAGCGACGGGACTCGAACCCGCGGCCTCCTGCGTGACGGGCAGGCGTTCTAACAGGCTGAACTCGACGCGATATTGACGCTTTTGTCGTACGAGTTGCGCAAACATTGAGAAACGGCACCCTTGCGATTGTTCAGTGATCGCTTGTCCTGTAATTCAGGTGACACACAGCAGGACATCGCCGCAGGAAAGCGGTACCAAAACGCCTGGTCTGAAAAGAAATTTCCAGACCGCACGTCAATCCGCCCCAGAGCCCACCGCTCACAACCGACCATAAAAACGAGGCTCCCCTTTTTGTGCCTATATTGTGCCTATACAACAGGGCTTGGGCTCAGAACTGTAGTTCCTCCTTTGCCCGTTCAAGGAGCAACCATGCAAAAAGGAAGTCTCATTCGTTCTTCGCGTCGTCAAGGTCCCGATGTTTGGGAGTACCGCTGGAGAGAATCTTGCTCTGGACAAAGGAGAAAGCATCGCAGAATCGTTATCGGGACGCTCGATACTCTCAAAGACGAATCAGCCGCACTGAAGTCGATCGCGGCTCTGCGGATAGACATCAATATTAATGATCGCCGATTGAGGACAAAGCCCTTGAGACTCGCGGAGCTGGTAGCGCATTATCGGCAAAAGGAACTCGCCGACGACAACGAATGGAAGACCTTATCGACGAGAGTCACATACGAGGGCTATTTAAGAAAGTGGATCGTGCCGAGATGGGGATCGACCAATCTCAGCGCGATCAGGGCAATCGAAGTTGAGCTGTGGCTACGGACCCTTCCACTCGCCCGAGCTAGTCGCACCAAAATTCGGAACCTAATGAGCGTACTTTTTAATCATGCGAGACGACACGAATTCACCGACCACAATCCCATCACCCTAGTGCGCCAGAGCGCAAAGCGACGCACTGTGCCAGTAGTGCTTCTGCCTTCCGAAATCAACCTGCTCGTTCCCAGTTTGCGTGACCGAGAGAGAACTCTTGTTCTTTTGGCTGCGGGTACGGGGCTTCGCATGAGCGAATTGTTCGGTCTAAAGTGGGGAGACGTCGACTTCGCTGGAAAGCAGGTTAACGTCCTGAGATCTATTGTCAAACAGGCAGTCGGCCCGTGCAAAACAGAAGCATCTCAAAAGCCGGTTCCTCTCGATCCACGTTTGGTTCGGACTCTTCGTGCTTGGCGTCGCACTGCCTGTTTCCGTCAACCGACAGACTGGGTTTTCGCCAGTCCAGTCCGCCAGGGGAAGTTCCCATTCTGGGGACAGGCCCTCTTGCGACATTACATCCGGCCGGCTGCGGTAAAAGTGGGCATCACCAAACGAATCGGCTGGCATACCTTTCGACATTCGTATTCAACGTTGCTGAAGGCAAGTGGAGCAGACATAAAGGTCATGCAGGAACTGCTTCGGCATGCGTCCACGCGTGTGACACTCGACACGTATACGCAGGCTGTAACCCCGGCAAAGCGAGCGGCTCAAACAGCGGTCGTTAGACAATTCTTTCCGAATGCAAAGACTGCTTAGGAAACCGGCGGCCAAACCGAAGGGCGAGTTGCTACGAAAATCTGTGCCTTTTTGTGCCTATGAGTTTTTGAGCGAACGGCTGGAAGTTGCTGGTTCTAAAGTGGCGTCCCCGACGGGATTTGAACCCGTGTTACCGCCGTGAAAGATGGCTACCTGAAGCGGTTTCAGTAGGGGGATAGTAACAGTTCGTGGATCATAAATGGAGCAAGATCCTGCTCTGAAAATCGCTGTGTCAGAATCCGTCTCGTCGATGAAATCAAGACTGCCGGCGAAGTCTGGGAATTATCTCTCACCTTGTCATTTAAACTCCACGTGCAATTCCTCATTGGAATGAGCGCCCGCTAAGAGGCTTGGGAGGCTGTATCGCTCGCGGCTTCAACCAATTGCGAAGAGGTGAGGTAATTGCGATTTACGGGTTCAGTCTGTATCAGCGGGAAGACGGCGACGAAACGTGCCTATCCGGGTGAATTCCTAACTGCCGTCGCGAACGCTCGCCCGAGATGCGCCGCTCGGCAAATGAGCCTTCGCTGATTTGTTCAAACTGATTAGCTCATCGCGAGTCCGTTGGAGAATCTCTCGTGAAAGGTTCGGGTCTGACACGGCACGAGAGAGATTGATCGCTCCCAGCATTGCACTAATCGTGAGGATCGCACGGGAGCGCCGATCAGAGTTGCCATTTGGAGGAACAAGGCCCGTCGAGTAAGCCAAGGTGCGTTTGAGTCGTGCGGTATATACAGCCTTCGCCGATCGACTCGCCCGAGACATGTCACCCAGCAATGCGCCCAACGCGCAGCCTGCCCCCGGCGCATCCCGGTGCTCTTCAGACAAATACCCCTCTAAAGCTTTCGTTAGCGTGTCAGTATGTTCCTCCCAGCGGTCGAGGTCCTGGAATGCGGTGGCTAGAGCCTCAACCACGAGTTCATCGCGTGAATCGAAATGTTTGTAGAAACCGCCGACAGTAACGCCGGCCTCCTTCATGACATCGGCAACGCCGATGCCTTCCAGACCGAGTTCGCGAAACCTCTTGGCAGCAACGCTCACGATCCGAGTGTGTGTCTCCGCCTTGTCACTCTTCGAAGAACCCATCTGCCATCACCATCTCTTCCCGAGTCCGCATGGATCGCTCCATGCAGGAACAGCCCCTAGAGTATCAGCGTACTCTTCCTTCATTGGATGCAAACCGTCTCATCCTCGGTGCAAGAAGCCCATTGCATCAACAATAAATATAGACGGGTATTCGGAATGAAGGGCCAACGAAATGTCCCGAAAAGATTTTATAAAATACTTTGCAACCGCTGGATTACGATCATACTCTAGTGTAGTGAAGCACAGATCAACCTGTTCCAAGCACAGGAGAGGCAATGAGCAACTCGTCCCCAGAGCGGAATAAGGCAATCGTACTCGAAGCATTCGAGACACTGTTTAACAAGCGTGACTATGGGGCGGCGGAACGCTTCTGGTCACCGAACTACATCCAGCACAGCGCACACATTCCACCAGGTCGCGAAGGTCTATTCAACCTCATCCGCTCAGCGTCGAAGACGTTGCACTATGAGAACCAGTTCATCATCGCAGAAGGCGATTATGTCATAGCCCATGGCCGTTTCACGGGGATGGGCAGGCCCGCCGCCTGGATCGCTGCCGACGTTATCCGGTTCGAAGACGGTCTTCTTAGAGAGCATTGGGACGTTTTGCAGGACGAGGCGACCAAGGCCGAATCTGTGAGCGGCCTTCCCATGTTCGGCGACACATTCCCCAACCCCAAGTGACAGCCGAAGACAACGCGATCGCCCTAAAGGCGTTCGACAAACTTTTATACGATCAAGGAGGTAGTAGCTATGACTTCACTCGCTGTTTCGAATGCAGAGTATGTGATCTTAGGGGCGAGCGGAAACACCGGCTCGATCGTCGCCGATTTCCTGCTCTCGAAGGGCAAGAAGGTGCGCGTCGTCGGGCGCGACTCGGGGCGACTACAGCGCTTTGTGGACAAAGGCGCGGAAGCGTTCAGGGCTGATCTGAGCGATGCGGCTGCGCTCACCAAAGCTTTCAGCGGTGCGCGCGCGGCATACCTGCTGTTGCCACCGGCGAAATCCCGGGAGGACCAGGAGCGAGATAGCGATCGGATCGCTAAGGCCGTGAAGGAATCCGGCCTGCGCTACGCGGTGCATTTGAGCAGCTACGGCGCGCAGGTTGCGGAAGGTGCCGGGCCAGTCTCGGGACTGCATTCTTCGGAACAAAAACTGAACGCTATCGAAGGTCTAAACGTTCTGCACCTGCGCGCCGCGTATTTCATGGAGAACAATCTGGCGGCGATTGGCATGATTCATGGGATGGGAATCTTCGGTAATGCGCTGCTACCCGACCTGAAGATTCCCATGGCCGCGACGCGCGACGTAGGTGACTACGCCGCGCAGCGCCTCCTGCACCTGGATTTTTCCGGCAAACAAACGCGCGAACTGCTTGGGGAGCGCGACCTTTCGATGACGGAAGCTACCGCAGTGATTGCGCGCGGCATCGCTAAACCGGATCTGCGTTACGAGCAGTTCCCGTATGACCAGGTGCAACAGGCGCTGACGCAATTGGGTGTTCCGCCTAAGGGAGCTGCCATGTACATCGAGATGTACAAAGCCATCAACGCAGGAGTCCTCGTTCCGCTAGAGTCGCGCTCGCCGGAGAACACTACACCGACTTCGTTTGAACAATTTGTACAGGATGTTTTTGCGGCTGCGTATCACGGGAAAGCTCTCAGCGCTTAGGCTCGGCCCCTGGGTGGCACCGGTGCGCCTTCTTGCTGGCGGCAGTTCCGGGAACTCTCTGAACAATTCTGGCTAACTGAGAGAGGAATCAATGACAACGATAAAGGCGATGCGGCTGGCTTCGGTGGTCACGGCAATCAATGTCCTGGTCGCGAGCGGCTTTTCCATCGTGGGGATCATCCATCCGCAATACCTGGTCCCTGCCGAATCCGTTCCAACGCAGGCGTCGTTGATATTGGCGATGTACGCGGCGGCGCGCACAATTCCCCTGGCTTTGTTCGCATTGTGGGCGATCTACAAGCAGGCGGCGCCTGCGTTGGTGCTCATGGGTGCGCTCGCCGGCGCCATGCAATTGCTTGATGCCGGAATCGGTCTGTTTGAGCATGATCTTGCGAAATGCGCTGGGCCGCTTTTTATCGCTGTCCTCCAATTCTACGTGGTGTATCTGCTTCACAGATCCGTGCGGATCACGACGCAAATCAAGCGCGGATAGGCTCAGCCCCTAATGTGGTAGCGGCTGCGCCTGATTGGAGGCGAGAGATCGGGAACCCTATAAACGAGCGGACTAAGTGATGGTCAGAAACAGGAGAATATCTATGAAAAATGCCAAGGAACTCATGCTTGAATACACCGCCTTCTCGTTAAGAGAACCGAAGATGGCGGCGGAGATGTTTGCCGAAGATGGCGCCTTTGAGCTGCCGTATCTTGCGACGTTCGGACTTCCTACAGAGTACAAGGGCCGAGACGCGATTGCCGGCTTTTTCCAATCCGTGCTCGACATCTATCCCGGTTTCAAATTCGAGAATACGAAGGTGCTGATCGATACTCCCGACCAAGTCTTTGCAGAATTCGAGGCCACTGCGGTGTCAAGCAAAACGGGACGAACTGTTCATCAACTCTTCTTTTCGCGGCTGGTTGCCGAGAATGGAAAGATCAAGTTGTTCAGAGAAGCTCTGAATACTTTCGAAGTGGCCCGAGCCAATGTACAGGATAGCGCGGGCTTGTTTTGAAAAGGATTCGTTGGGGCGTTACGGGTGCCTCCATCCCAGCGGATAGAGGAATGATCGCTGACTGCGAAGGTCGCGGAGCGCCTTCTGGTAAAGATGGCAGTCGTTGAGAGGAGATGGAACCATGGGAAACGAAGGATCTTATGCAGCTCTCGGGCTGAAAGTATGGAAAGCCCAAGTCGATCGGGCGGACAAGCTTTTTGGAACCCTCTCGTCCGAGCAGGTTCTGCAGGAAATAGCGCCTGGCAGAAACAGGCTGGTTTACTTGTGGGGACATCTGACAGCCATACACGACGCGATGCTGCCGCTGCTGGGGCTGGGGAAACGACTTTATCCCGAGTTTGACGTCGCCTTCGTCATTAATCCTGACAAGTCGCAAACCGTCACTCCTTCGCACGACGAGATTCGCCGAGCGTGGATTACCGTAAACGGTGAATTGTCGAAAGGGTTCGAAAAAATGTCGCAGTCCGACTGGCTCCAGCGGCACTCTGCCGTGTCGGAAGAAGAGTTCGCGAAAGATCCTTCGCGCAATCGCTTCTCCATCCTACTGAGCCGCACGAATCATCTGTCCTATCACCTCGGCCAGGCGGTGCTCGGACTCAAGTGATCGAACATGAAGGATCGGAGTTGGAGAGTTCCAGCTCAGCAACAACGGAGAAAGGCAACGGAGAAAGGCAATGACCAAAAAGCTCGAAGGCAAGACCGCCGTCATCACCGGCGGAACGGAAGGGATTGGGTTCGCTACGGCAAAACTTTTCGTCGAAGAGGGTGCCTATGTCTTCATAACGGGCCGCCGCCAGAAAGAACTCGACGAGGCCGTGAAGGCAATCGGCACCAACGTTTTTGGAGTTCAGGGCGACGTCGCCCAATTGGCCGACCTTGATCGTCTTTACGGGACCGTCTCCCAGGTGAAGAGGCGAATCGACATTATTTTCGCTAACGCGGGCGTGGGCGAATTCGTTGCCTTTGGGGCCGTTACCGAAGAGCATTTCGACAAGCTATTCAACATCAATGTAAGGGGAACGCTGTTCACGGTGCAAAGGGCCTTACCGTTACTGAATGATGGCGGCTCTATCATTCTCAACGGCTCTGTCGCGAGCATCAAGGGCACAGCCGCCTTCGGCGTCTACGCCGCAAGTAAGTCCGCAATCCGATCTTTCGCGCGAACCTGGACTACAGATCTGAAGGACCGTCGTATCCGCTCAAACGTTGTTAGTCCCGGTCCAATCGATACGCCGCTGGCGAGTCGGCAGTCCGCAGATGTGATTGAACGGATTGTGTCCACCATCCCCATGGGACGCATGGGGAAACCCGAAGAAGTTGCCAAGGCCGCGCTGTATCTGGCATCCGACGACTCAAGTTTTGTCACGGGTATTGAACTGTTCGTTGATGGGGGCCGAGCGCAGGTCTAAGCGACTCCCCCGGTTAGGAGAAATGCCAATGATTACCCAACAGGCTTCTATCAACCACGCGGATCGCGATCTATACGCACGGGACAAGGTCTTGAATTCCGCCATCATTGCCGCCGATATCAGTAGCGGCTGGGAAACATATCTTGAGATTTTTGACGCGTTCTACGCCGATCATATCGAGGTCAGCGACGGCCCGGAGAGTGGCCCAGTACTTGGCCGGGAGCGGATTCGCGCACTCCTCTTCAAATTCCTTGTTCCGATTCATGTAATGGCTGAGATTGGCGGCCTGTCGGTACAGATTCAAGAAAGCCCGATTCTCGGAGACACCCCAGATGAGACACATTCGGCCTGGTCAGTGGATCTGATCGGGGTGTCAGGCAGGACGTGCCAGATTTCCTGGTGCACTCTTCGACGATGGGCTGATTCTCACGTGGTATACGAACGCCATTACGACCACCAGCAAACCGGCGGGCCCCTAACCTTCGACGATCTTCGTCTGAGTCCGTCACCGGCAAGTGTGGCCGATCAACGGCCGTTTTAGCCGCTGCAACTTGTTTTGCAGCGAGATCAGCACCGGACATAGAGGATGAGCGTGATGCCAACTACCACTGTTAGTCCCAGCCTGAAGTGGGACGTTTTAGTAACAAATCGCCAAGGCCTCGTCCGCGACGTGCCCCCGGGTTCGCTATGGAGTTCCGCGCACGTGGCGAAACCGTAAATTCATCGCAATGAAAGACAGCGCATCGCTCGAGATGGACGGCTGAACTGAAAGAACGCGATATATCAAATGCTTCAAGACTAGAACGACTTTAGACTTCGCAATCGATGAAAAGGAGGATATGCGATGAAGAATAACGCAATGGCAATGGGCGTCAGAACACGAGTCATCTACGGTGCGATGGCGATCATGACAATCATTCTAAGCATGGGAGAAAACACTATGGGGCAAACAAAATCAACGACAGTTGTGAAGAACATTGTTATCGTCCACGGCGGCTTAGTGGATGGCTCCGGTTGGGAAGCCGTCTACAACCTTTTGAAGAAAGACGGATACACGGTCAACATCGTCCAGAATCCGACCATCTCTCTGGCAGACGACGTGGCGTTTACGAAGCGTGCGATCGCCTTTCAGAACGGTCCCGTGATACTCGTCGGCCACTCGTATGGCGGCGCTGTCATCACCGAAGCCGGCAACGACCCGAAGGTGGCCGGGCTGGTTTATATCGCTGCCTTTGCGCTCGACAAAGGCGAATCTGTATCCTCACTGATCAAGGACCCGCCTCCTGGCGCGCCCGTACCGCCGATCCTTCCGCCCGTGGATGGCTTTCTGCTGCTCGACAAGGCGAAATTTCCTGCGTCTTTCGCCGGCGATGTCAGTCCGGAAAAGGCCGAATTCATGGCCGACTCGCAAGTACCGTGGGGTGTGAACGCGCTGGGAGGCACCATCAGCGAACCGGCATGGAAGGCCAAACCTAGTTGGTACCTTCTAACGACCGAGGATAGGATGCTTCCGCCCGATGCGCAGCGGCTGATGTCGAAGCGTGCAGGTGCAACGGTCGTGGAGGTTAAAAGCAGTCACGCCGTGTATCTCTCGCATCCACAAGCGGTCGCTCACATCATCGAAGAAGCAGCAAGAGGTGCTTTGGTGGCGACGAAAGAAGGCGCAACAAATGCTGCTGCAGATTAGGCTTTAAGTGCCACACTGGATTCGACGAGGCGGAGGTTTCGCAGCGCGTGATTCATGCCTACGGAATTCTTTACCTCGTCGAGTCCAGCCTCAAACTTCGCAGTGATGTTCAGTTGACCTTCTTGCAGGCATACCTTCGCCGGAACCGAGAGCTATCAGGAAAAGTGCTCGCTCAGCGGCGACCCTCATGCTGAGGACAATCGAAGCTGGCGTCTGGCAAAACTGAGGACTGCCCTGCCGTGTTGGCCCAGGGTCGGATCATTTTCTCAACTCTTCGCCAAAATGAGCGGCGGTCCACTCGTAGAATCTCGAAGGCTATGGCAGGGACCGGATCGGCTCGAAGAACGACAATTTGCGGGGAGAGCGGAGAAGCTCTGGCGCGCCCGCTTCATAGCGATCTCGATACGGGCGTTTAAGTTGCACCGACATGAAATTCTCCCGGTCAATCCAGATTTCATAGAGCAGGATGGTATCAGGGTCTTCGGCGCTGCGCAGTGCGGTGGCGCTGACGAATGTTTCTTCCACCTTCATCGCTTCGAATACATCATTGAGCAGTGACATGAACTCATCTGCCCGCCCGGGCTTGAGTGGGATGTCCACCAGTAAGGTGAAAACTTTGCTTGTCATCTAGCCTCCATTATTAGTTAGAAGACTACTGCCCAATGGCCGTGTTCTGACTCGAATAACCCGGCGATCGGCACCTTCAATCCCCTGCGCCTCCAAGCGAAGAGCGATGTGCGAGCGGCTGTCGGACGGCTTCCGGGCGGATTGGCAGATCATGGAGGCGTGCGCCTGAAGCGGCCGAAAACCTAGCGGTCCGAAGAGAGCTGCGGCGGTCAGCGCGATTGCGATACGCCGAATCATTTGTTCTCCCATGAATCGGACTCCGCACCTCTCTGACTTCGACGAGGAGTTATGCGCTCGCAAGAGTCTCCTCTCTCGGACGCCAAGTCTTTGCCGACCCCTATCGAAATTGCCGGACCCCAAAGCGCCAGCCGGGCGCTCGCGACCACCGTCGCCTGACGCCAATCTGGGATCGATTCTCCGGACGGCCAATCCATACGCTCCAGTTCTTCGATCCAGTGCAGCGCCGAGCGCCGAGCCTGCTCGGCGCCGAACAACTTCTGTACTACGTTCATGAAGGCCGAAAGCTCTTTCTCAGCCGCGACGAAAAAACGGTTAGCGAGTTGAATGTAACCGTCCGTTTCCGAATTCATTGAAATTTTCCGCTTGTCGAGAATGCAACCTTGGACCAACTCGTGAGTCGCAGGTTGGGTCATTTACTAAACTCTTCGCCAAACATTGGCCGTCCACTCTGTGACGCTTGCTTGGTAACTTCGTCTTCGATCACGTCCCAGTGCTCTGCAAGCATTCCGTTTTCAATACGTACAATATCTGCGGCAATCCAGTTCGCAGGGAGGCCGAAATTAGAAAATCGTCCGTGCACCATGACGAAATTCCCTTCAGCCACAATCGTGCCGTGCTCATATCTTAGGGTTGGCGGAAGGCTCTTGATGAGATTGAACACGCCCTCGCGCCCAGGAGGAATGTGCGCGCTATGTTGGATGTAGTGAGG
>WNFB01005911.1_pt1 | contig 11370 bp, 9 predicted proteins | sample 5400501 | NCBI WGS metagenome assembly WNFB01 (sample SAMN13153341, study PRJNA577476) | soil metagenome | isolation source: 200 cm saprolite under Douglas fir tree site 2 hole 1 | place: USA:California | collected 2015-04-18 | reverse complement strand
CCAGCCGACCGGTCCAGTGGTGCCGACGGTTCCGTGCCGGTGCTGCGAAAGTCACGCTGAGCAACCTGAGGCACGCTGAGCGCCGTACCGATCGGTGGCCTGCAGCCCGGCAATCCGCTGCGCTAGCTGAGGCGCGGGCCCCCGGGCGAACTGGCCGGCCGGCATCGTCAGCGAGGCTGGGGGGATCACGGCAAAACTGCGCCTGTCAGGCGGCGGTGAATTCCTCCACGCTTGCCGGGGAAGTTACTGGCAGCCCATGGTAGGCCGGCCGGACGTCGCGTCCATGAATCCAGCCCAGCACCCTAGGCCCGGGTCACCCAACGATCCGCCCGCCGCAGCGCTCATCCAACCATCATCGCCGGGCCGGACCGCAAACGTGACGACGACTCACAGATCAACCGTTCGGTGCGGCACGGACCGCCTTGCCCGGTCGCTGCCGGGGTTCGCCGAGACTAGCGCCCCGGTCCTGGTCGCCGTCATGAGCCGTCCCGGCCGGTTCCGTGACGGCGCCCGGTTCAAGTCCTACGTGGGGCTCACCCGACGGGCCAGCGAGACCGGCGAGACCGATCGCAAGGGCCAGCCCATGAGCAAGGCCGGCCCATCCTGCTGCGCTCGGCGTTCGTCCGCGGCGCCGATACAGCCCGCGGCGCCGGCAGGCATGCTGCCGACACGCTGGTGAGCAGTAAGCCAGCGGGCGGCCAGCGCCGGGCGCGCGGCAGCCGGTCGCCGCATTCCGTCAAGATCGTTTCCCAGGTATCTAACCTGCCAGGGTGAGTGGGAGACTGCCGACATGGTGTTATTCGCCGACACGTTCGCGTCATGGTTGATTGGGCAGGTCGCGGATGCAGGCCGCAAAGGGCTGGCCACATGGGTGCTCGGCAGTGATCAGGAGCGTGCGCTGCGGAAGGCTGCCGAGGTCGCGGTCCAGCGCACCGCCGAGGAGTTGCGCCCGGAGGCCGGTGAGCAGGCTGCACAGATCGCGATGGTGGTCGACCAGGTCTTCGGTGAGCCGATGCCGCGTGCGCCGATGGCCAGCCACGCGACGCTCGTGCAGGCGCTCCAGGCGGGGATTGCCGGGCAGTTAGCGCCATTGGGTGATGTCAAGCTGACTGGCACCGCAAAATCGTCGGCGGAGTTGCTTGAGGTGTCTGTCACGACGCTGACAGAGAAGCTGACCAGCCACCTTCTGCGGGAAATAGTAGTCAGCGGGGCGGGTGGCGGGCCGCTCGCGCCGCTGGCCAACCAGCTCAACCACGACGTGACCCACCTGCACGGCCAGCTGGTGGAAGGCAAGCTCGACTGGCTTGCCGACGGGGTCCTGAAAGCGCTGGCCAGGCTTGAAGGTCAGGTCGTCGGATTGCTTCAGGTGCCGGCGGCCGTGGCCCACACCTTGCCCGCTGATGTGGCTTCGTTCACCGGCCGGCAGGCCGAGCTGGACCGGCTGATGCGGGCGCCGCCCGATGGCGATACTGCCGGGGGCGTGGTGCGCATCGATGCGATCGACGGGATGGCCGGGGTCGGGAAGACCGCGTTCGCTGTGCACGCCGCCCACCGGCTCGCCTCCCGCTTCCCCGACGGGCAGCTGTTTGTGCGCCTGCACGGCCACACCCCCGGTCAGCCGCCGGTCGAGCCAGCCGATGCGCTGGCGACGTTACTGCTGGCGGTCGGGGTCGCCCCGCAGCAGATCCCCGCCGGGCTGGAGGCGCGGGCGGGGTTGTGGCGGGACCGGATGGCGGGCCGCAGGGCACTGCTGGTGCTGGATGACGCGCCCGACAGCGAGCACGTCCGGCCGCTGCTGCCCGGCACGGCCGGGAACCTGGTACTGGTCACCAGCCGCCGTCGGCTCACCGCCCTGACCGAGGCGCTGCCGGTCACCTTACGACTTGGTGCGCGATAGGGGATCCGAGACATAGCAGCTGATTTTGGCGTGTCGTTCCCGTGGACACATGAACGGCCGCGCGGAACGATCAAGGTGTGAAATCAAGATGGGCCCGCGCGGCCTTGTCGCATCGTATCTGCACGGGGATCTCCCGTCCGCGGCTAGGCAAGCTGATTGAGGAGCTGGCCGGCCCCTGGCTGGCGCAGCAGGAATCCCGGCTGCGTGAGCGCCGGGGCCATGCCCGGCTGCGCGCCGAGGGCGCAGGCCCGGCCCATGAGCTGCCGTTCGCCGACCGGGTCATCGCCACCCTGGTCGTGCTGCGGTTCCAGCTCCCGCACGCCGCCCTCGCGCTGTTCTACCAGGTGGACCGCTCCACGATCACCCGGGCCGTTCACGAGATCCGGCCGCTGCTGGCGTCCCGTGGCCTCGCCGTGCCCGGCGAGCCCGGGCTGCGGCTGCGCACCCTGGCCGACGTATTCGCCTACGCCGCGTCCCAGGGTGCCCGCCTGCGCATCGACGGCACCGAGGTGCAGGTCAGGCGGCCTCGGGCGAACCGGCCAGGACGGCGCGCGTTCGTTTCCGGGAAGAAGAAGCAGAACACGATCAAGCCAGCAGCCATCAGCGATGGCCGGGGCCGGCTGCTGTGGCTCGGGGCTATCCGCCCGGGCCGCATGCACGATGCCACCGCGCTGCGCACCGAGGGCATCGAAGACCTGCTCCGCCATCACCCCGAAGTCACCGCCGACGTCGACTCCGGCTACCAGGGCCTGGCCCGCGACTTCCCCGGCCAGATCACCGCCCCGCCCGCGAAGCCGAAGACCGGCGCCACGGCCAGTCAGATCACCGAGCGCGAAGCAGCCCGCAAACAGCAGTCCTCCCGGCGGATCTGCATCGAGCATGCCATCGCCGAGCCCAGGCAGTGGAGACCCCTGCAGCGCTACATCGGACGCCGCCAGTACTTCGACGACACAGCCATGGCCATCGCCGGGCTAGTCTCCGACCGCACCGCCGAACGCTGAAGAACATCACCGGCCGCTCCAGGCCAGCACGTCCCCACCTCAATCGCGCACCAAGTCGTTAGATGTCCTGGAGGCCGGTGACGCCGCGCAGCTGCTCGTCCAGCTCGCCGCTCGTCCCGGCCTGCGGCCCGACGATGACGCCGTGGCCGAATTGGCCGAGATGTGCGGGTACCTGCCGCTGGCGATCCGCCTGATGGCCGGGCAGCTCAGGCACCACCCCGCGTGGACGGCCGCCGACCTGGCCGCCGACCTCACCTCCGCCACAGACCGCCTGGCCCCGATGCACGCGGAGAACGACTCGGTCGCCGCTACGTTCGACTTGTCCTACGGCAACCTCCCCGCGGACCAGCAGCAGCTGTTTCGCCGGCTCGGCCTGCACCCAGGCACCGACATCGACTCCTACGCCGCGGCCGCCCTGGACGGAACCGACCTGGCCACCGCACGCAGGCTGCTGGACGCATTGTTCGGCTACCACCTGATCGACGAGCCTGCCCGGCGCCGCTACCGCTTCCACGACCTCATCCGCCTGCACGCCGGTGCAATGGCCGCCGCAGACCCGCCCGCCGAGCGCGATGCGGCCGTGAGCCGGCTCCTGGACTACTACCTGCATACCGCCCGCGCCGCCGACCGCCACCTGGCCCGGCGCACCCCCGCCGGGATGCCCGCCGTGATCGGTATCCCGCCAGCAAGTGCTCCGGACGTGCCGGCCCGGGAGGATGCGGTCGCCTGGATGGACGCCGAACGCCGCACCCTGCGCGCTGCCGCCGGCTACGCCGCAACCCACGACCGGCCCGGCCACGCCATCGCAATCCCGGCCGCGATGCACGGCTTCCTGCGCACCCAAGGCCACTGGGACCAAGCCCTCACCCTGCACCAAACCGCCGTCAAGGCGGCACGTCACACCGACTACCGGCTCGCGGAGGCCGGCGCACTCACCGACCTGGGCGGCATGCAGCGCCTAACCGGGGACTATCCGGCGGCCACCGTGGGCCTCGCTCGCGCGCTGGAACTGTACCGCGACCTCGGTGAGCGGCTCGGGGAAGCCAACGTCCTCACCGAGCTGGGCGTCGTGCACTCCCTGACCGGGGACTATCCGGCGGCCACCGTCAGCCTCACCGGGGCGCTGGAGCTGTTCGGCGACCTCGGCGACCGGCTCGGGGAAGTCGGCGCCCTCTTCCGGCTGGGTGTCGTGCAGCGCCTGACCGGGGATTACCGGTCGGCGGCCGCCAGCCAGGCTCGGGCGCTGGAGCTGTACCGCGACCTCGGCGACCGGCTCGGGGAAGTCGGCGCCCTCAACGAGCTGGGTGTCGTGCAACACCTGACCGGGGACTATCCGGCGGCCGCCGCCAGCCAGGCTCGGGCGCTGGAGTTCTACCGCGACCTTGGCGACCGGCTCGGAGAAGCCAACGTGCTCACCGACCTGGGTATCGTGCAGCACCTGACCGGGGACTATCCGGCGGCCGCCGCCAGCCACGCTCGGGCGCTGGAGCTGTACCGCGGCCTCGGCAACCGGCTCGGGGAAGCCAACGCCCTCAACAACCTGGGTGTCGTGCAGTACGCGACCGGGCAGTATCCGGCGGCCGCCGCCAGCCTGGTCCGGTCGCTGGAGCTGTGCCGCGACCTTGGCGATCGGCTCGGGGAGGCCAACGCCCTCACCGACCTGGGAGTCGTGCAGCGCCTGACCGGGGACTATCCGGCGGCCGCCGCCAGCCAGGCTGGGGCGCTGGAGCTGTACCGCGATGTCGGTAGCCGGCATGGGGAAGCCAGTGCCCTTAACAACCTGGCGGTCGTGCAGCGCCTGACCGGGGACTATCGGGCGGCTGCGGCCAGCCTGGCCCGAGCGCTGGAACTGGTCCGCGATCTGGGCAACCGGACAGGACAATCAGAGGTTCTCAACACCATGGGTGAGCTGGCGCTGGCATCCTGCACGCCCGCCGAAGCGCATGCCCGTCACGAGCAAGCCCTTGCGATCGCCATCGGAATCGCCTCACCGCTTGAGGAAGCACGCGCGCTGGAAGGCATCGGCCGGTGTCACCTCCAGGACGGCCAGCCCAGCCAGGGCACTGCACCACTACGCGGGGCCCTGGCGATCTACCAGCGGATCGGGTCACCCAACGCCCAGCGGGTAGCGACGACCCTGCGTGACCATGGCCTGTGAGCAGACGACCAGCACTCCCAGCACCCCCGATCTACAGGATCGCAGTGTGCGTGGACTGGTTCCGGCTCTGGGGACAGCTTCCCGCGGTTCCTGTGCCGGGGACCCACGGGAAGTCATGCTTCCTGGCCGGTCAGCCGAAGCGCCCGGCCACATAATCAGCGGTCCGCTCATTGGACGGCTGATTGAAGATCACTGTGGTCGGCCCGGCCTCCACGACCGCGCCGTCCAGCATGAACACCGTGTCGTCAGCGACCCGGGTGGCCTGCTGCATGTTGTGAGTCACGATGATCACGGTGTACTCGATCTTCAGCTTCTCGATCAGCTCCTCGATACGAAGCGTGGATGCCGGGTCGAGCGCAGACGCCGGCTCGTCCATGAGGAGCAACTGCGGTTCCACGGCGAGCGCTCTGGCAATGCACAGCCGCTGCTGCTGCCCGCCCGAGAGTCTTCCGCCGGGATGATGGAGCCGATCCTTCACCTCATCCCAGAGCCCTGCCCGCCTGAGCGCCTCCTCACCGCGCGCCCGGAGCTCGGCCTTCCCCAGCCTCGAACCAAGCCGCAGGCCGGCCACGGCATTCGCCATGACGCTCATCGTGGGGAATGGCGTTGGCCGCTGGAAGACCATGCCGATCCGGCGCCGGATATCCACCGGATCGGTGCCCGGAGCGTAGATGTCGGTGCCGTTGAAGACCACGCTTCCGGTCAGTCTCGCGCCCCGGACCTCCTCGTGCATGCGGTTAAGGCAACGGATAAGCGTCGACTTCCCGCAGCCGGACGGCCCGATGATCGCGGTAACCGAGCGGTCCCGCGCCACCATGGACAGATTTTTCAGTACCTGGTGGGACCCGAACCACGCGCTCAGGCCGGACGCCTCTACGGCGCGCGCGTAGCCAGTGCCGGCCGCATGCGGACCGGGAACGCTGGCGACCAGGTCGCCAGGGGAATCGAGCGAATCCCGCTCGCCTGGGTCAGCATCCATCGCCACTGCCAGCCTCACCCCACCGCTCGGACCTCGGACGCTCACCTCCGGCAGCAGCATGTTAGGCGGAGTCAGCGAAAACCAGGTGTCCTAAAAGTGAACGCTTGGTTAACTCCCGCTGGCCGGCGGCGGGCTGCGCGAGGGGGTCGCGGCGGATGCACAATTCCTGCGTTACATACGGGGGTTTACCCTGCTTTTACCTAAGGAATACGTTCATCTTTAGTTTGCCCTAGGTTTAATTTGACTTCACTTTTGATCCACATTTCGCGAAAACACTGACTGGCGTAGTGCGCGGGCTCGCTGGCGGGAGACCCAGGGTCATCATCCGCGACGCTATTTCATGTCCGGCATGACGGACAGAGCCCTTCGTGACCAAGACAGACCCTTCGTGACCAAGATGAGAGCCCCCAGCGCGGTGGTAAGCGGTGGTAACAGGCCCCTAGAAAGGGGGAGATCTGGTGAGGACGATCGGCAAGCTCACCATGCCCGCCGTGATCGCGGCGATCATGGGACTTGTGGTCGCGGCCTGCTCGAGCAGTAGCAGCCCCAGCGCGAGTCCATCGGCTAGCAGCAACACCGGCTGCACGTCCGCCTCCGAGCACTCGAACGTGGTAGGCCTGTCCGGATTCACGGTGTGCCTATTCGCCCACGCCACGACGACCGCCAACCATCCGGACAGCATCGTGGTCTCCGGCGGCCATGTGTTCATCGGGTGGCAGAACATCACCGCCAAGGACGGCACCGACACCAAGACCAGCACGATCGCCGAGTACACCACTGGCGGCAAGATGCTGAAGTCCTGGAGTGTCCGGGGCCACACCGACGGAATGCGGATGGATCCCAGCACGCACCTGCTGTGGGTCATGTGCGACGAGGACGGGAATCCGAGGCTCTTCACCATCGCGCCGGCCGGCAGCACGGTGACTGAGTACGCCCTTCCGCCCACCCCGCACGGCGGGGGCTTCGACGACATCCAGTTCGCCAACGGGCTCGCGCTGATCGACGCATCCAACCCCACGCTTAACAAGGCCGGGCTCAACGTCTTCCCGGCCCTGTACAAGGTTCGGCTGTCGGGAACCAAGGCCAGGCTGGCCAAGGTGCTGATGGCTGACGCGCAGGCCAGCACGCTCAATCCGCCGATCTCGAAGGTCACGCTGAACCTCACCGACCCGGACTCCATGATGATCGATCCGCAGGGTGACCTGGTGCTGGACAGCCAAGGGGACTCGGAGATGCTGTTCATCAAGAATGTCGGGACGCCTCAGCAGAAGGTCAGCGTCCTGCCGGTGGGCACCCAGGTCGACGACACGGTCTGGCCGTCCTCGTCGAAGGGGTGCTTGCTGGTCTCCGACAACAACTCGGGCGTGTACTCGGTCTGCTCGAGCGTCTGGGTCCCAGGGACCCCGTACACGGACGCGCCCAATGACTCTGGCGTGATCGGCTTCATCGGTACCATCAGCATGTCCACCGGCGCCCTCACGCCGATCGTCGTGGGCATCGCCAACCCGCACGGAATGGCCTTTATCCCACAATGAGAACCTTTCAGCCGTTCACGGGACTATCCAGTCGGGCAAGTGCGGGAGGAACCGTCATGAGGATCGTGCACCGAGGACGCGGCGCACGCGGGCTGGCCGCTGGCGCGGCGGCGATGGGCATCATGCTCGCGGCCGCCGCATGCAGCAGCAGCGGCAGCAGCACGGCCAGCTCGGGATCAGGCTCGTCCTCGATCATCAACGGCGCGGGCTCGACGTTCGCCGCGCCGATGTACCAGCAGTGGGCCGGCCAGTACCGCCAGAGCGTGAACCACAACGTCCAGATCAACTACCAGGCCATCGGCTCCGGCGGCGGAATCTCGGAGTTCACCCAGGGGGTCGTCGACTTCGGCGCCACCGATGCCCCGATGTCCAGCACCGAGCAGTCCGCCGCGCAGGCGGGCCAGGGAAGCGTTGTCCTGCACATTCCCATGATCCTTGGCCCGGTAGCGATCATCTACAATGAGCCCGGCGTCAGCAAGCTGGTGCTCAGCGGGCCGGTCCTGGCCGGCATCTACCTCGGCAAGATCACAAAGTGGAATGATCCGGCAATCGCCAAGCTCAACCCGGGTGTCAAGCTGCCATCAGATGCCATCCAGCCGATCGAGCGAGCCGACTCGTCCGGGACGTCGTATGTATTCAGCACCTACCTGACCGCGGTGTCCCCGACCTGGGCAAGCCAGATCGGGGTCAGCAAGGCGCCCTCCTTCCCGGTAGGGACCGGGGCCACCGGCAGCTCGGGAGTCGCGGCCGCGGTCCAGCAGACCAAGGGATCCATCGGTTATGTCGAGTACGGTTACGCGGTTCAGGGGCATATCCCGTTCGCGTCCATCGTGAACGCGTCCGGGCAGGCAGTCGCCCCGTCGGCAGCGTCGGTGCTCGCCGCGGCGAAGGCCGCGACGTACTCGAAGAATCCCGCCGCCCTCACGTTCAGCCTGGTCAACTCGGCCGCGAGCGGTGCCTATCCGCTGTCGACCCCGACCTACATCCTGGTCGCGCAGACACAGCAGGACAAGGCCAAGGGCAAGACCCTGAAGGCCTGGCTGACCTGGGCTCTTCAGCCAGGCCAGCAAGCCAAGGTCGGCCAGCTCGGTTACGCCTCGCTGCCACCGGCGCTGGACAAGCTGGCCCTGGCCGCCGTTAACACCATCCACTGAGCGGGCCGATGACGGTTCTGTCCGCTGACCGCCCGGCCACCAGGGGCAAGCGCGCGCCGTCCGGGGACACGTTCTTCCGGTTCGGCGCCGCCTGCTGCGCATCGATCGTGCTGATCCTGCTGGCCGGGATGCTGGTGCGCACCACCTGGGCGGCCATGCCGGCCTTCCGGCACTCCGGAATCGGCTTCGTCACCGGGAACGACTGGAACCCGAACGTCGGGCACTTCGGGGGCCTGTCGTTCATCTACGGCACGCTCCTCTCCTCGATCATCGCGCTCGTGCTCGCTGTCCCCGTCTCCGTGCTGATCGCGGTGTTCCTCAGCGAGGTCGCCCCGCCTCGGATCGCGACTCCCCTGGGCTACGTAGTCGACCTGCTGGCCGCCGTGCCGAGCGTCGTCTACGGGCTCTGGGGGGTATTCGTGCTTGTCCCGTTCCTGGCCCAGTACGTCTGGCAGCCGCTGTCCAATAACCTCGGGTTCATCCCGCTCTTCTCCCAGTTCGCGTCGGGCCGGGACTTCGCCACCGCCGGGCTGATCCTGGCGCTGATGATCACGCCCATCATCTCGGCCGTCTGCCGGGAGGTCTTCCGTACCGTCCCGGCAGACGAGCGGGAAGCCGCCCTGGCCCTCGGCGCCACCCGCTGGGAGATGATCAGGATGGCAGTGCTGCCGCGCTCCAGGTCGGGCCTGGTGGCTGCGGTGATGCTCGGATTCGGGCGTGCCGTGGGGGAGACCATCGCCGTCGCCTACCTCATCGGCGGCGTGCCCAACCAGATCACCGGGCACCTGTTCCACCAGGGCTCGACCGTCGCCGCCAACATCGCGCTGCAGTTTAACGAGGCCGCGAGCGTGCCCCTGTTCAAGGCAGCGCTCATCGGGCTGGGGGTGGTCCTGTTCGTCATCACCCTGATCATCAACGTGGCAGCAAGGCTCATCATCCGGCGCGGGGAGGCGACAGCGTGACGTCACTGGCTCAGCGACGCCGCCGGGACAAGATGATGACCGGGGCGATGGTTGCCGCGCTGCTCGTGGCGATCGTGCCGCTCGGGCTCATCCTGGCGGACGTGGTCGCCAAGGGCATCGGGCAGCTCTCGCTCGGCTTCCTCACGCAGCCGGAACCTTTCGTGGTGACGGCATCCGGGGGTGGCTTCGGCGCGGGCATCAGAGGAACGATCAAGATGGTCGCCCTGGGCACGGCCATCGCCGTGCCCATCGGGGTACTTGCCGCCGTATACCTGACCGAATACCGCACGCGCGGGCCGCTGGCCGCGCTGGTGCGGTTTCTTGCCGACGTGATGACCGGGATTCCGTCGATCTTCGTCGGCATCTTCGTGTTCACGGCGGTGGTGCTCGAGACGCACTCGTTCTCGAGCTGGGCGGGCGGCCTGGCGCTTGGCATCCTGATGCTGCCCGTCGTCGTCCGCACCTCGGAAGAGGCCCTCCTGCTCGTGCCCACGGCCATCAAGGAGGCAGCGCTGGCTCTGGGCGTACGCCGCTGGCGCACGATCGTCTCGGTGGTCTTGCCGACCGCGCTGCCCGGCATCACGACCGGTGCGCTGCTCGCCGTGGCGAGGGCGGCCGGGGAGACGGCGCCGCTGCTGCTGACCGCGTTCGGCAATCAGCTGCTGACGGGCTGGGGCAGCTGGAACGGGCCGGAGGCGTCGCTTACCCTGCAGATCTTCTTCGACTCGCGGTCGCCGTTTCCCGCGCAGCAGGCCCGGGCGTGGACCGGTGCGCTCGTCCTCATCCTGGGGGTGCTGGCGCTGTCGATCGCGGCGCGGGCTGCCATCGCGCGCAGGTCGAGGCGGGCCCGCTGAGGATTACCAGAACCGCGGCAACGACATCCCGCTGGAGCTGATCTGCGCATCGGCCGGGGCGGTCATGGGCGGGCTGGCCGGGCTGCCCACTCAGCTGCGCCGCGCCCGCGATGGCTGGGTGCTGGGCCGCGCGGGCTGGCTGGCAGCCGGCTTGTGGGTCACCGGAGTGGGCGCCCGGATGGCGTTTGCCTTCGCCGCCGGCCACGGCGCCGGCCCGGCGATCGCCCGGTTCAGCATCGCCCATCAGATCACCGGTTCGGGCGCGTCGGTCCGCGCCGGTCCGCGCCGGTACCTATGCGTGATCTCGCTTCGGCGCCCGCCGCGCGCCAGACTGTGACCATCGACCAGCGCGCGCCGATGAACGCACCTTGATAGCCGCTCGGCGCGGGTGCGCGCCCGCTATCGTTGATCGGCTGCAGGCCGGCCCTGGGCAGCGCGCCGGCCGGCGTGAGGAGAGCAGGTGCTGATGCTGAGGGAAGTTCCCGGCCTCCCCGCCGTCCCCCTGGCCTGCATCGCGGCCGCACTCGCCTCCGCCGGCCGCAAGCGGGAGGATCCTGACCGTCAGCCGGACCCAGGGCCGGAATTGCCCGGATCCGCGAGCCAGCCATCAGGGAGCCAGTAATGCAACCGCGCGCACGTCGCCGGACCGCTGACCGCCGGCCGCCCAGCCCGGCCGCCGTCTGCGCGCCCGACAACGCCGCCGACAGCGTCAGCGCCGCGGGCGCCGGCAACCTCGCGGAAAGCGGCAACCCCGCGGGCGCCGGCGCCCTCGCGGACAGCAGCGACCCCGCGGACAGCGGCCGCGCCGCGGGCGCCGGCAGCGCCGCGGA
>WNFB01005438.1_pt1 | contig 11370 bp, 10 predicted proteins | sample 5400501 | NCBI WGS metagenome assembly WNFB01 (sample SAMN13153341, study PRJNA577476) | soil metagenome | isolation source: 200 cm saprolite under Douglas fir tree site 2 hole 1 | place: USA:California | collected 2015-04-18 | reverse complement strand
TCACTATATGCTCGACGACTGGATTTTCGCCTGCGAACTCGTTCACCGCAGCCGCGCCGGGCTCGACCAACGCATCGGTCGCTTCGCGCGCGAGCTGGTCGAGCGAGCGCGCGACCGCTCCTACGACGAAGTGGTGGTTTCCGGTCACAGCCTCGGCGGTGCGCTGATGATGGAGATCGTCGATCGCGCGCTGAAGTTCGACCCCGCGCTCGGTAAGCACGGGCCGGCCTTGTGGCTGATGTCGACCGGCTCCTCGCTGCTGAAGATCGCGTTGCATCCCAAGGCCGAATGGATTCGCGCCGCCACCGGTCGCGTTGCCGATGCGCCGGATGTCAATTGGGTGGAGTACCAGGCGATCGTCGACGTCATCAGCTTCTACAAGACCGATCCGGTGGTGGAGATGGGCCTTGCCGACCGGGAACGACCGATCGTGCAGCAAGTCAAAATCCGCCGGATGTTGGAGCCCGCGACCTATAAGCGCTTCTGGGGCAACTTCTTTCGCTTGCATCGCCAATTCGGGATGGGGAACGAGCTTCGCTATTTCTACGACTACTTCCAGATTTGCTGCGGCCCGGCACCGCTCGCGCGGCGGGTCGAACAACGCGATCGCCTGCTCGATGCCTTTGCCGAAGACGGCTCCTATGACGGCTCCGATAAAGGATCTGTGGCTCCGAAGATCGCCGCGCGCGTCGGCAAGGGCGAATGAACCATGACGCCGACGCTCGCCATGACGGTCTTTCTGATCGGCGCGGTGATTTGGTTCATCATCCGGATCCCGGCGCGGCGGCGCGCCCGCAAGACCGCCGTCAAACTGAGCGGCCGGGGTCTGCGCGAAAAAGCCCTGATGGCGGTTTCGCTGACCGGCCTCGGCATCATCCCGCTTGCCTACATTGCGAGCAATCTCGAGAGCGCCCGGTTCCGATTCTTGAGCTTCGCCGACCGCCCCTTCGTGCCGGCGCTCGCCTGGCTCGGGACTCTCGTGTTCGCGGCCTCGCTCTGGCTGTTCTACCGGACCCACGAGGATCTCGGGCGCAATTGGTCGGTGAGCCTCGACATTCGCGAAAGCCACAAGCTGATCACCTCCGGCGTCTACGCGCTGGTGCGCCACCCCATGTATTCGGCTTTTTGGCTGTGGGCGATCGCCCAGGCCCTGCTTTTGCCCAATTGGGTCGCTGGGTTCGCGGGAATCGTCGGATTCGGCATCCTGTTCTTCGGCCGGGTCGGCGAAGAGGAGCGGCTGATGTGCGATGCCTTCGGCGACGAATACCGCGCCTATATGCGGCGAACGTCGCGGGTTTTACCCGGTCTTTATTAGATTAGGGTAAGTGGCTTTCGTGCAACATCTTTCCACAATCTTGCAATGCGGCAATTGCGGTCTGGCAAATCGCCTTTCACTTATTCTAAATATTCGCTCGACCGCAACCGTTCTGGGGACTTCGTTCAGCATCATGTCGAGATTTTCGCGGATTGCGATCACGGTCCTGGCGGTCGCAATGGCCACCACGATTGCCGGCGCGGCGGGCGCCTGGAGCCAGACCAGCGAGTTTGCGCGCCAGCCGGCTGCGCAGCCCGCTGCCGCTCAGCCCGCCGCTGCCCATCCGACTCCGAATCAGCCGGCCCCGAAACGGTCGGTCGCGCATCCCGCTCCCGTGCGTAGCGCCGCCGTTACGCCCGCGACTGCGGGCGCGGAAACGGGCCGGCCTTACGTTTATCTGCTGCGCGGCCTGCTCAACGTGTTCTCGCTCGGCATGGACGATCTCGCCGCCAAGCTGCAGCGGCGCGGGATCGTGGCCGGCGTCTACGAGTACGGGCAGTGGGAATCGCTCTGCCAAGACGCGGCTGCGCGCTGGCATTCGTCGAGGACGCAGATCATCATCGTCGGCCATTCGCTGGGCGCCGACACGGTGATCTACATGGCCAACCGCCTCGGCCAGATGGGCATTCCCGTGGCGCTCGTCGTCGCCTTCGATCCGGTGCATCCGGTTCCGTTGACCGGCGGCACCACCGCGCGCTTCGTCAATCTTTATCAGTCGAACAACGGCTGGGGCGCGGCCGTGCCGCGCGGCGCGGGTTTCCACGGCGAACTTTCGAACGTCGATCTGCGCTCTCGCTCCGATATCAGCCACACCTCGATCGACAAATCCGCGCGCCTGCATGAAATCGTGATCGGCCGCATCCTCGGAATCGGACGTCCGGCGGCGCCGAAGCCTGCCGTCGCCGCGCCCAGACCCGGCGATGCCGCTCCGCCTTCTCCGGCGGCGGCCCAGGCACCCGCCGCGGCTACGGCGACCGCGCCGCAGCCTTCGGCGGACACGTTGCGGCCGGTGCTTGCCTCGCCGCCTTCGCGTCCCGCTTCGCAAACGCAGTAAGTCTCGTTCGTCCGATCTTCACGGCCGCAAGCGCCGCGCTTGTGGCGATCGACGTATTCGGGCTTCGGCGGGAATGCGATGTGATATCCTAAAGCCGTTCCATATCGGGAGCTGGTGGTGAAGCGCGGCATCGGAGAAGAGCGATGAATGTCGCGCACCATGCCGGCGCAATCACGGCGGCGCTGCTTGCGCTTGCGGCCGCGGGAGTGTTGCTCGCGCGCCTCGCTCGCGGCCCGTTCATTTTTTATTTGTTGAGCCTGCTCGTCGCAGCCGGCGCGGCGGTCTCCGGCGCGCTTGCGCTCTGGAAGGGGGAATTTTCGGTCGTTGCGCTCCCGATCGGGCTGTCGGAAACCGGCATTTGCCTCCGGCTCGACGCGCTTTCCGCGACCTTCATGGTGATCGTCAATGTGGCGACGGCGCTCGCGAGCCTTTACGCGCTGGGTTACGGCCGGGAGGAAAAAGAGCCGGCGCGTGTGCTTCCGTTTTACGCCCTGTTCGTGCTCGGCATGAATCTCGTGCTCGTCGCCGACGACGCCTTTTCCTTTCTCGTTGCCTGGGAATTTATGTCGCTTTCCTCCTGGGCACTGGTCCTGCTCAAGCACCAGGAGGAGGAAAACCGCCGCGCCGGCGCGCTCTATCTGGTCATGGCCTTCATCGGCGCGCTGGCGCTGATTTTCGCCTTCGGCGTGATGGCGGCGGGCGGCGGAAATTATCTCTTCGATGCGATGCGCGGGCACGTGCTCCCGCCGCTCGAAGCCGCCATCGTGCTTCTGCTCACGATCGTCGGCGCGGGATCGAAATCCGGTCTCGTGCCGCTGCATGCCTGGCTGCCGCCTGCGCACGCGGCTGCACCCAGCCACGTCTCGGCCCTGATGAGCGGCGTGATGACCAAGGTCGCGGTCTACGGCTTCATCCGCATTGTCTTCGATTTGATGGGCGCGCCCGCTCCCTGGTGGGCGATGATCGTGCTGGCGCTCGCTGGCGCCACGACCGTGCTCGGCGTGCTCTACGCGCTGATGCAGCACGACCTGAAGCGGCTGCTTGCCTATCACACGGTCGAAAACATTGGAATCATCTATATCGGTCTCGGCCTCGCGCTCGCCTTCAAGGCCCACGGCTTCACGCGCGCCGCCGCACTCGCGGCGACCGCGGCGATCTTTCACGTATTCAATCATTCGGTGTTCAAGAGCCTTTTGTTCTTCGGCGCGGGCGCGGTGCAGAACGCGAGCGGCACGCGCGACATGGAAAATCTCGGCGGGCTGATCCATCGCATGCCGTTCACCGCGCTCACCTTTCTCGTCGGCTGCGTCGCCATCTCGGCGCTGCCGCCGCTCAACGGCTTCGTCTCCGAATGGATGACCTTTCAGGCGATCTTGCTCAGCCCCGATCTTCCCGAATGGGGCTTGAAACTCTTGGTGCCGGCGGTCGGCGCATTGCTCGCGCTATCGGCGGCGCTCGCGGCCGCCTGCTTCGTGAAAGCGTTCGGCATCACGTTTCTCGGCCGCCCACGCACGCGTGCGGCCCGCGAAGCGCGAGAGACCGACCGCTTCTCATTAGCCGCGATGTTCGTGCTGTCGGCGCTCTGTGTGGCGGCTGGAATTTTCTCCGGCGTCTTCATCGACGCGCTCGCGCCTGCGATCGACCAGATGGCCGGCGGGCGCATGCCGGTGCAGATGTCGCAGCTCTGGCTCACGCTGGTGCCGGTGGCTGAAAGCCGCAGCTCCTATAACGGGCTCCTGGTTTTCCTCTTCATCACCTTTAGTGGGTTCTTCGCGGCCTTCGTCGTTCACGCGCTTGCCTCGAAGAAGGTCCGGCGCGGGCCAGCCTGGGATTGCGGTTTTCCCGACGCCAGCCCGGCGACGCAATACACGGCGTCTTCTTTTGCCCAGCCGATCCGTCGCGTGTTCGGCACGGTCGTGTTTCGCGCGCACGATTCGGTGGAGATGCCGCCGCCGGGCTCGATGCAGGCGGCGCGCTTCGATGCCGGCATTCACGATCTCATTTGGGACACGCTCTATGCCCCCGCGATCGGCTCGGTGGCGCACGCGGCGGAAAAACTCAACCGGCTGCAGTTTCTCACCATCCGCCGTTACCTGAGCCTGGTGTTTCTCGCCCTCGTCCTTTTGCTCCTGGTGCTCGCGCTATGGCCCTGATCCACGATCTCGCCGTTCAGGCCGCGCAGATGATGCTGGTGCTCGCGCTCGCGCCGCTGCTCACCGGGTTCGTGCGCAAAGTGAAAGCGCGCCTCATGCGCCGGCGCGGACCGCCGCTGTGGCAGCCGTATCGCGAATTGGTTCGCCTGCTCGGCAAGGAAGCCGTGCTCGCCGAGAACGCATCGTGGCTCTTCCGCGCCGTGCCCTATATCGTCTTCGCGACGACCTGGGTGGCGGCGGCGCTTGTCCCGACTTTCGCGCGCGGGCTTCTGTTCAGCTGGTCGGCCGATCTCATCGCCATCATCGCGCTCTTGGGCAGCGCGCGCTTCTTTCAGGCGCTCGCCGGCCTCGACGTCGGCACGAGCTTCGGCGGCATCGGCTCCTCGCGCGAGGTGATGATCGCCTCGCTCGCCGAGCCCGCCATGCTGATGGTCGTGTTCACGCTCGCGCTGCTCGCGGGCTCGACCCAGCTCTCGGTCGTCGCGGCCTTCATGGCCTCGAACGAAGTGGGGCTGCGCGTTTCGCTGGGCCTGGCGCTGATTGCGCTCATCATGGTCGCGATCGCCGAGAACGCGCGCATTCCGGTCGACAATCCGGCGACGCACCTCGAGCTCACCATGGTGCATGAAGCGATGGTGCTCGAATATTCCGGCCGTCACCTCGCGCTCATCGATCTCGCCGCGCAGCTGAAACTCGTTCTGTATGCCTCCTTGATCGCCTGCGTTTTCGTGCCGTGGGGACTGGCGGCGGTCGGCGCGGGGCCGGAAATGTACGCCTATGGCGTCGTCGCCTATCTCGCAAAGCTTCTCTGCATCGGATTTCTGCTCGCTGCCTTCGAAATGTCGATCGCAAAAATGCGCGTTTTCCGGGTTCCGGAATTTCTCGGTGGCGCCTTGATGCTCGGCCTGCTTGCGACGCTGCTCCTGTTCTTCTCGCGGAGCCTCTGATGCGCGGACTCAATTTCGATATCGCGCATCTTCTCGCGGGCTCCCTGGTGCTGGTGAGCTTCATGCAGCTCTATCAGGACCGTCTCACGGCGCTCCTGCATATTTTCGCGCTGCACGCCCTCATGCTCGCACTATCGGTCGCCTGGCAGTCTTACGTTCAGGACGCGCCGCATCTCTTCGTCACCGCCGCGCTCGCGCTCGTCTTCAAGGCGATCGTGATTCCGGTGACGCTGCACCGGATCATCGTGCGCCTCGGGATTCATCGCGAGATCGAAACGGTGGGAGGCATCGGCCTCACGATGCTCGCCGGCATCGGGCTGGTCGCGCTTTCGATGGTGGTGATCCTACGCGTCACCGGTGGCGCCGATCCGTTCGCGCGCGAGGATCTCGCCTTCGCGCTCTCGGTTATCCTGCTCGGGCTTCTGATGATGGTCTCTCGCCGCAACGCTGTGAGCCAGGTCGTAGGCTTCATGTCGCTCGAAAATGGCCTCGTGCTCGCGGCCACCGGTGCCAAGGGCATGCCGCTCGTGGTCGAGATTTCGGTCGCCTTCTCGATCCTGATCGCTTTCATCGTGATCGGCATTTTCCTGTTCCGTATCCGCGAGCGCTTCGACACGGTGGACGTCGGCGCGCTCGATCGCTTCCGCGGAGACCGTGCATGAACTTCGCGAATGAAGCGGTCACGGCTGTGCTTGTCATCCCAGCGCTGACCGCGGCCTTGCTCGCGTTCCTGCCGGATTATCGCGCCGGAGCCGCCGTCAACGTCGCGGCCGCGTTCTTCACCTTTCTCGCGGCCTTGTCGCTGTTATTTCAGCGGCCGGCGGTCGGCAGCTACCTCTTCATCGACGATCTCAACAATGTTTTCATCACGCTGACGACCTTCGTCGGCTTCACGACGAGCGTCTTCAGCGCGAGCTACATCGCGCACGAATTGAAGATCGGCCGGCTCACGCCCACCAACTTGCGCTTTTATCACGCGATGTATCAGACGTTGATGTTCGCGCTGAACCTCGCGCTCATCGCCAACAATATCGGCCTGATGTGGGTGGCGGTGGAACTCGCCACGCTGACGACGGTGCTGATGGTCGGCATCTACCGCACCCACGAGGCGCTGGAAGCCGCCTGGAAATATTTCATTCTTGGCAGCGTCGGCATCGCGCTCGCGCTGTTCGGCACGATCCTGGTTTATCTCGCGGCGCAGCCGGTCATCGGCGCGGGGTTCGAATCGATGGTGTGGACCAAGCTCGTCGCGCGCGCGGCGGCCTTCGATTCAGGTATTCTCAACCTCGCCTTTATATTTTTGTTGCTGGGCTACGGTACCAAGGTGGGTCTGGCGCCGCTGCACGCGTGGCTGCCCGACGCCCACGCCGAAGGTCCGACACCGATTTCCGCGGTGCTCTCGGGCTTGCTGTTGAACGTCGCGCTCTACGCGCTGCTGCGGTTCAAGATTCTGCTCGCGGCCAATCCCAACGCCATCGCGCCGAGCCCGCTCATGGTGATCATGGGCCTTGTCTCGCTCGTGTTCGCGAGCTTCATGCTCTACCGCCGCCGCGACATCAAACGCTTCTTCGCCTATTCCTCGATCGAGCACATGGGCATCGTCACCTTCGCCTTCGGCCTCGGCGGTGCGATCGCGAATTTCGCCGGCCTCTTGCAGATGACCATGCACTCGCTCACCAAGTCCGCGATCTTCTTCGCGGTCGGCCACATCGCGCAGGCCAAGGGCACGCAGCGCTTCATTCAAATCCACGGGCTGTCGGAGAGCAATCCTTCGCTCGCTTTCGCTTTCGCGCTCACGGTGGTGGCGATCGCGGGGCTGCCGCCGTTCGGAATTTTCAAGGCGGAATTCCTGCTCGCGACCTCGACTTTTTCGCGCGCACCTTGGCTCGCGGTTATTTTCGGGTTCGGGCTCCTGGTCGCCTTCGGCGCGCTCATCATCCGCTTGCAGGACGTTCTGTTCGGCAAGCCTTCGCCCTCCGAAGCGATTCCGGCCGCGACATTGTTCCCGCTCTATGCGCATCTCGCGATCGTGCTCGCCGCGGGGATCTACTTGCCGCAACCCCTGGTCCGCTGGTTCGAGGCGGTCGCGAAAATGCTCGGGTGAGGCGATGGCAAAACGGGTTGCGAGTACGAACCTCTGGCCGCGCGCGGAAGTCGGCAAGGCCGCCTGGGTCGAATGCGCGGAAGCGCTCGGCCGCGGCGAGGGCGAGTTGTTCGCGCTGTTCGCGGAAGTCGACCGCGTGCACATGGCCTTGCGCGGCGCCGGCGACGAGGCGACGCGGATCGTCACGATGAAAGTGGAAGACGGCCGCTATCCTTCCGTCGGCGTTCATCACGCGCCCGCCATCCGCCTCGAGCGCGCGATTCGCGATCTCTTCGGGCACGAGCCGCAAGCGCTTCCCGACGAGCGGTGCTGGCTCGATCACGGCAAGTGGACGATCACCATGCCGCTCGCCGAGAAACGCCGGCTCGCGCGTGAGGTTCTCGATACCGGATACGCCTTCCTGCCGGCCGAGGGCGAAGGCTTGCACGAGATTCCGGTGGGGCCGGTGCACGCCGGCATCATCGAGCCCGGCCATTTTCGCTTCACGGCGAATGGCGAGATCGTGGTCAGGCTCGAGGAGCGCCTCGGCTACGTTCACAAAGGCATCGAACGGCTGATGGCGGGTGCGCCGCTCGAACAGGCGGCGAAGCTGATCGGGCGCCTGTCCGGCGATTCGACCGTCGCTTACGCCTATGCTTTCGCGCGCGCGGCGGAAGCCGCGCTCGGCATTTCCGTTCCCGCTCGTGCCACCTATTTGCGCGCGCTGATGGCGGAGCTGGAGCGCGTCGCCAATCACCTCGGCGATTTCGGCGCGATCTGCAACGACGCCTCCTTCGCCATGATGCACGCCCATTGCGGGGTGCTGCGCGAGGAAGTCCTGCAAGCCGCCGACCTTGCCTTCGGTCACCGCCTGATGCGCGACGGCGTCGTTCCGGGCGGGGTCGCGGTCAATCTCAAGCCGGAGGGCGAAGCGCGCCTGCGCGCGCTCGTGGCGACGATCGCGCGGCATTTCCCCGAACTGGTGACGATCTACGACGACACGCCCTCGCTGCAGGATCGCATGGTCACCACCGGAATCGTCACGGCGGAGCTCGCGCGCCGCTTCGCGCCGGGCGGCTATGTGGGCCGCGCTTGCGGCCGCGCGTTCGACGCCCGCCGCGATCTCGCCTATCCGCCCTATGACGAGCTACAATTCGACGTTCCGCTGCTGCAAGAAGGCGACGTCAATGCCCGCGTTTGGATCCGCATCCGCGAAATCGAGCAGAGCCTCACGCTGATCGCACAAATCCTCGATCGGTTGCCAGGCGGGGCGATCAAAGCCTCGCTTGTTCCCGTCACCGAGGAACGCGAGGCCGCGGCCGTGGTGGAAGGTTTCCGCGGCGATATTTTCGTCTGGCTGAAACTCGCCGCCGACGGCACGGTCGCCCGCTGCCATCCGCGCGACCCGTCTTGGTTTCAATGGCCACTGTTGGAGGCGGCGGTGGAGGGCAACATCGTCGCCGATTTCCCGCTTTGCAATAAGTCCTTCAACTGCTCCTATTCCGGGCACGATCTATGAGCGCGCGACTGGAAAAGCTTCTGTTGCAGGCGCTGGTGGAAAAGCCGGCGACCATCGCGGGTCCGGCCTCCGGCGACAAAGCGGCGCAAGAACTCGCGAAGACGCTGCAAGATGCCGCGCGCCGCTTGCTCGGCCGCGCGCTTTCGATCCGCGAGGTCGATGCCGGCTCGTGCAACGGCTGCGAACTCGAAATCCACGCGCTCAACAATCCGGTCTATGACCTCGAGCGCTTCGGCCTGAAGTTCGTCGCATCGCCGCGCCATGCCGACGTTCTCTTGGTCACGGGTCCCGTCACCGCCAACATGAAGACGGCGCTGGAGCGCACCTATCACGCCACCCCCGAGCCGAAATGGGTGGTGGCGCTCGGCGACTGTGCCTGCACCGGGGGTCTGTTCAAGGGAAGCTACGCCTGTATCGGCGCGGTCGAGAACGTGGTGCCGGTCGATCTTCACATCCCCGGCTGTCCGCCGCGGCCGGTCGAGATCTTGAGCGGCCTCGTCGCCTTGATCGAGGCGGCCTCGCGCAGCGGCGGCGCGCGGCGCTAGCGCATGACTCCGAAAAGCGGGAACCGGTTTTCGGAAAAGATCATGCTCCCTCTGGAGCATGATCAACCTAAAGCGATCGTGCGCTAAACGGATCAAAACATCGTATTGGAATTCGACGATTTCTTCGGCACCTGCTGCAGCACGTCCCAGTGCTCGACGATTTTGCCGTCCTCGTCGAGACGAAAGATATCGATGCCGGCCCAATCCGGCCCGCCCGGCCATTTCTGGTGGGTGTGCAGCACCACGAAATTTCCCTCGGCGATCACGCGTTTGAACTGCACGCTCTTGCCCGGATAATCCTTCGCCATCTTGCTGAAATAGGCGATGAAGCCGTCCTTGCCGTCGGCGACCTTCGGATTGTGCTGGGCGTATTCCTTGCCGACGAATTGCCGCACGGCTTCCATCGGCTTCGATTGGTTGAACATCATGTCGTAGAAGTCGACGACGGTGCGCTTGTTTTTCTGCAATCGATTGTTCATGGCCTCGGCCTTTGTCTGCGCGCTTACCTATCCGCTCGCCAGCATTGCTGCAATCGGTTAAGACTGTGGCGGATCGTTGGGCCTTTTTCCCATGCGCTGCCGCACAAGACCGCTGATCGCGCTTGCCGCCGCCTATGGCATGATGCTCGCGGCGGTATTCGGTGCGGTATCGGCGGGCCAATCGGCCGCTTTCGGCACCTCCTCCTTTTGCAGCATTTCTAGCCCAGGCGGCGATCAGGCGCCCGCACCACCCGCGCGGCACGATCTCGACTGCTGCATCGGTTGTTGCAACGGCCCGGCGGCCCTGTCGGCTCCCGCCGCGGCCGCCGATATCTTGATAACTGGCCGCACCGGCATTCTCTGGCTGGCGGATGGCGCGGATTTCTTCCGCTCGCCAACCCAGGGGCGCCGGTTCGCGCGCGCGCCTCCGGCCCGCCTCTGATCCCGCTTGCATCATTTCGATCAGAGCCGGAGCCCGGATCGGCGCTCCGCAACATGGAGATATCAATGCGTTTCGCAGCAATCATCGGCGCGGCTCTGTTCGCGCTCGCTTCAACCTGTTTCGCTAACGACTACACGGTCGGCTCGATCCGCATCGAGCATCCCTGGTCGCGAGCGACGCCCAAAGGTGCGAACATCGCGAGCGGTTATCTCGTGATTGAGAATAGGGGCACCGCGCCCGACCGCCTCATCGGCGGCTCGAGCGAAATCGCCGGCCGTTTCGAAATTCACCAGATGACGATGCAGGACGGCGTGATGAAGATGCGCCCGCTCGAAGGCGGCATCGAGATCGCGCCCGGCAAGAGCGTCAAGATCGAGCCCGGCGTCTATCATCTAATGTTTCTCGATCTCAAAGCGCCGCCCGTCGAGGGAAAGCCGTTTAAGGGTACGCTCGTCTTCGAGAAGGTGGGCAAGGTCGATGTGGAGTTCACGGTCGAAGGCATGGGCGAGAAGGGCGGCGGCGATTCCCGCATGCCAATGGACATGAAGCATTGAGCGTTCGCAGGCCGCGGCCGGCTGGCAATAGGCGGTCGCGGCCGAGAGCCTTCGCCTCCGACACGGACATGGACGCAACCGCTGATTCAAGTAGACTCGGGCTGAGGGCTGAAAAACAGAACGTAGAGGAGCATCCCGATGAAAAGCACCGCCAGGGCCACTTGGGCCGGTTCGATGACGGAAAGCGCCGGCAAGATCACCGCTGGCAGCGGTCTGTTCAAGGACGCGCCCTACAGCGCTAAAGGCCGTTTCGAGGGCGGCGCACCGGGCACCACCCCG
>WNFB01005436.1_pt1 | contig 11373 bp, 16 predicted proteins | sample 5400501 | NCBI WGS metagenome assembly WNFB01 (sample SAMN13153341, study PRJNA577476) | soil metagenome | isolation source: 200 cm saprolite under Douglas fir tree site 2 hole 1 | place: USA:California | collected 2015-04-18 | reverse complement strand
ACGAGAATCAACGTATCTCCCCGCATAATGGGAATAATGGATGCATACAGCGACGGGAGTTGGTTACCGACCACGCCGCCACGGAGCAGCAGAGACTCCTGCCGTGGGCTCGCAGACGCTGCCGCACGCACAACCACGCCGCCGACGTTTCCAATGCCCATCCACGTCAAGTCTCCTTCCAGCGCGTTGATCACCGCAAGGCTCATGACGACACCACGGGTCTCACGTAGCTGGACGTGGCAGTGTTTGACAATCGCGATCATGGATTCCTGGGCATGTTTGGTCAGTATGGTCGCCGCGAGGTCGGCAGCCGTGGCTGCTTCCTGACCATGCCCTAACCCGTCGATTGCCGCCAACATCACCCCGTTCGGACAGGGATGCACCACATGCCGGTCGCCCGATTGGGATTGTCCGGGCATCGTCAAGCAGGCGATGCCCGATTCGATCAACGGGGTATTCATCGCTTCCACTTCTTGATCGTGACCGTCGTGCCGTTGTTCGCATCGGAGACGAGATGGAACTCATCCATCAGGCGTTTCACGCCGGGCAAGCCCAGGCCCAAACCACCTGACGTGGAGAAGCCGTCCTGCATCGCCAGTGACATGTTGGCAATACCCGGTCCTTTGTCTCGAGCCACCACGGTAATACCCACCCGATCGCCAGACTGCACCGACGCGATGAGAATTTCGCCGCACTTGGCGTAGCGAACAATATTTCGTGCTAACTCCGAGATGGCGGTGGCAAGGAGGGTCGAATCTGTTGAGACAAAGCCCAGTTCGGTGGCTAACTCACGCCCCTTCTGTCGAGCAGCCACGACGTCGGTGTCCGTATTGATTGGGACAACCGTTTTGCTAGCCACGGGGCGTGTGTCTCTTCGTTTTCTTGTCCAAAAACGCGAGCCCTTCTTCCAAGTCGAGGGCTGTGTCCACTCCCTCTAGCGTCAATCCGAGCTGCACCATCGCAAATGCCACTTCAGGCTGGATCCCCACGATCACGGTTTCTGCCCCACGCAACCTGGTCATATGGGCCAGGTCGCGCAGGGTGCGCGAGGCAAACGAGTCCATCACGTCGAGCACCGTGACATCCACGATGACTCCCCGAGCACGGAACTTGCCGACTTTCTCTGCTAACGCGTCCCGCAGATGCACCAGGTCGACGTCGCTGAGCGCGGCTTGGATGGAGGCGATGAGATATAGCCCTTGCTTCAGAATGGGAACTTCCATGGTCGCCGACTCCCTAGATGGGTTGCGGAGCGATCTCGGTGAAGGGGGTCACCTTATAGCCCAGCAGCCGTTCAGCTTCCTCGATGCCGCCTTGGAGGTCTCCGACCGTATTCATCTTGCCCAAGTCTACGCCGATGGTGACCAACGTCTGCGCAATCTCCGGCGACAAGCCGGTCACGATGACGGTTGCACCCAACAGCCGCGACGCCTCCACAGTTTGTACAAGGTGATTCGCCACGGTGGCGTCCATCGCCGCGACACCGGTGATGTCGATCACGACGACCTTGGCGCGGTTGGTCCGAATGCCCCGCAGCAGTTGTTCGGTCAACTGCCGGGCACGCTGGGAATCGATCACACCGATGATCGGCAAGATGAGCAGGCGCTCGCGGACCTGGAGCACGGGCGTGGAGAGTTCCCGGATCGCTTCTTGTTGTTGGCGAATGATGCGCTCGCGCTCTTGGACAAAGCCCACGGCCACCGTGTTCGCAATACGGTTCGCCGCAGGCTCATACGCGTCGAGGATGCGGTTGAGCAGCTGGAAGTCGGTTTGGTATTTCGCGAAGAGCGAGCGCGCGAGCACATCGCGCAGGAGCAGCACGATACCCACGACCTCATCGGTTTCCACCCCTCTCGGAATAATGCGTTCCGAGAGATCGCGGGCGTATGCTTGCAACGCCTCGACGGCGCCGGTTTCCAACACCTCCACGTAGTTATCATAGACCGACGTGGCTTCGGCAAACATTTCCTCGCTGGACATCGCCCCCAGTAACTTGGCCGCCGTGATGCGCCGCGCCCACTCCTCACGGAGCTGCGTTCGGTTTTTCCGCAGGTGGTTGACCAGTTCGCGCAGCAATGAAACGGTGGACTCTTCATCGGGAGGTGGCATTTCTCTCGCAGGTGAGACACCTCTGCCCTTGTCTTCGGTTCTCTTTATTTTCTGGTCACCCATGTGAACCTCCTGCATCCATCATGACGATTCCTCCTACATACTCGTGGTGGCATTGATCAACGCACCGGGACTCATACCGCTGTCGATCGAATGTTGAATAGTCCGCCTTCCATCTGTCCCAGTGGGTCGTCATTTCAAACAGGTTCCTCTTTTCCCCCGGACCCAGGTAATGTAAGGGAGTGAACAGCAATGTCGCAATCTCTATTCATTGGTAGTAAGAAGAATATCTTCTGATCCGACGGAGGTCAAAGGTAGGGCATAGGTCTGAGCAGAACAATCGGGTAATCACCTGAATGTCGCGTGGAGTAAACACCCGAATATGGAGGGAGACTGGACTTATTGCCTAAACCAGCACATCACCACCGACTCTCTTGATTGGTGTCCATGTCGGAATCCGAAGGAGGCTTCCCCCCGCTCCGTTTCTGTTCCGAGGTCTTGGACCAGCCTGGTGGCGGCGGCTTCACCATCCAGATGTTTCCCGGTTGGTCAAGTTCCAGCGCGACAGTCCATGTCGTGAGGAACATGCCAGTTCCAATCGGGTCTGAGTGTACAACACGCGCGGTGGTCGCGCGGTTTCCGTGAAGGATATCAAGGCGCAGCTCGGTGCCGCGCGGGAAGGGACGGAGAGCATGGATCAAGCAGCCGTGGCTACTCACCTCAACAGTATTGAGATTTCCGCCGAATGTAAAAGGAGAATCCAGACATCTCACGAATAGTGGAATTGACTGCGGAATCCGTTGGCTACGCCGACGGTCTTGGTTATCGACAGGTTGTGTCATTCTCCTATCCCTCCTCCTCTAGAGCCATGAGCACCGTGGCCCGGCCTGGGCCACATTCCTCATGCGATTCAGATACGCATGCGACTCGGAACACCACTACGCAGTCATGAATCGGACTGCATACCGACGAGGGTGCTATGACTGTACGGTGCCTGTCCTGCATCGCCCCCGTGTTCTTGCTGACAGCCGGCAAATTGAGTTCTCACCTGTCTCAGGTTCGTCTTCTGTCGTTGAAGATCTTCGACTTGTTTCTGGATGTCGGCCAGGAAATGGTCGATCTTCTCAACTGAGATCGTGAGCCTCAGCGGTATCCGATGTGGGGCGCATCGGCCTCCTGCATTGTGAACCACACTTCCCGGGAGAGGAGACAACCCGACCACGTCCTGTCGCTTCGGCTCGATCATTGAGCTCTCCTTCCACTCTGATCCCTCATCGTGTCGTAGGCGGTTTGCGACACAATGGTTTACCAGTGCGTCTCGCGTTGCGTTGACCTCGGGTCCGTTTCATTATGCGCGCGACGACCATACTTACGCCGCTGTTCCAAACCAGCACTGCACCACTTGCTCCAACGTCCCCTGGTCAAACGGCTTGAGCAAGCAGGCTCGCGCTCCTGCCGCACGCGCCTGAGCCGGTACCTGGCTACTGGTCTCGCCGGTCATCATCACCACGGGTAGCAGGGGATGGTGCTGCCGGATGTGTTGCAAGACCGTCACGCCGGTGATCCCCGGCATCAGGTAATCGAGCAGCACACCATCAAAGACGGCCTGGCCCAGCTTGGTCAGGGCGTCATGACCATTTTCGGCGGTCTCCACCCTGTACCCGCGATACGTGAGGCGCTCCTGAAGGACGCTTCGGAGATCAGGATCGTCATCGACGACCAGAATGCGTTTCCTCAACATGGGAGTGCCCTCTCCGACCATTTGAGTGGTGCGAGCGCGCCAAGGATTTTATTCTTCGGGACGCGAGGACCACCCCGGCGACGGGAGACCGGACCCGTTTCAGTGACGGAGGCAGGCGTTGGTTCAGGCAAATGACGTCGTCGTGGATCGCGCCACAGTTCAAGCACCGCGACCCGTGAAAGCCGGACAGGGACCCCTCCCGAGGATTGAGCAGGTATTCCTGGACCACAAGGCCGCCACAGCGTGGGCAGGTCATCGTTGAAACTCCACATGCACTGGTGGAGGGGCTTGTGAGGGACGGCGGTCTACCCGGGCAGAGGCCGTGAGCGGGACGGGCCCAACCCCTTCATACATGTCATGCCACCGGGAGTTGACCTTCTGGAGGCGGAGGAGGGTTTTCCCATCCTCGAGCCCGCATTGATAGCGCGTAAACTGAGACCAGTGTTCCTCTCGCATGAAGGCCATCCGATCTCTGCAGCCCAAGGCATCCACGAGGCCGGCTTCCTCCGCCCGCCAGCCTGCGCGTTCATCCCCCGTGACTGAGTGGAGTTGTTGCTGGAGCCGGCACCATTGGATGCGTGAGATGATGTTGGTGGGTTCGTACTTCATGGATCCCTCCTGAGCTAAGGGGTTACGGTGTTCCGACTCGCGTAAAGGTATCCGAGACTGGGGGAATGCACTATCCTGTGTATTCCCGCATTTGAGGAGGGGAAAAACCTGCAAGGAAAGGGGCAACAGACCTCAACGTTCATTCCGGTATGCCGGCGCGGCTCACACCATTCGCGGCCCTGACTCGAAAAGGGTTGAACCCTCGGCACTGGCATGTGAATAGGAGTGTGGTCCAAAAACAACTGTTCTTTACCTTGGAGACTAGATCTCTGCCTTCGGGTAGTGCGCGCAGACTTGTACTGCCACGCTTACTTTTGGACAGGTCGAGTCTTGTTGTTGGTGTACCACTCCGAATAGCACTCGGCTGGCGACTGCATCCCCAAGGTGTCATGACCCACTTAATATTTGGACAGGTCTCATAAGCCAGGAGGGCTCACTGGAAACTGTGATGAAACCTGTCCTGCACTGGGCTTGTTCACGTTGGGAACCATGAGAAAACTTGGTGGTGATTCGGCGGGGGAAACCTGAATGTATTATAATCAAGTGGAACGCAATCCATAACGTGCAAGTTCAACCCACTGTGGCTCAGGCCATCAGTAACCGGCTGTTTCCGTTAGTTCCTCCCCATCAGGGCTCATTCTAACCCTGCGTCACACAAGAACCATCACTTCTGTTGTCTTGCTGCCAGCCATTCCAGAACTGAGTGGAGTTTCTTGGGGTGAGGTATCCAGGCATCCTCACCGGCCGCGCCCCGCCGCCCGCCGATTCGAATCGCAAGTCCTCGGCCATGTACCACAGAGAATGCGTCGAAATCCGTATGATCGTCCCCAAAATAAACCGGCACTCGATGACGTGCCCATGGTCGCCGAAGCAGCATCGACACGGCTGTGCCTTTGTTCCCTGCTCTGGAAGATCTGGCTTCCAACACGCGATTTCCCTGCAGAAGACTGACGGACCCTCGCGCGATCCATGGGGCAAGCAAACGCCAGGCGCGCCGCCTCAATCGAGAACGCTGCTTCGGCTTCACCAACCGATCATGCAGCGCGACGGTCATGCCCTTGTCCTCGACTAAGGCGCCATCGATTCCCTCCGCTGCGATTCGCAGCGCCTGAACCCATCGGCGAACCAGCGTTCTATGCGGCGGTGGGGTCAACCATGTCACGTCCCCGCCTGCTTCGAGGCAGGATAATCCATGATGTCCCACGTAACACACCTCCTGCAACCCGACCCGCCGTCGAAGATCTCTCGGGGCTCGTCCGCTTATGACAATGACCGGCAACAGGCCGACAAGTTTCCGCAACGTCTCTCTCACCGGCCGACTCAGCCTCGCCCGATTCGGGCGCGCCACGATGGGCGTCAACGTGCCATCGAAATCCAGAAATAGGATAAGGCGATTCATCGGAATCGCAGCAAGTCTGGTTCGAAGCGACACCATGGGTTCATCCCGGCACGCTTTGCACGTGATCGACTTCAATATCAACATCGCGCAAACAACTCTCTGCCCAGTGATAAATATCGTGCGTGCTGAGATGTAGACGCATCTGCCGCATTCGCTCTCGTCGTTCGTTTTCAGGCATCTCCAGCGCTCGCCTGATCGAATCGGCCATTCCTTCCTGGTCGTACGGATTCACAACCAGCGCCCCGCTTAGTTCTTCCGCGGCTCCGGCCAGGTGACTCACGACAAGTACACCGGTCTCATCGACCTGCGAAGCCACATACTCTTTGGCCACGAGGTTCATCCCGTCATATACCGAACTGACAAGTGTCAGGTCAGCCATCCGGTAGTACGCCACGAGTGTGGGCGGAGTCACACGACCTTCGATATACTCGATCGGCTTCCATCCTTTGTTTTTTCCGTTCGACGGAACCTGGAACCGGTCATTGATTTCCGTCACGGTCTTTCTGACGAGATCCCGGTATTGGCGATAGGCTTCAACGTTGTTTCGAGTCGGGATGGCCACCTGAAGAAAGGTGAACTTCCCGGCATACTCGGGGTATCGATCGAAAAAATCCTTCAGTGCCCACAGACGCTTCATCAGACCCTTGGTGTAATCCAGACGATCGACACCGAGTCCGACTCGAACCCCTCGAGGAACACCCAAGCGTCGCCGTGCGCGAGCCATGAGGTCTTCGACCTCCAGCGACTTTGCGAGATCGGAAAACAGGTTAAAGTGCACGCTGATCGCACGTGCTGTCAGTTTTGTTTTATGCCCGCGATAGAGCACAACCGCCTTCGACGCATCGATGGAGACGGAGGCATCTAAGAACTCCGTCACACAATTTGCAAATGCCGTCGCATAAGACATAGTCTGGAAGGTGAGACAATCGGCCGCTAGAAGACCTTCGAGCAACTCTCGACGTTCCGGCAGGATGCGGAATACGTCCGGTCCCGGCCAGGGAACATGCCAGAAATGGCAGACGGTAGTATCGGGTGAATCTTTCTTGATCAACGCCGGAAGAATCCCAAGGTGATAATCATGGATCCACACGGAAGCAGGCTGCTTGTTTAACTCGTCCAACACCGTGTCGGCGAAGCGGCGGTTCAGCGCTTGGTAGCCGGCCCAGAACGCCTTGCGGTAGGAAACCCGATCCAGTGTGACATGACAGAGCGGCCACAGTACTTGGTTGGCGTAGCCCTGGCCACCGTTTCTGACCACTGCAGGCTCCAACCAGACTCGCCGTAATCGATAGGCCGGCGAATCAGGAGGCACATGAAGGCCATCGACTTGGCCTGGCACTTCCTGATCGGCGTCTCCGCTACCCCAGGCGACCCACGTGCCGCCGATACGTTTCAAAACTGGGTCCAAAGCCGAAACTAACCCTCCATCAGTATGCTGACAGACAACACCGCCGTCGACTGAGTTATGCTCGTAGGGTTCACGGTTTGAAACAACAATCACATTGGACATAACGTCCTCCTTCTGGGGATGAAATCACTTTCAGGCCCTGTTAGCCATTCCGAACTCTCTGCTGTAGATAAATGAGCAGCCCCAAATACTCTTGAAGATGCCGCGTGATGAGAAACCGGTGCCGCGCGTATTCTTTGCCCTGTCGCCCCAGCACGGCCATCAACTCTGGTTCGTTCAGCAAACGCCTGGTGTAGAACGCCGCACCTTCCGGTGAATTCACGGTGAATCCAGTCACCCCCGGGATCAGTTGAACGGTAATGCCGCCGGTTTCCCCTCCGATCACCGGCTTCCCTTTCCACAATGCTTCTGCCACTGTCAGCCCAAATCCCTCCCTGGTGGATTTTTGATAGACAATCGTCGCGGCGCGCTGGAGCGCATTGATCTCCAGGTTGGCGGTTGGAGGCAATAACAGAATATGCACGTCGGGGTCTGTACCGACGGCTTCCTGAACTTCGGCTAGCACCTCCGCACCTTCCGGATCATCCGTCGCGGTCCCCCCGGCCAGCACCAGGCGGCAGTCATGGCTTTTTTTGACCAGTCGATAGGCCGCCACTACACCGACCGGGTCCTTGAACCGATCGAACCGTGACACTTGCAGCAGGCTCGGTTTATCACGAGGCACACCCAATCGTTGAAGAACCCTGTCGATCTCGTCAGGCTCCAGTTCACGATTCTTTTCACTGAAGGGGTCGATAGAGGGGTAGACCAGAAATTGTGGAAGAGGCAGCCTTTGCGAGAACTTGGGAAGTGAAAAGACTGCTGCGTCGTACCGGACCACGAACGGGCGCAGAAACTGCCAGACCGAGTGCTGAGGAGTCGAGACGTCAATGTGGCACCGCCATATCCACGTGGCCCCATGAGCACGTGCGTCAATCAACGCGGCCGGTTGAGGATCGTGGATCATCGCAAACTCCGCATCGAGGTTCAGCCGCTTTGCATTGTCGCGATTGCACTCGATGAACGCGTCATACAGCTCGGGCGTGATTCGTTGTCTGGTCCCTTGGAGGGCGTTGTGAAAACTCTTCGTCGCGCGGTAAAAAAGATCGGATCCCGTCATCACTTCCCACCGAACCTTGATCCCCAGTTCTTCGAATAACGGAAGGAGACGATGGAGCATCTCAGCCACCCCGCCACCGTACCGCGTCGAATTGACATGCACCATGCTTTTTCCCTCGACTCGGCGTCCGAGTTGCCGCAACAATTCCACGGTTCCTTGTGGAGCGACATCTCGATAATTTTCAAGCATCCCGGTCACCTGATTAGTGTAAACCGCCGAATTACAGGGTACGTTGCCTTGCCAGATCTTGATCGCAGAGACGAAGGATTTTGTTTCGCATGCCCTCCAGGCTGAGCTCCAGGCGCCCCACTTGCTCGACTTTCGAAGCTAGTTCCTGCAACCCCAAGCCTTCCTCTGAAGACAGCCAATATGCAAAATCAGCCGACAGAGGTTTCTTGCGCATGCGTGCTTCGCACACATGGTTGTAGACCGCTCCAACCTCCACGTCGGCCAAGGCATCATAAAACTCCCTCAGTGATCTGGCCTCCAAGCCCAAAGGAATTTCGATGATATGCGAGCGGAGAAACTCGAATGGCTCACTAACGATGCACCGCGGGACAACTGTTGTGGAGTGGTTCAAGTGGTCGGCCATAATGCTTACGATCTCATCGCGCAGTTGTTCAATGTCGCTGAATTCGAAGGGATCGAGCACACCCAACCGTTCACCTAACACCCGATCCTGCGCATACAGCACAATCCAGGCAGCAAAATCATTCGAGTACAACTGTTGGGTATAGGCATGCCTCAAGTAATAACTATGGGTGTGGTAATAAATACTGTCGGCCGGAGCCTCTTCGATGAGTCAAGCAGTCGGTGCTCGTCCATGGCGCGTTTGCCGAGCACTTCACGCAGTTCTATGCACGAGACGAAACGAAACGGCATGTTGGCTGAGCGGTTCGACATTCCGAATCACCTCTGCGTATGTGGACGGTATATCATGTGTGATTCGTGACGCAGGTCCTTGGCCGTGCGGTCATTTCGACAGAAAAGAAGTGCGGAATCATTCGAAGGTGCGACGCGGTAATCCTTCTGCTTCTTCACGAACCGAAATGCATGAATGCATGAGAGTGACTCCCCACCAGCGCCGCCTCGATTTCGCAGGAGCACTCGCTGCGAACTGGTGATGGCGCACAATGACGGGGTCGGTGATGTCTCCACAGTTCAGACAACGCCACCCTTTGAAATCAATCTCGCCGCTGGCGTTCAGAAGGTCCATAAAATGATCGCTGATCATATAGCCTTGACAACGTTGGCATCGCATAGGCTTTTTCTCCTTGATGATGTCCCCGCTATCATCCCTGGCGAGGCAGGCTCTATCCGACTTCTCTTCCAACCACGTTCTTCACATATGTAGGCCGAGATAGTTTTCCTGAGGACGCACCATTATTCTGGATGATCTCCGACAGGGTCATAGGTGGATCAGCGCTATGCTGCACCGCTTCCTCCTCTGCGTCATGCATCGACTACTTGAAGGCTTTGATGGCTTTACAGACCCCCTCGCCCAACTGTGGCAACTTGCCTGCCCCAAAACTGATTAGGACTATGACTAAGATGAGCAGCGCTCCACCCAACCAAATGAGCCGAACATGCACACCTCCTGCGCATCCAAGCCGCCCACTGCTGTCTGTCAAACGATCCTAGGTCGTAATCTCGTGGTCGCTTACCCCACGAGACTCTTGTCGTGCTCGATCACCTTGCCGATCGATCTCTTGGCGTCGCCCAGCATGTGACTCGTCTCTTCCTGCAGATCCTTAGCCAAGCTGTGGAGTTGCCGGCGTGTCCGGGCGCCTGATTGAGGCGCCAACAACAAGCCGGTGCCGATTCCCGCCACGAGACCGGCGAAGAAAGCTGTGGTGCTCATCCCTGTGCATCGTGTTCCCTCGGTCATGGCTCCATCCTCCTGTTGTTCTTGTCCATGGTTCTTCAATTCAGGCATGGCATCCCCGTTCGATTTCGCCTGCTGCCAACTCTCGGGGATTGCGGCAACGGCTGCATCGACCCGCGAGTATTCCGTTCCGTCCGTCTCCGCTCACGCGAAAGACGAGGCAGTAACGACGGCTCCCGCAATGAGCACAAATAGGACCTTCCAGATCGCGCAGGACTGGCAACCCTCCAATGATCTGGTCCCTCTGCACATCGGGAAACGTCACTGACTGAGGATGATTCATCTGTTTCATTGACCCACTCGTTCTGAATACCAATGTCGAATGGGCTCTTCAGCAGCACCTCAGCCCACAGCCGTGATGTCATGACAAAATGCAAGACTCAGACCGCTCCATCAGCCATCAGATCGAAACTTCACCATCGGATAACTCTCAATGTTTACAATGAATAAAGACATATGACTTCATTGCGCGAGTCAGATAATCGGTTATAGACATCGACAGACAAGCGGACTCGTTGGATGCAACTGAGTGACGGGTTAAACACAAGTCACAGTCACACAAGGAGATTGTGTGTGGAAGGAACATCTTGTCCATCGGGGACAAGATGTCTCGATGAAAACATCATCGTGCATAACGAAAGAAGGCGCCGCGTTCGATTATTTCGTGACGACAATCTCGACTCGGCCTTCTCGCCGCAGTATGTTGATACCGACATCCTTTGCATGACGTTCAAGCGAGAGGTCAACTGCGGCGTCTCCAATCCTAAGATTCTTAATCTCAATGTGCTCCAGGAACGGCGGCAAGACCGGTTGTGAGAACGACAGGCGGGCCCGTGGGGCCTCAATTCGCAAACCGAGGCAGGATTGGAGCAGCAGGAACACGGCGACCGAGGACCAAGTCTGAGGACTACAGGCTACCGGGTACAGCGTCGGACCTTCACCGGGCCGGCGCGAGAACCCACACAACAGTTCAGGCAACCGATGCAGCTCGAGAAACTGGCTGGCGTCGAAGAGACCGCAAAGAATCTTCAATGCGCCTTGTTTGAATCCGTAGGAGGCCATA
>WNFB01005435.1_pt1 | contig 11373 bp, 7 predicted proteins | sample 5400501 | NCBI WGS metagenome assembly WNFB01 (sample SAMN13153341, study PRJNA577476) | soil metagenome | isolation source: 200 cm saprolite under Douglas fir tree site 2 hole 1 | place: USA:California | collected 2015-04-18 | reverse complement strand
TTCACTGACAAACGGGGAGACGGTGACCGCGGGGCTCAGGGGTCGGGGCTCAGCGGCCGGGAGCGCTTCCGGCTTCGCGGGCGGTGTCAGAGCAATGGTCGAGCGTGGAGTGGCGGCAACCGCCTTGTCCCGGAAGACTCGGGCCACGATTTCTGCCGCAGCCGAGGCTGGTGTGGAGGCGGGCTTCAGCCCGCGATCTTCGGCGCCAGGCGCTGAGGAGGCAGCCTGCGCGGCAGCGCCGCGAGGGATGCCGTGTTCGGCCATGTAGTGCTCGACTACGCGCGCGATGAGCGCGCGGTCGGGAAGCGCAGAAGCGGCTCCGGGTGAGCCCGCCGCGGCCATTGCCGCAGCAGGGTTCGCCGTGGCGCCAGCCGCCGCGAGTGCGGGCTCCGCAGATGGCGGCTTACTCGATGCGGCAGCCTGTACAGGGGTGAACGCCTCTCCTGCCAGGCGCTGATCCGCGGGGATGGTGCGGTGCTCGATAGCGCGCGAAGACCAGGCAATGCGCTTGATGTTCATCAAGTGCTGAGGGCCAATATTGTCGGAGGTGATGTTGCCTCCCAGTGCGCCGCAGCCGAGCGTCATCGCCGGAAACAGATTGGTGGAATAGCCGATCGAGCCGTGCACCGCCGAGGTGTTCACGCAGACGCGAAACGCCGGCACCGCCTGGCCGAATTCGCGGATGGCGGCTTCGTTCTGCGAGTGGATGGCGATCGTGTGGCCCAAGCCGCCGAATTGCAGCAGGCGCGTGCAAAGCTCGATGGCCGCAGCGAGGTTTGGCACCGAGTAAAACGCCAAGATGGTCGAGAGCTTCTCGCCCGAAAGCGGGTGCTCACGGCCCACTTGTCCGGGATCGAGCCGGGCGATCAACACGCGCGTCGAGGGCGGCACCGCAATGCCGGCGATTTCGGCAACCGTCGTTGCCGGCCGGCCAACGATCTTCGTATTGGGCGTGAACGTGCCCGGCTGGATGACCACGGCGCCCAGCTTGCGGATCTCGTCGGACGAAAGGAAGTAGGCTCCTTGGCGGCGACACTCCTCGAGCGCGAGGTCGCAAATGGTTTCTTCGGCGACGATGGCCTGCTCGGACGAGCAGATCGTGCCGTAGTCAAAAGTTTTCCCGGCAATGATGTCCGCCACGGCCTTGCGCACGTCGGCGGTGCGCTCGATATACGCCGGCACGTTGCCCGGGCCGACGCCATAAGCGGGCTTGCCCGAGCTGTAAGCTGCGCGCACCAGGCCCGTGCCGCCTGTGGCCAAGATCACGCCGACGGCGCGGTGGCGCATCAGCTCCTGCGTGCCTTGGAGCGTAGTATGCTCCATGCAACCGATCAGGCCTTCCGGCGCGCCGGCTCTCAGCGCGGCATGGCTCATTACGCTTGCCGCCTGGCAAATGCAGCGAGTGGCGGTAGGGTGCGGGCTCAACACAATGGCGTTGCGCGCTTTGAGGGAGATCAGCGTCTTGTAGATGGCCGTCGAGGTGGGATTGGTCGAAGGGATGATCGCAGCAACGACGCCTACCGGTGTGGCTACCTCGAGGATGCCCTTCTCCTTGTCCTCGCGGAGGATGCCCACGGTCCGCATGCCGCGGATGGCGCGGTGCACGTCCACCGAGCCCAGGCGGTTCTTGATGATTTTGTCGGGCACGTTGCCGTAACCGGTCTCCTCGACCGCTGTGCGCGCGAGCTGCTCCCCGGCATCGGTGGCGGCCTGCGCGCAAGCGTCCACGACCGCGTCCACCTGCTCTTGCGAGAATTTGGCGAATTTCCTCTGGGCCTCAGCGGCACGCGCCGCGAGTTCCCGGGCTTCCTGGATGGAGATGAGGTCGGAGTCGCGCAGGCTCAAAGCGCTATACCTGTTGGGCTGAAGGGCCGAAGCTATATCACTTCTTTGCGGCGGGTGGCTCGCCGCCGCCGGGCAGAATCTTTTCGACGTGTTCGTGAGGCCGCGGGATGACGTGCACGGCAACCAGCTCCCCGACGCGCCGCGCGGCAGCAGCGCCGGCGTCCGTGGCGGCTTTGACCGCGCCCACATCGCCGCGCACCATCACCGTTACGTATCCGGCGCCGATATATTCTTTGCCGATCAGGACCACGTTGGCGGCTTTGACCATCGCGTCGGCGGCTTCAATGGAGCCCACCAACCCCTTGGTTTCGATCATTCCCAAAGCATCGTTGGCCATGCGGTCCTCGCTCGCGTTTCCGCCGACAGAGTCAGTGCCTGCAATCTCAAATGAGTTTTGTAATCCAGGCGTGCGCGTTGCGCGGGTCGAGCCTAGCACGGCCCCAAAGGCGAATCAAGCTGGCTGGGAGCATTTGTGGAAAACGAGCGCGGCCAGCGGACGCCGGACGCAGGAGAATCTTGAGCGCGGGAGCCCGCTCCCGCTTTTTTCAGGAACGCGAAATCGGCGCGCAGGGCCTAGCGAAGTGAAAAAGCAGATTCCTCGCGGAGTTTATCCCGCCCCTGGCGGGGCGCGGAATGACAATCAAAAGCACTTTTTCAGCAAGCTGCTAAGGGACCGGGAGCAAGCCAAGGTTGGTCACAGCGACCCCATCGCGAGTGGAATTCTTCACCACATACATGGCCTCGTCGGCCAGGTGCAGCAGGTCCGCCTTGGTTCTGGAATCGGCGGGATAGGAGGCCACGCCGACGCTGGGGGTAACACGGATGTTAAGGTTCTCCGCCTGGAGCCAGGTGCTTTCCCGGATCAGGCGATGCAGGCGACGCGCGACCACGATGGCGCTTTCCTTGGAAGTCTGCGGCAGCAGCAGCACGAACTCGTCGCCGCCATAGCGAAAGGCAAAGTCGATCAGCCGGCAGTGCGTCTTGATCTTCTCGCCGACCTCGGCGAGCAGCTTCGAGCCCATCAGGTGCCCGAAAGTGTCGTTGACCTTCTTGAAATGGTCGAGATCGATGAAAACCAGAGAGAATTCGTAGTCGTAGCGCTGGGAGCGGTAAATCTCCGTTTCCAGGATGAAATTCAGGTGGCGCGCGTTGTAAAGGCTGGTGCAGTCGTCGGTGATCGTGAGCTCATGAATTCGCTGGACATGCCGGGCGTTCTCGAGCGCAATGGCAGCAAAGTCGGCCAGGGCTTCCAGCAGCGCCAGGTCGCGGCCCTGGAAGCCATCCGGCCCCATGCAATTGATCAGCTCAATCACGCCGAGGCAGCGGTCGCGGAAGCGCACTGGGATGGCGACAATGGACTGCGTCTCCATCATGGTCTTCTCATCCACCTTGGAAAAGAAACGCGTGTCCTTGCTCACGTCGGGCACGATCACCTTCTCGCCGTGTTGCGCCACCCAGCCGGCGATGCCCTGCCCCACCTTGATGCGGATGTCTTTGAGCGCCTGCGCTCCCTTGCCCACGGCCAGCTCGAAGTGGAGCTCCTGCTTGGCCTCATCCACCAGCAGCAGCGACCAGGTGTCCGGCCGGAGAAACTCATCGATTTTTTCCATGATGGTGCGGAGAACCTGGTCGAGCTGGAGGGATGAGGTGAGCGCCTTGCCAAGCTCCTGGAAAACGGCCACCTCGCCAGCCTCGCGCTGGCTTACCTTCACAACGGAATTGCGGCGGCGCTCAACGCCGCTGAAATTATTAGTCTCCTCCACTGTGCGCCTTAACCTGCATCCATTAGTGAGACCGCGGCCCAGAGCCCGCTTGGGGGCAATCGCGATTATAAGCACCGTGGTTTGCGGGACGCAACCTACAGTCACGGCAAGGTTTCGCAAGGCCCAATCACAGCTTGTTCAGGCCGTCCAGCGCGGCCACTTTATAAGCCTCAGCGAGAGTGGGGTAGTTGAAGACCGTGTCGCGGAAATATTCGATCGTGGCGCCCAGGGACAGCACCGCCTGGCCGATGTGGATAATCTCCGCCGCGCGCGCGCCGATGACATGAACGCCCAGAAGCTTGAGGCTCTTGGGATCGAACAGGAGCTTCAACAAGCCTTGCTCATCACCGAGCATCTGGCTCTTGGCCAGTTCGCCGTACTTGGCGATGCCCGTCTCGTAGGGTATTTTCGCCGCGGTCAACTGCTCCTCGGTCTGACCGACCATCGAGATTTCGGGGATCGTATAGACGCCGAAAGGCAACAACTCTGGGGAGTGACGGAAAGGAGCGCCAAACATGTGGCAACCAGCCAGCCGCCCCTGCTCCATCGAGGTGCTGGCCAGCGCGGGGAAACCGATAACGTCCCCCGCCGCGTAGATGTGGGGAACATTGGTCTGGAAAAACGCGTTAACTTCCAGCCGCCCGCGCGAATCGACTTTGAGTTCCGCTTTTTCGGGATTCAACAGATCGGTGTTGATCTGACGGCCAACGGCGGAGATCAGCACTTCACCGTGGACCCGCTTGCCGCTCTCCAGTTGAGCAAAGACCCGATCACGCTCCTGCTCGATGCCTACTGCGACTACCTTCTCCCCCAGCCGGAATGTGGTTCCAAGATCGCGCAAGTGGTAGTTGAGAGTTTCCACGATCTGACGGTCCACAAAGTCCAAGAAACTCGCGCGCTGATCGATGAGCGTGACCTTGATGCCCATCACCGCAAGAATGGAGGTGTACTCCACGCCGATCACTCCAGCGCCCACCACAATTGCCTCTCGAGGCAGCCCTTGAAGCGCGTGAAGCTGATCAGTGTCCAAGATCCGTTTGCCGTCGAATGGAATATCGGGACTATGGGCCGAGCGGGTTCCGCAGGCAACCAGGACGTAATCACCTCGGAGGAGAGTCGAGCTGCCATCGGCCACCACCTCGACCGTGTGGGGGTCAACGAAGTGTGCGGTGCCTTCAAACGTGATCACTTCGTTGCGTTTCAACTGCGCCCGGATGACCTCGGTTTCCCGAGTCACCACAGCCTGAACGCGGAAAGCCAGGTCCTGCACCGACATGTGCTCTTTCAAGGTATAGTTTCGCCCGTAGAACGTTCTCAGCTGGAAGCCGGTAAGATACAGGACCGCCTCACGCAAGGTCTTGCTCGGAACGGTGCCGGTATGGACGCACACGCCCCCGATCATGCCTTTACGTTCGATGACGGCCACGCGCTTCCGCATTTTGGCGGCACAGATGGCTCCCTTCTGGCCCGCGGGACCGCTTCCAATCACAACCAGGTCGAATTGCTGGGCGTCCATGCATTCCCCCGAGGCTCTAAGCAGCCGATGGCACTAGTGAGTGCGAGGGCGGATTATACCGTGGTGGCGGCTGGACTCCCCATTTTCCCTCGAACACTTAATTGGGGAAACCTCGGCTTGAACCGAGCGACCTTACAAATTGACACCTACCTGCCGGCCGCCTATATTGTCCTTGCCAACTCAGGGGAAATGATCAAGGGCAGCTTCGGCGAACACCTCAGGCGAGAAAGGGAGATGCGGGGCGTCTCCCTGGACGAGATTTCGGTAGCCACGCGCATCGCCACGCGTTTCCTTGAGGCAATGGAGAACGAGCAGTGGGATCAACTGCCGGGCGGTGTATTTAACCGCGGCTTCGTCCGCGCGGTCGCCCGCTTCCTGGGCCTCGACGAGGAAAACCTGGTCGCCGAGTACAAACTAGTGATCGGCGATCAGCCGAGTATGGGCGCCCCTGTGGAGCAAGCAATCCCCGCGTCCCGGTCAAGCGAGGGGTTGCAAGCTGGCAGTCCGCGGTGGCTGCCATTGCTGCTCGCTTTGCTGGCAGTAGCGCTCGTGGCAGGTGGATGGTTCGCCTGGCACCGCTACGCTGCCTGGCGCACTGCGCAGCGCCATGCACTCCCACCGGTGGAGGAGCGGCCGCCTGCCATACCGCCGCGCGCTGGCGATGTTCAGGCCGGAGCGGCGAGCGGCTCGATTGCGGCCACGCCTTCTTCCTCGGAACTGGCCGCACAAATTCCCCCTGCCACAACCCCACCCAGGACACCCGCCGCTAAGCTCGTAGCACTTGAGCTAACCATCGAGGCGGGTAAAAATACGGAAATTCGCGTGTCCGCCGACGGCAAAAGCGTGTTAGACGGGAAGATGACAGCCGGGCAGAGGCAGCGCTTGCAGGCGCGGAAGAAGTTTGAAATTTGGGCGCAGGACTCCAGCGCGCTTCTACTAGAATTGAATGGGCAGACGATGGCTCCCATGGGACCGCCTGACCAGCCGGGCCAAGTCACTCTCACTCACAAAGACTTGAAGAAGCATCCTGGAGGAGCCGATTAACCAACTGCGTGAGGAGATCCGCTCCGGCCGAACCACTCGAGAGAGTAAGCTCGCTGTTTGCAGTGGCTCAGTGTCGCTCGACCCGGAAGAGCGCATTGAGTTACTGGCTGTGCTGGCGGCGGACGCCGACGAACTGATCGCTGAACGCGCCGCAGGGGCGCTGCTTTCGCAGCCTGAATCGGCTTTTCCCGCCGCGCTGGCGCGGACGGATGCTGCGCCACAACTGTTCGAGTTTTGCGCCAAATACCTGATCGACAGACCGGGCATTGCCGGCGCGCTCGCCAACAACCCGAACTGCCCGCAGGAGCTGTTGGCCGCAACGGTTCCCCACATGACGACTGCGGTCCTGCAAGCGCTGATGGCGGATCTCGAGCGGCTGAGCTCGACGCCAGCGCTGGCTGCGGCGCTGGCGACTTCGCCCTTCCTTGTCGCCGAGCAACGCCTGCAGCTGCAGGAGCTGCTGCAGGAGGAGAGCGACCCTGCCGCACTCGAGGAGGCTGTGGCCGCCGCCGAACCCGACCTGGTTAAACGGCAATCGCTGCTGCAGCGGCTTGCGCATATGCGCGTGCCCGAGCGGGTGCAACTGGCGCTCAAGGGCAACCGTGAGGAGCGCATGACCCTGATCCGCGACCCCTGCAAGGTGGTTCAGCGGGCCGTGCTGCAATCGCCGCGCATCACCGACCGCGAGGTGGAAGCGTTCGCGGCCATGGCCAACCTGAACGACGAAGTGCTGCGGCTGATCGCGATGAGTCGCAAATTCATGAAGAACTATACGGTCCTGCGCAACTTGATGAACAACCCCAAGTCTCCGCTGGACATTACTCTTCACCTGCTTCCTAGCCTCAACGAGCATGATCTGAAATTACTCACCACCAACAAGAACATCCCCGAGACGCTGCGCACCTCGGCTAACAGGCTTCAGTTCCAACGTAAGAAGGTTCGAGAGCAATAGGGGACGCTGCAGGCGAGAAATTACTTTGACGGCGCAGCAAGCGACGCGCGAACCTTTGCGCCGTACTTGCGCGCCTCGGCGACCACTTCAGCCTGATTCAGTGTCAGCACGCGGCCGTTTTCCATCACTGTGCGGCCGCCGATGACCACGGTCTCGACGTCGCTGGCCTTCAGCGCGTAGACAATCTGCGAGTACACCTGGTAGAGCGGCACGGCGTGTGGCGCGTTCATCCCCAGAACAATCAGATCAGCCTTCTTTCCGGATTCGAGCGAGCCAATTTCCGCCTCCAGATGCAGAGCCCGGGCGCCGCTGATGGTGGCCATCTCAACCGCCGCCTCCGCGCCCAACGCGCGCGGGTCCATCCGCGTGATCTTTTGCAGCTTGGCCGCCAGGTCCATCTCTTCCATTAGGTTGAGGTCGTTGTTGGCGGCGGCACCGTCGGTGCCCAGGCCCAACCGCACGCCCGCAGCGCGCATCTCGACCACCGGAGCGACGCCACTCGCCAGCATCATGTTGCTTCCGGGGTTGTGCACGCAGCCCACCTGCCGGGAGGCCAATAGCGCCATGTCGGCCGCATCCACCCAGATGCAGTGCGCGGCCAGCACGTCTGGCCCGAGTACGCCGAGCCTCTCCAGATACTGAGGCGGCGAGAGGCCGTGCTTGGAGCGGCTCTCGTCCGCTTCGCGCTTGGTCTCGGAAACGTGAATCAGAATCGGCGCGCCATATTTCCGGGCCAGCGCGGCGGACTCGCGGAGCGTCTTCTCCGAGCAAGTGTAGATCGAATGGGGCGCCACAGCCGCGTGGATAAGGGGGTCGCCCTTCCAATGCTTCAGGAAGCTCTCGATGTAGGCGAGCGCCTGTTCGTGCGTTTTGTTATCCGGCGCGGGAAAATCGAGGATGGTTTCTCCGAGCACGCCGCGCATTCCCGCGACCTTGGTTTCGCGCGCGATGGCATCCTCGAAGTAATACATGTCGGCGAAGGTAGTGGTCCCGCCCCGAATCATCTCCAGCGCCGCCAGGCGCGTGCCCCAAACTACGAAGTCTTCGGTGACGTTGCGTGCCTCCGCCGGGAAGATGTACTTTTCGAGCCATTCCTGGAGGGTGACGTCGTCTTTGATGCCGCGAAGGAGCGTCATCGGGGCGTGTGTGTGGCCATTGATCAGGCCGGGCATGACCAGCTTGCCGCCAGTGCTTATGCGCCTCTTGGCCACAAACCGCGCCTCCAGCTCGATGCGGGGGCCTACCGCCACAATCGTATCGCTGCGCACCGCCACCGCGCCGTCTTCGACCACCCGGCGCTCAGCGTCCATGGTGACCACCGTTCCTCCCGCCACCAGCAGGTCAATCTTCTCGCGCGCGGGTGGAGCCTTCGCCGGCGCTTGCCCGAGCAGCGGAGAGATGGAACCACAGATGAGCACAGATAAGCACAGATAGAGAACGAGAAAAGAGTGTCGTTTCTGGAACTTCTGGAAGCTGGCGCATGTGCTTGGATTTAGTTTTTGCATCTCCGGCGCTCTCTCAGGCTGAGTTCGGGTTCCTTTCAGGATACGGATGCGCCTAGTTTCTCTGCGCTTCGTTTTGTTCGCCTTTGTTCATCTGTGCGCATCTCTGTTTATCTGTGTTGATCTGCGGTCCCGAACGTTCACAAGAACGAGGCGTCAAACGGCCGAGGAAACAGCTCCGACATCCGATGCACCTCGAGCTGCCCTTTGAGGTTCGATAGAACGACCGGGACGTCCCCGCAGAACTCCCAAATAATCTGCCGGCAAGCGCCGCACGGCGGGGTGAGCGCCTCGGTGGCAGTCACCACGGCGATAGCGTCGAAGCCGCGGTCGCCTTCAGAGATGGCCTTGAAGATGGCCACGCGCTCGGCGCAAACAGTCAAGCCGTAAGTGGCATTCTCGACGTTGCAACCCGTATAGACGCGGCCGGATTTAGCGAGCAGAGCCGCGCCCACGCGGAAATTGGAGTATGGCGCATGGGCATTCTCGCGCGCCTGCTTCGCCGCCGCCACCAGTTTTCCATAATCACTCATGGTCAGAAGTCAGCCCATAAAGGAGTCATTTCAAGTCCTCGGCCATGCGTGCAATCACCGCGCGGAGTAGCCCGACAAACTGACCCTTTACCCGCTCACCGGTTTCCAGCACCTCCTCCTGAGTGATGGGCTGGTCGAGGATGCCAGCGGCCATATTCGTCACGCAGGAAATCCCCAGTACGCGAAGGCCCATGTGTCGGGCGGCAATCACCTCGGGAACAGTGGACATTCCGACCACATCGGCGCCAATTGTCTGGAGGTAGCGGATCTCCGCGGGCGTCTCGTAGCTCGGTCCAGTGACCGCGGCATAGACTCCCTCGTAGATTTCGATCCCCAGCCGGCGCCCTTCGGCCAGCGCCGCCTCACGGTACGACGGCCAGTACGCCTTTGTCATATCGTGGAAGCGCGGGCCGAATCGTTCGTCGTTGGGCCCGATCAGCGGATTCGAGCCTTGTAGATTGATGTGGTCGCGCAGCACAACCAGGCACCCTTGCTTGTAGGTGCGGCAGATGCCGCCCGCGGCGTTGGTGAGAATCACAGCGCGGATGCCTATACGGGCGAACACGCGCATCGGGAAGACAACTTCCTTGAGCGAATAGCCCTCGTAGAAATGCACGCGACCCTGCATCGCGGCCACTGGCACGTCGTCAACCTTGCCGATCACCAGCCGGCCGGCATGCCCGATGGCCGTCGAGCGCGGAAAGTGCGGAATTTTCTTATAGTCGATACGCGAGGCTGCGGCTAACTCATCGGCGAAAGCACCCAGCCCGCTGCCCAGCACCAGACCAATACGCGGGCGCAGCTTCGTCTTCGAGAGAATGAACTTCGCGGCGCGCTCGGCGCGAGCAAACTCGTCGCCGGAGCGGGCATTTCGTTTCGCGGTCATCCTGCCATCATCCAGATTTGGGCATCTCCGCCGTCTTCAAACCCGGAACGCAAGGCTGCGACTGCATCGCCCCACGCTCGTGTGGAGAGCTGGAGCTTGCTCCTTCATTCGTGGGGCGGCCACAGGGCGAAGCGCTTCAGGGCCGCGCGTCGAAACAAGCCGGCTGCAACGCGGGCGGCATCGCGCTCACAGCAGTATCCCCACGATCGAAGCCGACATCAGGTTAGCCATTGTGCCGGCGAGCATGGCGCGGATGCCCAGCCGGGCGAGCTCGTTGCGTTTGTTGGGCGCCAGCGCGCCAATCCCGCCGATTTGGATGCCAATGGAACTGAAGTTGGCGAAACCGCACAGCGCGAACGTGGCGATGGTGAACGAGCGAGGGTCGAGCGTGGCCTTCATCGGGCCCAGGAACGAAAACGCTACCAGCTCGTTGAGCACCATGCGCGTGCCCAGCAGATTGCCGATGCTTGCGCAGTCGCGCCACGGCACGCCGATCACCCAAGCCACCGGCGCGAACACCCAACCGAAAATCTGTTGCAGGCTCGAGGGAAACCAGGCCAGCCCATGCGGAGCGAGCCAGTTGTGCAGCCCGCCCAGGATGCCGTTCGAGAACGCAATCAACGCCAAGAAGGCGATCAGCATGGCCCCAACATTGATGGCAAGTTGCAGACCGTCAGTGGTGCCCCGCGCGATGGCGCCCAGGAAATTTTCGTCCTTGTGCATCACTTCCTCGGGCATCTTCACGCGGCCTGCCGTCACCGGCTGCTCAGTCTCCGGTACCAGCATCTTGGCCATCAGCAGCGTGCCTGGCGCAGTCATAATCACGGCGGTGAGGAGATGCTTGGCCTCCACGCCGAAGGCGATGTAGGCGCCCATGATGCCGCCCGAGACGTGCGCCATCCCGCTGGTCATGATGGTCATCAGCTCCGAACGCGTTACCTCCGGCAGAAAAGGGCGAATCGTCAGCGGCGCCTCGGTCTGGCCCATGAAGATACTGGCGGCGACGTTCAGCGATTCCGCCCCGCTCGCGCCCATCACCCGCTGCATCACCCACGCCGCCCCCTTGATGATCACCTGCATGATCCCGAGGTAATAGAGAACGGCGAAGAACGCGGCGATGAAGATGATCGTGGGGAGAACCTGAAAGGCAAAGATGAAACCAATCGATGAACTCTTCTTGCCTGCCTCGCCGAAGACAAACTCCGAGCCGATGTAGGAAAAACTCAGCAGCATGTTCACCACGTTGCCTGCCGCCTGAAACAGCCTTCGGCCGTAGTCGAACTTCAGCACGAAGAACGCGAAGGTAACCTGCAGGCCCAGGCCCCAGGCGAT
>WNFB01005433.1_pt1 | contig 11375 bp, 5 predicted proteins | sample 5400501 | NCBI WGS metagenome assembly WNFB01 (sample SAMN13153341, study PRJNA577476) | soil metagenome | isolation source: 200 cm saprolite under Douglas fir tree site 2 hole 1 | place: USA:California | collected 2015-04-18 | reverse complement strand
GGCCAGCGCAGTTTGACCGCGTAGTCGAAGGCACGCTGCGGATCGGAGAAGTAAACGATGGCGTCTTGCAATGTCTTTGGCGGCTTCATAAGAACAATATACGCCAGTTCTTCGCGTGTGTCAAGTATATATTTGCCCAATATAGTCAGTACAAAATGTCCCACCGGGAACACGGCGACGCTTTTTCACTACCAGCCTTGAAGCACCTGCTACCCTCCTGCCGCCACTCCGAGGGCTTTAGCCATGAGCGCGCGGGCGACCTTCTTGATGTCGGCCACTTCCTCCGCTGTCGCGGTGCTGCAATCGCTCACCACGGATCTATCCCCTGGGAATGCTCTACTTCTACTGTTGAGGCCAACGTGGAAGGGCACGGCTTCCAGCCGTGCCGTAAAGATGCCCCAAATACGCGGCTTTAGCCGCTGCGAGCCCTTCATGATTTCGACCCAACGCCCTAAGGATATTTGTGAGATGGCCTCTAGTCACAGCTCGGTCTTCCACCCTATTCTATGACTTGATCCGGGTTGGCGCGCGACCGCCGATCCCATCCAATACCCAGGCGCGAAAATCCGGGCACAGCCTACACCCCGCGCCGCGAGGGGGAGCCAACAGGTGTATACTCTCGCCCTGCCGCAAGGCCACAACGGAACTTAGACCTCAGAGGAGGATCCCATGACCACCACGCGTCCGCGCGCTCTACCCGGAATCACGACTCTATCAACTTTACTGTTCCTGATTGTTGTTTTGCTCACCCCGCCCTACATGGCTGAGAGCTGATAGCTGGTCGCTCCCTAACTGGCGTCATCCCGAAACCCGGCGGACTTCAGCCGGGTGAGGGATCTGGCGAGCAGTTCCAAAGACCCCGGGCGGTGCCCCACCGTCCCCCGCCCCGCCCAACCTTGACCGGCTCCGGTGCGGATGTTAGTTTCGCTTCCACACCTGAATCTCCGGGAGGCATTGGTCTGAGTCGGGCAGGCAAGACGCGTCATCGGGTGGATCTTTATTTACTTAACCCTGGCCGGCGCAACTTTCTCATCCGATGCTGGCAGGGAGCCGGAGCGGCCTTGGTTCCCGCACGCCTGCGCGGTCTGGCATTTCCTTCGGCCTACGCTTTCGATTTTCAAGCATCGCCCAATCCAGAGTTCCACCTGCATCCTCACTATCGGGCTCAACGGTCGCTCGACGCCCTGCTGCTCAAGACGCAGGCCGGGCTCGATGATTTCGTCACAGAAAAATATGCGGACCAGATCGCAGCGATTCTGGCGGAGTGGAGCGCGGGCCTGCTGCAATCTCCGCAGGAAGTGCAAGCGGTCGAAGAGGTTCTTGCAGCGAATTTCTCGGGGGCATCATTCCGGCCTCTTGAATCGCGGCTGGTGCGTTCCGGCCCGGCGCTTGAAATCCGTCAAAATAAATTCTCACGCCAAACTGCTCTCGGACGGGATGCCTTTCTCCAGGAATTGCGAGCAGCGTTGAGTTCTTTTTCCAAGATTATAACCGCGGAGTTTCAAGTGACTGGTATTGACGCGAGCGTCCCCGGCCGCCTGCAGACTCGCGTGCGCTACGACCTGGTAGGGTCAGGTAAAGGTTTCTATCGCGAGCAACGCGTGGGGGAATGGGAGCTGGAATGGGAACCGCAGGGACTAAAAGCCGCGTCGTTTGCACGTTCTAGCGGCACGGCTGAAGCCGTGCCCTCCCACGGCGGCCCGAGCGGCATTTATGAACAAGCATCTAACGGGTTTCGACTTAAGAACTGGCAGGCGCTGGATGAGACACGTAGCCGCTCCGCCGGCCCCGTCTTCGCGGACATCACCGCGCAGGCGTTGGGCAGCAATCCGTCCTACTCGTCCCAACTGCTTCGGGGAGCTGACTACTGGCGGACGGTTCTCGACGGCGCGTGCGGCATTGATATTTACGGGCACAACGGGGTCTCAGTCGGCGACATCGATAATAACGGTTTCGACGATCTTTACATCTGCCAGCCGGCCGGCCTGCCCAACCGGCTTTATCGAAATCGAGGGGACGGAACGTTCGAGGACGTCACGGAAACATCCGGGGTCGGGATCCTCGACAATACGGCGTGCGCGCTTTTTGCCGACTTCGATAACGACGGCCGCCAGGACCTGATCGTGGTTCGCACAAACGGCCCTCTGCTATTTCTGAACCAGGGCGACGGCAAGTTTCGCCAGAAGCCCGACGCGTTTCATTTCGCCAGGCCTCCGCAAGGAACTTTCACCGGGGCAGCCGTCGCCGACTATGATCGCGACGGCTGGTTGGACATTTACTTCTGTCTATATATTTATTACCAGGGCACGGACCAGTACAAGTATCCCTCTCCTTATTATGACGCGGAGAATGGTCCACCCAACTTTCTGATGCGCAACAACCGGGACGGAACCTTCCGCGACGTCACCGCGGAGGCGGGCCTCGATCGCAACAACACGCGCTACAGTTTTTGCTGCGGGTGGAGCGATTACAACCGTGACGGGTGGCCCGACCTTTACGTAGTGAACGACTTCGGACGGAAGAACCTCTACCGCAACAATGGCGACGGAACCTTTACCAACATCGCTCCACAGGCGGGGGTCGAGGACGTCGGCGCGGGCATGGGCGTCTGCTGGTTCGATTATGACAATGACGGCGCCGAGGATCTCTACGTCGCCGACATGTGGTCCGCTGCCGGTAAACGCGTCTCGATGCAGGAAGTTTTCCAGAAGGAGGCGCCCAAAGAAGTGCGAGCACTCTATCAGAAACACACCATGGGCAACTCTTTATTCCGTAACAGCGGGTTCCGTAATAGCGGCGGTGCGTTTCAGGATACAACCGCCTCGGCTGGAGTTGAAATGGGCGGGTGGTCATGGTCGAGCGACGCCTGGGATTTCGACCACGACGGCTTCCGCGACCTTTACATCGCCAACGGCATGGTCTCCGGCGCTTCGCGGGAAGATCTGAACAGCTTTTTCTGGCGGCAAGTGGTTGCCAATTCGCCAAACGCGGCCAAGCCTGCGCACGATTACGAGCAGGGATGGAACGCCCTCAACGAACTCATCCGCGCGGATGGCACCTGGAGCGGGTACGAACGGAATGTATTTTATGCGAACAATCGGGATGGAACATTTTCCGAAGTCTCCGGCGCCTTGGGCCTGGACTTTCTCGAGGATGGCAGAGCGTTTGCCCTGGCCGATTTCGATCATGATGGCCGGCTGGAAGTCTTGCTGAAAAATCGCAATGCTCCGCAGTTGCGCCTTTTGAAAAACGTTATGAAGGAACTCGGGCCCTCGCTCGCTTTCCGTCTCCGCGGTGGCAAGAGTAATCGTGATGCCATCGGTGCGGCCATCACGGTGGAAACCGAATCGGGCCGCCAGACCCGACAGCTTCAAGCCGGATCAGGGTTTCTTTCCCAGCACAGCAAAGAAGTTTTCTTCGGACTGGGCCAGAGCAAAGGCCTCGTGCGGGCGTCTATCCGCTGGCCGAGCGGGCTTGAGCAGGAACTCCGCGACCTCCCGCCCAACCACAGGATCTGGGTTGAAGAGGGCTCCGAACCGGCTCGGATCGAACCTTTCAACGCTGCGCATGGCGAAACTGCGGTTCCCAAGCGCCAAGAAACCGAAACACTCCCCACTGCGGTTGAAACCTGGCTGCTCGCGCCCGTCTCCGCGCCGGATTTTTCCCTTCCCGACTTGACGGAACAGGCTCGGAGTCTTTCCGCGCTTCGCGGCAAGCCGGTGCTGCTCAGTCTCTGGGATGCACGATCACCGAGTTGCCAGGAGGACTTGAAAATCTTCAGTCGGCTTCACTCCCGCTGGGCAGGCCAGGGCCTTCAACTGCTCACTGTGAACGTCACTGATTCCGCCGACGCCGAAAGCTTGCGGGCGCTGGCGCGCGAGCGAGGTCTTTCATTTCCCGTCCTTCGCGGATCGGATGACGTGGCCGGCATTTACAACATTCTCTATCGTTACCTTTTTGACCGGCATCGTGACCTCGGGCTTCCAACCTCCTTCTTGATTAATGACGAGGGGGACATCGTCAAGGTTTACCAAGGGCCGGTAAATCCTGAGCACATCGAAGAAGACTTCCGGCGGATTCCCCAAACCGGCGCGGAGCGGCTGGCGAAGGCGCTGCCGTTTCCCGGCGTCACCGACGCCTCAGAGTTTTCGCGCAACTATCTCTCGTATGGTTCGGTTTACTTCCAGCGAGGCTATTACGATCAAGCCGGTGCGTCGTTCCAGCGTGCTTTCCGTGACGATCCCTCCAGCGCCGAGGCCCTCTACGGACTGGGCAGCGTCTACCTGCAACAACAGAAGACGGCTGAAGCGCGGGACAGTTTTGAACGCGCCATCAAACTTCACGCGAGCTATCCCGATACTTTGCCAAACGCCTGGAACAATCTCGGACTTCTCGCCACGCAGGAAGGGCGCACTGCTGGAGCTATAACGTACTTTCAGGAGGCGCTCCGGCTGAGTCCCGATCACTTGATCGCACTCGACAATTTGGGGAATGCGTATCGCGCTGAGAAGCGCTGGGATGAAGCCCGCAAAACGCTGGAGTGGGCGGTCGCCGTCGGCCCGCAGGATCCCCTGGGGAATTACAGCCTGGGGATGGTCTTTGCGCAACTCAATGACCCCGAGCGGGCCTACGAGTATCTGCAGAGAGCTTTGAAGTTCCGTCCTGGATATCCCGAAGCGCTGAACAACCTCGGCGTGCTTTATCTGCGCACCCAGCGGCGGGACGAAGCGGTGGCGAGTTTTGAAGAGTGTATCCGTGTTGCGCCTGCGTTCGATCAGTCTTACCTGAATCTCGCCCGCGTCTACGCCCTGGAGGGCGCACCGGACAAAGCAAGGGCCGTGCTGCTCGAACTGCTCAAGCAGCATCCGGGTCACGCCCAGGCGCAGAAGATGATGGAGGAAGTGGGAAGGTAAGCCGGACGCTCGATCTTGATAGCCTGGTACCCCTCGTCCCTTTCTAGCCCCATAACGAGCTTAAAGGAATCTGACCTAACTCCACAGCTTATTACTTCTTTTGTGGCGTGGCCGCGGTCAACAGATCCACAAACATCTTGTAGAACTTGCCCGTATCCAGATCGACCTGAATTTCGACCGGCTGGACTTCGAGTTTCGGTTTATCCCGATCCGCCCACGTCAGGGTATTCCCGTAGCCGGCACCACGGGCCAGGTCCACATCCATGAAGCGAGTTTCTTTCTTCGTAATCAGGCTGGGATCCAGCCACGCCGCCGCCGCCAGCTCATCCCACAGATAGTTGTATTCGCCGTGCAGTCGGGCATATTGGCCGACGTAGCGCGCTGCCGGCGAATCGCCCGCTTTGATCCGGTTGATCAATTCAGTAGTCATTTTCGTCTTCACCGAAATGTCCACCGGCGTGCAGACGATTTTTTTCCACGGGGCCCGCAGCACGATGTGAGCTGCCTCCGGATCGAACCAGAGGTTGAATTCGCGCCGGGGAGTGTTGATGAACTCGGGATCGGTGGTCTCGGGATTCAGGCTGGCGCCCATAAACACCAGCTCTTTGGCCAAGCCGGCAAATTCGGGATCAATGGAGATGGCAAGGGCCAAGTTGGTCATCGGGCCGCCCTCGTAAATCGTTACCTGGTTGGGAAACTTACGGACCATGCGAATCAAAAAATGCGCGGCGTCTTCATCGTGCGGTTTGGTGCTGGGCTTGCCTTCGGGCATATCGCCTAACTGGTCCGGCGGGTGATACAACCGCGGGGTCCAGGCTCCGAGCCAGAGGAAGGAGCCATATTGTTGCTCCCAGAGTTCCGTTTCTTCTTTTCTCCTGACCAGCGGATATTCCGCTCCCGGCACCACCGGAATGTCGGTTCGTCCGATGAGTTCGAGCATGCGCAAGGTGTGCGCCACCTCGGCTTTGAGCCACTGATCTCCTGTCACCACCGTGATGCCCAAGACTTCCGTCTCTGGGGACTGAATCAGCAGCAGGATCGACTGCTGGTCGGTTCCGGCAGGCCCGGCTGCGTCCTGATCGATGATAAGCTTGCGCTTGGTTTGGCCCCAGCTTGCGAGGCAGGTCAGCAGCAGAAAAGCGATCAGCAGAACAGCTATGGCTCGTTCCCTCATTGTGAAAGATTCCCCTCGGTTCTGATCTTTCTTAGCCCTGTCCCGCACGCTCTTGCTGGAGACTGCCCAGATTTCCAACCATGCGGCCTGGAAGGACTTGCATTGTAATGCCTGAGTGCGGGCGCTGTCAGTCCTGAAGAACGCTGGGTAGCGTCCTAATTTCGCTACCAGACTATTGGAAAGCGGCATGGCCCCGGGCCAGGTCCAGGCTGGCCCACCGCCGATTGCGGATGGCGGCTCTAGTGACTAGAATTGCGCTTCGGCGCATGCACGCTTGAAACATCTTTACCTTTCCGATTCGCGCTCGTTCTATGGGTCGTTTCCGCGTAATCGCTCATCAATTCGCAAACGTTGGAACCTCCGTCGCCGCCTGCATCTTGGCCGCGGTCGCGCTCGCGGCTCCACGAGTGGTTCAGGGACAATGCCAGCCCGTTGCCGGTTCTAACAAATCACAGGCTTCCGAACCGCATAGCTCGTCTTCAGGGAAGCCAGGGACGGGAAAGCAGAGCGCAGCTACGCCCGAGTTTTACGACGAACCTCAATTCACCGTGGCCGGTGTCACCGACGCCTCGAATCCCGGCGGGCACGGTTCCGATACGATGCTACGAACTACAGAAGCGCTAACCAGGGAAACGGTTTTACTTAAGAAGGAATCACCCGCCAGTTCGCAGCCGGGTTCATTAAACGCCGTGACAGAGAAGTCTCTGCGTGAGGCAGTGGAACACGACCCCGGAAACGCCGGCCTTCATCACTCACTGGCCGACGCCGAGGAGAAACTGGGCAATCCTCTCGAAGCCGCTCGGGAGTACCAGCGGTCGGCAGAACTGGACCCAAGCGAACCTAATCTGTTCGATTGGGGAGCTCAACTGCTGTTGCATCGCGCCCTTGAGCCGGCCACCGAAGTTTTCGCCAGGGGCAATCGCCTATTCCCGCGTTCCGTCCGCATTTTGGTCGGTCTTGGCGTGGCCTGGTACGCGCGCGGTTCCTACGACCAGGCTGCCCGGCGTCTCTACGAGGCCTCAGATCTGAATCCCGACGACCCGAACCCTTACCTTTTCCTCGGCAAAATGTTGGTTACCGACGCGGCCCCGTCAGAAGGCTCGGTGGAGAGACTGGCACGCTTCGCCCGGCTCCAACCGGAAAATGCCCTGGCCAATTACTACTACGCGCTCAGTCTTTGGAAGCGGCGGAAAGACCCGGAAGACACAGAGAATTTGGCGCAGGTAGAGTCCCTGCTGCAGAAGGCCGTCCACCTCGATCCGAAGCTCGGCGCCGGCTATCTCCAATTGGGTATTCTCTATTCGGAAGGACAGGATTTCCCCAAAGCAATCTCCGCCTATCAAAAAGCGATCGAAGCCAATCCCCAATTGGAAGAGGCGCATTATCGTCTGGCACAGGCCTATAGGAGGACTGGAGAAAGGTTGAAAGCTCAAGAAGAGCTCCAACTTTACGAACAGATTTCAAAGGAAACAGCGCAGCAAGTCGAGCGTGAGCGGCGAGAGATCCAGCAGTTTGTATATACGTTGCGGGGCCAAACTTCTGCCCCCCAGCCGCAATAGAAGGCTTTCAACGTGACAGGCTGCGGAAAACATGGCTTTGGAGCACAATCGGGAAGGGCACAAGTTTACTCGTGCCGCTTAAGCCCTTCTATCTTGTCCTGCCGAGCGGGCTTCAGAGTCTGTGTCGCAACTCTGGGTGTGCGCGAAAAGTGGAACGGATCGATGCACTAGCCGCGTAGCGGCGGCATAATTTAGCCCCGGGCGTGAGCCCGGGGTAGGTGGAGTGGAACCTGGCGAGTCCCTTCAGGGACGACACCGCAGTTGCGACACAGACTCTTCAGCCGCGAGGAATCGTTTCGCGGAAGAGCACAGCGGTTCGAGAAAAATACTTCAGAATCTCTCTGCCTCAGGCGCTAAAGCGCGAGAGCCATTTTTTGGAAAAATAGCGGCACGAGTGAAGTCGTGCCTTCCCCCTTATAGAAAGTAAAACGGCATTGCGCGCAGCTTGCCCTAAAACTTGAGCTTGAGGGCAAACTGAATCACACGTGGGTCGTGCGCCGTCTGGGTAATCTTCCCGAAACTTGAAGCTGCATTTATATCTTGCATCGCCGTCAAGCTGCTGCCTGGCAAGAAGAACTGAGCGTGGTTGAAAAGGTTGAAGAATTCAGCCCGGAAGTCCAGTCCCACACGCTCGGTTATGCGGAAGCCCTTGATGAGAGAGAGATCGGTGTTCACAAAGTCCGGCCCATAGAGTGGCGCACGGTTGGCGTTCCCAAGTTCCCCGGGCGTCGCGGGTGCAAAGGCGCAGGGATTGAACCAAGCCTGGGGAGTGCCGACCCGATCTGGCGCATGGCCGCCCTGCGACACCAGGACCTGACAAAGAGGGTCGGGATTGGCCGCTACCGGTCCTGCTTTATGCGGGTCAGATATTTCGTCGGGCCGGTTCAAGCTGTTCCCGTTCCAAAAGAAGTTTACTCCAGAGCCGCTGAAGTTGCCGTTGAGGCTGTTGACCACGAAGAGCGGAAAGCCCGACAAGATTCTTTCAATCACAGTCACTTGCCAGCCTCCGAAGGCTGCGTTGACGGGTCCGCTCCAGCCGCCGCCGAACGTCTTACCTTTTCCGAACGGCAGGTCATAGATGACGCTGGCAGTGAACTGATGATTGACGTTGAGCTGAGACAGGGCCCAATCCGCCTTGATGTTGCCAGGTAGTGGCCAGTAGGTCGCACCCGGGAGGGAGCCCAGGCCATCCGGGAATCCAGAGTCGAAATTCCGGGCATACGTGTATCCCAGCAGAGCATAGACACCATGGCGCGCGCTCTTGGTTTCGGCTTTGACTTGAAGAGAGTCGTAGCGCGCGTTTCCCACATCATTGTTATTGTTGACAAAGTTAAACAAGCCGTAGGGCGCGCTGAGAGCTCCTCCGCCCGGGGCACAGCCCAGCTTGTAGTTAGGGTTAAAATTCAGGTTTGTGGGGTCGCACGCAGTCGGGGAGCCCACGTTCAGGTTTAAGCCGTCCACCAGAATGTGATGACTGCGAGAACCGGCATACCCGGCGGTCAGCACAACATTTCCGGGCAGTTGGTGCTCAACGTTCAAGTTGAATTGCTGAACCCTCCCCTGCTTGAAGTTGAGGTTCTGCGACTGAGGCTCGCCGGTGAAATTGTCGGGGTTCAGCGGCGGCGTAATCTGCGGGAGGAACCCCGCCGCCAAGCCGCAGCCTGCGTTTAGGGCGAAGCCGCAGGTTTGAGTGCCTAGACTTTGCAACGGGGAGAAGCCGCTGAAATTATCCGTCTCCCCGAAGTACGGTGGGTTCTCCCATAGTCCTTGCCCGCCCTGGTTCCAGGAAGAATCGTGGAAAATCGCATACCCGGCGCGGAGCGCCGTCGTCTGGCTGCCGAACGGCTTCCAAGCCAATCCAATGCGTGGCTCGACAGCGGTCTTGTCAAACTGAATGCCAGCCCGCCCGTCGGTGTGAACGCATTTTGTGCAGCCGCTCACTGTAGGCCCCGCAACCAGATATTGGCCGGTCGCAAAATTAAAATTCGCCTGACGATTCTGGGCTTCGGTTTGGGGCGTCACCAGGGCCCAGGCTAGGCCGATGTTCACGGTCAGATTGTTGGTTACCCGCCAATCATCCTGGATGAACGGGCGGAACAGCTTCCAGCGACGGCCGGTAGTGGCGCCACCGAAAGTCTGATCCTGGATGGCCCCCCCACTGACCTGACCCAAAAGGAGATCCGCCGCGTTATCCCCGCTAAACGTCCCGAAGTTGCCACCGATAAGGAAGAAGCCATCCTGGAAGGCATTGGTTTCAACGTTCAGCTGCTGGGCACGAAATCCGCCGCCCACCCGGATGTCATGCTTACCGCGAATCATGTCGAATGAGTCGGAGATCATGTAAACGTTGGTTCCGCCCTGAAAAGGAGCAAACCCGCGATCCCCCACAGACCAGTATCCGCTCAACACCTGGACCGAACTCATGCCGCAACTGATACAGTCTTTTGTGGACTGGTTGACAACACCAGGCGGCTGAGCCCCGCAGAGGGAATTCAGATTGGCGCCTAGAATGCCCAGTTTTTGTGCTTCGCAGCTACGATCGCCAAACGACAGGATGTGGTTGAAGATCCGGTTGAAACCCACTGTGACCTGGTTGATGTTGCGATCGGAAAAAATGTGGGTCTCCGAAATCGCCACATTGCGTCCATGGTTGGTAATGTCCTGCGTACTTGCAAAAGCACCCTGCTCAGCGAATCCCGGCGAACCGCCCGGAACGAACGAGAACGCCTGATCGTAGCTGAAGCGCGCAAATACGGAGTCTTTGCTGGAAAAGTTGTGATCCAGGCGGACGTCGAACTCCCCTTCGTTGAGATTTCTCGTCGGCTCGTTGATAAAGTTGATGCCCAGGGCCGGATTGCTCGCGTTGCTTGTGGGATAAAGATTAATAACCCCTTGCCCGGCCGAGTTCAACAGAGCCGGCGGAATTATGTTGCAGGGTGCGCTGCCAGGAACAGCGGTCTGGCTCCCGTCGGGATTGGGTGTAACCGGAGTGGTGCCCACGCATCGGAAGGGAGGGGCTAAATTCGGGGGGGAAGGCGGGGCGGGGTACGGATTGAGGAGATCTACGAAACCGTCCGTATTCTTGGTAGCACCGTCGAAAACGCCAGGACGGGCCACGCCGAGCGGATCCAAGCTAAAGTCACCGTTCTTCATCGCGGGCGTCGGGATCAAGCCCAGGAAAGTTATCCCGTGACGCTGCCTTTTGGCTTGATAGTCAATAAAGAAGAACGTCTTGTCCTTCTGGATGGGACCGCCGAGCGCGCCGCCGAACTGGTTCAGGTTGAATTTCTCTCTCTGCGGCGCGAAAAAGCTGCGAGCATCCAGCTTTGTGTTACGGAAGAACTCGAACAGAGATCCGTGGAACTGGTTCGATCCCGACTTAGTCGTCACCAGCACGGTCGGACCCGCACGAGTGCCGTATTCGGCCGAGTAGTTGTAGGTCAGGACTTTGAATTCCTGGATGGCATCAATCGAAGGCAAAATCGCGATTCCGCCGGCGGTCAATTCGTTGTTATCGTTGCCATCGAACAGCCAGTCGGTACTCTGGGCACGCGACCCGCCGACCGAAAGCGAATAAGTTCCGCGAGCCGAGACTTCACTGCTGGCGCCGGCATTGAAGAAACTGTTTGGATTGGTTTCCTGGGTTACGCCCGGCGTCACGGTCGCCAGTTGGACGAAGTCGCGGCCATTCAAAGGCAGGTCGGCGACTTGCTCGGCCGTAATCACCTG
>WNFB01005431.1_pt1 | contig 11376 bp, 9 predicted proteins | sample 5400501 | NCBI WGS metagenome assembly WNFB01 (sample SAMN13153341, study PRJNA577476) | soil metagenome | isolation source: 200 cm saprolite under Douglas fir tree site 2 hole 1 | place: USA:California | collected 2015-04-18 | reverse complement strand
CGCCCTTCGGCGAAATGAGGCGCTGCGGAACGAGCTTTTGTCCCCTCGGACCATTCAGGAACGCCTCCGAGGGCACGGTTCCCTCGGAATAGTGGGTTTGCCAGAACGTGGCGAGGTCCCGGTTGTATTCCTGAATATTTGAACCGTAGACCACATGGACCACGATCACGTCGTTGTAATCCCGCTCCAAGAAGCCCTTCACCTGCTTTTCCAGGGCGTCTTTTTGCATCGCCTCCATCTGGTCGTAGCGGTTCTGAATCAGCAATTGGCGCGCAACCGCCTCGCGTATGGGCAGGGCAGAGCGGAATTGCACGACGTAATAAACGGCCAGTTCCGCTTCCGACCCAGCTCCTTGGGTTCCACGTGTGCGTGACGCAAAATTTGCCATTTTCGGGTCGGACTGAACCAATCGGCGTGCCCAGGGCGAGTCTTCCAGGATTTTCTTGCAGTCGTCGGCTGACCACCGTTTCCAATCTTTCTTGGCCCAGGGCCCCTGGGCGTAACTCGCTCCGGCAATGGTCAGTCCGGCAGCGAGAAGAAACAATCGTTGAAATCGCATAGCCGCTCCGTGGATCGCGCCGCAATATGGATACTAAAGCACTCTCGATTGTCAAAAAAGAAGGGAGCGACCTGGTAACCAAGGGCAAGATCACACCCGCATCGTTTTGGTTGGTGGTGCCACCCAGCTCGCTGGTTAGCAGAAACACACGCCCGGACTACAGAGGGCGGATCGAACTGACGCGTCAGCCAGTGGGGATGCGGGGGCTAGCAACAGATTTGCGCCGGACAACATTCTTGGCACTTTATTACTGGCCACCCCGCAGCAGCACAGGCGTCCATACAAGCTTGAAAGTCGCACGGAAACCCGGAGGAGTCGCAGCACTGTTGCGCTCCCCCGTCCGCGCGTGCGGGAGTTTCGCGCAAAAGCCATACTAAAGCGACGACGAATAAAACCTTGAGAACGATGCGCAAGTACATATGTATTCTCCCTCCCGTTGTCTAGCAGTCTTTCCAACCATCCAGCACTATGTTGGAATCCTCACTCGGGGCAGCACCCAACTCTACGCTTTGGCGATTGGAACTGGCCTTCACGCAGTCCTGATTTTCAATCGCCTAGTATATGGCACGTTAGGTGCCTCAATCGCTGCCCCGGATAAATTCCTCAAAGTAAACTAGCTCTTCGACGCTAACTCAAGCGTATTAACAAGACCTCTTTCATCCTCACTTTGCAGCTTCCCGACCCAGGCTCCTATCACTCGTCCGTTTTGGTCTGCCAATATGACAGTGGGGGTTCCGAAAACCTTGAGACCGTGAAAAGGCACAGAAGCTATATGGTCGACGCTCAGCCCCTCCAGCTGTAGCGCTCTCTCAACAATGACCGCGTCATCCGGGAAAACCGCGAGCACGTGGATATTCTTGATCCGGCCACTTCCCTCTAGCTCAATAAGTTGCTTGTAAAAGGGGACGCTCTCCTCGCAGTAATGGCACCCATATCGCAGGGCGAGAACAAGGGTTCTTGGGTGCGAGCTCCAACTGTACCCCGGCAATGGGGGAAGCTCGTCGCCGGCCCTGATTTGCAGGTATTGCGGAGTATGAGAAAACCGGCCAGTGATATAGATAACGGCAACGACCAGAAGAAATCCAAGAATGGCCACGTTAGTGAGTGTTTCGATCTTCTGTTTCATGGTCAAGCTAGGAGGCCCCGAAAGGACTGCGTCTTATCAGACCCCATAAGCAGCACCAATACCAGAACGTTACGTATTAAGTTAAGTGATTGCTTAGGACCATTATTTCAGCCTTGCGTTCAAGGACGGGGGCGACCTGGTGGCCACCCCCTCTTGTATGCTACCGGCATTCCCCGGGAGGAAAAGAGTTAGAAGTTGATGCGGAACACCAACTGCAAAATGCGTCCGCCGTTGTCGTCGGTCGTATTGGGGTCCTGGAAAGCGTCAGTGATTCGGCCAAAGGATGTCCCGGAAACCGAGACAGTGTTGACGGAAGTCGATGCGTTGTTCGGGAAGTAGAAGTCGATGTTGTTAAAGGCATTCAAGGCTTCCGCGCGAATCTCGAAATTCACGCGCTCGGTGATGTTGGTCTTCTTGGCCAGGCTGAAGTCCGCGCGGTAGAACTTCGGACCCGTCAGGAAGATGCGAGAGCAAAGCTGACCAGGCGTATTGCAGGGAGCAATCTTCGTGAAATCAGCTGTGCCGGTTCCTGAAATTAGATTGGCGGGGACGTAGAAAACTTTTCCGTCGGCCGTCTTCCGGACACCGAGCATGCTCTGAAGCTGATTGGGCGTTATCCCGTTCAAAATAACACCCGGATCGTTTTGATTGAGTGTTCCGCCCAATCCACTGGTGAGCAGGAAGTTCCGGCCGGATTGCAGGCGTTGGATGGAGCTGATCTGCCAGCCGCCGATCACCCGGTTCACGAAGCCATTGGGTGTGGACCACCGATGGCCCGGACCGAAGGGGAACTCATAGATGCCGTCTGCCTTGAGGACGTGGCGGAGGTCCCACGGCGACGGACCCTTGTCGTTCTGCTGGTTCCGCAGTGTGGTGAAGCTGGACTGGTTGATCGAGCTGTCGGCGTAGTAGTTAGTCAGTGCCTTAGAGAAGGCATAGTTGGCAGAGAGTTGCAGCCCATGCGATATGCGCCGTCTCACTTCGATTTGCAGCGCATTGTAAGTGGACTGCGTGCCGTTATAGAGGCGGAAAGCGCCACTTGTCGCGAACGGATTGGCAACGAAGAAGTTCACGGGGAAGGCAGTTGGCCCGGCGGGTGCGCTGGCAGGGCAAGTGACACCGGGAAGTGCGGCCTTTCCGACCAGGTTGCACATGAATGTGCTCGTGAAGGCCAGCGTATTCGCAAAAGCGCCAGGGACGCCGTTGTTCAAGGACGTGATGAACTGTGAGCTGGAGAAATTAGCGCTCGTTGCGCTCCCGAATGCAGCCGTCAAGATTGGCAAGGGAACGTCGCAAGGTTTGGCGGTCGGGGAGAACGAGGTCCCGCCATTGCAAGCCAAATTGGCCTTGGCGTTATTGAACTCGCCCAGGAAACCGTTCTCAAGGATATTGACCTCATTGATGTTGTCGAGGCGCCACAGACCGGTGCCATGGTTCCCCACATAGCGGACCTCGAGGACCGTATCCTGACTGAGTTGCCGCTGAATACCAACCGACCAGGACTGAACCCGGGGCGTCCGGAGGTTGGGATCGAATGCGGTAACCTGTTGCCCGGAAAATGCCACCATGGGGAACGCGCCAGTCGCAGGAAAACTCGCCGGGTTGGTCTGCAAGGACTGGAGCTGTCCTCCGAGTGTCCCGTTCAAGGTGACGCAACCCGCGTTGTAAACCCCGGACCCCGTAGCGGGCGCGGGCGCGGTTCCGCAATTGCTGCCGGGTGGGAGTGCCAAGGCGTTGGCGAATATTTGTCCGTCAACTCCAGGGTTTGTGAAAGCGATGGTATCCCAATTGTTGAAACCCTCCCGAGTATAGGTGATGGAGTATCCGCCACGGAAGACCGTCTTCCCACCGCCCGGGAATATTCTCCGGAGGAGAGGAAGTGAAGTGTTCGGTTGCCATGCCAAGCCCACGCTAGGGGCGAAATCGTGCATGTCAGTGTTATACCAAGTCCGGCCGTTGTTCAGCTGGAAGGTTGTGGCGGCGCCCGCCAATGTGCCGGGCTTAAACAGATTGTTTGCTCCGGAGATGCCGAAAACATCAGCGTACCCATTGACGGTCGAGAAGGAATCGTTGAGGGTGTCGTACGGAGAAGCCTGGTATTCCCAGCGCAAGCCGTAATTCAGGGTAAGGGTTGGACGCACGCGGTAAGAATCCGTAGCGTAGATCCCGAACTCGTGTTGTTTGCCCGCCTGCAAGTTTGAAGCGCCGGGAACGAACTGCTTCTTTGCGGGATCCACGGAGATCACACCACTATAGCTGGAGAGCCGGCCGGTCAGCACGCCGTAGAGTTGAGTAAGTCCGGTCTGAGAGGTGCTGTTTATACCGGGGAAGTTTGTTGCCGGGAAGGCAGCCGCAGCGGCGTCAGCCGCGGCAACGCCAATGTTCGCCGTTTGTACCAGCCGGCCACCCTTCAAGAACTGGTGGAAACGGATTTCTGTGGCATCCCCGCCAAACGTCAAGCTGTGCTTACCTTTAGTCCAGCTGAAGTTGTCCAGAATTGTGCCAAGCGGCGTATTTCGGCCCTGAGCATTGAACCCGAGAAAGGGTTGGAAGTTGGCCGTGGCAGTAGCGCCAGGGAAGAGACCGGCGTTGAGCGCAGGCCGCACAATGATATTTCCGAGGTTTGTTTGCGCAACGGGATACTGGCTCGGGTCTTCATCTGGGAAAAATGCCACGAGCGCCGTCTGGAAGCCGAAGCGCACTTCATTGCTCTTGTTCGTGCCAATGTTCCAGCGCCAAGCCACGGTATATTGATTCCGGTTGGAAATCTGGCTCCCGAACAGCTTGCTGAACGGCGCAGCGGGCAGAAATGGATTCAAATTGTTCAGGAAATCGGGCGATGAAGTGAAGTGGGAATAGTGGTAGATGGCGGTGATCTGGTGGTTCTTTGCCGCTTGCCAATCAAACCGGAAGTCGGGGAATTTGCGTGAGCCAGTGCCAGGCTGATTGTAAATAACGTTGTCCAGCCACGGATTGAATGGTGCGCCGACAGAGACGGCTGACCGGGCAGCTTCCACGTTGGCGAGGAGCGTCTTAATAGATGGATCGTTAACGAATGTGAGCCCTGTTGGTCCCGGGTTGGCCGCTATGTATTTTGCGAGATCGACGGTGCATCCTGGTCCATTGCTGTTGCGCGGGCTGGAAGCCACACAGGTTGTCCAGGTGTTCCCTGCCGGGACAACTTGTGCCGTCGTTCCTGCAGTCGCGTAAGTAAACTGCCCGTTGGCGGCGTCCTGGGTCAGAATCTGCCGCGTGAACGAGCGCGACTGCGGGCTGGAGTAGAAGTCGAAGTCAGTGAAGAAGAAGAGTTTGTCCTTGAGGATAGGACCGCCGATTTTGTATCCGTACTGATTCAGGCGCTGCTTCTGCTTGGGAACCTGCGGGGTCGACTCGTTGTTGAAGAAATAGTTTGCGTTCAGGGCGTCGTTTCGGAAATACTCCCAGACGCCACCGTGGAAGGCGTTACCGCCACGCTTCGTTTCCACTTTGATCTGCACGGCGCCCTGGCCAGCTTCCTCCGCACCGTTGGCGGCCGTGGAAATACTAAACTCTTCCACTGCGTCCACGCTAGGCCGCGTAATCGTAAAGAAGCCGTCGTTGGACTTCAAAAGGTTATCCTGGGCATTGATCCCGTCGTAGGTGATGTTGAGGGCACCCTTGGGGAGGCCGTCAAACGAGGTTTGACGGGCGCGGCCGGTGGTGGCAGCGCCGGGCATCAACGTGGCCAAGTCGAGGACGCTGCGGGAGGTAAAGGGCAGCTCTGTAATGGCGCGCCCTGTGATCGAAGCACCGACAGTTGCTGACTGTGTCTCCACCACTTCCTGACCAGCCTCAACCACGACTGTATTGGTCAGCTCGCCGATTTCCAGTTTAGCTGCTAAGTCATAGATCTGGCTGACGATAATCTTGACATCGGCGAAGACGCCCTTTCGGAACCCCTTCATGGTGACCGTCACGGTGTAAACCCCGGGGTTTAGATTGGCGACCGTAAACTGCCCGTCCGCGCCGGAGACCGTCGCGTACTCGGCGTGAGTCGCGTTATCCGTGACCTTAACCTCTGCACCCACGACCGCCGCACCCGATGGGTCGGTGGTTAGACCCCTCAGAGAGCCAGTTGGGGCTTGAGCCGAAACTCCGCCCACAAAAAATACGAGCGTGAGTACAAGCAGGAATGCGCTTACACGAACCATCGTGCGAGATTGCTCCACGGCAACACCTCCGGCAGATTTTTGGTCTTTCTCAAACCCAACTCAGGCTTAGTCGGTGACCACCACAGTCACGGTTTTGGAGAAATCGTGCAGTTTTGAGACCACAGAAATGTGGATTTTAGATCTCATGAACCTCATAGAAAAGAAAGGGGTTGCATCCCAGGCGATTTACAAGAGCTTTATAGTAAAGTATAGCGAATCCCATATTCAATAGATTGTCGCCAGTGACTCTACAGAAAGTGGAACACTAAGCTGGGCAACGGCTTGCAGCTAGTATTAGTACCACTGGGACTCCTTACTGCGCCTTCTAAGTAACCCTACATCCAATTTTAGATGAGATTCAGATGCGCTTTATGACTTCGCCGCTCTTTTCTGCCGTCTTGCGCCGTCGCAACAGACTGTCCGGCGAGCAGGGTAATTGCCATGCACTTTTATAAATGGGCATCCGCATTGAAATTCCTTTGCTGAGAGCTGCTGTGGCTTCGGGCGAGCTTTACAAATTCATACTGGCACAAGCTTTTGGGCACAGCAACTGCTATTATTCATCTGGTACACGAGAGGTGTGGGCCAGCTGTTAGTTGGTCTCCACTGCAAGATTGTGCGCGAGCGTTTCACGCCGGTCGATGTCGGCCACAATCGTCCGCGAGCCCATGTACAGGACGAACGCCAGCACAATAGAGAGCGCAGGAATGATCAGCATGGCCTGCTGCAATCCGATGGCGCGGAAAGTTTCGGTAACCGCTGGGGAGCCGGCCATGCCCGCCGCGCGATGCGCCAGCAGATCGCTCAGGCGCCCCGTCAGAAGCGGGCCAAAGGACGCGCCGCAAAGGTACATGGCCATGAAATAGAGGGCCATGGCCGTGCCCCGCTGGTTCGGAGCAACAATATCCTGGATTGCCGAATACACCAGACCATAGTAAGTAGTGACAGAAGCGTAAGTGAGCGCCAGGAAAGCGATGGCCGCGAACAAAGATCCCGCGGGCCGGAGAATGCCGAAGCAAGCAAACGGCACACCAAGGAGCGCCAAGATCGCCGCGGCCAACAAACGGCCATCCTTGCGCCGATGCGCGATCGAATCTCCCAAATAGCCGGCGGTCGCGCCGCCGCTCACCCCGCCGATGAGGTACACGATGCCAGTGGCGATGCCCGAACGCGCGAGCGAGAGACCATGAACGCGGCTCAGAAAAGCCGGTAAGAACGTGCCGATGGCGTAGGCGTTGAAGTTGAGCAGCGCGCCAGAAAAAATGATCCACCAAAGCGTGGGGATCCGGAGCACGGCCCACATGGAGCCGGAGGAGAGGGGCACATGTTGGGTCTCGCTGGCGCCACGCTCTGGCTCCGGTAGCAAGAGCAAAGCAGGAACGAGCAGTATGGCGGGCGCCGCCGCGAGAATCATCGCCACGCGCCACCCGTAAGCCTGGGCGATAGGACCGCTGAAGAAGAAACTCAGGGCGCCGCCGACCGGCACACCAAGCATGAACAAGGCCAGCACGCGAGACCTTTTGCCCGGCGGAAAAAGGTCGCCGAGCCAACTGGTCGCCGTGGGAGCGCAGGCAGACTCGCCGACACCCACGCCCACGCGTGAAAAAAGAAGCATCGCGTAGCTTCCGGCGAAGGCCGCCGAAGCCGTCAGCGAAGCCCAGAGGATCACTCCCAAAGCCAGCAGTTTCTTTCGGCTCCAGGAGTCGGCGAGACGCCCGAGCGGCACGCCCACAATTGCATAGAGCCAAATAAACGCGCTCCCCAAAAGACCGATCTGCGTGTCCGCGAGATGGAACTCCTTGCGCATGGGTTCCACCAGCGCGCCGGGAACGTGCCGATCATAAAAATTCAGGACGTTGATGGCGAACAAGACCACGACAGAAAGAATCAGGCCGGTTCGCTGCCTCTTCTGCGACATCGTGCGCATGCTATCACGCGCGGGAAGCCATTTGGCAACGTGCAACGCGACGCGCAACTGATAAATCAGTAAGGGCGCATGGCTTGGTAGATTTCGCAAGCAACTTTTTATTTTGGGCTACCGGGGTGGCGGCTTTGCAAACCGGTTGTGGCGTGCTCCAATGACCAGTGCAACGGCGGGTGATTGTTCCACTCGCGAAGAGTTACGACGATGCCTTTTCCAGGCCAAAACAATCAGCGCATTCGAATCGGCGTTGATCTCGGCGGCACCAAGATCGAATTCCTCGCGCTGGATAATCATGGCAGGGAACTGAGCCGCCATCGCACATCCACTCCTCGCTTTGACTATGAGGCGACGGTGCGCACGGTGACCGCAGGCGTCGAACAGATCGAAAGGGAGCTTGGCGGAGGAGCGAGCGTCGGCGTGGGAATTCCCGGAACGATCTCCACGCAGACCGGCGTCGTGAAAAACGCCAACTCCACTTGGCTGAACGGCAAACCGTTCGATCGCGACCTCAGCCGCGCACTGAAACGCGAGGTGCGTTGCGCGAACGACGCCAACTGCTTGGCGATTTCCGAAGGGACCGATGGCGCGGGAGCTGGCAGACACGTGGTCTTCGCGGCGATCCTGGGCACCGGCTGCGGCGGAGGAATCGCGGTAGATGGCCGCGTCCATGCCGGAATGAACGGTGTCGCGGGAGAATGGGGACACAACCCGCTGCCGTGGGCCAGAACCGATGAGTTCCCCGGTCCCGAATGTTACTGCGGACGGCGCGGCTGCCTGGAAACCTGGATATCAGGAACGGGGCTGGCGGCGGACTATGAGAGGGGCACAAGAGAGTCGCTCAGCGGCGCAGAGATTGTGGCGCGCGCCGCGGCCAACGAACCCGGGGCGGTTGGAGCGCTCGAGCGGTTCGAGGACCGTCTTGGGCGCGGCCTGGCGCAAATCATCAACATCCTCGATCCCGATGTCATCGTATTGGGGGGTGGTGTTTCCCAAATCCCACGCCTCTATGCAAACATTCCGGCGCGCATCAGCGGCTACGTTTTTGGCCACGAAGCCGCCACGCCGATTGTCGCGGCAAAACACGGCGACTCCAGCGGGGTCCGCGGCGCCGCGTGGCTCTGGCCCCTCGAAAAGGAATAATCACTCGAGAGGCTGTTGCTGATCAGCGGACTTCACCAAAGCTGCCATCTGCACTAGAATGACTGGCAAATCACAACCGGGAGGAAGCTATGCGCGCCGATCAAGTGGAACTCTCCTGGGATACCGCGAAGTCACAATGGCTGGTGCGAATTGCGAGTGGCGAAGAGGTGATTCGCCGTCATTGCAAGATGCCCAAAGACGCAGACGAGCAAACTCTTCGTTTGGCAGTCCAGAAAACCGTGCAAGACGAAGGCTATGAAGCGGACCCGGCGCAGCTGAGCATTCGCCGCTAACCGCGCGCCGCCGCGCGCCATTTTTGGTGCAGTCAGCAGCCGGTTCGTAATCTGTCCCTGTCTCCGTCCGCTCCGCTGCTTCCGCGCCATCGATTTGAAAACGGAACTCTGAGAAACGGCAGCACAGAGGAACAGCCGAGGCTTGGCTGCGGAGGATAGGTGCAACAGGTTTTTTTTTGCGATGAAACGGCCAATGGTGGGATCGAATCGTTTAACTACTCAATAAGTTTTAATTTCCTCGCGTGTTCTGCGCACAGAAACAGATTAAGGTACGGATTTTGGCGGGAGTTCCAATCGCGCCACCGGCTCTCCCAATCGGGTCGCTGGCAATCGCAGCTGTATTCGCCGAGGATCTTCACGGGGCGAGGATCCGGCACTCCGGCTTGGGCATAGAAAATGAATTCCGCCCGGCAACCGGAGATCGTGGTGGCCTTCTCTTGGGAATCTTTCGGCATTCTTCAAATCCGAGTTATTTCTCGATGGGCCTATTTTCTGCGCAGGCGACCTGTGGCACATCAGGAAAAATGACGCTCGCTTGGAATCACAACCACGGCGGGTCAATGCGGGAGAAGTATCGGAGAGTCTGCGGCATGCCTGACGGAGGGCCAAATACACGCCACAGGGGAATGAAGATGTGAAACTTCGATTGCTATGGAGAAACGATGCCGTCACGCGAGGCGCAGGTGATGCAGCAAACCACGAAAGAGCAAGAAAAAAAGGCTGAATTACGATTCCCTTTCTACCCGAAGGCAATCCCAGCTTTCGAGCGAGCTGCGCGCTCCTAGCGAGGGTCCGATGCGGTAAATTACAGAGGTGATCTTTGCGCTCACTTTTCGCTCCACTGCCTTTCCCATTTCTGGTCTGGTCTGCCTCACTTCGAAGGCCGTTAGAGAGCAATGTGGTCGGTATTACAACCACTTTGCAGCTCTAAACGGGCATTCCCGTTTTCTCCTCTAGGCTTGCGCACACTCTTGATGAGGGGCGTCAGGAGCCCATGTTCCCCCGCCCCAATTTTTCGAAGGAGGAATACATGTCCAGGACGAAATGCCTCTCCGTTTTCGGTGTCGTGAGTTTATTCGCTGTTGTGGCCTTATTTCCTTGCATCGCCAATGTGTCGTCCCTGAGCGGAGGAAAGTCGAACATACATTCATCTCCGATCACGAGCCCGGCCGTTTTGACCGCGGATGGAAGTGACCCGCAACCGAATCCGGTACCCCTACCCTGGCTTGGTATCACTTCATAAGAGATTTGCGGGAGCACGGGGGCAGATCCTCTTCATCTTCCCCCGTCTCGTGCTAGCATCCTTCTTCAAGTAACCCATTTGGGGTGGCCTCGGGGAAAGATGCTCAGTCAGTTCATTTGGTGGGGCGGCATAGCACTGGAAGCCCTCTTGCTCGTTCGGGGGATTCGAGGGAATTTTGCGTTCAGGTATCCAGTCTTCTACACTTATGTTTCTTTCGTCTTCTTGCAGTCTCTTCTTCGCCTTCTCGTATATCACTGGGATCCCCAACTGTATTCGCGAGCCTATTGGATTACGGAATGGCTGGGTGTTGCTTTCGGATGCGGGGTTGTCTTGGAGATTTATAGAGTGGGACTCTCGGCGTACCCTGGAACGGCACGGATGGCCCGCAATTTGCTCGCATTTCTGTTCCTCATGGCCATCGCAAAGGCATTCGTCGATACATCCAATAATCCGCAATGGTGGCGCATCGCGACGACCGCGGAGGTTGAGCGCAATCTAAGATTGGTTCAAGCCCTCTCCCTTGTTGGTCTTGTCGCTCTTTTCTTAATTTATGCAATACCCTTTGGGAAGAACCTGAGAGGCATTTTGCTTGGTTATGGTTTCTTTATCGCCATAAGCGTCGTTCAACTTACTTTTGTTTCTTCCGAAGAAAACATGTTTTCCAGATTCTGGCACTATCTTCACCCGGCTTCATATGACATAACCCTTGGAGTTTGGGCTGGGCACCTATGGGCCTATCAGCCGGTTCCCGAGCCGAGAGCGACCGTTCTTCTCGAGCAGCAATATCAGAGAGTCGCTGCGGCGACGACGCGCCGCCTCCAAGACGCGCGGGGGTATCTGGGCAGGGCGGTCCGGCCATGATCGGGATTTACGCCGCGCTGATGATTTCTTTTCTGCTCGT
>WNFB01005427.1_pt1 | contig 11378 bp, 15 predicted proteins | sample 5400501 | NCBI WGS metagenome assembly WNFB01 (sample SAMN13153341, study PRJNA577476) | soil metagenome | isolation source: 200 cm saprolite under Douglas fir tree site 2 hole 1 | place: USA:California | collected 2015-04-18 | reverse complement strand
GGCGCCGACACCGTCCAGGCCAACCAGCGGCTCGGCTTCGCCCCCGACCTGCGCAACTACGGCATCGGCGCGCAGATCCTCCGGGACCTGGGGCTCTCGTCCATCCGGGTCATGACCAACAATCCGCGCAAGCTCGTCGGCCTCGAGGGCTACGGCCTGGAGATCGTCGAGCGCGTCCCGCTGGTGGCGAGCCCGACACGGGACAACCAGGACTACCTCCGGACCAAGCGCGACAAGCTCGGCCACTTGCTGGCCCACTAGATTTCTCCCCCCATGTCAGAGCTCAACGGCCGCCTCCGACCCGTCGGCAGCGTGGCCATCCTCGTGAGCCGCTACAACGAGGCGGTGACCGCCCGGCTGCTGGACGGCGCGCTCGCCTGCTGCGACGCGGCCGGCATCCCGCGGGAGCGGGTGGACGTCGTCTGGGTGGCCGGCGCGTTCGAGCTGCCGGTCGCGGCGGCGGCGGCGGCCCGGACCGGGCGCTACGCCTGCCTGGTGGCGCTCGGCGCGGTGATCCGGGGCGACACGCCCCACTTCGAGTACGTCGCCGCGGAGGCCAGCCGGGGCCTCGGATCGCTGGCGGTGGACGCCGGGCTCCCGGTCGGCTTTGGGCTGCTCACGGTCGACACCCTGGCGCAGGCGGTCGAGCGGGCGGGCGGCAGTGCCGGCAACAAGGGCTACGAGGCCGCGGCCGCCGCCATCGAGGCGGCCGATGTGATCGCGCAGCTGCGCGCGGGGCATGCTCCGAGCTGAGACCAAGGCGCGCGCCCGCGCTCTCCAGCTGCTTTACGCCTGGGAGCTGCAGGCGGGCCCGCCGTTGCCGGCGGTCGCGAGCGGGCTCGCCCGGCTCACCGGCCCGCGCAACGGGACGCTGCTCGAGCGGGCCGAGGGACTCGCGGCCGAGGTCGTCGCCCGGATGGCCACACTCGACCGCCACGCGGCGGCCGCGGCCGACAACTGGCGCCTGAGCCGCATCGCGACGGTCGAGCGCAACATTATCCGGTTGGGCATCCACGAGCTGGAGCAGGGTACGGTGCCTCCCAAGGTGGCGATCGACGAAGCGGTCCGGCTCGCGCACTGGTTCGCCGGACCGCGCGCGCCGGCCTTCGTCAACGGCGTGCTCGACCGTATAGCCCGCTCTCTCGGCCGCCTGTGAACGTTCTCCTGGTCAACTGGCAGGACCCCGAGAATCCCCACGCCGGCGGGGCTGAGCTCCATCTCTTCGAGATCTTCAAGCGGCTCGCTGCCCGGGGCCACCGGATCCGTCTGGTCTGCTCCGCCTGGCCCGGCGCCGCTCCGGAAGCGGTGATCGACGGCATCGCCGTGCGGCGGGTCGGCTCGCGGAACGGCTTCGCGCTCGCGGGCCGCGGTGCGGTGCGCCGCGCCCTGACCGAGGAACGCCCGGACGTGGTGGTCGAGGACATCAACAAGCTGCCCCTCTTCCTCGCGGGCCTCACGGAGCTCCCCTTCTGCGCCATCGTGCCGCACCTCTTCGGCGAAGCCGCGTTTCAGGAAGCCGCCTGGCCCGCGGCGACCGTGGTCTGGCTGGCCGAGCGGCCCCTCGCCCGCGCATATGCCCGAGCCGGGTTCCACGCCATCAGCGAGAGCACCCGTGACGATCTGGTCGCCCGCGGTGTTCGGCCCGAGCGGGTTCGGGTGATCCATCCGGGGGTCGACAGCGTGCGCTTCACCCCCGATCCGGGAGCCAGGGCAGCGGCTCCGGCGTTCTTGTATGTTGGTAGATTGAAGCGGTATAAAGGAGTAGACACCGCGCTGCAGGCGCTCGCCGTCGCCCGGCGGACCCGGCCGGACCTGCGCCTCGACATCGCGGGTTCCGGCGACCATCGGCCCGCCCTGGAGGGGCTCGCCCGCAGCTTGGGCCTCGCCGACTCGGTGACGTTCCACGGGTTCGTGACCGAGGCCGAGAAAATCCAGCTGCTGCGTGCGGCATGGGCGAATGTGTTTCCGTCGCCCAAAGAGGGCTGGGGCATCACGGTGGTGGAGGCCGGGGCGTGCGGCACGCCGTCGCTCGCGTCCGACAGTCCCGGGCTGCGCGACTCGGTGCGGGACGGCGAGACCGGATTCCTGGTGCCCCACGGCGACGCGGAGGCCCTGGCGGCGCGGATGCTCGCGCTGGCCGCGGATCCCTCGCTGGTCCAGCGTCTTGGGGCGGGCGGCCGCGCGTTCGCCGAGGCGCACACCTGGGAGCGGTCGGCCGAGGCCACCGAGCGGCACCTGCAGGACATCATCGCGGGCTCGGCCTGAAGCCCGGCGGGGAAGGGGAGAGCGATGCAGACCACGATCACCGTCCGCCACTGCGAGATCCCGGAGGCGCTGCGGGAGCGCGCCCTCGCGGTGAGCGAGCGATTGGCGCAGCTAGCGCCGCGGCCGCTCGAGGCGGCGGTCGTCTTCGACGCGGACGGCCTGCAGCAGGTCGTGGAGCTCCGGCTGCACGTGGCCCGGGGCGAGCCGTTCATCGCCAAGGGAGAAGGCACCGACCATCGCACCGCGCTCGACCGGGCGGAGGGCAAGCTGCGGCGGCAGCTGGAGAAGGTCAACGGCCGTCCCCGCCGAGCCCGCACGTCTCCCCACAAGCCGACCACCAACCCGACTTGATGCTGCGGCTTCGCGACTTCCTGACCCGCCGCGGCGACCCGCTCCAGCTCGAGGCGCTCACCGGCGAGTTGGGACTCGATCGCCAGCTGCCTGACGCCGAGGTGGCGAGCCCCGGGCTCGCCCTCGCCGGCTACACCGGCCGGTTCGCCGCCAGTCGGCTGCACGTCCTCGGCGAGACCGAGATCACCTACCTGCGCACGCTCCCGCCCGCCGACCGGCGCCGCCAGCTCGAGCATTTCTTTACCTTCGACCTCCCCTGCGTCTTCGTCACCAAGGGCCAGGAGGTTCCCCAGGAGCTGCTCGACCTGGCCAAGGAGCGGAACGTCCCGGTGCTGCGGAGCCGGCTCAAGACGGCCGAGTTCTACCGGCGCGTCAAGCCGATCGTCGAGGACGCGTTCGCGCCCCGCACCACGCTGCACGGCTCGCTGGCGGATGTGTACGGAGTCGGGCTCCTGTTCGTGGGCCGCTCGGGGATCGGCAAGAGCGAATGCGTGCTCGATCTCGTCGAGCGAGGGCACCGGCTGGTCGCCGACGACGTGGTGCAGGTGACCAAGCGTGGGAACGACGTGCTGCTGGGCCGGGGGCACGAGCTGGCCGCGCACCACATGGAGATCCGGGGCATCGGACTGATCGACATCCCGGCGCTCTTCGGCGTGCGGGCGGTGCGCCAGCAGAAGCGGATCGAGGTCGTGGTTCAGCTGGAGGACTGGGAGACTGCCAAGGACGCGGACCGCACCGGTCTTGCGCGGCAGGAGACCGTGATTCTGGAGGTCCCGGTGCCGAGGGTCATCGTTCCGCTCAATCCGGGCAAGAACATCACGGTGATCTCCGAGGTCGTCGCGATGATGCACCTCCTCCGGTATTCCGGCGTGGACGTCGCGGCCGCGTTCAACGAGCGCCTCATCCGCCGGATGAAGGAGCGGGCCGGCGTGCGGGAGTATCTCCAGGACGACTATGAGTGACCTCCAGGGGGTGGTCGTCTGTCACGGGTCCATCGCGAGCGCGCTGGTGGAGGCGGCCGAGCAGATCAGCGGCGTGCGGGGGGTCCTCAAGCCCGTCTCGAACAGCGGCTGCGACCGGGGCGCGCTGGAGGCCCGGATCCTCGAGGCCGTCGGCGACCGCGACACCGTCGTCTTCGTGGACATGGCGGCGGGGTCCTGCCTGATCGCTGTGCTGGCCCGGCTCCGGGAGCGCTCCAACGTGAAGGTCGTAACCGGCGTGAACCTCGCGATGCTGGTCGATTTTGTGTTCCATCTGTCGCAGACGCCCGACGCGGCGGCGAGCCGGGCGGCGGCCGCGGGGGAGCGGGCGATCAAGGTTCCCTGATGCCCATCGTCGTCAACCGGGTGGACGACCGCCTCATCCACGGCCAGGTCGTCGTGGGATGGGGGCGCCCGCTCGGGATCGAGCTGATGATCCTGGTGGACGATCAGGTCGCGGCGTGCGGGTGGGAGCAGGAGCTGTACCGCATGGCCGTGCCGCCGGAGATCGAGCTGCGCTTCGCCGCCCTCTCTGAGGCCGCGGCCGAGCTTCCGGCGTGGCAGGCGTCTCCCCGGCGGATTCTCCTGCTCACCGGCGACATCGCGACCATGGCCGCGCTGCACGCCGCCGCCGGATCGGTCGTGAACGCGATCAATCTCGGCGGACTCCACCACCAGCCGGGCAGGAGGCAGCGGCTGCCTTACCTCTATCTCACCGACGACGAGCTGACGAGCCTGCGCGCGCTGGAAGCGGCGGGCGCGCGGATCACGGCACAGGACGTTCCCAGTGCGGCCCCGGTGCCGCTCCGGTGCCTCGAGTGACAGACCCGCTGGTGCTTGCCGCCCTGCTGGCCTGGGGGACCCTGGTCGGGCTCGACCTCGTGAGCGTGGCGCAGGCGATGATCGCCCGGCCGTTCGTCGCGGGCGCGGTCGCGGGCCTGCTGCTGGGCGATCCGGCGGCCGGCCTGCGGGTCGGCGTGCTCATGGAGCTTTTCGCCCTGGACGTGCTTCCGATCGGTGCGGCCCGCTACCCCGACTACGGGCCTGCGACGGTTGCGGCCACGGCCCTCGCCGCCGGTTCGCCCTGGGAGCTGAGTCTGGGGCTCGCCGCCACCATCGGGCTGCTCGTCTCGGTGCTCGGCGGCTGGAGTCTCCAGCGGCTCCGGCGCCTGAACGCGGAGGCGGTGCAGCGGCACGCGGCCGCGCTCGCGGCGGGCGAAAGCGCCGCCATCCGCCGGCTCCAGTACGCCGGCATCGCCCGCGATACGTTCCGGAGCGCGTTCCTCACCGCCGCAGGTCTGGCCGCCGCCTGGGTGGCCGACCGCTGGCTCCTGCTGGACCGACGCACCGCGGTGGCGCTCACGCTCGTGGTTCTGGGAGCCGGGCTCGCGGCCGCGTCGGGCGGCGCGTTGCGCAGCGCGGGGCGGAGCCCCCGCCGCCGCTGGCTCGCGGCCGGCCTGGTCCTGGGGCTCGCCCTGGCGGTGCTGCTATGAACGGGCGCGCGCGCGCGCTGCTTCGCCTCTTCGCGGTGCAGGGTGCCTGGAACTACGAGCGCATGCTCGGCGTCGGGATTGGCTACGCGGCCGAGCCGCTGCTGGAGGACCTCAAGGTCGCCGACCCGGTGCGGCATTCCGAAGCCGTCGTCCGCTCGGCGGAGTTCTTCAACTGCAACCCGAACCTCGCCGGCCTCGCGCTGGGCGCCACGGTCCGCGCCGAATACGACGCCGCGCCCGGCGTCCAGGTCGCGCGGCTGCGCGCCGCCCTGTGCAGCCCGCTCGGCGCGCTCGGCGACCAGCTCTTCTGGGCCGGCCTGCTGCCGGGCCTGGTCGGCGCCGCGCTCGCGGCGCTGGCACTGGGGGCCGGCGGCCGGGTGGTCGTCGGCTTCCTGGTGGTCTACAACCTGATCCGGGTGTGGGTCGCGGTTTGGGCCCTCAAGACCGGACTCGCCTCCGGCATGGGCGTCGGCTCGGCGATCGGCGCATCCTGGATTCCGCGCGCGGTGCCGCTGGTGGGGAACGCCGCCGGCCTGTTGGTCGGCTTCGCGCTGCCGCTCGTCGCGGCCTGGTATCTTCGGCCGCTCGGCAGCATCCGCGCGGCGGCCGGGGTGTGCCTCGTCGCCGGCGCCGGCGTGGTGGCCGGGCGCCTCTTCGGCGCCCGCATGACCGGGAGCCGGTTCGCGCTCCTCGCCGTGGCCCTGACGCTCCTGTTCCGCCTGGTGACCCGATGACGGCGCCCGCAGTCGAGCGGCAGGCGACCATCGTCAACCCCCTCGGGCTTCACGCGCGGCCGGCGGCGCAGCTGGTGCGGTTGGCGAGCACGTTCGCTTCGGACATCGCCATCGCCAAAGACGGCATCGAGGTGAACGGGAAGAGCATCATGGGCGTGATGATGCTCGCGGCCGAATGCGGCAGCGCCATCACCCTCCGCGCCAGCGGTGCCGACGCCGAGGTGGCCGTGCAGGCGCTGATGAACTTGGTCGCCGGCGGGTTCGGGGAGGGGTGACATGACGGCTCCACACGTACTTCGCGGCGTCGGCGTCTCGCCGGGGGTGGCCTTCGCGCCGGCGCTGGTGATGCGGCTCGATTTCCCGGAAGTCCCCGATCGCGTCGTGCCCCCGTCGCAGATCGAGCACGAGGTGCGGCGCCTGCGGGACGCCGTCGAGGCCGTCGTGGCGTCGCTCCAGGAGCTGGGCCAGCGGGTGTACGAGCGCGCCGGCCCCGAGGAGGCGCGCATCTTCGACGCCCAGATCGAGATGGCGAAGGACGAATATTTCCTGCAGTCGGTCGAGCAGCTCATCCGTAACAACGCGCTGAGCGCGGAGACAGCCTTCGAGTTCAAGGCGCTGGAGGTGCGGAACCTCTGGTCCAACTCGGCCAGCGCGCGGCTGCGCGAGCGGCTGGCGGACCTGCACGCCATTCAGATGCGGACGCTGCACCGGCTCCTGGGCCGGAAGATGGAGGAGCCGTGGAACGTGGCGCCCGACGAGCAGGTGATCGTGGTCGCGCGGGAGCTGTCGCCCGGGCTCACGGTCCAGCTCGACCGTGACCACGTAGTCGGGCTGGTGAGCGAGGAGGGCACCCGCACGTCGCACGCGGCCATCCTGGCCCACTCGCTCGGCATTCCGGCGGTCATGGGCGCGGTGGGGGCCATGACCTGGGTTCCCGACGGCCGCTCGCTCCTCATCGACGGCCAGGCCGGCACGATCGTGATCGAGCCGACCTTCGCGGAGCTGGAGGACACGAAGGTCCAGGTGAACCGGCGGCGGCGGCTCGAGCTCGAGCTGGAGACCGTGGCGGGAGAGCCGGCGGTGACGCCCGAGGGCACGCGGGTCATCCTGATGGGCAACGTAGATCTGCCGGAGGAAATCGAGGCGGCGGTGCGCTTCGGCGCCGAAGGTGTGGGGCTGCTCCGGACCGAGTTCCTCCTCACCGGGCGCACCAGCCTGCCCACCGAGGACGAGCAGACCGACTATTTCCGCCGCGTGGCCTCCGCCTTCCCCGACCAGACGATCGTCCTCCGCTCGTTCGATCTCGGCGGCGACAAGTTCCCCGCGGCCTTCCAGGCGCCGCAGGAAGCGAATCCGTTCCTCGGGTGGCGATCGATCCGCGTCTGCCTCGACCAACCCGAGGTGTTCCGGGTCCAGCTGCGAGCCGTGCTCCGCTCGGCCGCTGATCGCGACGTCCAGCTCATGCTCCCGCTGGTGACCCGGGTCGAGGAGGTGATCCAGGCCAAGGAGCTGATGGCCCAGGAGGCGGAAGCACTGAAGCGCGAGGGCATCCGTGCGGCGGCGTCGGTGCCGGTGGGGGTGATGATCGAGACCCCGGCGGCAGTGATCATCGCCGACCGGTTGGCCGAAGTGAGCGCGTTCTTCAGCGTCGGAACGAACGATCTTACCCAGTACACCCTGGCCGTGGACCGCGGCAACGCCCGGCTGGCCGAGCGTTTCACGCCGCACCACCCGGCGGTTGTGCGTCAGCTCAAGCGGATCACGGACGTGGGCGCGGCGGGCGGCGTGCCGGTGAGCGTCTGTGGCGAGATGGCCTCCGAGGGCCTCTCCGTCGTGTTGCTGATCGGGCTCGGCTATCGCCGCCTGAGTGTGGCGCCGCCCGCCCTCCCGCTGGTGAAGTGGGTGATCCGCTCGGTGCCCGAAGCGGCTGCCCGGCAAGCGGCGGAGGCGGCGCTGCTGGCTCCCACGGCGGATGCCGTGCTGGAGGCGGTGCGCGAGGCCGCCGGGCAGTACGTCGATCTCCGTCTCCTCGACCCGCAGGCGGCGTTGCCCGGCCGTGCGCGCGTGGCTAGCTTGCCTCGCGACTCCGGCCCGGCCTGAGCTCGCGTTCCCCCAACTCTTTCTCAGGCGTCATGGCACTCTCCAAACGGCACGTCTTCACGTCCGAATCGGTCACCGAAGGTCATCCCGACAAGGTCGCGGACCAGATCTCCGACGCCGTGCTCGACGCCATCCTCGCCAACGATCCGGGGGGCCGAGTCGCCTGCGAGACGCTGGTCACCACCGGCATGGCGGTCGTGGCCGGAGAGATCAGCACCAAGACGTACGTGCACATCCCCGACATCGTGCGCAAGACGGTCGAGGGTATCGGCTACACCGACGCGTCGTTCGGCTTCGACTGCCGCACCTGCGCCGTGCTCGCCTCGATCGACCGCCAGTCGCCCGACATCGCGCAGGGCGTGGACGAGGGGTATCACCACCAGCAGGGCGCTGGCGACCAGGGGATGATGTTCGGCTACGCCACCGCCGAGACGCGCGAGCGAATGCCGATGCCGATCCTGCTCGCGCACCGGATCACCGAGCGCCTGGCCAAGGTGCGGAAAGGGCTGGACGGGCTCCCGAAGATCGACTGGCTCCGGCCCGACGGAAAATCGCAGGTCTCCGTCGAGTACGAGGGCGACCGGCCGGTGGCGGTGCGCACCGTGGTCGTGTCCACCCAGCACGCGGAGCGGCACGGTCGGCGGGTGCTGAGCAACGGCACCATTCGGCAGACGGTGATCGACGAGGTCATCCGGCCGGTGCTGGCCGCCGCGGGGCTCGAGCACGGGCGGGTCAAGTTCCTCATCAACCCGACCGGGCGATTCGTGGTCGGAGGCCCCCACGGTGACGCGGGGCTCACCGGCCGGAAAATCATCGTGGATACCTACGGCGGCATGGCCCGTCACGGTGGTGGGGCATTCAGCGGGAAGGACCCATCGAAAGTGGACCGCTCCGCGGCCTACGCCGCCCGCTGGGTCGCGAAGAACATCGTCGAGGCCAAGCTGGCCCGGCGCTGCGAGGTACAGGTCGCCTACGCCATCGGTGTGGCGGAGCCGGTCTCGATCATGGTGGACACCTTCCGCACCGGCATGCTGCCAGATCGCCGGCTGGAGCAAATCGTCCGCGACGTGTTCGATCTCAAGCCCCGCGCCATCATTGACACCCTCAAGCTCAAGCGCCCAATTTTCGGACCGACGGCGTCGTACGGCCATTTCGGCCGCCGGCCGCGCGCGGCAAAGTACGACGGGCGGACGGTCCAGCTGTTTACCTGGGAAGAGACCGATCGGGTGAAAGCGCTCCTCTCCGCCGCGCGGTAGGCTCCGCGACTCGAGCAATGATCGAAGTCACTGTGGCACACCTGGGGCTGGATCGGACCACGAACACCCCGGTGGTCATTCTCCGCGAAAAGGACGGCTCCCGCGTCCTGCCCATCTGGATCGGGCCGGCGGAAGCGAGCGCGATCGCCATGGAGCTGCAGGGCATGAAGGCGCAGCGCCCGCTCACGCACGATCTCATGAAGCAGCTCATCGTCGGGTTGGGCGGCGACCTCCGCCGCGTCGTGATCAGCGCGGTGAAGGAAAACACCTACTTCGCCGAGCTGCTCATCCGCCGGGACGATCACGTGTTCCAGGTGGATGCTCGTCCCTCCGACAGCATCGCGCTCGCGCTCCGGCTCCGCGCCCCCATCTTCACCAGCGATCATCTCCTCGACCAGTCCGGGGTCGAGACCGACGAGCCTGCGCCAGACCCCAGCCTCGAGGCCGACAAGCTGAAGCAGTACCTCGAGAGGATGGACCCGCAGGACTTCGGAAAGTTCAATCCGTAACCGGGCGGGGACCATCCCCGCCCATCCCCAAGCAAGCCCCATCATCGCAGCGACTTAACACCAGACAACCCGTCGGGGTTTTCGGGCATTTTTGGGGTTGTTTGCGATAGAACGGGCACAAAACGGGCACAATTCGCCGCGGCCGAGGCCGCAGGAGCGCGAGCCATGATCGCACCGCCGATAGACCGACCGAGTACGACGGACCCTCCCGAGGAGCGACTCGCGCGCGCACTCGACGAGCTCGCGAGCGGGCTCCGCACACCGCAGCCGATGCCGCAGGAGGGCGCGCCATGACACTCTTCGCCGCACCGGCGGACCTGGTCAAACAGACCAGCACGACGGGGGGGACCGGGACGTTAAATCTCGACCCGGTCTCCGGCTTTCAGACCATCGTCGCGGCCATCGGCACCGGGAACCGGCAGACCTTCCGCCGCAGTAACCAGCGGTTCGGCGGGGTCGATTGGGAGATTTTCCGGGGCACGGTCACGAGCGGGTCGCCCGATACGCTCACGCGCGATACGGTGCTCCGGAGTTCCAATGGCGGGGCGCTGGTCAACTTCCCCGCGTCCTTAAGCGAAGTCGATCTCGTCCATCCCGCCGACGAATCGGCGCTCGAAATCTTTCGGATCCTGAGCGCCGACCAGACCGGGTTCACCACCATCACACTCATCAGCGCGCTCGCCTTCAACGTGGAGGCGGGCGACAACTGGAAGTACGAGTGGGGGCTGCGGGTGAATTGCAGCGGCACGACCGGTTGCCAGTTCCAGTTCAGCGCGGCGGCCGGCTACACGTATGCCTTTCAGGAGCAGATCGGCCAGCTGGCTTCGACACCGACTCTGACCATCAGCTCGAAGACGGAGGGCGCGAACGGCCCGGCATTCGTGACGACGGCGGCGACCATTATGCCCGTCTGGGTCCATGCCCAGATCGCGGGCGCAGTTGCGGCGTCAACTACGGGGCTCTATGGCACCCCCGGGTCGAGCAACACGGTGACGATCAAGCAGGGCTCCTGGATGCGGGCGCGGCGGTTCTGATGGGCGAGGACGAACTGGTGCCGTCCGGCGTCCACCCCCGGGGGCATTTCCAAAAGCACCCCGCCGATCCGTGCCTCGCGATCGCCCGGCGGCGGCCCGGCGAGAGCCCCGAGCAGCTCGACGCGCGCCTGCAAGCCGTCGCGACGGGACTCTCTGCGAAATACGGCCGGCCGCCGGGCGGGGTGCGCGTTGACGTTGAACCCGAGCCCGTGCGCGTCGATCCCGATCGCCACCAGGCGGCCCTGCACTGCGTCGCCTGGGCGGCCAAGCTCTTGGATATGCGGGCGCCCGAGGTGAAATGGTTCGCCCGCAGCTTGCCCATGGGCGACGTGTACTTCGCGTTCTACCTCTGGGCCTGGGACGTCACGGGGACCGTGAGGGGCGGCGGTGAAATCTGGCTCTGTAGCGACCTCGAGGGCTGGGTGCTGGCGCAGGCGTGCCTAGAAGAAAGCGTGCACGCCCATCGGGATCTGCGCGGGCTGCTGCAGGACGAGGAAAGCGTCAAACGCGAGGCCGAGCGCCTGCTCACCAGGTACGCGACCGAGGCCATCACTGGACGGGCGGCGACACTGATCGCGGAGGTCTCCCTGCGATGATGCGGACCAACGGCGCCCTGGGCGGCACGGGCGTCGGGGCGTACGTGCACCTCATCATGG